>ENA-OSET01000032-OSET01000032.1-sediment-metagenome-genome-assembly--contig:-NODE-32-length-165377-cov-7.241918_pt1 | contig 165377 bp, 153 predicted proteins | sample MGYA00237882_ERZ534229 | MGnify/ENA primary metagenome ERZ534229 (study PRJEB26408, sample SAMN06266212) | sediment metagenome | isolation source: Hudson Canyon methane seep mesocosm | place... | reverse complement strand
GTAATCCACTCATCAGCGCCTGGAAGTAAAACATCCATTTCACCAGCTTGAATTTCCATCAGCTCGTGTTGGTCGGTACCAAATTCAAAATCACCTGGCATCATAATGCCTAATGTTTTTTGTGTGCCGTCTGAGAATTTCACAACACGGCTTGTAACTTTTCCGTCAAAGTAAATATTGGCCGCTTTGATGACTTCTACGTTTGTAAATGATGACATAAATATCCTTATGTTTGATTAATAATATATTGTGTTAAGAGTGGCACAGGTCTTCCTGTAGCGCCTTTTTTTGAACCACTGACCCATGCGGTGCCAGCGATATCTAAATGCGCCCAACGGTATTCTTTAGTGAAGCGCGATAAGAAACAAGCAGCTGTCACGGTGCCGGCCTCCTTGCCACCAATATTGGCCATATCGGCAAAATTGGATTTGAGTAATTCGTCATATTCATCGTCCAGTGGCAATTGCCAAACGGTGTCCAGTGCGGTATTACCTGCAATGCTCAAATCGTTAACAAGGTCTTGATCATTAGCCATAACGCCCGAGTGGTGCTTGCCCAAAGCAACAATCACAGCCCCGGTAAGTGTAGCGATATCAATAACAACTTCTGGGTTGAATTTTTCACAATAAGTTAATGCGTCGCACAAAATAAGGCGACCTTCTGCGTCTGTGTTTAGAATTTCAATGGTTTGACCCGACATGCTTTTAACCACATCGCCCGGCTTAGAGGCATTGTGTGCAGGCATGTTTTCAACTGTCGGTACAACAACTGTCAAATTCACTGCTAAATTCATCTCAACCACAGCGCGCATAACACCTAGTACTGATGCAGCACCGCACATATCATACTTCATTTCATCCATGCCCCCGCCCGGCTTTAATGAAATACCACCGGTGTCAAAAGTAACGCCCTTTCCAACCAATACAATTGGTTTGGCGTCCCCCGCATTATTGTAACTTAAGCTAATTAACTTGCCCGGCTCTGAGGAGCCTTGTGATACTGACAGCAAGGAATACATACCCAAAGCGGCCATATCGGCTTCTTCCAAAACTTCACACTCAAGATTGTGAACTTTTGCCAATGACTCTGCAGTCTCTGCCAAATAACTTGGCGTACAAATATTTGGCGGCATATCGCCCAACTCGCGAGTCAACGCCATACCGTTGGCAATGGCCAGACCTTGGCTTAGTGCAGTACTGTCTTTTGAAGCTGAATGCACACTAACCAATTCCAACACATTGTTGTTTTCCTTTTCAATACCGTGCTTATCAACTTGATAGCTTGCGTTTTTCAAAATTCTGGCAATTGTTTGTTGAGTCCACGACTCATCTTGCCCGTCAACATCAACACTAAACAAAGAAGCACTTTTCACGTTGGAAGAGTGCAGTTCTGATGACAATGCGTTAATCGCTTTGGTGAAACTTTTTCCAGTCAGTGGCGACTCACCTAGTCCAACCACTATCACTCTACTGGCTTGAAAGCCTTGCACTCGACTAAGCACAATCGTTTTACCGTTATTAGCCTCGAATTGATTTAACTCTAACAATTGCGCCAAATCGCTGTTTACTTGCGATTCACCTTCAAATGCAAATACAACGGCACAATCACCTTCGAATAGTTCTACAGCTTGTTGTGTTAAGGAGAATTCCATCATTTTTCCTGACAAATTTTAAAGACGATATTTTACCAAAAAAACGGTAAAATTTAGTTCTTTAATCACGCGCCCTTGCCATGTATAAAACGCTTTTATTAATTTTTGTACTCCTGTCAAACGCCGCCCATGCCAATATCGAAGCAGTGATGGAGCGACTGCTGCCCTATTTTCCTAATCTGACCGCCGAACACGTCAGCCCTTCGCTGCTCAACGGCTTTTATGAAGTCTTGGTGCAAACCCCTCAATACGAAATACTCTACATCTCTGATGATGGCCGTTTTATTATTCAAGGAGAGGTAACTGACTTAGTTACTAGGGCCAGCCTTTCTAGTAGTCGACTGACCGTTATTAAAAAGAAAATACTTGACAACATTGACGAGGCTGACAAAATTATTTTCAAGGCAGAAAACGAGCAATACGTCATTCATGTTTTTACCGACGTTGATTGTCCTTACTGCACAAAATTGCACGCCAACATGGCCGAAATGAATGCACTCGGCATTACGGTGAAATACTTGGCAGCACCACTAGCCCAACTGCATCCTCAAGCACAAAGAAAGATGGAGAAAATTTGGTGCGCAGAAGATAGAAAAAAAGCGATTCACGACTACAAAACTAGACGCATTATCCCAAGGAGCGAGCTCTGCGCAAATCCTGTAGCCGAGCAATTAGCCATTTCCCAGCATTTGGGTGTTAACGGCACACCATCCATCTTCTTTGAAAATGGCGCCAACTTGCCGGGCTATCAAGATCCCCAGACGCTACTGCAAACCATCAAGAAAAAACTTGCACAATAAGACAAACCCCAGAGTTATTGCGCTTCAAGCGATTTGCTCGGTAGTCCTTAACAAGCACTCACTCTCTGACGTTGAGTTCCCATTAGACGCGCCAGATTTGCCTTTTGCCAAATCGCTTATTTTTGGCACTCTGAGGTTTTATCACCATCTAAACGATGTTGTTTCACCGCGAATTCACAACCCTCTTGAGAAGAAAAACCTAGACTTGCACTGCCTGCTATTATTAGGTGCATACCAGCTCTTACATTCAACAACTCCAACACATGCAGCAATTAACGAAACGGTATCGGTCGCCGACAGTATTGACAAGAGCTGGGCAAAAGGTTTTATTAACGCCATTCTCAGGGGTATTGATAGAGAGCGTGAAAAGATATTGGCTAGCGAGCACTTCTCTCACCCATCCTGGCTTAACAAAAAACTCAAACAAGACCATCCGAGGCATTATCAAAACATCTTAAGAGAGAACAACAAACAAGCACCGATGACGCTCCGCGTCCATCCATCAATAACGCGCGAAAACTATCAAGTGCAATTAAGAAATATCGATATTGATAGCAAGCCCTGCCCTTTTGCAAAGCAAGCACTCATCTTAGATGAAGCTGTCAACGTGTCTCTGTTACCGGGCTTTTCCGAAGGATCTTGCTATGTGCAAGACGCCTCTGCACAACTTGCAGCGCAAATTTTAAAGCCAGAAAGCGGTGAGCGAATACTGGATGCCTGCTGCGCGCCAGGCGGCAAGACAACACATCTAGCAGAGCTATGTGCTGAAGCGCATATTGTCGCCATTGATAGTGATCAAAACCGACTCACAAGAGTGGAGGAAAACATTGGGCGCTTTCAATTAGAGAATATCACCGTCAAGCAGGGTGATGCTCATGACAAGGCATGGTGGGATGGTCAATTGTTTGACAAAATTTTACTGGATGCACCTTGTTCGGCAACCGGTGTTATCCGTAGGCACCCTGATATTAAATTACTTAGAAAACCCAGAGACATCACTCAACTTAGCGAAATTCAGACATCGATCCTAGACAATCTTTGGGGCTGCTTAAAGCCCGGTGGGGTACTATTATATGCAACTTGCTCGGTACTCAAAAGTGAAAACGAGAAACAGATAGTGCGCTTTTTAGAGCGAACGAATGATGCCAAACACGAAATGATTGATCTTGATTGGGGGATGGGTGAGGTTGGCAAACAGCAATTGCCAAGTCGTGAGTTTGACGGTTTTTATTACGCCAAACTCACTAAAACGAACTAAGGAAAAATTACTTAGTTTCGTCTTCTAGTGCAATTTCTAGCACTTGGTCGATCCATTTGACGCGGATGATTTCTAAATTGCCTTTAATCTTATCCGGCACCTCAGAAAGCTCTCTTTCATTGTCATCCGGGATAATAACCGTCTTAATGCCGCCACGTAGGGCTGCCAGTAATTTTTCCTTCAGTCCGCCAATTGGTGTGATTTCACCTCTTAAGGTGATTTCGCCCGTCATAGCAACATCGGCTCTGACCTTTCTGCCAGTTAAAACAGACACCAGCGCCGTACACATTGCCGCACCGGCGCTTGGGCCATCTTTTGGTGTTGCACCATCAGGTACGTGAATATGAATATCGAGTTTTTCGTGAAAATCATCTGCAATATTGAGTGCTGCTGCACGCGCTCGTGTCACCGACATCGCTGCCTGAATAGACTCCTTCATCACATCGCCTAGCTGGCCTGTGTATTTAAGCTTGCCCTTGCCTTTGTATGTTGCCGCTTCAATTGTGAGTAAGTCACCACCCACCGATGTCCAAGCCAAACCAGTCACTTCGCCCACCTGGTTGTGCTCTTCAGCCAAACCAAAGCGGAAAATCCTCATGCCCAAGAATTTCGGCAGACTTTTTGAATTAATAATCGCACGTGCTTTGCGTTTTTTCATAGTGAACTCTTTCACCACTTTACGACAAATGCTACCAATTTCACGGTCTAAACTACGAACGCCGGCCTCTCTAGTGTAGTAGCGAATTATGTCTAAAATTGCAGAATCTTTAAATGAAATTTCACTACTTTTAACGCCGTTATTTTTCATTTGCTTAGCAATCAAATGACGCTTAGCAATTTGTAATTTTTCATCTTCGGTATAACCTGAAAGCTGAATAATCTCCATCCGATCCAAAAGCGCCTGAGGCAAATCATAGGTGTTGGCAGTGGCAACAAACATCACTTGAGAAAGATCGTAATCAACTTCTAAATAATGATCATTAAAAGTGTGGTTTTGCTCAGGATCTAAAACTTCAAGCATTGCTGAAGCTGGATCGCCTCTAAAATCGGACGCCATTTTATCGATTTCATCCAACAAAAACAGAGGGTTTTTCACCTGTACTTTTTGCATTTTTTGCACAATCGAACCTGGCATCGCACCAATATAAGTCCTTCTGTGGCCGCGAATTTCAGCCTCATCTCTAACGCCACCTAATGCCATACGCACATACTTACGATTCACTGCTTTGGCAATCGATTCGCCTAACGAAGTTTTACCAACGCCCGGAGGGCCCACTAAGCAAAGAATATTGGCTTTGTTATTAGTGACACGAGTTTGCACCGCTAAATGCTCTAAGATGCGCTCTTTAACTTTATTTAAACCATAGTGGTCGCCATCGAGGATTTTCTGTGCTTTTTTAAGGTCTTGATTAATGCGTGTTTTTTTACTCCAAGGCACAGTGCAAAGGTTTTCAATATACGTTCTAATGATGGAGGCATCAGAAGATTGCGACGACATGCGTTGCAACTTATTCAATTCGCTCTGCGCTTTGGCCTTCGCCTCTTTTGGCATTTTCGCTTTGTTAATACTAAGCTGCAATTCCTCAAGTTCAGTTTCGTCATCAAGCGTGCCCAATTCTTTTTGAATGGACTTCATTTGCTCATTCAAATAATAATCTCTCTGGTTAGATTCCATCTGCTTACGAACTCGAGACTGAATTTTCTGTTCAGCGCCCAGCACATCCAATTCGCCTTCCAAAATTGCTAAGATTTTTTCCAGTCTGTCTTTAGCCAGAGTACCTTCTAATAGAGTCTGTTTTTCTTCAACTTTTAAATTCAAATTGGCGATGATGACGTCACTAAAGCGCTCAGGATCGGTAATTTCTTTAAGGACTTTGTAAACTTCTTCAGGAATTTTCTTGCTGAGCCTGATGTAGTTCTCAAACTTCTCCAAAGCAAGGCGCATCATTGCCCTGATTTCGGTATCGTCCTCAACAGCCAAACTGCAGTCACTCAAGCGAACTTCAGTGTGCTCATTAACTTCGATAAATTCTTCAATTTTGGCGCGCTTAACGCCTTCGACCAATACCTTGATAGTGCCGTCAGGTAGTTTTAGTAATTGCAAAATAGTGGCCAATGTCCCAACCATATGAAGATCTTCGTTGTTCGGCTCTTCGATTGACTCGTCTTTTTGAGTGACTAGAAAGACATGTTTGTCCGATTCCATCGCTTGAGTAATCGCATTAACGGATGACTTTCTGCCGATAAAAAGGGGGATAACGGTATGTGGAAAAACAACAACATCTCTCAGTGGCAACAGTGGCACTGATTGCTTTTCTAAGTCAATTGACTTTGTGGTGTCTTCTGTTCCCATAGTAGTGAAACGCCTTGCTTGTCTAGTAATCTCTTTAGATAGTGTCGTGTGACGTTAATTTCAAGTAGCCACTGCCCAAATTCATTCATTTTTTCTTCATGAATAAAGCCAACATTGTGTATTTCACTGCGAATATAGGCCGACTGAACTTCTAATTGGATACTCGCACGAGTCATCATACCACTCAGGCGTTGTGCCAACGCCTGATAAAGTAAATCAACGCCCTCACCAGTATGCGCTGAAAGCCACACCCTTATTGCGTTTCCTTCATTGTCCACATCGATTCTTGGCTCGCAACTGTCAACAGTGTCGATCTTGTTCATAACAATAATGCTCGGAATTTTGTCGGCAGCAATTTGTTTAATAATGTCTTCAACCTGCTCAATCTTATCGCGATTGTGTGCATCAGCAGCATCAACCACATGCAGAAGCACATTGGCTTGGCTGGTTTCTTCGAGGGTGGATTTAAAGGCAGCAACCAGATCATGTGGTAAGTCTTGAATAAAACCAACCGTATCGGCAATCACAGCCTCCCCTGAGGCTGGCAAAATCACTCGACGAATGGTAGAGTCCAGTGTCGCAAATAGCTTGTCATCAGCATAAACCTCGGCTTTGGTTAGCTGATTAAACAAAGTGGATTTACCGGCGTTGGTATAACCCGCTAGAGCAATCATCGGTAAGTCATTTTTTGTTCTCGACTTACGCCCCAATTCACGTTGTTTGTCAACTTTCTCTAAACGCTTATTAAGATACTTAATACGGTGTCCAATGAGTCGCCTATCCGTCTCTAGTTGTGTCTCACCAGGACCGCGAAGACCGATACCTCCTTTTTGTCTCTCCAAGTGAGTCCAACCTCGAACAAGACGCGTGGAAAGATGCCTTAATTGCGCCAACTCCACTTGCAACTTGCCCTCGAATGAGCGCGCCCTAAGGGAGAAAATGTCCAAAATAAGGCCCGTTCTATCCATCACTTGGCATTGCAGTGACTTTTCTAAATTGCGCTCTTGTGAGGGGGAGAGTTCGGGTGAAAAGATTACCAAATCAACTTCATGATCTTGCACAAGTTCACTCAACTCTTCGGCCTTACCTTTGCCGATAAACAACTTCGCCGAAGCAAAGCTGCGCTTGACGGTTAAAGTTTGAATAATATTAAGACCGGAAGAGGCTGCGAGTTGCTCAAATTCCTCAAGACCGTTGGCGATGTGTCTGTTGCTGCTCAGTTCAATATAGACAAGTATCGTCCGCTCGCCTTGGCCGACCGCGTCCTTTTGCCGATCGAATAACTCCGTCGCCATTACTGTCTAAGTAAAAAAAAATAAGACAGCTTGATGGTCAACTTGCCTTGCGCTTAGTATCGGATTGCTGTTCACTAATATACAAAACAACGGGTTGTTTTTTTCCCTCAATCACAGCCTTGTCAATAACGACTTCTTTCGCATTAGTCATTGACGGCATTTCGTACATCGTATCCAACAACAAGTCTTCTAAAATGGCGCGCAAACCTCTGGCGCCAGTCTTTCTCTGAATAGCAAGCTTTGCAATTGCTGAAAGTGCCGCCTTTCTGAAAGTCAGCCTCACCCCCTCCATTGCAAATACTTCTTGGAACTGTTTAATAACAGAATTTTTTGGCGTGGTGAGAATCTGAATCAATGCATCTTCATCCAACTCGCTAAGAGAGGTATGAACAGCTAAACGACCCACTAACTCTGGAATCAATCCAAACTTAATTAAATCATCTGGCTCCAGAAGTGAAAACAGCTCTGTTAGTGTTTTTTTACTTTTCTCGTCTTGTACATCGGCTGAAAAGCCAATACCGGTTGCTTTTTCAACACGACGGTCAATCACTTTTTCAAGACCGTCAAAGGCGCCGCCGCAAATAAAAAGGATTTTTGAGGTGTCAACATCAATGGTTTCTTGATTCGGATGCTTTCTACCACCTTGTGGTGGTACAGAGGCAATCGTGCCCTCAATTAACTTTAACATCGCTTGTTGCACACCCTCGCCAGAAACATCGCGAGTAATTGACGGTGAATCTGAACGACGAGAGATTTTATCGATCTCATCGATAAAAATAATACCTTGCTCTGCCCTAACTGGATCAAAATCGCATTTTGCAAGCAAGCTTTTAATGACGTTTTCAACGTCATCACCAACATAACCCGCTTCGGTCAACGTAGTCGCATCAGCAACCGCAAATGGCACGTCAAGAAAGCGTGCTAAAGTTTGTGCCAATAGTGTCTTACCGCTGCCGGTTGGGCCAATTAATAAAATATTAGACTTATCCAGCTCGACTTCGTTAGAAACGTAGTCGGTCTTTAGACGCTTGTAGTGATTATAAACCGCAACAGATAACACTTTTTTCGCGTGAGATTGGCCAATCACATACTCGTTCAAAAAACCAAAAAGTTGTTTTGGTGTGTAATTCCAATCGTGATGATCTACTTCTACTTCTTTGAGTGCTTGCTGCTGAATAAGTTCGTGGCACGACTCAATGCACTCATCGCAAATATAGACCCCGGGGCCGGCGATAAGGCGACTGACCTCGTCTTTATGCTTAGAGCAAAATGAGCAATGAAGATCCTGGTTGGTTTGTGTCATGGTTAAATATAAGCTTAGCGCTTAGTCAGAACTTTGTCAATCAAACCGTATTTTTCTGACTCCGCTGCCGACATAAAGTTATCTCTATCAGTATCTTTTTGAATGGTCTTTAAGCTTTGCCCAGTATGGGTTTTAAGAATAGTGTTTAACTTTTCTCTAACTTTTAGAATCTCTTGTGCATGGATCTCGATATCACTTGCTTGCCCAGAAAAACCACCCAAAGGCTGGTGAATCATACAGCGTGCATGTGGCAAAGCAAAACGCTTATCTTTCGCGCCCGCACTGAGAAGTAGCGCACCCATGCTTGCCGCTTGACCAATGCAAAGCGTTGAAACATCTGGTTTAATAAACTGCATGGTATCGTAAATCGCCAAACCGGCAGAAACCGAACCACCCGGTGAATTGATGTACAAATGAATGTCTTTGTCAGGGTTTTCAGACTCTAAAAACAATAACTGCGCAACAATTACGTTTGCACTGTAATCTTCAACCGGACCCACCAAAAAAACAACGCGCTCCTTTAGTAATCTTGAATAAATATCATAAGCTCTCTCGCCTCGACCAGAGCTCTCGATTACCATCGGAATTTGATGTAAGTTTTGGATGGACATAATTTATTGCTGTGGCGCCATAATTTCTAAAAACTCTTTCTTCGTTACATTAACTTTTGCCTGCTCAGTAATGAATGTTGCCACCATTTCCTCTTGTACGATAGATTCAATACCTGAGATTCTTTGTGGGTCGGCGTTATACCAATCAAGCATTTGTTGGGCATTCTCGCCATACGAGCTTGCCATAATCTGAAGTTTAGCATTAACCAATTCTTTGTCAGCTGTAATTTCATTGTCATCGGCAATTTTATTGATTAATAAGCCCAATTTCACTCGACGCGACGCCTCTTCTTGAAATAAGCCCTCAGGTAGGTTGCCTTTAGTAGGAACGCCTTGCTGTTCCATTCTGCTGGCCATATCGTTTTGAAGTTTAGTGGCTTCCGCATCAACACTGCCTTGTGGTACGTCAAACTCGTTTGCCTCAAGAAGTGCGCTAAAGATTACGTCTTTATTTTGTTGCATTAAGCGCGAATCAAGCTCAGTTTTCATCTGAGTCATCACCCGATCTTTCATTGTATCAAAATCTTTTTCACCAAAATGCTTAGCTAATTCATCATCCAACTTCACCCCTTTAGGAGAGCCAACTTCATTAACTTTGACTTTAAACACTGCTGCTTTGCTAGACAACTCTTCTACTGAATATTCCTTGGGAAAAGTTGCGCTAACCTCAAGCTCGGTACCAACAGTAACGTCTATTAGGCCGTCTTCAAAACCATCAATCATCGTGCCGCGACCTAGGATAATCTCAAAACCCTCTGCTGCACCACCTTCAAAAGCCTCACCATCAATCATGCCTTCAAAATCAATAATCAAGCGATCGCCTTTTTTTGATTTTCTCTTAACGTCCTTATATTCTGTGGCTCTGTCTTGTAATTCTTGCAAAGCTCTTTTTTCGTCTGCGTCAGACACTTCAGCGCCAATTTGGTCAATGGATAGGTCCGCTAACGGTGCAACATTGATTTCTGGAAATACTTCAAATTCGATTGTGTAACTAAAAGTTTCCTTATCGTCTAAGTCAACTTTTGTCAGTGCGGGTTGAGCTGCAGGCATCACATCAACATCTTTTAGTGCGCTCTCTAAAGATTCACTAACCATTTCGTTGGTTGCGTCCGAACCTGCATTAGCACCAAAACGTTGGCGCAGGATTGCAACTGGGATTTTTCCTTTTCTGAAGCCGTCAATTTTGGCATTCTTACTAAGGTTGTTAATAATCTTATCTTTTTTCTCGTTAAAAGAATCAATGGGTAATTCAACCGTAAGAGATCTTTTTAGACCCTCTAATGTGTTTAATGAAGTCTTCATGTGTTGCGTCCGTAACTTGCGTTAAAAAACAAAAGATTATACATGATTTGCCAGACAATAAAAAAGGCAGTTAATACTGCCTTTTATAACTGCTTGACGCCTGAGACGTCGAGTGACTACTGTTAATGAAGTCCGGCGATATACTGTGCTAGGGCATCAATTTCAATCGTTGTCAAGCCCTGGACAACACTTCTCATCATGCCTTCATAGTCGTTTACTCTTTCAGGCTTGCTTTCACCGGTTTGTAGATTCAACGCAAACTGACGAAATGCTTTCAATTGATTCGATGTATAGTCAGCATGTTGGCCTGAGATCGCAGGGAACTTCGCGCTTGGAATGCCTTTGCCTTTAGGGCCGTGACAAGCGATACAAGCTGTTGTACCTGTGTCTTTTTTACCGCCCAAGTATATCTTACGAGCAATTTCAATCACTGCAGCGTCTGCTTTAGCAGTATTTTTTGTAATGGCTTGTGAGGCAAAATAAGCCGCCAAATTCATCATGTCTTCTTCGCTAAGCATAGCAACAACGCCAGCCATCGCACCGTCTTGACGGGTGCCAGATTTAAAATCTTGAAGTTGTTTAAACAAATAACCTTCGCCTTGACCGGCTAATTTAGGAAAGTTAGACATCACACTGTTACCATCAGCGCCGTGACAGCCAGCACACATGGCCGACAAGTCTTTTCCAGCTTCAACATTGCCTTCCGCCAAACTAAAAGAAGAAAAAGTTGTTAAAACAAGTGATAGTAATAGAATGGTTTTTTTCATTGCAACTCTCCAAAAAAATTTCTCAGCATTATACGCGACTGACTAGACTTATTGGCAGCTGTTAATCTTAGGATTGTGACAAGAGCCGTCAGGCGGTTCTTGTGAGGCCAAGTACTCAGCAATGACTCGTTCAAAACCCTCGGCCATTGGCGCCATCGCATTCATCATCGGATTCACGCGTTTGCCGGACTGAAAGTCCTCCAATTGCTGCACTATCCAATCTGCATTCTTGCCGGCCAAAACGGGGTATTTTTCATCGGTTGAATAACCAGCCTGGCCATGACAACCCCAACAACCCAGTGCTTCAAACATAATTTCGCCTTCGTTAACACTTTCCTCAGATAAAGAGCTCAGCGAAAATAGTACGACAACGGCAGATAACAAAATAAGTGATAATTTTTTAATCATGTTCACTCGAACAAACGTCCTAAAAATGCACTCTAAAATTCTATTTTAGCTTATTGCAAAGTGAGTCAAGCCTTTATCGCCCCTTCCACTCTGGGCTGCGCTTTTCACTAAAAGCGAGCGGACCTTCCTCGGCATCTTCAGACCTTAGCATTTGCTGATACACTTCAATTTTTCCTGAACGCATTAGTTTGTAAGCGTCCTCTAGCTTTAATTCCTCGGTTTCTCTAATCACCGCTTTGATAGATGCCAGCGCCAGTGGTGCGGATTGAGCAATTTCATGCGCCCACTCGATTGCTTCGGTTTTTAAATCCTGCAATGAAGTGCGCCTATTGACCAAACCGTATTGGATTGCTTCGTCAAGCGCCATTCGTCTGCCCGTCATCAAAAGATCCATGGCAATTGCCCGTGGTAGTCTTGTTGGCAACCTAAGCACACCACCGCTATCAGGAATAATTCCGAGTGTGGCTTCAGGCACAAAAAAAGCAGCATTATCTGAGGCAATAATAAGATCAGCTGCAAGCGCCAATTCAAAGCCCCCGCCAACCGCCATACCATTAACTGCCGCAATAACGGGCTTATCCAAATCCCAGAGCTCGGTAAGGCCAGCAAAACCGCCAGGACCAAAATCGGCATCAACTGCCTCCCCTTCTGCTGCGGCTTTTAAATCCCAGCCCGCTGAGAAAAATCGCTCGCCAGAGCCCATAATAACCGCCACTCTTAGATCGGGATTATCTCTAAATGCAATAAATGCATTGCCCAGTTCGTGACTGGTTTTGGCATCGATGGCATTCGCCTTCGGACGATTAAGAGTGATAAGCAACACCTCATCAAACATTTCACAAACAACAGACTGACTCATATAATTAATTTAGTTAATATTTAAAAAAAAACTTACTGCCTTAGTTTAACCAGTGCATCCACCGCAATCGCACCTTTTCCTTTATTAAGAACCAGTAATGGGTTAATATCCAACTCCAAGACTTTGTGCGCTTCGATAAAACTCACAATGGCCATCACACTGTCGATAACTGCTTCAATATCGCCAGCAGCGCTGCCTCGATAACCCTCAAGCAGTGGGTAAATCTTTAACTGCGACAATGTTTGCATCACATCTTCTCGGCAAACTGGCATCAGCAGGGGTGCGCTATCATCGAGCAATTCCACCAACACGCCACCACAACCTAAAACCAAATAATTACCAAATAATGGATCTGTATTTACCCCAACAATAAGCTCCGCAACTACACTCTCAACCATTGTCTCAATTAGTAGAGTGGGTTCAATTTCCAGCAATTCACCTGCGGCTTGCACCAAGGCTTTTTTATCGGCAATATTAAGCCTAACACCATTGAATTCACTTTTATGACTGATGCTCTCACTAAGCACTTTCGCAGTCACAGGGTAGCCTAAATTTTCAGCCGCATCTAACGCGCCAGCTGCACTGACAACACTGTGCCCAGAAGGGGTTTTTAAGCCAGCTTCAGCCAGCTTTTGCTTGCCATTAAATTCATTTAATACCACTTCATTTAACAACCGACTATTGTCATTATTTAATATCTGAATTGGCGCTAATGGCTTTTTTGCAAATGCTTTGGCGCATCGATAAGCGTGATGAAGTGCTTTCAGACAAGTATCCAAACCAATCATCGGCGCAATATTGTGCTCCAAGCATTTATCGATAATTCGTTGTGGCATGCAATCTGCGATTGAAGAAAGTACGATCCCCTTGTTTGCCGTCAGCCTCATTGCATCGGCAAGCGCCATCATTGTCGTGTCCCACTCCCACTGATTGGTTTCATCTGTTTTTGGCCAATCCAGTAACAGCATCGTTGCAGCAAAATCTCCGCGCATCATCGCCGAAAAACATGCAGTCGTTTGTTCTCGATCACCCCAAACAAAGGTATGGTAATCCAGCGGATTACTAACCTCGACATAATCATTCAAAGTGCTCTGAATTGCCGCTTTATGAGAGCCTTCAAGATTTGGAAAGCAAATATCAAGACTCTCAATTAAATCTGCCATCATCCCCGCTTCACCACCAGAACAACTCATAGAGGCAACACCATTATGGTCAAGTGGACCAATAATGCTGAGGAGTTTTAAGGTTTCAAGAAACTCTGGCACTGTATCCACTCTTGCAATACCAAGACGCTCAAAATAAACGTCGAAAAGTTGATCTGCACCTGTTAAGGAACTGGTGTGACTGAGTGCAATTTTTGCCGAAGCCTCCGTTCGACCGCTTTTTATTGCCACGATAGGAATTTTTTGCTTTAAAGCTCGCCTAGCAACAACATCAAATGCCTTAATATCCTTTATGCCCTCAATATGCAGGCCAATGGACGTTACCCGAGGGTCGTCAAGCATGGCACCCATCACACCGGCTACATCAGTATCCACTTGGTTGCCCAAAGTAAACACATAAGCAATATCCAGCCCAATGGACTGCATCGTCATATTAAGGCCGATATTGCCGCTTTGGGTAATAATAGCCACGCCTTTTTCAACAGCGCAACAGCCATGAAGATCCGGCCACAACGCAACATTATCTAAATTGTTGATAAGGCCGTAACAATTCGGGCCAATAATTGGCATATGGCCAGCGGCTTTAATGAGTCGTTGAGTTCTGTCATCTCCCGCCTCGCCGACTTCACCAAAACCAGAAGCGTACATTACCGCACCACCCGCACCAATAGCGCTAAGGTGTGAAACAATTTCAATCGCTGCGTCCGCGTTGACTGCCACAAAAGCCGCATCCGGCGCACCTGGCAGATCCTGAACACACTTATAACAATCCAGCCCTTCTAGCGTTTCCCTATGAGGGTGTATTGCCCAAATTTCACCCTTAAAGCCCATTTTTTGGGTCTCTCGAATGGCAAAATCAGCCCCTCGAGACCCAAAAACTGCAATTGTCTTGGGTGAAATTAAACGTTTAAGACTGGCTTGACTCATTGACACTATGTTTCATGCGGTCGCAATAAAGATCTGGAAATGATATGGCGCTGAATCTCACTCGTACCATCCCAAATTCGTTCAACCCTGTGGTCACGCCAAATTCGCTCCAAAGGCATGTCGTCCATCAACCCCATACCGCCTAAAATTTGAATAGCCTCATCGGATACCATGGCCAACATTTCGCTGGCTTTAAGTTTTGCCATAGCCGCGTCACTGTTGCTCATATTCCCTTGTGAATCATTCCAAGCTGCTCGCAGAGTTAATAATTCAGCAGCTTGTAATTCCATCGCCATATCCGCTAATTTAAAAGAAACACCTTGAAACTTACCCACGGGTTGTCCAAATTGTTCACGAGTTGCGGCCCATTCTATGGCAATTTCAAGTGCCCTTTCCGCCCTTCCAAGACACATCGCTGCCACGGATAAGCGCGTCGCGCCCAGCCATTCATTAGCAACATCAAAGCCATGATCCTCCTCGCCCAGCATTTGTGATTCATGGATGCGACAATTGTCAAAATTCAAAATGAAATTATGGTAACCCCTGTGAGAGACGCTGTTATATCCCGGTTCTACGGTAAAACCCGGCGTACCGATATCAACTAAAAAACTGGTAATTTTTTTCCTCACTCCGCGAGATGACTCTTCCACGCCCGAGGCAGCAAACAAAATAACATAATCCGCCATGTCGGCGTGACTAATAAAATGCTTGGAGCCATTAATGATAAAGTGATCGCCATCGCGCTCGGCCTTACACTGCATTGATCGCACATCAGAACCCGCATTGGGCTCGGTCATCGCCAAGCAATCAACCTTTTCACCACGAATGGTTGGCAATAAATAACGCTCTACCTGCTCACCTTGACAAGCCAATAGAATATTACTAGGGCGGGCAACAATATATTGCAAGCCGAAGTTAGCCCTGCCCAGTTCTTTTTCCATTAAGCAAAGCGTTAAAGAATCCAGACCACCGCCACCAAATTCTTCCGGCATATTGGCCGCATAGAGACCTAACTCAATGGATTTTTGTTTAATTTTTGCCACCACGCCGTCATCGATTCGGTTGGTTTTTTCAACCTCTGATTCATGCGGATAAAGCTCTTGCTCAACAAAACTGCGAACAGAATCAATAATCATCTGCTGTTCATTTGAAAGACCAAAATCCATAAAATTCTCCTAAATTTGATTTCGTTATATCGGATTTACTTTTTGCTTGGAATGCGCATCACTCGCCCTTGCTGCTTGGGTGGCGATAGCTTCTGATGCTCACTCCAGATATTCTCAAGAACACTAAAAACAGGTGTATCGATAGCGCTGGCTTTTGCCTCGTTCATATCTACATGCAATAACATTTGTTCAGTTGTCGCCAGTAATTCGTTCGATTCGCCATGAAACATCTGATGAAAAAAGTGTAAGCGTTTAGCGTCAAGTCCGAGCAACTGCGTGGTGAAATGCAGCGGCTCACTTTTCGATGCTTCTTGATAATAATTAATGTGTGTTTCAACGGTATAAAACGACTTGCCACTTTGTCTATAAGCCTCGTCAATACCGATGTAACGAAAAAGTGCATCGGAAGCATCGCCAAAAGCATAGAGATAGAACGACTCGCTCATATGGCCGTTATAATCGATCCAATCTTGGTGCACATTAGCTTGATACAACCTCAAAGGCCCTGACAAATCATCCTCTGGTGAAAACGCTTTATACTCTCGTTTCAAATAAATCTCGTTATCCATAGATTCCTTATATTTATAAAAAACATGTTACTTGTGGCGGACTCTATAGCTATACCTTTTCCGCAATAAATTCTACACAATACGAAAACAAGCGTCGTTTACACGGTTAATACTTGCGCATTTAGGTGGAGGGAAAGCTCTATAATATCTTTACTCGAGTCAACACCTCACCTATGTCTAATCCATATCGACAAGCCAAATTTATCTTATCTTGTCCTTCGCTCAAAAATTGCCCAGACGATCAAGGCTATGAAGTCATTTTTGCCGGCCGCTCCAATGCCGGAAAGTCAAGCGCCATTAACGCCCTAACGGGTCAAAAAAAATTAGCAAAAGTCTCACGCACGCCAGGACGCACGCAACACTTAGTGTTCTTTGAACTGGATCAAGAGCGCCGTTTGGTTGACTTACCTGGCTATGGCTACGCCAAAGTGCCTCACAAAATCAAAGAAAAATGGCATAAAGACATGAGCGAATACTTTGAAAAACGTAAGTGCTTAAGAGGGGCAATTTTAGTAATGGATTGCCGCCACCCTTTGAAGCCTTACGATGAGATGATGCTTGAATGGTGTACTTCCAATGAGGTGCCCACACATATAATCCTTACCAAATCGGATAAAATAAAAAAAGGCGCTGCAAGCAACACTCGACTTAGCGTGCAAAAAGCCCTAAAAGACTTGCCCAATGTCACTGTACAACTCTTCTCAGCACTGAAGAAAACCGGGCTAGAGGAGATATGGCAACACCTTGATAGATTGTTCGAATACAACCATGAGAACTAGGAATGAGGGTTAAGCTTGACCTTTCAAGCATTCAAGCCGATGACACAATCATTGTCGCCAACAATCGCCAAGCACTAGCCTTTAAACGCACAATTATTGAGCAACTTGGGGCAATCAAAATGCCCAACATATACTCATATTCGACCTTTCTTAAAAAGACCTGGTCTCAGCTCAATCCTCAGAGTTCACTTCGTTTGCTTTCAGATTATGAGCTTAGAATACTGCTTAGCGAATTAATCAGTGACTCTGCAACACAAAACCCAGGGTCTGTTACAGACGAGGCAATCAAGTGTTACCGCTTGATGAAAACACACTTTATTCCAAAAGAAAAAATTATCAATTATCACAACTCTCCAAGCTCTTTATTTGTGAGCTGGATCGATAAACTTTCTCAAATAAAAAAACAATCACAATTCATTGACTCTTCAGATCTCTTCTTGGAGACAGGTCAAGCCCTTAAAGAGTCAACACCAGCGGCTAATTATTATCATTACGGCATTAAAAAACTCACGCCAGAACAAAGCAAATTGTTTGATCTTCTGAAAAGCCAAGAGTTAGAATTATCTCAAACTAATGGCACCTACAAGGCGACAAGCCACCCCACAATTGAAATGGAATTACAATCCATTGCCGAGTGGTCTAGGGCGAAAAGCACCAAGAACCCACAACATCAAATTGCTGTTGTTATTCCAAATTTAAGTGAATTACAACACAAAGTATCCTCAATTTTTGATGAAGTCTTTGGTTCACATGCAATAGAAACTCAACAAAAGCCGTTTAATATCTCGCTGGGAAATTCACTTTCACAATACCCTTTAATTCGCCACTTATTCAAAGTGATCGGCCTTTCAAATGAAATCATGAGAGGCAGTATCGAGCTTGACAATCTTTGTCGAGTAATTTCTTCGCCCTACATTAAAGGCGCCAATATCGAGGCCAACAATCGAAGTCTTTTGATAAACATGCTATTGAGTCGGAGCAAGAGTCAGTTCACCATCAAACAATTAATAGCACTAATGACCGATTGTCCAATATTGAAAGAGCAAATACTAAGCATTAGTCAGATAATAAATAAACGGCGTACGCTATCTGAGAATTGGCTTGAGAGTCTTTATCAGCTGCTCGATATTTGGGCATTTGGATCGGATAGAGTGCTTAGTAGTACTGAGTATCAATTATTTGAGAAATTTCAAAACGAAAGTTTAATTCTCAATCAAAATCCGGCGCTAAAACGCCAAATGACTTTTGAGGAGTGTGTTGACTTACTCAGAAAACATTTTGATGCCGTTATTTTTCAGCCTCAGGCCGGTGATGCCAATATTCACATTTTGGGCGCACTTGAAGCGGAAGGGCTACATTTTGATGCAGTTTGGGTGTCAAACATGACAAGTGACTTTCTCCCAGGTGTTGTTAAATTTCCATTATTTATTCCCGCCAATGTTTGTAGTGAATTTCATTTACCCAGCTCAACATTTGATCTCATTCAGACAAATGCCGTCAGTACCCTCAGTAAGCTCAAAGAATTGGGTGGCGATATCCACTTTAGTTTTGCAGAAACAAACGACGGTCGAGAGCAAATTGCCATGCCGCTGCTAGATTTTGAGCCGTGTGTCGAAAATACACCCATTGCACCACAGGAGCGGGCGCTAACCACTGTGAATGACACCTGCGCACCACGACTAAAAAACAGGGCGATCAAACAGGGCGTGCAAACACTGCAAGACCAAATGAGCTGCCCCTTTAAGGGTTTTGTTAGACGATTAAAAATCGAAGAATTTGAGTTAGATCACCTGGGTTTGAATAGAGCCGAGCAAGGTGTACTGATTCACAAAATCCTAGAAACAATTTTTACGGAAATTTCGACCGCAAAAGCAGTTAAAGAGCTTTCCGATAAGTCAATTAACCAACTTATCGAGGCTCACACGTTGAGTGCTATCGGCACTACCGATCAAAACTATCAGGCGATAGAAAAGGATCGTATTATTCGTGTCATTAAACAGTATTTGGCACTCGAAGAAAAAAGAACAGATTTCACAGTTGTCGCCACAGAATCGGTTGTTGAGGTTTGTATTGAGGGCTTGAGCTTCGCCACCAAACTCGATCGAATGGATCAATTAGACAACGGCGATAAGCTTATTATCGACTACAAAACCGGCCAGAGCGCACTCAGTCAAATCACAGGAGAGGTGATTGAACAAGCGCAACTACCAATATACGCGATTAGTAATGAAGTCGATGGCATTGCTTTTGCGCAAATCAATGCCAGTGAGTGTGTATTTAAAGCCGTTGCCAAAGATAGAGAAATACTGCCTAGTAGTAAACAAGCACAAACAAAAATGCCGGACTGGGATGCGCAATTAAATACTTGGCGCGAAACACTAAGCAAGGCAAGTCTGAACTTCCAACAAGGTATGGCAGATGTGTTGCCTGAAAAAAATGCTTGTAATTATTGCGACTACGATTTACTGTGTCGAGTCGAGAAAACACTGGATCACACCTAGGCGCTCGCGAGCCAATTCTTTAACTATTTGTGCTTTGTTGAGTTTCGACACATCGATTTGTTTTAACGCGCCAACCAATTGCTCGATTGGATAAGTATTAATTCCCAAACAATCAAACACTTCTAATAATTGCTCAAAGCGCTGCTGTCGACGCAGTGCATCTGTACCAAGAATAAAGTTTAAGATGGCATCAGCAGACTGATTAAATAAGACTTTTGCCACTGGATACCACTCGGCGCTAAGTTCTGCTAATTGTTGATATTCCTTAGGGCACTTCAGTTGAGAGCACAGACTTTGAACGGCACTAAGATCCTGTTGATAGAGCCAAAGTGCAAAACGCACAGCCTCATTGGTATCCTCTATATCAGCAATATGCAAAATACCACCTTTTGTCGCATCAAGCATAGGGAAAAGCTTTTGAAAAGCACCACATTCCAACAAAACATCAAAAAATACAGCAGGTTTATTATAAGATAAGGATAACGATAATTCCTTAAAAACACGCTCCGGAACAAGCGCATCAACCTCGCCAGAGCTGACCATTTCACCCATTAATTGCTTGGTTTCCTCAGCAATCGAAAAACCAAATGGATAAAAGCGTGAAGTAAAGCGCGCAACCCTTAACACTCTTACTGGGTCTTCTTTAAAAGCCTCAGAAACATGCCTGAGTGTTTTTGATTGAATATCGCCAGCACCACCGTAGGGGTCTATTAAGTCACCATCCGCACTTCTGGCAATAGCGTTTACAGTCAAATCCCGTCGTGATAAGTCCTCTTCCAGGCTAACAGAAACATCCGTATCAAATTCAAAACCAGTATAGCCAGCACCCACTTTGCGTTCAGTGCGAGCCAGCGCGTACTCCTCGTGAGTCTTAGGATGGAGAAAAACAGGAAACTCTTTTCCAACTTGACGATAACCCAAAGACAGCATCTCGTCAGGAGATGAGCCCACAACCACATAATCATTTTCTGTGTTTGTATCGGCAATATCCAATAACGCATCTCGAACCGCGCCGCCCACCAGATATATTTCCATGATTATTTGTTGAAAATGTGAAGAGGTCTCTTATAATACACGAATGGATAGTAAGAATAAATTAACCCCTGAGGCCTTTCACGTCACCCAAGAATGTGGCACAGAGCCGCCATTCACTGGCAAATATAACAGCCACTATGAAACAGGTGATTATCACTGTATTTGTTGTGACGCTGTACTGTTTGAGTCTGATACAAAATTTGATTCTGGTAGTGGCTGGCCAAGCTTCTATGAGCTTGCCAATAACAACTGCATTAGACAAATTGAAGACGGTTCTCTGGGTTATGTTAGAATCGAAGTTCGCTGCGCTGAGTGTGACGCACACCTGGGTCATGTCTTTCCTGACGGGCCGGCGCCCACTGGTAAGCGCTATTGCATTAATTCTGCCGCACTTAATTTTTCCAAGAAAAAATGAAACCAATTGCAATCGCCCTCACTGGCGCATCCGGCATGCCTTACACGCTAGCCCTTATTCGTCAGTTAATTCGCACAGAAGATGTCATTTACATCATGATTTCTCAAGCTGCTAGCACTGTCATCAGTATGGAGACTGATTTACGTCTTGGTAGTGGCAGCGCTGAAATTGAGCAAAATCTATGTGATTATTTTGGTGCAAAAGACGGTCAATTCCAAGTCTTTTCAAAAAACCAGTGGACAGCCCCAGTGGCTTCCGGCTCCAACCCGCCTCGAGCAATGGTGGTTTGCCCTTGCACGATGAGCACTCTTGCAGCAATTGCTCACGGCCATGCCGACAACCTCATGCACCGCGCAGCAGATGTGGTGATTAAAGAGGGTAAAAAACTGATATTAGTACCAAGAGAAACGCCTTACTCAGCCATCCACTTAGAGAACATGCTCAAACTCGCACGCCTAGGCGTATCGATTATTGACGCCAACCCTGCTTTTTATCAAAAACCTGAATCGATTGACGACTTGGTTAATTTTGTCATTGCACGAATCCTTGATCATCTTGATGTCGAACATCAACTATTACCACCTTGGCAGGCTGATTAATCGATTGGTGTAATAGTTAATTTAGTGCCTATATATCTACCTTTCGGTAGTGTCTTGATTGGTAGTGCAGACAATAGGCCAACAATTCGTTTATCCTTAGATTTAAGTTCACTTGCAGTTGTTAATTTCCACTCTTCTGAGACTTCCTCTGCTCTACCAGAATAGGACTGCGCTCCCAATAAAGAGGTTAATGACCAATAAAAATATTCGGTTGCCATGCAGCTGTAATCACAAGTTTTATCGTCGTACGTATACCAAGCATTTGCCGGATAACGATCTGGAATGGCAACAAAATGCCCGCCTCTTGCAACATCCATAGCGTTTGTTAAATCACTTCCCGGGCTCTCAGCAAATTGTTGCGGATAAACACTGGCATAGCCTACATGAGTGATCAAATGCAGTACTTCTTCAAGGGTTGCATCAAAGCCATACTCAAAACTTGATCCTTTGGGGTGAGTTTCCCCAGAAAATAAATTCTGGCCAAATTCCTCAGCCCTGTCAAACACTTCATTCGGCCATGGTGCAATTAATTGCTCAAACTCTCCGCCGGACATAAATATAAACGCGTGGCGATTAACCATAGCCTCAATAATATTAAGGTCGTCCACCCTGCCGTCTTGATTGTTATCAAGGTACTCAGCCATAACGCCAGCCGCATGTAATAACTTTGCATCGGAGACCGAATCAGTTGCAATGACAGGAACACCAAAGACATCAACTTGCTTGGTGTACGAGCCCCAAGCAAACACCACAGAGGGAAACAGCAGTAAAAAGAGACAATATTTAATCATATGGCTACGTTAAAACAAAATAACTGCCAGGCCTAGAAATGCAAGAAAGACAGCAAAGCCTTTCTTTAACTTTTTACTGTCAACAAGATGAGTTACTTTCGCCCCCAAAGGAGCAAACAACACACTTGCAGCGACAATACTGAAAAGAGCAGTTAAGTTGACAAATCCAAACCCGCCTTTTGCAGCCTCAACATCAGCGCCCGCAACAATAAAACCAACACTTCCAGCGATGGCAATCGGCATGCCGACTGCGGCAGATGTAGCGATAGAATTCTTAATGGCTAGATTGTTATAAGCCAAAAACGGCGTTGTCATGGTGCCACCGCCGATGCCAACGATTGCCGAGACTAGGCCGATGATATAGCCAACCACACCCCAAACCCAGCGAGCTAAATTGTCGGCATGTCCCGATGCGCTGACGCCAAACCACATAATCAAGGCAATACTAATTTCAAAACAAGCAAAAAATATGCGCATAAAGTCAAAGCTCATCTGTTTTGCAGCAAATGCGCCGCAATAGGCACCGAGCAAAATAGTCGGCGTCAATTTAATAAAATATCGCCAAATAATTGCACCATGCCGGTGATGTGCATAGACACTGGAAATCGAAGTGAAGACAATTGCTGCAAGGGCGGTGCCGACAGCTGTGTGCATTAAAACCGATTGATCGGTAGTCGGAGACAAAAGGTAGAGTAAGGCCGGCACCATTATCAAGCCCCCGCCAATACCCAACAAGCCTGCAACAAAACCCGCAAAAGCACCCAGTAACAATAAAGGAATAATTTCAGCCATTAGTCAGTCCAGTTAACAATGCTGTCATTATATAACCAGACACTGTTTAGGCGGCGGGCTTGTTTTTCGACGCAAACTCGAAAGCCTGGTCGATTGCATCGGCAGGCCACCCCATCAGAGTCAAGGCCCCGCTAATCTGCGCAGCCGTCTTCCCCTCCTTCTTGGCGTTATGAATATAAAAGGAAATTTTGACCAATTTTTCTTTTTTTACTTGCCTTGGTTTTAGGTCATAACCATCAGCATTAAACGGGTGTGCCAACTGTGAAAAGAACGTTCTTGGCAGTCTTTTCGTTGTGCCGTAATGTGCAGGCCAATGACCTTCCGGGAAATGATAAGAGCCAAACATCCGGTCAAATATAGTCGTGTGTGCGCCAAAATTAGTATCTAGCGCCGGCCTCTCAGAGCTATGATGCCAGTGATGGAATTGTGGTGTTACTAAAATATATTTGATTGGGCCCCAAGGGATGCCCAAGTTACAGTGATTGGTAATGGATTGAATGGCGGCAAAAATAATATAAGCATCCAATACCGCCTTCTCCACCCCTATCAAATGAAGGCCGATCACTACCGCTACTCGTTCAATTATTGAGTGAACAATGTGCGCTCTAGAGCCTGCTAGCCAATCCATTGTCTCTACAGAGTGGTGCACCGCATGAAATGGCCACAGTATCTTTACTTTGTGAAAAACCCGGTGCTGCCAATAGAACACAAAGTCAGCAATAAGAACAGCGATAATGAATTGAACGAAAAATGGCAGAGATTGAATGTATTCTTGTAATGGCAAACTCATTGCCCATTGAAGGCGATGAATCGCATAATTACCGAGAAGTATAAAGGTTGTAATTAGTAAGTGATTAATAGCGAAATACACCAAATCCAGCTTCCACTCCTTACGCAAGATTACCTGGTCACGATATTTAGGAAATATCTTTTCAAGCGACGTAAAAAACACAACATGACCCAATAAACTAAGCGCCAACCAGTCAACGCCTATCGCTAAATTTTTTGGCTCAACTGGACTCACTTCAATGGTGTAACCACCCAGCGCAAAAGCGAGTATAGTTGTGGAGAGACCTATTAAAGCAAGTTTTTTACTGCCATTAGAAACAAATGCCACCACCCCAAAAAAAAGTGCCGACCACATGCCGTATTTCAGAATAATTTGCAGCTGCTCTCCGTCATAAACAGCACGCATATCGGTGGTGGTTAGGTAGGATGGATACAAGTACGCAAACACTGAAATGAGACTCAAACACCCTAGTAGTACAGAGGCGTAAGCGCTGATTTTTCCTGTACCGTAAACAAACTCACGATCCGGCTGTTGAGCGACCTCTCTTTCTTGGTAGTCGTACTTCATTAGCTGTGCATACTCACTCAAATGATTAAATGCCATCATACCACGCCCGTATTACCCCCTTAGAGGGAATCCAATTTAGTCCATGCCCAAATGCACTTTCCTTGTAGTAGAAAAATTTCAAACAAAATCCATTGAAACTCATTAATATAGTCAGCATGCTACAAAGTAAAGCTTGGAATATATTTACCTGGATATTTATCGCCTTAACGGTGATAAATGTTGTTGCTCACAATGCCTTTATTGAGCCAAATGTTTTCACCGCTCAGAATTACATTTTTCATGTAATTACTAAACCCTTAATTATGATTTCGGCTCTGTGCTTTTTAACGAAGTATTTGAGTCATAAAGAATATCAAAACTGGATACTAGTCGCATTTATGTACTCACTACTTGGCGATATATTAGTAATGGGACAAGACATCAATGACATCTTTTTTATTGGAGGAATGGTTGCATTCTTTGTAGCACAAGCAAGCTATATAATATATTTTCAAAGGTCAGCCGGTGCATGGCTTGGCAGAAACATAGCAATACAATCTTTGCAGGCAGGAATGATCATTTACGCCGCTGGCTTGTATCTATTCATGCTGCCTAATCTGGGTACGCTTTGGGTGCCAGTGTTGTTATACCAAGCAATCTTGGCAATATTTGGCGTGGTAGCTCTAGGGAGATTTGGTCGCGTTAATTTTGATGCCTTTACTTATACTGTTGTCGGCGCCTTTAGCTTGATCTTATGCAATAGCTTTTTTGCTTACAATAAATTCATTGACGAAATATCTTTTGCAAGCGCCATGATCACGCTCTCATATTGCCTTGGTCAATACATGATTTTAAAAGGATTTGTCGCATTAAGGGCGCCACAATCATCTGGCGTATAATTCAACCTCCCTCTTGCAGCCTATTTTTCAGGCAAGAAGATCGACATTACCAGCCACTCAATGATTAGCGCCGGCTTGTCTTCGCCTTTTATCTCCATGGTAACGTCTAGCTTCAGAACAAATTGACCAGGATTTTTTTCATAAACCTCCACAACCTCGTAAAGAGCTCGCACTTGGCTTCCAACCTTAACTGGCGAGATAAACCTAACTTTATCATAACCATAATTCAACATTACATCGGCGCCCTTGACTCCCACTAGGCTCTCACCAATAAGATGGGGAAGTAATGATACAACCAATAATCCATGAGCCACTGTACCACCAAAGATTGAGTTCATAGCTTTTTCAGGGTCCACGTGAATAAATTGCTGATCAAGTGTGGCACCTGCAAAAGTGTCAATACGATCCTGATCGATCACAAACCACGGGGCAGAATTGGCCCGAAACCCTACTATAGTGCTTATATTATCCTTATTCACGATTTTCATCATTCAAATCTCGTCCGTCACCGCTCTGTTAACTTTTGAAGAGTTATTTGTTGCCAAGTAAGCGCCAGCACCTATAATTAAGCAAGCTCCAATAATCGAATTCATGGCGAGTTTCTCGTTAAAAAAGAACCAGCCCAAAAAGATGGCTGCTGGTGTTTGAATATAGAGCATAACACTCACCTGGCCAACATTAGGTCGGGCCTGTTGTAGGGCATAAGCGAGCATTGCTAATCCGACACATGCAGAGAGAGATGTCAGCTGTATCCAGAAAAGCGTTTTTAGATCTGGCACGTCTCTTTCGAACAATAACCACAAAATACCCCCGACAAATGCCAATAAACCCGTCCCCCAAAATGTAAATCCCAGTGGTGTAACTCGATGAGCATTGCCTGCAACAAATGTGTGGGAACCGCCCTGAATAATGGCCGTAATCAGTGCAAGAAATAAAAAAGAACTGGCAGAGTCAAATCTTGGGTCAATGATTAGCCATAAACCCAATACACATAATAAGATTACAATATATATTTGCTTATTTAGAGCTTCTTTAAAAAAAATAACTGAAAAAATTAACGTAAAAACGGGTGCGAGCTGAGTAATCATAATGTGTTGCGAAAATGGATTGTGTAGCAAGCTATTAAACAAAAAATAGCCAGCCATAACCAAAAACAAGCCACGAATGAACAAAGTTTTAGGATATTTCGGGTACAAATGATGTCGAACCCCGCCCACATTCCTTGACAAGATCAGCAAAAAAATTGCGCCAGATGGCCAAGCAAAAAAGAATAACGTAGCCATACTGGTGCCGGTGGCAGTTATATTTTTGATAATAAAATCTGCCAAAACCAGAAAAATTGCGCCGGCCGTAGCCCAAATAAATGCTTTAACCGGCGTTTTAGATGTATGTATCACTCAACTTAGCCTAATAATTACGGAGTTCACGACGCAAGATTTTGCCTACCGTAGATTTGGGTAACTCATCAATAAATTCCACATATTTTGGCACTTTATAAGCCGCTAAATTATCACGGCAATAATTTTGCACTTCTGAACCAGAAAGGCCATCACGTGAGCGAACAGCAAACGCTTTCACTGACTCGCCGGTTTTGTCATCAGGCACGCCAATTACTGCAACCTCTACAATATCGGTCATTTCTGCAATAACATTCTCAATCTCAGTTGGGTAAACGTTAAAACCGGAAACAAGCACCATGTCTTTAATTCGATCAACAATTTTATAGTAACCCTCTTCTGTCAATATTGCTACGTCGCCTGTTTTAAAGAAGCCGTCTTTGGTCATCACTTCGGCATTAGCCTCTGGGTTACGCCAATACCCCTTCATTACTTGCGGACCTCGCGCCCAAAGCTCTCCTGGCTCACCATCTACCACCTCATTTCCCTCGCCATCTCGTAAGGTAATCTCGGTTGATGGCATTGGAAGTCCGACTGTTTCAGTAAAATGCCGAATTTCTAGCGGATTAAGGGTCAAAATTGGTGATGTCTCACTAAGCCCATAACCCTCTTTAATGTGCTGCCCTGTAAACTCCAACCATTGATCTGACACAACTCGCTGAATGGCTGCACCACCACCCCAAGCGGCCTTAAGGTTATCAAAATCAAGATCGGCAAAACCCGGTGTATGCAAAAGGCCGTTATAGAGCGTGTTAACGCCTGAGATTGCACTGAATTTCCATTTATCGAGCTCAGCAACAAAGCCGGGCATGTCCCTCGGATTAGCGATCAAAACATTCAGTGCGCCATATTTAAAGTACGATAAGAAATTCACCATTAAGGCAAAGATGTGATAAAGCGGCAACGCAGTAATTACAACCTCTTCACCATCAAGGGTTATTTCACCAGCAACAGCGTCATACATCATAATATTCGCCACTAAATTACCGTGTGTTAATGCTGCACCTTTTGATAAGCCGGTTGTCCCGCCTGTATATTGAAGAAATATTAAATCGGACAGCTCGAGACTAGGCCTAGTAAAACTTAAATCTTTGCCGCGCTCCAGAACATTATTGAGCGTTATGGTGTCTCTATATTTTTCATTCACCTCTGGTGAGGGCAGCCTTCCATTTGTGGCATCACCTAAATTAACTATAACAATATTTTTTATTGAGGTCTGATCAACCATCTCAGCCAATACGTCTGTGACCCCGCCATAAATAATAATGGTGTCGGTGTCCGCATCATTAAGCTGATGAGTGAGTTCTCTGGCTGTATAAAGTGGGTTAACGTTAACTTGAATTAAGCCCGCCTTCAAAATGCCCAACATCGCCACAGGAAAGGCCATAATATTAGGTGACATTAACGCCACACGATCACCCTTTGTTAGGCCAAGATCTGTCTGCAAGTAAGCTGCAACATAATCAGATTTTCGGTCAATTTCGGCATAACTCAGCACCTGACCAAAACTTGAAAAAGCTGGGCGATCAGAAAATTTTTCACACGACTGCCGAACCAGATCCACTATCGAACTATAAGCATTTTCATCTATGGTTTTGGCAAACGATTTTGGCGGGTTGTTTAAAAAATGATGTGGCATTGTGCTCATTAACTCTCTCTCCAGTTATTAGGATTATTGTTTGGTTATTTTGAACGGACGTAATTGTCGACGACTAACAAGCTCTAACTGATCACCAAAATGCTTGCTGTCCGGATGGCTTGATTGACCGTACGAAACGAACGAGCCACCTTCGGCGCCTTCTGGTGTGAACTGAGCCACCATTACAAAGGTTTCACCGCCTTCATTCTCAATACGATTGGCAGGCAATGCACCACCCTTAATAAATGGTCTTAGTGCTGGCTTAAGCGGGATAGCAGAGATGATTCCCATTGGGTCACCCGGCCCACCTACCGCAGGAAAGCTGTACTTTCCATGACTTATTGTTAAAACATCACCCCAAGCCACATCAAGCGCATGACCTTCCTCTGTGAGAATTTCGGCTGCTTTTTCAAGTATTGACAGGGCATGCGTCATATTGGCAATTTTTCCTGGTTTTAGAAGCGAGTCCATATAACGCTCCGGATCGGCTGCAAGAACTTGGTCGTAGCTATCAGAGAATAATGGCGAAGCATTAGTATCAACAATGCCTAAATTTAACAGCCAATGCAGAAATAAGTAAGCACCCTTGCTGCTAGGGTTGGTATGAAAATCCCATGACGCCAAAACTTTTTTGCAAGCCTGTAACGCCTGAGAGTGGCCTTCAGTAATAGCATTGCACAACTGCGGCACTACTCTAAGTGCCAACTCTACTCGAGTAGAGAGCTTAGCCTTTGTAAACGAATCCAAATCAAATTGCTCTTGCTCTGCGAGTATGCGGGAAAAGCTTTGGCAACGAATATTACTAAATACCGGACAAAGCCAATCAGGATGATCTGCAGGGTCAAACGGCGAAGGCAGTGTTGCAAAATGCGGCGAATCGTTACAATTTTGCAGCCAACCAGAATCAGGATCTTCGCATTTGAGCAACTGCTCGTAGCTGACTTGGCCTTTAGCAATATTAGCCGACAAGTGACCATCCAAAACATGCCACCAGTCCTCCCAAGAGCCTTTCTCTCTTTGAGGGGCGAGCGAATGCCAACTGAAGTGAATATGGCTGCTCTGATCTTGCGAGTCCCTACCAGCGTAAATCGTATTAAACAATGGCAATTGGTGTTGCTTCAATGCGGTTTGAAAGCCGCTCAAACTTTGAGCTCGCATCATGTCTAACAGCTGCCGCAAAAGACAAACATTACCTCTACCTCCAACATTGATTAGCAATAATTTTTCATCTCTAGTAGCAATTGCGTGAGCGTTATGGGCGCTTGAATAAACAACCATATGCTGATGAATCTCTTGCTCTCCATTGTCTGTACGCACTTTAACCGCCTCTCCACTCAAGCTAAGAGTTTGCTTGGTATTATCAAGTTCAAATTGCCCATTATCAGCACTCAATTCGTAAAAAGTAATGCCATTTTGAGTATTTACAGTGCCACCGTAACCAAGATGTGCATTACAGCCCATAATTGGCATGGGCCAACCTAGCATAGCAGCGCCTTGAAAACAAAAGCCACTACCGTCTGTAAGCTCAAGACGAGCTTCAGTAAATGTATTCAAATCCACATCCCACTGTGTATGTGGATTAATCACCAACATGGGGTGACCCTCTTTGCTTTTACTTGGCCCAATAGCGCAATTATTTGATCCTGCATTGGCAAAATCTTGCCAACTTGGCAATGAAATGTCTTTGCCTTGCATCCAAGTGGCTATTGTCGGTAAACGAAGCATCATTTGAAAGCCAATTAAAATATTCAGAGTATGGCCGAGAACTGCTTTGGGTGTTATTTTTACATCCCTCAATCGAGAATCAAAACGCTCCGGATATTCCTCGCGACACTCGTTTACGCCTGTAGCAAAGGCTGTAATACAAGCCTTAACCTCATCATCTTGATTCGACCAAGCCTCATCTGCTAACTGCGGTATTTGCAGGCTGCGAACCAGTACATCGGATTGCAAAAAATCGACGCCGTCTGGTTGTTTGGTCAGGTTGCTTGCGCCAAAGTCGGAATGAGCGCCAACGTACTCAGCACTTCGTCCCTGACCCCTTAAGTAGGCCAACAACAATAAGTTCGGATTTAAAAATGTCTGCGCAAACCCCCACCCTTGGCATAAACCCGACATTGTAGTCGAACTAATGATTGGCATACCCCACTCATCCCATTGCAGTTGATAAGATCGGGTTTTACGTGGGTTGCATTCTGACATTATTTACCCCTTTCTAGTTTTCAAAATTTGCATAATCTGGCACAGGACTCACCTGCAAAACACCCATTGCTGCCCTATACAGCATATTTACCATTGCCACTTCGTCAATATTTTGAAGACTAACCTTATGTGATGCTCTATTAGCCAACCAACCAGAAATCAATTGCGTGGCCTGTCGAAATGCTTGTTCGTGATTTGGCGCCTTAACTTCATTTTTAAACGGCTTGCCAGATTCAATAACCGCTTTTGATAATTCTTGAGATAAGCTCTGTAGTCGATTCCATACTTGTGGGTTAGCAATGGAAACTTCATTAATGGCACGATAAAAGCCCTGATTCATTTCAACTACTGCCACATTACGATAGACGACTCGATAAATTAATTCTCCAAGGGTGCCTGGCAGCTCTTCATGAAGTTGTTCAATAGCTTCACGACATTTCTCCATATACTGATCCAGCATGTAATCAAACAAAGCCTCTTTATTCTGAAAGCGAAAGTAAAAACCTCCAGTAGAAGATCCTGAGAGCTTAACAATATCACTCACTCTGGCGCCTGCATAGCCCTTTTCAGAAAAAATAATAAGTGCCGCTTCGATTATTTTTCGCTCAGCCTCATAACCTCGTTGTTGTTTTGGTGTCTTTCGTTTTTCTGACATGAAATATTTTTTATAATAGAACTAGACTTTTAGTTCTAGTTAGTTTAGACTAAAAAATAAGACACATATCAAGAAAATAAAAAGTAATTACAAAAAAATAGGGCGCGCTCGCCGATTGCCAACCAATAAAGGCTTTAACTATGACTGAAAATCTATGGAAATTATCGGCAACTGAAACTGCTCGTCAAATCAAGGATGGCAGTATTAGTTGCGAAGCTGTTATGGCTTCACATCTAAATCGCCTTGACCAAACAAAAGTATTAAATGCTGTTACCACTCGGTTCGATGATGATGCATTAAAAGCCGCACGAAATGCCGACAAAACACTCGCGCAAGGTAAAGATGTTGGCCCAATGCATGGCGTGCCAATTACTATTAAAGAGAATACTGACCAAGCAGGGCATGTAACTAGTCACGGTATCTTAGATTTTAAAGATCACTTCTCTAAAGAAAATTCTCCTTTAGTCAAGAATCTCATAGAAGCTGGCGCAATTCCATTGGGAAGAACAAACTCACCCGAGCTTGCTTGGCGCTTTCACACCGAAAACGAACTATTTGGCGCCACACTTAACCCTTGGAATAAAGAACTCACACCTGGCGGATCCAGTGGCGGTGCAGCAAGTTCTGTTGCGGTCGGTGTTGGCTGTATTGCGCAAGGAAATGATCTGGGTGGCTCAATACGAGGACCTGCCTATTGTTGTGGCGTTACTGGAATTCGCCCTACACAAGGGCGTATTCCATTCTATAACGATACCAGTATGACCGAACGCCCAATCACGGTACAACTTGCGTCTGTTCAAGGACCTATAGCCCGAAATGTCGCCGATGCTAAATTAGCGTATGAAGTAATGCAAGGCATCTCGAGTCTCGACACATGGTCACTACCCAATTTTGCTATAGAGCGTTCTGGCATAACAAAAATAGCGCTTGTTAAAGATCCGATATGTTTAGGAGTGCACCCCGCAATAAATGCTGCGCTTGATAATGCTGCAAGCGCCTATAAACAGGCAGGCTACATAGTGGAAATTGCCACCCCACCCAGCCTTAAAGAAATCAACGAAACTTATATGCGACTGATGTTTACTGAAATGAGTCTAGCAAAAGACACTATTATTAACAAATATGGTTCTGGACAAATTAAAAGAGTACTAGGGCACTACTTACAAATTGGCAAGCCTTTAGACCTTGCTGGTTATGCAAGAGCGCTATCAAGGCGCTCGCATTTCCATCGTGAATGGGACCAATTCCAACTAGAGTACCCGGTTATTCTAGCGCCAGTACTCACCACCCCTCCCTTTAGGGCAGGCCAAGACATGGAGTCTGTTGAAGCAGTAGAGAGCATTATTGATTCTGCCTGCTGTATGGCAGCAATGAATTTCTTAGATTTACCCTCTATGAGCGTACCTACCAATATTCGAGAATTAAATACTCCAATTGGAGTGCAAGTCATTGGTCCGCGATACGGAGAAGATTGTTGCTTTGAGGCCGCACAAGTATTGGAGGATGCATTTGGCTGCCCGAGTGACGAGCTGCTCAATGCATGCTAATATCTAACGAACATTAAAGAGATTTGAGCTCTCTCCTTAACACCTTGCCAACATTGGTTTTTGGTAATTCAGCAATAAACTCAACATGCTTAGGCACCTTGTAGGCAGTTAGCTTTTCACGACAATACTCAATTAACTCTTCAGCAGTCAAGCTCTGCCCTTCGTGAAGCACGGCATAGACTTTGACAGCTTCTTGAGATTTTTCATTTGCTACACCGATACAACCACACTCCATTACCGCAGGATGCTCAGCAACTACAGCTTCCACCTCATTAGGGTACACATTAAAGCCCGAAACGATAATCATATCCTTCTTACGGTCAACGAGAAAGATATAGCCCGACTCATCTATAGTCGCAATATCCCCGGTTTTAAACCAGCCATTTTCATCTACGCCAGAATCTTCAACTTTCCAGTAACCTTGCATCACCTGGGGTCCGCGAACACATAATTCTCCAACTTCATCAACACCTGAAATAACCTGGTTATCGTCATTCCTAAGTTGCACTTCAGTAAAAAGAGCGGGCCTGCCAATACTGCCAGTAAAGGCTGGGGCATCATAATCCATCGCGCTAACTAAAGGAGAGGTTTCCGTCAAACCATAAGCTTGCATCATGACTGAATTGGTTACCTTGTGCCATTTTTCAGCGGTTGATGGCAAGCTTGCCATTCCGCCCGCCACTGGGACAATGAGATTGCTAAAATCCAATTTTTTAAAATCTTCGTTGTTTAATAGCGCGTCAAAAAGAGTGTTAACAGCAGAAATCATATGAAACTTATTTTTTTTCAAAATAGAGATAAATTTTGGTAGATCTCTTGGATTGGTAATTAAAATGCTCTTTCCGCCAGAATAGAACAACAAGAAGTTATGAACAAGTAGGGCAAAAATATGATAAAGCGGTAAAGGGCAAATCGCAATTGTCTGCTCGTTGTCAGCGCCCCCGTGTAACTTAGGGTTAGTGGCATAATAAGCTTGAACGGAATTTGCCATGATATTTCTATGGGTGAGTATCGCACCTTTAGATACACCGGTTGTACCGCCTGTGTACTGCAAAAAAGCCGCCTGATCGTAAGATATTTCAATATTCGTAAAGCTCTCTTTTGCGTTTGCACGCATAATCTTACTAAAAGATAAGGCGCTTTGAATCGAAAATTTTGGGACCAATTTTTTAATTTTTCTTACGACAAGGTTAATAATCTTACCTTTAAAGCCAAGCAAGTCACCTACAGTAGTAAGCACAACTTTATCAACACTTGCCAGATTAGCACCACCAACTACGGCGCCCGCGCCTTCCCAACAAAAGAGAATTTTGGCTTCTGAATCTTTTAAGACGTGCTCTAATTCACGCTTAGTATAAAGAGGGTTGATATTAACAACGGTCATTCCCGCCTTCAAAGCGCCATAAACAACCACTGGGTAAGCCATCATATTCGGCATCATTATTGCCACTTTAGCACCTACATTTGCATTTTTAGAAAACCACGAAGCCAAGGCATTAACATGATCAGAGGTCTGAGCATAACTCATACCTACATCAAAATTTTCAAATGCTATTCGGTCTTTATGGCACTGACAAGCGTTATCGAAAAAATCGGCTAAATTACTATTGTTTTGGAAAATTTCCGTTTCTTCAAGATTCTGTGGCACTGATTTACTCATACTTTCCCCTTATTTTGTTTAATTACGACCCTTCTTTAAGTTTATTTTCAAACAATGTTTTATAGCGATTGTACACCTCTCCATCCTCTCGGTAAGCATAACAAGAATCGACAAATTTTTCTTTGATGTAGGTTAAATTTTCGAGAGTGAGCTTGCTTTCCTCTATGCTGTCATCATGATGAATAGTTTGGAAAGAGACCGTCGCCGCATAAGCCAACATGTCGGAAATATGACGACAACCTTTTCCACCGCCCAACACCTTAAGAACTTTTTTATTAAAGCCAGGCTTGACGAACTCGCCCTTTAATTTATGACAGTTATCAACGGCTGCAGGGCAAATACTATAAGGCGACTCATTAATCGAGGCCTCTATATCAACAATTTCGTTCTTATTTGTCATTGTCAACCGAATGGCCATATCATGCAGTGCTTCGCCAGCAGCAATATAACCCCTGTCTTGATTATTAAACGTATAGGTTTTTTTGTCGGTCAATATTACTTCGATATCCCAAAGGCCATCCTCTCTCTTATAGCCATTGCCAATTAACCTTCTTCGGTGTCTCAAATCTCTCTTAGCGGGCTTACTCAACATACTTTTCTCCAAATCCTAATAAGACGAGTGTTTATACTTTCTTAAAAATTCCGGCCGCGCCCATGCCCGTACCGATACACATTGAAATCATGCCGTATTCCACGTCGTTTCTTTGCATGGCAGAAACCAAGGTTGCTGTTCTAATTGCACCGGTAGCGCCCAAAGGATGACCAAGAGCAATAGCTCCACCTTGTGGATTGACTTTTTCCTTGTCTAGATCAAGTTCGTTAATGACAGCGAGTGCCTGAGCAGCAAACGCCTCGTTAAGCTCTATCCAGCCAATATCTTCGATTGACAGCCCAGCTCTCGCTAGGGCCTTTGGAATGGCTTCCACTGGACCAATACCCATGATTTCAGCGGGAACGCCTGCAACAGCGTACGCAACAAACTCGGCCTTCGGCGTTAAATTGTATTTCTTAACAGCAGCTTCACTGGCAATCAACACCGCTGCGGCGCCATCTGACATTTGCGAACTTGTGGCTGCAGTAACTGAGCCCTCTTGCGCAAAAACTGTTCTTAGTTTACCCAATGCCTCAATACTACTACCCTCTCTAGGGCCTTCGTCTTGTGAGACAACATTTGTCTTTACACTGTACTCTTTAGTTTCTAACGAGTAGACAGACTCTGTGGTTGTGATCGGTGCAATTTCATCGGCAAACAATCCCTCTTCGTTAGCTTTCAATGCCCTCTTGTGGCTTTCTAGCGCGAAAGCGTCTTGATCTTCTCGAGATATATTGTATTTATCAGCAACTTTTTCGGCGGTCAAACCCATGCCGTAAGCAATTGCCTTATTGTCGTCTTCGAACACTTTTGGGTTGACCGAGGGCTTGAAGCCCATCATTGGCACAGTGCTCATGCTCTCTACGCCCGCAGCAATAACCATCTCTGCAGAGCCAGATTTAACCATCTCTGCAGCGTTAGCAACCGCCTGCAAACCAGAAGCACAGAAACGATTCAACGTATAAGCCGGCGTAGTATCTGGCAAGCCTGCAAGTAGTGTCGCAATTCGCGCAACATTAAGACCTTGCGGGCCCTCAGGCATAGCACAACCAACAATTACATCGTCGATATTTTGTTTAACTTCATCTCCATTACTTAGTGCCGAGAAAACACTTTGAATAGAGTGAATCAACAAATCATCGCCTCTGGTTTTAGATAAACTGCCACGCGCTTTACCAACAGGGGTTCTTTTTGCCTCAATAATATAAGCTTTTGTCATTCTAATCTCCAATTAATTGCGCAGTGGCTTACTGTTTCTCAACATAAACTCAATTCTGTCCTGAGTTTTTTCAGTGCCCAGCAGCACTAAGAAAGCATCTCTTTCAAGGTCAAGCATCATTTCTGAGTTGACCAAGGCATTTTCTTCAACCTCTGAACCGGTCATTACTTTAGCCACTTCTGTGACACATAACTTATCATGGTCGGAAATGAATCCACCACCATAAAGGTTAGCGACTTGTGCCATTGCATTAGCATAGCCAGCTTTGCCAACAACTTTAAACGGCGCATCTTGGGGCGACTTGAAGCCAGACTCCAACATCGCAACTGCCTGTTGCTTGGCAACGTAGAGAAGCTCATTTGGATGGGCAATAACTATATCATCCGCTTTCAAATAACCCATCTGCCTGGCCTCAAGCGCACTCATCGAGACTTTTGCCATGGCAATTTGTTCAAAGTACTTGGCTAGCAATGGAAAAATATCATCGCCTTCTTTATTGGTGTAAGCGCGAAGTGCCATTTCCTTAGAGCCACATCCTGCAGGCAATGCACCTATACCAACCTCCACTAAACCAATGTATGAATTCATCGACGAGACTACACGGTTACAATGAAGCAGCAATTCACAACCGCCGCCAAGTGCCAAACCATCAACTGCCGCCACAGTCAGAATCTTGCCATGCTTAAGGCGCATCATCATTTTCTGTAATACGCTAATCATACTTTTAACGGAAGTTAGTTCACCCAATTTTGGCAAATTTGGATTCATCACTTCAAAAGCTTTTTTCTTTGCTTTAGCCGTCAAACCCGGCTCTTTTTCAAGCAAGCCCAGTTTTACTGCTGAAATAACCTCATATAGATTGGCGCCCGCACAAAAATGCTCCTTCTCTTGCTTAAAGATCAGAGCATGAAAGTCATTTTCTTCCAAATAATCCAGTGCGTCGTCAATGCCAGTAATAACAGAAGCGCTTAGCACGTTCATCTTTGTTTTAAATGAAATACTAGCAATACCTTCACCAAGATCGATTAACTTAATACCTTCACTTTCAAGTAAGATATCTTGCTCATGTGCTTTTTCACCGGCAAGCACCGGTTTAAACAGTTGTCTTTCATAAACTGGGTGAGTTGATCTCGGGACATATTTGTCTAGTTTGGGATTAAAAGCCCCCTCATCGCTATAAACCACCGATCGGTTCATTGCCCATTCTGGCAAGTCCGCACTGGCGAGTGCTTTTCCCTGAGCAATATCGCTCAACAGCATGCCACGGATTGCCTCCCAGCCGACTACTTGTGCTTGTTCAAAAATACCACAGCCCCATGCGAAGCCAGATCGCAGTGCCATATCAACACAACGAACAGTGTCTGCAATATGCTCTAATTGATAGCAAGAATAGTGAAAAACATCTCTGTGAACAGACCATAAAAACTGCGCTTGCGGATCGTCACATTCCGCCAAAGTCAATAATGCTTTATCAATGCTGCCTTTTTCTTTTAAAATTTTCTTTACAACCGGACTGATTGTTTTATCAGATAAGCGATAGTCCCCAAGTCCAGTATCAAAAACGTAAATATCCTTGCCGCGTTTCTCGTAAATACCTTTTCTGGTTTTACTACCCAAAGACCCCCGCTCAATCAAGCCCTCTACCCATCCAGGTAATTTGAATAACTCTAACCAAGGGTCGTCTTTGGCATTATCAAAAATATTCTTAACCACGTTCTGCATCACATCAAGTCCAACAACATCCAGAGTTCTGAATGAAGCACTGGCTGGTCGACCGATCCTCTTACCAGTCAGTGCGTCAACAGTATCAGGTGATAGGCCGAAATCTTCAGCGTGCTTCAGAACTGCCATAAAGGAGAAAACACCAATCCTATTTGCAATAAACGCCGGATTATCGTTCGCATAAACCACCTCTTTACCCAGTGCAGAAGTAATAAATCCTTCCGCCTTCTGGAGTAACTCTTCGTCACTATAATTTGTTCTAATCAACTCCACCAAAGGTAGATATCTTGGCGGGTTAAAAAAATGCACACCAAAGATGCGACTTCTTAACGATTCTGGCGCATGTTCTGCAATGGTATTAATAGACAGGCCAGAAGTGTTGGTTACCAAAACGGCATCGTCCCTAACAAAAGGTGCAATCTTGGCAAATAACTGTTTTTTGATATCTAGATTTTCAACGATGGATTCCAAAATAAAGTCACACTCTGACAACAACTCTAACGAATCGTAAGTGGCCGTTTTGATGGAGTCAAGAATCGCTGGAATGGCCAACGGCGTTGGTTTGAGCTTTTTCATTGTTTGCAGAGAAGCATTAAGCGCCTCCTGTGACATATCAAACATTGTCACTTCAATACCAAGATTGGCAAAATGTGCGGCAATTTGCCCACCCATCGTGCCCGAACCGAGTACCGCTACTTTAGTAAAAGCTTTATCAAAATACTGTTTCATAATTACCTTATCTTTAAATATTATTTTTAATTTCAAAGTCATCAACTTTGAGAGACTCAAGAATTACACCATGCCACACAAGCCAATTGTCTTTTTCTTCAGAAGTTAAGAGCTTGTCGACAACCAGTTGCCCCAGCCAATCTTCAAGTGACTGGCTTGGCTGATATTTATAGCCTGCTTTCTTCACTTTCTTTTTAAGTGGTTTCAGCAATCTTGCTGCCTCATAGCCTTTAAATAGGATCTCGAATTGATGTCCAGAAACATCTTTCAAATCAGTACAAACACAAGTCGACAAATCACTGATTAACCAGTCAATATCCGCAACAGACCTCGCTGTAGAAACTATAAGCCTATCGTCTACTTTTGCCGCCGCATTCCAAAATGGGAACAGCAGTATCGCCATGGTCTTTTTTACCAGCCAATTTACTGGCAAATTATCTAAGTTTTCCCTCATTGCGGTATCAGCCTCTGCGGCCAATCGCAATAGCGATAAGCGCAAAACTTGGCTTACCTTTTTATTGTTTTTAAACCTCTCTTCATATAGCTTTAAGCAGGCACTCATTTCATACATCGATGCAATTGCATCGGCAAAACGCCCTGAAACCATCTCCTTTCGCTTTAACGAACCGGTAAGAACAAACAAAGAAATGTCACTCATCGTAGCAAACTTAGCAGACAAAACTGACAAATTACGATAGTAAGTTTTAGTGGTGGAGTCGCCATACGATTTTGCACACCGCCCACGTGTCCATGAAAATAAAACTGCTCTTGCAAAGTTATGCAAAAAAGAGCTAACATGCTTTGTTAAGGCCTTATCAAAAATAGCAACACCTTTGCCACTCTTGTCATAAAGCGCATCCAGTTCATCGAGCATGGTCGCGTGACAGCGAATAAGACCTTGACCAAACACCATAAGACTTCTGGTTAGAATATTAGCACCTTCAACAGTAATAGCAACAGGTGCCGAAGCATAAACATTGGCAACATAGTTTCTAGACCCCTGCATCACCGCTCGACCGCCATGAACATCCATCGCGTCGATGGCTGATTGCTGCATCAGTGAAGTATTACGATACTTAACAATTGCCGAGATAATTGACGGCCTGTAACCTGCGTCAAGCGCCCAAGTGGAGAGATTAATATTGGCAGTCGCCCGATAAGCGTTGATTGCAAGCGTAGCTAGTTTTTCCTGAATGCCCTCTAAATTGGCAATCGGTAAACCAAATTGTTCTCTTGTTTGTGTATAAGCACTGGTGGTAAGCAACATCGCTTGAGTCGCTGCCGCGCCGGAGACCGGCAAAGAAATACCACGACCAACACTCAAACACTCCATTAACATCCTCCAGCCGTGGCCAATCATTTGATCGCCACCGATAAGCCAATCCATTGGAATAAATACATCTTTACCAAATATTGGGCCGTTTTGAAACGGCTCGCCAATAGGTTTGTGTCTAGTGCCAATACTAACACCTTCAGTATCTCGTGGAATCAGTGCGCAAGTAATACCAAGATCTGTTTGTCCAGCAAGTGGGTGATCTTTAGCCAATAAATTGTCTGGGTCATAAGCTTTAAAAGCAAGGCCAATAACGGTTGCTACAGGGGCAAGCGTAATATAACGCTTCTCCCAATTAAGCCTCATTCCCAAAACTTCCTTTCCTTCAAATTCACCATAACATACAACACCGCTATCAACTAACGAACCAGCATCCGAGCCAGCAACTGTTGAGGTTAAAGCAAAGCATGGAATTTCTTTACCTGCAGATAAGCGAGGTAGGTACCGGTCCTTTTGTGCATTCGTGCCATATTTTTGCAGCAACTCACCTGGCCCAAGTGAGTTTGGCACCATTACTGAAATACCCAAAACTCCGGCAATAGAAGAAACTTTTCCAACAATCATCGCGTGAGCATAGTGAGAGAAGCCCTTACCACCATATTTTTTAGCAATATTGATGGCCCAAAAACCATTGTCGGCAATATATTGCCAAACCTCTTTCGGTAAGTCGTTCTCCGTTGAAAGCTCGTATGAGTTAACCATAGAGCACAATGTTTTCACTTCGTTATCAACAAAGCTTTGCTCTTCTTCTGTTAGTTCGACGGCTTTAAGGTTTGATAACTCACTCCAATTAGGGTTGCCTTGAAAAAGCTCCGCATCCCACCAAACATCGCCAGCCTCTAACGCTATTCTTTCAGTTTCACCAATTGGCGGCAACGCTTTACGCATTAACCCAAACAACGGCTTGGTAAACAATATTTTTCTAATGCCAGAAACAATAAAGATGCCAAGAAACAATTCAACACCCATCAATATCTGCAAACTTAACAGCTCTGTTTCTAAAGCAAGTGGCACAACAAAGATTGCGTTTAAAAGCCACAGATATGCCAGCTTAGCTTGCGTTTTGGCAAGTAACAATAAGGTCAACGCAAAAACAGCAAGTAACGTTAAGCATGGGTTTTGAATTAAGTAATCAAAATATTCAGTCATTACAATCTGCCCTTAAAATAAGTTAGTTGAATAAGTTCTAATAAAATTATAGTCATCCATCCCCAAACTATAATTAACATAATATTAAAAAAAGTTAACACTTTATTAATATAAAATCTAATAAAAGACTACCACTAAGACGCTCGGGTCTTAAAAAATCACGAACCTTTGAGTTGCGCCAACATCTTCTCTTGAATTAAATGAATACCTTTAAGCGGTCGCAACATAACTTTAAAATCAGTAATTTGACCCTCGTCATTCGAAGTGATAATGTCAACACCGTTAACGTACAAGCCATCCATTTCGACCTCGAATTCCAGCACTGCTTCATGTCCACTGATTATCTCGCGAGTATATTTAAAGGAATATTGACCAAATAAAAGAAATGCCGCCCCCAAATATTGTTGCACCAACGCTTTACCTACTTGAGGTGTGTGCATCACTGGTGAGTGAAATACAGCATCATCCGACAGTAACTCCCCAAGCGCCTTCATATCTGCCGTTTCGGCTACGCGGTGCCACTTTTCAATTGTATTCATTTTCATATTAAACCTCTTAAGTAAAGTTAAAGCGACGCTGCGAGTCGCGACCCCTGATTAATTGCCCTTTTTGCATCAAGCTCGGCAGCAACATCAGCACCACCAATCAAATGCGAAGAAATGCCATTATTTTCCAATTCGGCGTGCAAATCCCGCAACGGCACTTGCCCGGTACAAAGCACTATTGTATCGACCGCTAAAACATGGCTTTCGCCATCAAGTGTGTAATGAAGACCTTTATCGTCAATTTTGTTGTATTGAGCGCCCGACACCATAGCAATTTTTTTTGTTTTTAAGCTTGCGCGATGGATCCATCCGGTGGTTTTTCCAAGCCCAGCGCCCAATCGGGTTGTTTTACGCTGCAACAGGGTAATTTCTCTCACTGGTTTTAGTGTGTTAGCCTTAATACCTACAACACCACCCCTTACCTCATTTTCTGGGTCTATTCCCCATTTGCTTAAAAATGCCTTGACGTCAACGCTTGACTCATCGCCATCGTGAGATAAAAATTCACAAACATCAAAACCAATGCCGCCTGCACCGATGACCGCTACGCGCCCGCCCACTTCTTTTTTGTCTCTCAAGACGTCAAGGTAAGTAAGAACTTTTGCGTGCTCTTGCCCAGGAATTCCAGGCTCTCTTGGGAGTACGCCAGTGGCGATAACAACTTCGTCAAAATTACCGGCTTGAATGGTTTCTAGATCCACCCTCTTTCCTAGATTAACACCAACATTGAGCACCTCTAAACGTCTAGAAAAATAGCGAATAGTCTCAAAAAATTCTTCCTTGCCTGGTATTTGTTTGGCAATGTTGAATTGCCCGCCTATTTCATTCGAGGTCTCAAACAAAGTCACCTGATGACCGCATTCAGCGGCAACCGTTGCGCAAGCCAAGCCCGCTGGGCCCGCACCAATAACCGCTACACGTTTTGTTTGCATTTTTTTCTCATAAATCAAATCAAGCTCGTGACAAGCCTGTGGGTTAACCAAACAACTGCTGCGCTTACGGCTAAAAACGTGATCTAAGCAGGCTTGATTGCAGCCAATGCAAGTATTGATTTCATCACCTCTACCTTCAACCGCCTTATTTACAAACTCAGGGTCAGCCAAGAAAGGACGAGCCATTGAGATCATGTCTGCATCGCCACGCGCCAATACTGCCTCAGCCACCTCGGGCGTATTGATACGATTACTGGTAATTAACGGCACCGAAACTTCACTGCGTAACTTGGCTGTGACCCAAGTAAAACACGCTCTCGGCACCATTGTTGCAATCGTCGGAATTCTTGCCTCGTGCCAACCAATACCGGTATTAATAATACTCACGCCAGCTTCTTCAAGAGCTTTTGCTAACTGCACCACCTCTTCCCATGTACTGCCTTTTTCAAGCAAATCAAGCATCGAAAGTCGGAAAATAAGTATGAAGTCAGGGCCAACAACTGCACGCGTCTGGCGTACAATTTCCAACGCCATACGAATACGATTCTCAAACGAACCACCCCATTCATCGCTTCGTTGGTTAACATGCTCTGAAATAAACTGGTGGATGAAGTAGCCTTCCGAGCCCATGACTTCAACACCGTCGTAACCCGCTTCTTTTGCCATACTGGCACAGTGCACATAATCTTTAATGGACTTGAGTACACCACGACTTGACAGCGCCCTTGGTTTAAACGGTGTAATGGGTGATTTAATCGCCGAAGAAGAGACGACAAAAGGGTGATAGCCGTAGCGTCCTGTATGAAGGATTTGCATACAAATAAGTCCGCCTTCAGCATGCACTGCTTCAGTAATTTTTTGATGCTTTTTGGCTTCTTTTTTGGTGGACAATTTTTCAGAGAAAGGCATGGCCCATCCTGCCCTATTGGGCGCAAACCCACCAGTAACAATAAGACCAACACCGCCACGAGCTCTGGCTGCAAAATAAGCCGCCATATTCTTGAACCCGTCAGATTCCTCTTCCATGCCAGTATGCATAGATCCCATAAGAACTCGGTTCTTTAAAGTAATATTGCCCACCTTAAGGGGTTTAAGTAAATTTGGGTACAGCTTGTCACCTGCAGTGGCCATTTTATCTCCTGGTTAATTCTTGTAAACGCGTGAAAGGTATTCTCATTGTTTATGAAAAAAATTATAGCTTTTCACGGGCGGTATATAATTAACACAATATAACTAATAATTAACACTTTATTTATAGAGACCTCTAACTCATGAATGTTCACAGCACTGTTTGGCGATCAATCTCTCGCTTGCAATACCTCTACCCCGATGAGGTCAATGAAATCTGCCAAAGAATTAGCATCTCTCCAGCCATTCTGGCCAATCATAACCTGACGCTTCCACTTGATTTATTCTTGAGTTTTTTTATCGAGGCGGAAGATGTTTTTGAGAATGACTTAGTGGCTATCAATTACGCACGCATGGCGCAAATACGGCCAAATTATTCTGAGATATTAGGGATGATTTCCCTATACTCTCCCAACCTAATTGAGAGCTTTAAGCTGGTTCAATCCTACATCAATCTTGAACTAGACGGCATCAATATCAGCCTAACTCAAAAAACAAACGTCGTAGAGATACACTTTGTTGCAGACGCGCTTGTGGAGCATCCAAATTTATACGAAAACCTTTGTCTGTCTATCTTTGCTACTTTTATCCAATCGATGCACCACCCGATTAAAAAACTGACAACAAAAACAAAAACCAAGCAACAGACCAGTGTCATTCGCTCGTTATTTCATTGCCCTATTACCTTTGAAGACAATCACACGTCAATTATTCTTTCGAATAAAGCGTCTATGAAGCAGAACCCAACCGCCAATCCAAAATTGATAAGCTTACTCGAAATAATGGCAAAAGAAAAAATTGCCCAACAAACTGGCGAAGGTAATATTGTTAAAAGGCTTGAGGGCGTTTTTAATAGCTATGAAAACGAATACAGCAATATCAATATTAATGAAGTGTCCAATCTCCTAGGTCTAAGTGTTAACACTCTGCGAAGAGCGCTGACCAAACACCAAACAACTTTTCGCCAATGTCTAAACAACTTTAAGCTCAAAAAAGCAAAATCAATGCTGGCTGATAATTATTCTGCAAAAAGAGTTGCGTATTCACTGGGTTATACGGAACCATCTGCCTTTATACGCTGGTTTATTAATCAAGCCAAGCAAACGCCAAAAGCATACAAACAGGAAGTCGCGCGAAAAATACGCTAAACGTCATAAAGTGCGTCGGTTACTGCATCGATAAGTGGCATTCGCCAATGATCGTGTAGATAACTTGGCGCTTGTTCGGTACTTGAATACCAGCCGACAACCAATTGCTTTTCGGCATCAATATAGAGTAATTGCCCATGAGCGCCACGAGCGCAAATAGCATTACCGTGAGACATGTGCCTTATCCACCACAATGACTTATACGACCAACCTTGCATTGTCGGTATTTTCGCTTGAGCAAACTTATCCACATCGCCACCGGCAAATAACTTATCACTAATTGATGGATTTAGTCGGCCGTCACCGCCTGTTCTAATCCACTCTCCAAATCGAAGAAAACTTCGCAAGGTAAGTGTCATCGTTGTTTCGGAGCCTGAAGGATCTACCATGTACAGGCCGTCGCTCTCAACACCGAGATGTTGCCACACTTGCTCGCTTAATAAATCATTTAAGTGCTGATTACTCACTCTGCGCAAAATCCAACTGGCAACATTGATATTTGGCTCTCGATAAGCAAATACCCGGCCATGCTTGCCTTGTTTTTTGACTGTGGGAAGGTAATCGGTCAAACACTCTGCTTGGTCTTGGACTTGTGGCAACATTCCACCACAGCGAAGATACCGCCAAACCTCTGAGTCTGGGTTGAGATAATTTTCATCAAAATCCATACCAACTTGCATGTCCAGTACATCTCTTAGAGTGGCATTAGCCCAAGCCGATTCTCTCAACTCAGGCAAAATTTCTGCCACCAAAATTGCATCGTCAAGTTCAGCATTGGCGATCATTATTTCCAACAACAAGCCAACTATGGATTTAGCACAAGACATAATCAGATGACTCTGACGTGGGGAAGCATAATCATGATAACTCTCATAAACCAAATCGCCTGCATGCATAATAGCCAGAGCATCCGTTTCTGTTGCTCGCAACACTTCGTGCCATGGGAATTGTTCATCAGTCTCGCTGATAATGTTTAATTCTTCCAAAGCCACATGGCGTTCAATTGTTGGCCTGGCAGCGCTTGCACCCCGCCAAACAGTCTTGGTTGGGACCAATTGTTGAATGTTGTTAACACTCCATTTAAGTTGCGGCCAAGAATAAAAACTTCCATCTGAAAATTGAATAATGGCTTCTTTCTTAGGCGGAAAACCCTGCATCCAATTACGTTTAGATTTACTCATCCTTAACATGCAAAATACCGCAAGCAACCTGGACAAGCAATGCGACTAGCTCCTCATCGCCAAAAGGAAGGTGATGAGTAGGTCGTAAGCTTTGAGACGTTAGCACCATGGCCATCATTTGAATTGTATTCTCTAATGCTCTAATAGGCTTGTTATGTCCAATTTGATCGGGATAAATGGTCACAACAGAGGACATTTTTTCAATATATCTATCTGTCAACCCCAAAGTGGCCGCTCTAAGGTCTGGACGATCAAACATCATTTCTTCAGCAGCAAGTCGCGCTCCTACATGACTTTTTAATTGCCCCACAGCCAACATGCCGATTTGATGTAGCGCCTGACTTACATGTGGGGCAGTTTTTCTTGAATAAGTAAACTTATCAACAGCAGAGTAAGTGTCGTCTACATAATGTTGGAACAGCACCTCAAAAATCCCAAGCTTGTCAGTGAACTGGTGATAAAAAGAACCCACTGAACAACTCGAACGCTCAATAATGTTTGCGACTGTTGTTCGTTGAAAGCCTTTTTCTGCAAACAACTCTTCGGCTGCTGATAATAATTTTCGCTGAGAATCCAAACTGCGCTTTTGTGGCGCAGAGGCTCTCTTCTTGGTGGAAGTTAAGATATTTTTTGACATTTGCTAATTACCTCGTTACAATTGCAAAACAAAATATGGGTTCTAATTCTAATTATAACAAATGAACACACAGGGATTTATAAAAATTTAACGAATGAGCATTAAAGTTATCAAACAAGGTGCTGTTTGCCACTTCATCATTGACAACCCACCGGTCAATGTATTTACGCCGATTATGCACAAGCAATTCTATGAGGCTTTGCGCGAATTCTATGCCAGCACAGAATTAAAGGTTGGTATTTTGCGCAGCACGGGCGAAAGAGCTTTTTGTGCAGGTGACGATATTAAATCCCCAAGGCCAAATTACAGCTCCGAGCAATTACTCGAGCGTCATTTCTCCAATAGTGAAGACTTAGATGAGCTGGGATACCCAGGCTATGAGCGAGAAGCGCTAAAACTTAAACGCACCAAGCCCATTATTGCCGCCATACAAAGCGCTTGTATTGGCCAGGGATTGGCATACGTATTATTAATGGCTGATTTGCGCATTGCCTCTACCGAGGCTCAATTTGGTTTTCCTGAAATTACCTTTGGCATGGGCGGTGCCGCAGGTGCACTGCAAATGGCACATCAAATCCCGCAGACTGCGGCAATGTACATGGTGCTTACAGGTGAGTTAGTCGATGCCAATTATGCCTTAACTAATCACCTTATTAATGAAATTGTTGACTCAGATCAGCTACTACAACGGGCTGAAGAACTGGCCAACCAAATTGCACGCCATCCTGCACAAGCTTTGCAAATCGAGCTGGAGGTTTTTCAAAAAACACGCAACCTCTCACGAGAGGATGCAATGAACTACGCTGAACAAGTTTATCGACTGCAACGGTTTGCTTACAGCTCCCAACCAGCATTAAGTGAAAGAGAATCAAAATAATGTCAAACCCTCTTGATAAGTTCCTTTGGCGGTGTGTAGAGCGTTATGGTGATCACAAACTGGGTCATTGGTTTCAAGAGGACACTCAACTGAGCTACAAAGAGCTGGGCGAAAAAGTACTGATAGCAAGCGCTGGACTCAACGATCTAGGTGTTGGTACAGGCACCCATGTTGCTGCAATGCTGCCGAGCTGTCCCACAAATTTAATCAGCTGGTTTGCATTGGCTCGATTAGGATCAGTACTTACGCCTGTCAATCAATCATACAAAGCAGAAGAATTAGCTTATATCCTTGAGAACAGTGAGGCCGAATATCTCATTATTGATAGCCAATATCTACCCTTACTCGATGAGATTAATCTCTCTAAATTACCACTCAAACACACCATTGTTCACGGCTCCCCAGCGCCGGATCATCATCACTGGCAGCAAATGATGGCGTTAGCCAAAGGCAAAGAAGCGCCCAGCCGTCCAATGAATGAAAAAAAATTATTTAGCATTCAATACACCTCGGGCACCACAAGTTTTCCGAAAGGCTGTATGCTGACACAACAATATTGGCTGCATTTAGGACAAGTTGGTGCCGAACTAACAAAGAACAAAATTTTAAAAAATTTATTGGTTTGGCAGCCCTTTTACTACATGGATGGCCAATGGCAATTCATCATGTCAATGGAGCTGGGTGCGACGGCTTATATTGCCAATAAAATGAGCTTGACACACTTTGGCAGTTGGCTTGAGCGTTATCAAATTCACTACACAGCTTTACCCGAGCCATTCTTATCCGGCCTTGACGAAAAGCAGAGCTACCCTTGGAAGCTTCGACTTGTTAGCACCTTCTTATATCAGAAGCACAATATAGAAAAATTACGCCGACTATTCGGCAACATTGGACGTGACGCTTTCGGCATGACAGAAGTGGGTGGTGTTACCGCCATGCCAATCAATGCCGATCTCGATCGTTATGGCGGCAGTTGTGGCAAGGTGATTAATAGCGATATTGAAATTTGCATTATGGATGAGAACATGCAACAACTAGGCGCCAACAAGCGCGGTGAGTTGTGCATAAAGCGTCCGCACATGTTATTGGGCTATTACAAGCGAGAAGATACAAATCAAGAGGCTTTTGTCGATGGCTGGTTCCGCAGTGGTGACCTTGCCCATATCGATGAAGATGGCTACCTTTATATTGCCGGCCGCTTAAAAGAAATAATTAAACGCTCAGGTGAAAATATCTCTGCTCGCGAAGTAGAATCAATACTAACGCAACACCCTGCAGTATATGAAGCAGCCGTTGTCGGTGTTCCTGACGAACTTCGTAAGGAAGAAGCGAAAGCCTTTATTATCTTAAATAACGAGCAACAAGAAACTAAAGACATAGCGCAAACAATCTTAAAACACTGCCAAGAAAAATTGGCGGATTTTAAGGTGCCTCGGTATGTGGAATTTATTCGCGAGTTACCTCGCACCCCAACGCGAAAGATAGCCAAGCACAAACTGGTCGATCACGCTATTTCTGGCAACGACCACAGCTGGGATACTCAAACGTGGCAAACTGGAGACAGCTCAATATGCAACTAGAATTAGAAAGCTAGTTCTAATGAGTGGTGAAAAAGTAATATAATAAAAAAGGAAATACAAGAAAAAAACAATAAAAACAATAAAAACAATAAAAGGAGAGTTAAAAATGAAGAAGATTACTACAATTTTTACAACTGCCTTAGTAAGTGCAGGCTTATTGGCTGCAAGTGCTGTACAGGCTGACGGAGCAGAGCACCAATGGCGCTACGCATCAGTTGCACCACCGGGAACGCCTTGGGTAAGCCACGGTCAAGCATTCCGTGATGCCTTGTTTGAAAACACAGGCGGCGCTATTGACATCACTATGTACAACGGTGGTCAATTAGGAACTGAAGTTGCCACTCTAAGAGAATTGTCAGAAGGCACGATTGATATTGGCGCATTCTCAACAGCGGGTCTTTCTGCCCTTGTGCCGGAAATGGCTTTGGCTACTGCACCGTATCTATTTGATTCTTATGCAGAAGTCGACTGTACTTACGATAACTATTTGATTGACACTTTCTCACCCTTGGTAGAAAAAGCAAATCTGAAGTTAATCCAATGGAATGAGGTTGGCTATACACACCTAATGACTCAATCAAAAGTATTGACTCCAGACGATGCACGGGCTCTTAAGATGCGTACTTCTATTTCACCAGCGGGTCGAAACTACTGGAAAGCCTTAGGTAATGATGGTATTTATATTCCATTTATGGAAATGCCGTCCGCACTACAAACCGGTTTGATTCAAGGCGCCTCTATGCAAACTATCCCGTACGTAGCTATGGGCTTTATGAAGCTTGCTCCGCATTTCACTCTAACGCGTGATTCACATGATGCGGGTGCAATTCTGATAAATCTTGACTTGTGGAATAGCTTAAGTGCAGACAACCAAGCAGCAATTATGAACTCATTGCAACCACAGCAAAACCTACGTGCTGGTGTTCGCGGCATGGCGGCTTACTTGCTAGGTCAGGCCAAAGCAGCAGGCATTCAAGTGCATAAGTTGACTGACGCACAACATGGTGCATTCAGAACTGCGGTACAAGATATGTACACTCCAATGGTTGAAGAAATGGGTGGCGACGCAGCGACTCTATGGCCAGAAGTTCTTGCGGCGCGTGATCAATGTCGTGCTTCATTAACGTTTCAATAACCACTAAATAAGAAACTCTTATGGCTGCTTTCATGCAACGCTTGTTTAACATTGAGGCGTTTGTCGCCTCAACATGCTACATTCTTGTTGCCCTAGCGATTGTTATCGATGTGGCAGCCAGAGAGTTTTTTAACGAATCTATTTTCGGCATTCAAAGAATAGCAGTGTATTTGGTTATTGCTGTCGCCTATATTGGTATGGGCTTGGCAGCTGGACAAAACAAACACCTGCGACCGAGATTTGCCGATAACTGGGCGCCTGCTTCATGGCGCCTTTTTATTGAGCGTTTTGGCGACTTATTGGCCGCCGTTTTATTTTTATTTATGGCCGTCGTGGCCTTTCAAATGCTACAAAACAACTTCAGCCACCCGAATTGGTACGCAATGCATATTAGAGCGCCAATGTGGTCAAACGAGTCTGGCTGGAAAATAGCCACCGTCGGTGTACCGGAATATACTGTTAGGTGGGTCATGGCTTACGGTTTTTTCTCTACCGCATTTCGCTACACCGTATTTTTTATACGACCCGATTTAAAGCCTGTTGAGGCCGGAGGTGCTGTATGACTTCGCTGTATCTACTGGGCTTGGTACTGCTATTATTAGTACTACGACAAAACATTATCACCATTCTTGTTGTTCTAGTCTCCACAATCATCTTGGTGTACAGCGAAGAACGCCTGTATTTCATGACCGAACACATGTGGCGAGCACTCAACAATGAAGTGCTGCTCTCAATACCTCTGTTTATCCTTTGTGGCTCGATAATGACCAATGGCGCAATGTCCTCTCGCCTCATTAACGTCATGCGTGCCGCAACTTGTGCTTGGCCAGGCGGCCTTGGTGCAGCATGTATTTTATCTTGCGCATTTTTTGCTGCAATTTCTGGCTCATCAATGGTGACGCTTTTAGCGGTTGGCACCATCCTCTACCCGGCACTTAGAAAAGAAGGCTATAGCCAACAATACTCACTCGGTGCAATTACCAGTGCCGGCACACTGGGTGTCATTATTCCGCCGTCCATCCCATTAATTATCTACGGCATCAGCACGCAAACATCGATTACCGATTTATTCTTAGCAGGCCTCATCCCAGGACTACTACTAACCGCAGCATTGCTAGGCTACTCACTGGTTAAGAATCGTAAGCTACCTAGATACCCTTTCAAGCCTAGGGAATTTTTTATAGCCTTAAAAGACGGAATTTGGTCATTATTAATGCCTGTTATTCTTTTAGGGGGTATTTACTCAGGCCACTTTACCGCAACCGAGTCGGCAGCAATCGCCCTATGCTACGCCTTAGTTATTGAGCTTTTAGTCTATAGAGAGATGAAGCTTCCACAGTTGAAAAAAATGGTGATAGAGACCAGCCAGTTGGTAGGTACTCTGGCGCCAATTATTGCTATTGCCATGTGCCTTAACGACTTGCTTGTTCTTGAGCAGGCGCCGCAATTGTTAAGCGACTGGATGAAGGCGAATATTGACTCTAAAGTATATTTCATCTTAGGTTTAAATGCCGTCTTACTTATAGTTGGCACCTTAATGGATATTAACGCCGCCATCCTAATTTTGGCGCCGATCGTTCTGCCACTTGCTCGTATTTATGGTATCGACCCAATTCATCTGGGCATCATCATGGTTATCAACCTTGAAATCGGCCTATTGACCCCACCAGTCGGATTTAATCTGGTTGTTGCAATGACCGCACTCAAAGAAAAATTCACAGATGTCGCTCGATCGGTTGTGCCCTTTGTAGGCATGATGTTGGTCGTACTGATGATTATCTCTTTTGTCCCAGAACTCTCCTTAATGTTAGCAGGGGAGCAGTTAATGCAAGATCCGACTTCAATAATGATGGACTTAGACGATTTCTTGATATGGCAGCAAGAAAATCCAGACTCACTGATAATGGAATAAGCACCCATGAGTGATTTGGAGCAATTAGATGCTTGTCAACTGGCAATCTTGCTTCGCAAAGGTGAGCTATCGACCGTCGAATTAGTTACCCAGACCATTACTCGAATTGAGGTGAACGAGCCTCAACTCAATGCGCTAACGAATCGGGGCTTCGAACAAGCTTTGGAGCGCGCTAAAGAACCCCTTCCCAAAGGTGTTTTCGGTGGTGTTCCCTGGCTTATGAAGGATCTAATAGACACCCCAGGGCAGCCTCTCTTGCCTTTCGGCAATTCACCTTCTAGGAAATTTTGACTGGAAACAGTCAAAACAAGATTAACAGATTAGGACAGTTTGGCCTTAATTAATTGAGAGACAACACCCATGTCTGCTTTGCCGTCTAGTTGACCTTTAAGCACACCCATCAGCTTACCCATGTCTTTCATCGAATCGGCGCCAGAATCGGCTATAGCTTTGTCGACAGCACTGGCAACTTCAGTGTCACTCAACTGCTCTGGCATGTAGTTGTTTATAATCGCAAGCTCAGCTTCTTCAACTTCAACAAGGTCAGTGCGACCACCCTCTTTAAACTGTGTTATTGAGTCTTTGCGTTGTTTGACCATTTTTTGAATAACGGTTAACACTTGTGCATCATCTAGCTCGATGCGATCATCAATCTCTCTTTGTTTGACCGCCCCAAGAATCATTCGAACGGCCTTGAGGGCTTGCTTGTCTTTCGCCTTCATTGCTGATTTCATATCGTCAGTAATCCGTTGTTTTAGCTCAGACATAATGTATATTATTGGTGGTTAAATTATGAATAAGCCCCGATTAAACAGGGCTTATGGAAGGGTTAGTTAACGCTGCATGAGCATTATCCGCTCCTTTGTTTAGTACATTCTTTTACGGTGTACGCGGTTCTTAGCCATTTCTTTGTGCGTTCTTTTAACTGCAGCAGCTTTCATGCGCTTGTTAACCCATGTAGGCTTTTCGTAAAATTCTTTCTTTCTAACGTCAGTGATAACACCGGCTTTGTCGCATGAGCGACGGAAGCGACGTAGTGCGATATCGAATGGTTCGTTCTCTCTTACTTTAATTGCTGGCATACGATCGTTCCTTTATGATTCTGTTGTTGCTTCAACAGAGGCCTCTTCGCCACTGTCAAAATCAACCAATTGTACTATGGCCATAGGAGCTTTATCGCCCGTACGGAAACCTGCCTTAAGGATACGGATGTAACCACCAGGACGGTCTTTATAAAATGGACCAAGCTGAGTAAATAACTTTGCAACCATGGCAGCATCACGCAATTTAGCGAATGCATTACGACGATTTGCAACACTGTCGCTCTTTGCTTTAGTGATTAATGGCTCAACCACACGACGAAGCTCTTTCGCCTTAGGCAATGTTGTTCTAATGGTTTCATGCAAGAACAGCGAGTTCGCCATGTTCTTGAACATCGCCTTACGGTGCGATGAATTACGATTTAGTTGTCTACCTGACTTTCTATGTCTCATTTCTTTATCCTATTTCTTGTGTCTTATTCACTCATAAGATCAACTGGTGGCCAGTTCTCGATTTGTGTACCGAGCTCCAATCCTTTTTCAGTTAATACTTCTTTAATTTCGTTAAGTGATTTACGACCTAAGTTTGGTGTTCTTAATAAATCTGGCTCAGATTTTTGGATCAAGTCACCGATGTAGTAAATTTGCTCAGCTTTCAAGCAGTTTGCTGAACGCACAGTTAACTCTAACTCGTCTACCGCTGATAAGTACATAGGCGGGAAGTCGTCAGAAGTAGGTTGTGGTTCTTCTTCTTCAACAGGCTCAAGCTCAACAAATGAAGATAGCTGGTCTTGCAAGATAGTCGCAGCACGTTTTACTGCTTCTTCTGCACCTACAGAACCGTTAGTCTCGATTGTGATGTTTAATCTGTCCAAGTTTACTTTTTGCTCAACTCGCGCTGATTCAACGTTAAAGCTTACACGTTTAATTGGCGAAAAACTTGCATCAAGTTGCATGCTGCCGATTGTTTCTGCCTCGATATCACGAGCAACAGCAACGTCGTAGCCCGTGCCTGTACCAATCTGCAAAGTCATTCTAATTTTTCCACCGTCATTCACCGTGGCAATCACTTTCTCAGGGTTGAAAACACTAACATCTGTAGCGTTAGATTCAATGTCAGCAACAGTCACTTCGCATGGGCCAGACTTCTCAATAACAACCGTCGCACTTTCAGTCGCGTTAAGCGATACTGCAGCCTCTTTCAGGTTAAGTAGAATATCAAGGACGTCTTCCTGCACGCCTTCGATTGAAGAGAATTCGTGCATAACGCCATCAATGGCAACTTCAGTAACGGCTGAACCCACCATAGAAGACAATAAAGTTCTCCTAAGGGCGTTGCCTAGTGTGTGTCCAAAACCACGCTCAAGCGGCTCAAGAACAACACGATATTCATTTTTGTTCAATTCAGTTGAATCGATTAATTTTGGCTTTAAAAAATCTTTTGGACTACCTTGCATACTTAATTCCTATTTAGAATACAATTCGACGATCAAATGCTCTGCAATATCAGATGAAAGATCATCACGTGCCGGAACATTCTTGAAAACACCTTTTAACGCTTTGTTGTCAACATCAACCCATTCAACGGCACCATGCTGCTCTGACAGCTCAACGGCTAGTTGGATGCGACTTTGTTTTTTGGCTTTTTCTCTAATTGAAATCTCGTCATTAGCGCTAACTTGATATGAAGGAATGTTCACTAATTTACCGTTAACCTTAATTGACTTGTGCGAAACCAATTGTCTTGCTTCGGCGCGTGTAGCAGCGAAACCCATACGGTACACAACGTTATCAAGACGACATTCAAGGAATGACAATAGGTTTTCGCCTGTTGAGCCTTTCTTTGAGCTTGCTTTTTGATAGTAAAGACGGAACTGCTTCTCAAGGATGCCGTAAATACGTCTAACTTTTTGTTTTTCACGTAATTGCAAACCATACTCAGTGCCTTTCTGACGACGTGCAGTTGCACCGTGCATGCCAGGAAGTTGTGTTAATTTACACTTTGAATCAAGCGATCTAACGCCACTCTTAAGCTCTAAGTCAACGCCTTCACGACGTGCTAGCTTACATGTAGGACCCGTATATCTTGCCATAATTTATCCTTAAACTCTACGTTTCTTAGAAGGACGACAGCCATTGTGTGGAATTGGCGTCACATCTGTAATTGATTGAATTTTCAAACCCTGTGCGTTCAAGCCACGAATCGCTGAGTCTCTACCTGGACCAGGACCTTTAACACGAACTTCAAGGTTTTTCATGCCCATTGCTTGAGCCTTCTCACCACAACTTCCAGCAGCAACTTGCGCAGCGAAAGGCGTTGATTTTCTTGAACCTCTAAAACCTGAGCCGCCTGAAGTTGCCCAACAAAGTGCATTGCCGTGACGATCAGTGATCATCACAATTGTGTTGTTAAACGTCGCGTGAATATGCGCGATACCGTCACTAACAATCTTCTTAGACTTCTTTTTTGGTGTTTGTGCCTTAGCCATAACTATCTGTCCTAATTATTTAATTAAACGACGAGGACCCTTACGAGTTCTAGCGTTGGTTTTAGTTCTTTGACCGCGTAAAGGCAGTGATTTTCTGTGGCGAATACCGCGGTAGCAACCTAAGTCTCTCAGACGCTTGATGTTCATTGCTACTTCACGACGCAAGTCACCTTCAACCTGAAATTGTGCAATCACAGCACGAATCTCTTCCAACTCACCTTCTGTCAATGCAGAAACTTTAGTAGTTGGATCCAACTTAAGTGTGTCACAAATTTGTTTTGATCTTGTTTCGCCAATACCGAAAATTGACTGAAGGCCAATTACAATATGCTTATGTGTTGGAATGTTGATTCCCGCAATACGTGCCATAAACTCTACCTATATCCCTTTAAATACAATTATTGAGTGATTCATTTCACTCAAATTATTAAACTGAAAAAAACGTGCAATTTTACGTTGTTGATCAATCGTTGTCAATGTAATTATCCTTGTCTCTGTTTGTGACGAGGCTCTTTACAAATCACACGAACAACGCCGTGACGCTTGATAATTTTACAATCTTTACACATTTTTTTAACTGATGCTCTTACTTTCATAGTGTTTCCTTACTTTAAGTTCGCTTTGCGCATAAGGCCTTCATATTGATTTGACATCATATGAGATTGCGCCTGCGCGATAAAATCCATCACCACAACAACGATGATTAAAAGACTGGTGCCGCCAAAGTAGAAAGGCACACTCCAGTACAAAATTAGAAATTCTGGCAATAAACAAACGGCGGTAATATAGACCGCACCAACCGCTGTCAGTCTTGACGTTACACTGTCAATATATTCTGCAGATTGTTGACCTGGACGAATGCCTGGAATGAAGCCGCCAGATTTGCGTAGGTTGTCAGCTGTATCTTTGGCATCAAATGTCAATGCCGTGTAGAAGAACGTAAAGAATACAATCGCAGTACCATAAAAAGCAATATACAGAGGCTGTCCTGGCGAGATAGCTGCGGTAACGTTTGCCAACCAACCCAAGCCATCAGTTTGTGAAAACCAGCTACCTAATGTTGATGGGAAAAGAATAATACTTGAGGCAAAAATGGGTGGAATTACACCCGCCATATTGATTTTCAATGGCAAGTAAGAGCTTTGTCCGCCCGTCATTTTACGGCCTTGCTGTCGCTTGGCGTAATTGACAGTAATACGACGTTGACCGCGCTCCATAAAGACCACGAAAGCCATCACTAGAACCGCCATTAATAGAATAACGACGACTGCGAAAACAGTTAATTCACCCGTGCCCAGCATGCCCAACGTATTGCCAAACGAAGCTGGCAAGCCTGAAACAATACCTGCGAAAATAATCATCGAGATACCGTTACCAATGCCTTTTTCACTAATTTGTTCTCCAAGCCACATCAAAAATAGTGTGCCTGTTGTCAATGTCACAACGGTAACAAAGCTAAATGTTAGGCCTGGGTTGGTGACCAAGTCAAAACCACCGCCCGATTGAGATTGCAGAGCAATAGAAATACCATAAGACTGGAATACTGCTAATAAGACCGTACCCATACGAGTGTACTGCGTAATCTTACGACGACCACGATCGCCTTCTTTCTTCAGTTGCTCAAAATGCGGGACAACAGAAGTCATCAAGTTCATGATGATGGATGAAGAGATATACGGCATGATGCCCAAGGTGAAGATCGATAGGCGCTCTAAGGCACCGCCTGAAAACATGTTCATCATGCCCAGGATACCTGTTCTGTTATCTTCAACTAGTGAGGCTAATGCGTCTTGCGAGATAAATGGAATCACAATATGTGTTCCAAGTCTGAAAACGATTAACGCACCCAATAAATAGAGGATGCGTTTTATTAAATCTTCACTAAGTCCTAATCGGGATTGGCTCATTTCATTACTCGCTAATAGTTCCTTTAGCTGCTTCAATGGCCGCTGTCGCGCCTTTAGTTGCTCTGATACCGCTTAGATTAATTGCGCGATTGATTTCGCCAGATAACATCACTTTAACTCTTAGGATGTTCTTAGTTACTAAGTTGTGCTCTTTCAAAACATCAATATTGATATCTGTTTCGCTAAGTTTGTCTAATTGTGACAAAGTAACTTGCGAAGTGATTCTTGAAACGCGTGAAGAGAAGCCCACTTTAGGCAATCTTCTCTGTAGAGGCATCTGACCACCCTCAAAACCAATTTTAGTAATACCACCAGAACGAGACTTCTGACCTTTGTGGCCACGACCACAAGTTTTGCCCATGCCAGAACCGATGCCGCGACCAACACGTTTTCTTGAGGTTTTCTCGCCTTCTGCAGGCTTTAATGTATTAAGGTTCATTCTTTAATCCTCTACTTTTAACAAGTAAGACACTTTGTTAATCATGCCTCTTACGCACGCTGTGTCTTCCAATTCTACTGTGTGATTGATACGCTTTAAGCCAAGACCAGTCACTGTTGCACGGTGTCTAGGAAGGCGACCATGAAAGCCTTTTACTAAAGTTACACGTACTGTTGCTTTCTTAGGTGCTGCTTTTTTAGCGGGGGCCTTCTTAGCTGCGGCAGCTTTAGCGGGTGCTTTTTTAGCGACAGCAGCTTTCTTAGGTGCTGCTTTTTTCTCTACTTTTTCTTCAGCCATTACGCTTCCCCAGTAATTTGTTCTACAGTTTTGCCGCGCTTAGCAGCAACAGTTGCAGGTGATGACATACTAGTAAGACCTTCAATCGTTGCTCTCACAACACTAATTGGATTACGTGTGCCATTGCATTTAGCCAAGATGTTGTGTACACCCACAGCTTCTAAAACACTACGCATTGGGCCACCAGCAATCACACCTGTACCATCAGAAGCTGGCTGCATGTAAACTTTAGCAGCACCAACACATGAAGTAATTGGGTAATGAAGTGTGCCGTTCACTAGAGGAACAGACTTCATAGTCTTTCTTGCTTTGTCCATTGCTTTTTGGATTGCGGCAGGCACTTCACGTGCTTTGCCCGTACCGTAACCAATTTTACCGTTACCGTCACCAACAACAACTAAAGCAGAAAAACCGAAGATTCGACCGCCCTTTACTACTTTAACAACACGACGAATGTTCACCAATTTTTCAATGAATTCACTTTCTTCGTTATAATTTTTTCTATTATTTTCAGCCATTGTATTAACCTGTATAAATACTATTTATTAAAAATCAAGTCCGCCATCTCTTGCTGCATCAGCAAGGGCTTTAACGCGACCATGATATTTAAAACCTGAACGATCAAATGCAACTTTAGAAACCTTAGCTTTCAAAGCTGCCTTTGCAATTAAATTGCCAATTTTAGTAGCCGCTTCAACATTGCCGCCATTTTTCATCTTAGCAGTAATGGAGGAAGCAGAAGCCAAAGTCTTCGTGCCGCAGCCACTAATAATCTGCGCGTAGATATGCTGTGAAGATTTGTAAATGCATAAACGCTCTACACCTTTCTCGGCATGTTTTGCTCTAAATTTAGTTGCTCTTCTTAAGCGAGCTTGTTTTTTAGAAAGTTTCATCTAAATACCCTTAATCAATTATTTCTTCTTAGCGTCTTTACGAACAACTTGCTCGTCAGTGTAGCGAACACCTTTGCCTTTATAAGGCTCCGGCGGACGGAACGCTCTGATTTCTGCAGCAGCTTGTCCAACTTTTTGCTTATCGATACCTTTAACAATCACTTCAGTTTGTGAAGGTGTCTCAGCAGTAATACCTTCAGGCAACGTGTAGTTAACTGGATGTGAAAAGCCCAAAGTAAGATTTAAAACTTTACCTGCTGCTTTTGCACGGTAACCAACACCGATCAGTGATAGTTTCTTTTCCCAGCCTTGCGAAACGCCCTGAATTAAGTTCGCAGTGTTTGCTCTTGCAGTACCTGCTTGAGCCCATGCGCCTTTAGTTTCTTTTTTACTCACTTCTGCCGTGGCAAAAGTTAATACATTATCACTATTACTAATAACAACACTTGAATGAACACTCATGCTCATTTCGCCTAACTTGCCTTTAACGGTTAAAACGTCAGCATTTTGTGACACTTCAACGCCCGAAGGTATTGTGATAGGTGATTTTGCGACTCTTGACATACTTATCTCCCTATTAACAAATACTGCACAATACTTCGCCACCAACGCTCTGAGCTTTAGCCGATTGGCCAGTCATAACGCCGTTTGGTGTTGAAATAATAACGATACCCAGGCCATTCATAACGCTTGGAATATCATTTTTACCGACATACACACGTAGACTTGGTTTAGAAATTCTAGCTAAAGAATCAATAACAGGCTTATCATCAAAATACTTTAAAGTAAGCGTTAATGTTTTAGTTGCTGCAGTATCACCTTCTACGGCAAATGAAGAAATGTAACCTTCATCTTGCAATACAGTTGCAATGGCAGACTTTAATTTTGCAGCTGGCATAGATACTGTTGCTTTCTTTACTGCATGCGCATTGCGAATGCGTGTCAACATATCAGAAATTGGATCAGACATACTCATATTATTTCTCCTACCAACTTGCTTTAGATAAACCAGGGACTTCACCATTCATGGTGCGGTCTCTCAATTGATTTTTGGCCAAACCAAATTTACGATAGAAACCGTGCGGTCGACCAGACAGTCCGCAGCGACTACGCTGACGAGACGGTGAAGAGTCTCTTGGCAGTGTTTGTAGTTTAATCACTGCTTGAAAACGCTCTTCATCTGAAGAGTGAATACTCTTAATAATTTTCTTTAACGCCGCACGCTTTTCTTGGTATTTAGCTACCAATTTTGAGCGTTTAACGTCTCTATGTATCATAGACTTTTTAGCCATCGTGTTATCCTTTATCCTTGAATGGGAAATTAAACATCGCTAATAGTTTCTTAGCATCATCATCACTTTGTGCAGTCGTAGTGATAGCAATATCCATACCACGCACTCTTGTTACTTTTTCGAAATCAATTTCTGGGAATACAATTTGCTCTGTAAGACCCATGTTGTAGTTACCACGACCATCAAATGATTTCTCGTTTAAACCACGGAAGTCCCTAATACGCGGAATAGCAATATTCACTAACCGGTCAAGGAATTCGTACATTCTTTCTTTACGCAAAGTTACTTTACAACCAATTGCGTTACCTTCTCTAAGTTTGAAGCTCGCCACTGATTTACGCGCAAGACAAGTCATTGGCTTTTGCGAAGAAATTAAACCTAATTCTTCGATTGCGCTTTCAAGTACTTTCTTGTCACCTAAAGCTGAGCCGAGACCCATATTAATGGTAATTTTTTCAATCTTAGGGACAGACATAGGATTTGTTACCCCAAGGTCAGCCTGTAATTTTGGCAAAATTTCGTTTTTGTATTGTTCTTGTAATCTAGACACTTCTCACCTATCTTTTAATAAATTAAGCTAGCGCTTCACCGCTTGACTTGAAAAATCTTTCTTTAACGCCATCTGCATTGGTTCTAACACCAACACGATCCGCTTTTTGTGTTTCTGAGTTGTAGATTGCTACATTAGAAATACTTAAAGGCATTTCTTTAGGCTCAATACCACCAGTTATGCCGGCTTGTGGGTTAGGACGTACATGTTTTTTAGCAAGGTTTAAACCCTCAACAATTACTTTAGATTCAAGGACTTTAGTAACTGTGCCAATAGAGCCTTTATCCTTACCAGCAATAATAATCACTTCATCATTTTGTTTAATCTTGTTCATTACAGCACCTCTGGAGCAAGTGAAACAATTTTCATAAACTGCGAGCTTCTAAGCTCACGAGTAACCGGGCCAAAAATACGTGTGCCGATTGGCTCAAGCTTTGAGTTAAGCAAGACAATAGCATTGTTATCAAAACGGATCTTAGAGCCGTCTGGACGACGAACACCGTGTGCCGTACGAACAACAACCGCGTCGTAAACATCACCTTTTTTAACTTTGCCACGTGGTGAAGCTTCTTTAATACTCACCTTAATAACATCACCAATATTGGCGTAGCGACGCTTAGAGCCACCTAAAACTTTGATACACATTGCTTTAACACCACCGCTGTTATCCGCAACATGAACTCTTGTTTGCATTTGAATCATTTTCTTCTCTCTACAATTCGATTAATTAATCAATACTTACTGATTTTTCAACAATTTCTAACAAAGCCCAATTTTTGGTCTTTGAAAATGGCTTTGATTCAGCAACGCGTACAACATCACCTAAACCGCACTCATTCTTTTCATCATGTGCGTGCACTTTAGTGCTGCGCTTGATGTATTTTTTATAAATTGGGTGACGCACTTTACGCTCAACCAAGACAGCAATTGTCTTATCACGGCCAGCACTTACTACTGTGCCTGTTAGTACTCTTTCTACAGAATTAGACTCGCTCATGATTGCTTCTCGTTAATAATTGTTTTAATTTGGGCAATGGATCTTTTTGTTTTGCCAAGCTTTGTCGCATCAGTTAACTGCTGAGAACGATGCTGCATACGCAATTCAAAGTGCTCTTTTAATAATGCCATCAACGTCTCGTTTAACTGAGTAACGTCTTGCTCTCTTAATTCTTTAACATCCATTACATTACCGTCCGTTTAATGATTGTTGTGCTTACTGGAAGTTTTGATGCAGCCAGCTGAAAAGCCTCTCTTGCAACATTTTCATCAACACCTTGCATTTCAAATAACATTTGACCAGGCTTAATTTGTGCAACCCAGTACTCAACAGAACCTTTACCTTTACCCATTCGAACTTCTAATGGTTTTTTAGTAATTGGCTTGTCTGGGAAGACACGAATCCAAATTTTTCCTTGTCGCTTAACGTGTCGTGTCATTGCACGACGAGCAGCTTCAATTTGCCTAGCAGTCATACGACATCTGCCAGTTGCTTGTAAGCCGATCTCACCAAAGCTCACATTGCAGCCAGTTGCCAAGCCGCGATTGCGACCCTTCATAGCCTTTCTAAATTTTGTACGTTTAGGTTGTAACATCTCTAAATTCCTTTACTTCTTGCCTAATTGTTTGCCTGCACCACGCTTTGACACTTCTTCGATTGTGCCTTTTTTGTGGTCAAGAATTTCACCTTTGAAAATCCACACCTTAATACCAATAACACCGTATTGCGTATTAGCGCGGTATGAAGAGTAATCGACATCAGCACGGAAAGTGTGTAATGGAACACGGCCTTCACGGTACCATTCTGAACGGGCGATTTCTGCACCATTCAAACGACCACTTACCATAACCTTAATGCCGAGTGCGCCGATACGAGTTGCGTTACCTAATACACGCTTAACAGCGCGACGGTACATCACACGCTTTTCAAGCTGTTGTGCAATGTTTTCTGCAACAAGACGTGCGTCAAGTTCAGGTTTTTTAATTTCTTCAATACTAATATGTACAGGAATGCCCATCTTGGCAGAGACAATCGCTTTTAAACGCTCAATGTCCGCACCTTTTTTACCGATAACGATACCTGGACGCGCTGTGTGAATGATCACCTTAGCTGTGTTTGATAAACGCTCGATTGCGATACGACTAACGGATGCTGAGGCTAACTCTTTAAACAGGAAGTCTCTAACTTCAATGTCAGATAATAGAAACTTAGGATAATCTGTGCTATTTGCATACCACTTAGAATCCCAATCTTTTACGATTCCTAATCTAATACCTTTTGGATTTACTTTTTGACCCATACTGATTACTCGCTTACGCCAACTGTAATGTGGCTAGTTCTTTTTAAAATACGATTCGCTCTACCTTTAGCTCTAGGACGAATTCTCTTCATCGTAGAACCTGCATTTACGAAAACACTACTTACTTTTAATTCATCAATGTCTAAACCATCATTATGTTCAGCATTAGAAATGGCAGAGCTTAGAATTTTCTTTACTAAGACAGCCGCCTTCTTGTTGCTAAATGACAAGATGTTCAAAGCCTCATCAACGGGCTTATTACGAATTTGATCTGCAATCAATCTCGCCTTAAAAGGAGAAATTTTTGCGTACTTATGAATTGCTTTAACTTCTTTCATCATCAAAACCTAATTACGATTTACGGTCACCAGAGTGACCTTTAAATGTACGTGTTACGGCGAATTCGCCTAATTTATGACCAATCATATTTTCATTAATCGAAACGGGCACATGTGCACGTCCATTATGAATGGCAATAGTTAACCCAATCATTTCTGGAACAATGACAGAGCGACGTGACCAAGTTTTAATTGGTTTCTTATCATTCGCGTCTTGAGCTTTTAATACCTTTTGGATTAAATGCTCGTCTACAAATGGTCCTTTTCTTAGTGATCTAGCCATAATTTACCTTTATTTTCTACGACGTACGATTAACTTATCGGTACGCTTATTACTACGAGTTTTGTAACCTTTAGTTGGTGTACCCCAAGGAGAAACCGGATGTCTACCACCACTAGTCTTGCCTTCACCACCACCATGTGGGTGATCAACTGGATTCATCACAACACCACGAACTGTTGGTCTAACACCTCTCCAACGCGTGGCGCCGGCTTTACCTAATTTTCTTAAGCTGTGCTCAGATTTTGAAACTTCACCCATCGTTGCACGACACTCAGCCAATACTTTACGAACTTCACCAGAACGCAGTCTGAGTGTTACGTAAGTACCCTCTTTGGCAATTAGTTGTACTGATGTACCTGCACTTCTTGCTATCTGCGCACCTTTCTTAGGCTTTAATTCAACACAGTGAATAACACTACCTAAAGGAATGTTGCTCAATGGCAACGTGTTACCTTTTTGAATAGCTACTGAGTTACCAGAAATGATTTCATCGCCAGCATTCAAGCCTTTTGGCGCAATAATATAACGTCTTTCACCATCGGCATAAAGCACAAGTGCAATGTTTGCACTACGGTTTGGATCGTATTCTAAACGCTCAACTTTCGCAGGAATATCATCTTTATTACGTTTAAAGTCGATAACACGATATCTTTGTTTATGGCCACCACCTCGGTGTCTAACGGTAATTTTTCCACGGTTGTTACGACCATTAATTCTGTTTTTGCTTTCTGTTAAAGCTGCGAAAGGCTTGCCTTTATGCAAATCTTTGTCAACAACACTGACAACAAATCGTCTGCCGGGTGAGGTTGGTTTTCTTTTAATAACTACTGCCATAATAATTCTCTATGAAGCACTTACGTCAATCATCTGACCTTCGGCCACTTTGACTACTGCTTTTTTCCAATTAACGCGACGACCCGACTTACCTTTGAACATTTTCTTCTTGCCTTTAACGTTCAAAGTTGTTATCGCTTCGACCTTTACGCCAAACAATGTTTCAACTGCTGTGCGAATTTCTCTTTTGTTACTATCAGGTGTTACTCTGAATACGTATTGGTTATTGATAGAACCCATTGTCGTTTTCTCTGAAACAACTGGCCCTAATAACACTTTTAATACTTTTTCTTGATTCATAGCATTGCCTCAACTTTCTTTAATGCTGCTTCAGTGATAACAACGTTCTCATAACCGATCAAACTAACTGGATCAATACTTTGTGTATCACAAACACCAACGTGGTATAAGTTACGAGAAGATAAATATAAGTTCTCGTCCAGCTCGTCTGTCATCAACAATGCGTCTTTAACGCCAAGAGATGTCATTAAAGCTGTGATGTTTTTCGTTTTGGCTTCAGTAATATCGAACTCTGAAACAACTTTCAAACGTTCTGTGCGTAAAAGTTCAGAAAAAATACAGCTAATTGCGCCCTTATACATTTTCTTATTTACTTTCTTAGAGTAGTCACGAGGTTGCGCTGCAAAGGTTACGCCACCGCCAGTCCAGATAGGACCACGAGATGTACCTGCACGAGCACGGCCTGTGCCTTTTTGCTTCCATGGCTTTTTACCGCCACCGCTAACTGCACTACGGTTCTTTTGTGCTTTAGAGCCTTGACGACCACCCGACATATAAGCCGTTGTAATTTGATGCACCAATGACTCGTTGTACTCACGGCCAAAAACAGCATCAGACACTTCATTTGAAGTTGACTTATTTGTTTTTAAGTTTAATACTTTTACTTTCATCTCAAAACCTTTGTTTGATTCTCTATTTAAGCTTCTGCTTCCGCTTCTTCACTTGCAACTTCGCCAGCACTTTTAGCTTCAGACAGTTGCTTAGAAATTTCTGCGTTTACTCTGTTCTTCTTTGCCGACAAACGTACTTTAACAAAGCCCTTGTTAGAACCTGGAATGGCACCTTTAACAAGTAGCACGTTACGATCAAAATCAACTCTGATCACTTCTAGGCATTCTTCAGTTACTTGGGCGTTACCCATTTGGCCCGCCATTTTCTTACCTTTAAATACACGACCTGGATCTTGACACTGACCAGTTGAACCAATCGCACGGTGAGAAATTGAGTTACCGTGAGTGGCATCTTGCATGCTAAAGTTGTGACGCTTTACGCCACCCTGAAAACCTTTACCTTTCGATTGACCGGTAACGTCAACGTAATGGCCTTCGCCAAACATTGATACGTCAATACTAGTCAAACCTTCAAGCTCGGCTTCGTCAACTCTCGTTTCCCAAAGGCCTAAGCCAATTTCTTGAGAAGCTTTCGCGTAATGACCCTTAATGGCACTAGTCACACGACGCACTTTAGCTTCGCCTTTTTTGTTTACTTTGGCGCCAGTTGTAACCTGGACAGCGCTGTAACCATCAGTATCGGTAGTTTTCGTTTGTACTACACGATTAGGCTCAATTTTAATAACACTGACTGCAGATGCACGTCCGTCATCCGTCATGATGCGTGTCATTCCTATTTTTTGTCCTACCAATCCAATTACCATTTTCTTAATCCTGTCTTATTTCTTTAGTTCAGTTTGATTTTGACGTCAACACCAGCTGCAAGATCTAATTTCATCAATGCATCAACTGTTTTGTCAGTTGGACTAATAACGTCCATCAATCTAACGTAAGTTCTTAATTCGTATTGGTCTCTCGCATCTTTGTTTACATGCGGAGAAGTCAATACCGTATAACGTTCTTTTTTTGTAGGCAAAGGAATTGGTCCTCTGACGCTAGCGCCTGTGCGCTTAGCTGTTTCTACAATCTCTATGGCCGATTTGTCGATTAATCGATGATCGAATGCCTTTAATTTAATTCTGATATTTTGATTGCTCATTTGCCTGTTTGCCTTTTATGACTTCTGGAACGAAAAAACCGTCGATTATACAAGATATCGACGGCTCTCACCTAACTAATTACTGCGTAATCTTAGATACAACACCCGCACCCACTGTACGGCCGCCTTCTCTGATTGCGAATCTTAAACCTTCTTCCATAGCGATCGGTGCAAGTAGCTCTACTGACATCTTCACGTTATCGCCTGGCATAACCATCTCAATACCTGCAGGAAGCTCACAAGCACCTGTTACGTCTGTTGTTCTGAAGTAGAACTGTGGACGGTAGTTATTGAAGAATGGTGTATGACGTCCGCCTTCATCTTTACTTAAGATATAGACTTCAGCTTCGAATTTTGTGTGTGGGTTGATAGAACCTGGCTTAGCCAATACTTGACCACGCTCAACGTCTTCACGCTTCGTACCACGAAGTAGTACACCCACGTTGTCACCAGCCTCACCAGAGTCTAGCAACTTACGGAACATCTCAACACCCGTACACGTTGTTTTTTGTGTGTCTTTAATACCAACGATTTCTAGCTCGTCACCAACGTTTACAACGCCAGCTTCGATACGGCCTGTAACAACAGTACCACGACCAGAGATTGAGAACACGTCCTCAATTGGCATAATGAATGTCTTATCAGTATCACGAACAGGCTCTGGAATGTATGTATCCAATGCTTCAACTAGCTTCATCACTGAAGGAACACCGATTTCAGATGTGTCGCCTTCTAATGCTTTAAGTGCAGAACCAAAGATAACTGGCGTGTCATCACCTGGGAAGTCGTATTCGTCTAGAAGTTCACGGATTTCCATTTCAACGAGTTCAACCAATTCTTCGTCGTCAACCATGTCAGCTTTATTCATGTAAACAACGATGTATGGAACACCTACTTGCTTAGATAAAAGAATGTGCTCACGTGTTTGAGCCATTGGGCCGTCTGTTGCAGCAATAACGATGATAGCGCCGTCCATTTGGGCCGCACCTGTAATCATGTTCTTAACGTAGTCGGCGTGTCCTGGACAGTCAACGTGTGCGTAGTGACGAACTTCTGATTCGTATTCTACGTGTGCTGTTGAGATCGTAATACCACGTTCTCTTTCTTCAGGAGCTTTATCAATATCAGCAAAATCTGTTGCTTCACTACCGTTAGCTTCAGCCATCACTTTAGTGATTGCAGCAGTTAACGTTGTTTTACCGTGGTCAACGTGACCAATTGTGCCCACATTGACGTGTGGTTTGGTTCTTTCGAATTTTTCTTTTGACATTTTAAACCCCTTATTTATTTAATTTTTCAACAACAGCATCAGCAACGTTTCTTGGTGCTGCAGCATACTTGCCAAATTCCATTGAGTAGCTCGCACGACCCTGCGTCATTGAGCGTAGATCTGTCGCGTAACCAAACATCTCTGCAAGTGGCACTTCTGCCTTAACTTGCTTACCGGCTGGTGTATCTTCCATCGCCCCAACAATACCACGACGACGGTTAATGTCACCCATCACGTCACCCATGTAGTCTTCAGGTGTTGAGACCTCAACATTCATCATTGGCTCAAGCAACTGAGGGTTGGCCAATTTGACGCCTTCACGAACACACATCGAAGCAGCAATCTTAAATGCCATTTCATTCGAGTCAACATCATGGTAAGAGCCGTCATAAACAGTAACGCGCATATCTACTAGCGGGAAGCCAGCAATAACACCGTTTCTCATTTGCTCTTGAATACCTTTATCAATGGCAGGAATGTACTCCTTAGGAATAACACCGCCTTTAATTTCATCAAAAAACTCGTAACCAGCGCCCGGCTCTTGCGGTTCGATTCTTAAGTAAACATGGCCGTATTGACCCCGACCACCCGATTGCTTGGCAAACTTGTGTTGATGCTCAATGGCAGTTGTAATTGACTCGCGGTAGGCAACTTGCGGTGCGCCAACATCACATTCAACGTCAAATTCACGCTTCATGCGATCAACAATAATGTCTAGGTGAAGCTCGCCCATACCAGCAATAATTGTCTGGCCTGACTCTTCATCAGTTGACACTCTGAATGATGGATCTTCGTGCGCCAATTTACCTAACGCAATACCCATTTTTTCTTGGTCTGCTTTCGTTTTTGGCTCAACTGCAACGGCAATAACCGGCTCAGGGAATTCCATTCTCTCAAGAATGATTTTGTCCTTCATGTCACACAATGTATCACCTGTTGTTACGTCTTTCAGGCCAATTGCGGCAGCGATATCGCCAGCACGAACTTCTTTAATTTCTTCACGATCGTTTGAGTGCATTTGCACGATACGGCCGATACGTTCTTTCTTGCCTTTTGATGAATTGTAGACGAAGTCGCCTGATTTCAATACACCTGAGTAAACCCTAAAGAAGGTTAAGTTACCCACGAACGGGTCTGTTGCAATTTTAAATGCAAGTGCTGCAAACGGCTCTTCATCCGTTGGATTTCTAGGGGCTACAGTTTCTGCAGCGTCATCTAAAATACCCGTGATAGGATCCACATCTAGTGGTGACGGCATGTACATAACCATAGCGTCAAGTACTGCTTGCACACCTTTGTTTTTAAAGGCTGAACCACAAAACATAGGAATGATTTGATTGTCAATCGTTTGCGTACGAATGCCTTCTTTGATTTCGTCGTCTGTTAATTCGCCCTCTTCAAGGTACTTCTCCATTAACTCCTCTGAAGCTTCAGCGGCAGACTCAATCATGAACTCACGCTTCTCATCAGCTAGATCTTGCAATTCTGCAGGAATATCTCTAACTTCATAAGTTGCGCCTTGATCGTCCTCGTTCCAGAAGATTGCCTTCATACGAATAAGATCGACAACACCTTCAAAACCCTCTTCTGCACCAATAGCAATTTGCATTGGCACTGGATTGGCTCCTAAACGATTTTTAACTTGCTCACAAACACGTAAGAAGTCTGCACCAGCGCGGTCCATCTTGTTAACGAAGCCAATTCTTGGAACGTTGTATTTGTTAGCTTGTCTCCAAACTGTTTCAGACTGAGGCTCAACACCGCCAACCGCACAAAACACTGCACAAGCGCCGTCCAATACTTTTAGTGAACGCTCTACTTCAATAGTAAAATCTACGTGTCCTGGTGTGTCAATAATATTAACACGGTGATCTTCAAACTGAGAATCCATACCATTCCAGAAACAAGTTGTCGCCGCTGAGGTAATAGTAATACCGCGCTCTTGCTCTTGCTCCATCCAGTCCATGGTTGCACCACCGTCGTGTACTTCACCAATTTTGTGAGTACGACCCGTATACAAAAGAATACGCTCAGTAGTTGTTGTCTTGCCCGCATCAATGTGCGCCATGATACCGACATTACGGTAACGATTAATTGGGGTGGTTCTTGCCATGATTGCTTCCTAATTTACCAGCGGAAATGAGCGAAAGCTTTGTTAGCTTCAGCCATTCTGTGTGTGTCTTCTTTTTTCTTGAAAGCCGAACCACGGTTTTGATTTGCGTCTAGCACTTCACCTGCTAATCTTAGCTTCATGCCTTTTTCACCACGCTTACGAGAGGCTTCAATCATCCAACGCATAGCTAGAGCAATTTTACGATCTGCTCTTACTTCAACGGGAACTTGGTATGTAGAGCCACCTACACGACGTGATTTGATCTCTACTTGAGGACCAATATTTTCTAACGCTTGCTTGAATACTTCAACTGGCTCGGCATTACCCTTAGCTTCAATTGTATCTAACGCATCATAAACAATCTTCTCAGCTACAGACTTCTTACCATCCAACATTAGGATGTTTACGAACTTAGCCAATACTAAATCACCAAATTTAGGATCTGGTAGGATTTCTCTTTTAGGTGCGGATCTTCTTCTCATATCAATCTTCTCTTATGATTATTTCTTAGGTTTTTTAGTGCCGTACTTTGAACGACCTTGCATTCTGCCGTCAACGCCTGTTGTATCAAGAGCGCCGCGAACTGTGTGATAACGCACACCAGGTAAGTCTTTAACACGACCACCACGAATAAGGATTACAGAGTGCTCTTGAAGGTTGTGCCCTTCACCACCGATATAGGTAGTCACTTCTGCTGAATTTGTTAATCTAACACGAGCAACTTTACGTAGCGCTGAGTTAGGTTTCTTAGGTGTTGTTGTGTACACACGCGTACAAACGCCACGTTTTTGTGGACAACTGTCTAATGCAGGTACACCACTTTTAACAATCTTTTTCTTACGTGGGTCACGTACCAGTTGGTTAATCGTTGACATAAAGTTTCTACTCCAGAGTATTTTTTCTAATCAATTGCTCTTTTGACGGAGACAATAAAGCGAAGAATTATACTTTGCTGTGGGTATTTATGTCAACTGATATTAGGCTTTTTTTATTAAATCCTGCAGTAAAAATTCACAAGCCTGATGAATCATTTCGAAGACTTCGTCGAATCTGCCTTCATAATAAGGGTCTGGCACGCTTCTTGTTTTATTTTCGGGTAAATAATCAAGCAATAACTCGATCTCAGATTGACTCTCATCTGGGCACTCAGACCTGAGGTTATGATAATTATCGATATCCATTGCCAAAATCTTATCGTAATAATAAAAATCACTCTCATGCACTTGTCGGGCTCTCTGGTTGGACAAATCAACGCCCTCAAATTTAGCAGCCTGTTGGGAGCGCCTATCTGGCGGATTGCCAACATGATAGGCGTGTGTTCCAGCAGAGTCTATTTCAAACATTTTACTGCAACCGTTATCCTTCACTAGTTGACGAAAGGCCCCTTCAGCAGTCGGCGAGCGACAAATATTACCCATACAAACAAACAGCACTTTGGTTTTCATCCCACTAATTACCCTTCTTTGACTTGACTTCAACACATTATAATCCCCTTATTAGAAACCAGCATAAAACACGTCGTGACAAAAGCGTTAGTTGAAATAGCAAAAACCGTCATTCAGTCAGAGACTGACTCTATTTTAAAACTTAAGGATAGGGCTGACCAAAACTTTATTGATGCTTCCACCCTCCTACAAGACTGTCAAGGTAAAGTGGTTTTAATAGGTACGAGAAAGTCAGGCCAAACCGCCCGAAAGATTGTTGCAAGATTAGCGTCTACTGGCACCCCTGCATTTTTTGTACACCCCGGTTTAGCGACGTCATGACCAAACCATGCAAAGCTATTGAGTCTGAGATGCCAGCAATAGCGGCTGTTGAGATGATGGATGAACACAACCTAAACTCCCTGCCCGTTGTGATTGTTGGTGCAATCAATATGCACACATTAATGCAGGCAAAAATCGTTTAATATTGCCCGAAATATTAAACCTAGATTAAATAAATAAACAAAAAAATGGATATAAAAGCATTACTACTCGGCATTCAAGATACCGAAATTTCGATAAATATTAGCGGGCTTTCGCTCAATAGCAATAACCTCACAGAAGGGGATGTATTTGTTGCCCTTCAAGGTGAAAATAGCCATGGTGGTGACTACTCAGAACAAGCCATTGATAAAGGCTGCGTAGTTATTTTGAGTGAAGGTCGCGATATTGAATGTGCCGTACCGTGTATTCGGATTGATCACCTGAGTTTGCATGTGGCGACACTCGCACAAAGATTTTACCAGCAAGCGCAATTGGTTAAATTAATCGGAGTCACCGGCACCAACGGCAAAACATCGGTCAGCCTATTTATCTCGCAACTTCTCGAAGCTCTCAATGTTAAAACGGGCGTCATTGGCACACTCGGCATTAGCGGCTCTGAGGAAAAAAACGCCAACACAACACCGGACACGCTAACGCTATATCGAACACTTGAGCGATATTATCAAGAAGGCGTAAGAGTTGCTGTAATAGAGGTCTCCTCACACGCTTTAATTCAAAAAAGAGTGGCGGGATTAGCATTTGAACAAGCCATTTTTACTAATTTAACGCAAGATCATCTCGACTATCATAAGACCATGGAAGGCTATCGAAAGGCCAAAGGCAAGTTATTTTCAGATGAAAATACGCAATGCGTGATTGTTAATCGAGATGATGAAAATCACGATTATTTCTTAAATATAGCGCCCGATAAAAAACAAGTCTCTTTTTCTATTGATGACTTCCAATACTGTAATAAAAACGAACAAGGCTTTCTCTGCAGGCTCAATCAGTTTATTTTTGAGTTACCATTACTGGGTCGTTTTAATATTTCAAATGCACTTGCAGCCCTCACCAGCTTGAGAGAGCTAGGGTATAGCGACGACGATATCATGCCGCAGCTAACAAGAATTACAGCGCCACTGGGTAGAATGCAAAAAATCACGGATCATAACATTTGGATTGATTACGCTCATACCCCAGACGCACTTGCTAACGCAATGAGCACTCTTCGCGAACATTTTCCAGAGTTCAAATTAAGAGTGCTTTTCGGCTGTGGCGGCAATAGAGATACCGACAAAAGAGCCAAGATGGGCAAAATTTCCAGCGAACTGGCTGACAGCGTTATTTTGACAAGTGACAACCCAAGAAATGAGGACCCTCAAACAATTATTGATGAGATTCAAAGCGGCTTAAAAGAAGGTTTTGAAGCTGACATTATCTTGGATAGAGAGCTCGCCATTCAAACAGCCATCACTACTTTGAATGAGGATGAATGCTTGCTGATTGCCGGTAAAGGTCACGAGACCACACAAACGATTGGCACGAAAATCCTACCTTTTAGCGACATCGAGGTTGCTCAAAATGCTCTCGTCTAACACCCAGACAATTGCTGACATTACTGGAGGGATTTCAGCCGCTGATGTCGAATTTGAAGGGGTGTATACCGACACTAGAGAAGATGGAAAAGGCAAACTATTCATTGCGCTAGAGGGTAGTTCATTTGATGGTCATGATTTTATCCAGCACGCTGAAGATTCTGGCGCGAAAGCCATTATTGCACACAAAGAAATCACAACAAGCCTGCCAACAATCACCGTTGTCAATACCGAAAAAGCCTATAGAGCAATCGCCAGCTGGCATCGCCAATCGTTCTCGCCAATCGTCATTGCAATCACTGGTAGCAACGGCAAAACCAGTACAAAAAATATGCTAGCAAACATCTTATCCATTGAAGCGCCGACTCTTTGCACACAAGGCAACTTAAACAATCATTTGGGCGTGCCAAAAACCCTACTCAACATAAAAAAAGAGCATAAGTACTGCGTTATTGAAATGGGCGCGAATCATGTTAACGAAATATCCTTACTCTGTCACATTGCCAAGCCAGGATTTTCGATTATTACCAATGCAAATAATGCCCACTTAGGTGAGTTTGGCTCTATTGACAACCTTGTCAAAGCCAAAGGGGAAATTCTGGGCGCACTGCCGACATCAGGAATGGCATTTATTAATGCCAACTCAGCGCACAAATCCACTTGGAAGAAAATTGCCGGCAATCGAAAGTGCGTGTTATTCGGAGAAAATACTACTGTCTTTGCTACCGACATTGTCGAACAAAAAGATCTATTGCAATTTACCCTTCGTTGCAACAATGAGGCGACGGCTGTGACTTTGAATATGATTGGCAAACATCAAGTGGAAAACGCGCTCGCTGCCACGGCATGTGCTGTACAACTTGGTATTGACATCAAACACATAAAACAAGGGCTTGAATCAACAGTCCCGGAAAAAGGCCGATTGAACCTATTGCACTGCCATGGCTTCACCATTCTAGACGACAGCTATAACGCCAACCCGCACTCGATGAAGGCGGCCATCGATACCCTTTCTGCAAACGCTGGCGAGACGATTGCCGTTCTTGGTTCAATGGCTGAATTAGGCAGTGAGTCAAGCGCACTTCATCAAGAGATAGGTGACTATCTAAGGGCAAGCCCTGTTACAGAGATGTACACAATTGGAGATGATGCTAAGCATTACCAAGGGAATCAATGTGACGATATCGAATCCCTATATAAACACTTATGCAAGCATCACCAAGATGCAACAATACTAATCAAAGGCTCTCGCTCGATGCAGTTGGACAAATTGGTAAATCTTTTTGCAAAAACAACAAACTCTACTTGACCTTTGTTTGAAAGATGGCGATAATTACCCGCTTTATATTTGTGTTTCAACAATGCATTCGCATTATTGCGATATTCAGATATAGATTTTTGGCAAAAAGAGTAAAGATACAAGGTAATTTTCCGAAAACAGTATGACTCATACGACCGAGGAGAAATAGCGAAGTAGCTTTGACTTTTGGGAGACAAATATGCGCTCGTGGCTCAACTGGATAGAGTACTCGGCTACGAACCGAGCGGTTACAGGTTCAAGTCCTGTCGAGCGCACCAAAACTAAGTTTATTCTACGGCTCAATCCTATTTTGATAGAATGACCATCTGATGATGACACTTCCCAACATACTCACCCTCTCAAGAATTGGATTAATTCCAGTCTTTATGATGCTGTTCTATTTGCAACCCAATTATTTAGAGGGCGAACCCCTGCCTTGGATCAATAACTCTTTGGTGGCAATCTTTATACTCATCAGCCTTACAGATTTCTTTGATGGCCTACTTGCAAGGCGACTCAACCAAATATCAGAGCTGGGTGCTTTTCTTGACCCAGTTGCCGATAAGCTCATGGTGTGTGCCTCCCTTATCCTGTTGACCGACTATTACGCCACATGGTTCGTCACCATACCATCCGTCATTATTATTTCCAGGGAGATATTGGTCTCCGCACTTAGAGAGTGGATGGCTGAAGTTGGTAAAAGAGCGCATATTGCAGTATCCTGGATTGGCAAAACCAAAACATTGATGCAAATGCTTGCTATTTTGTTTTTGCTCTATCACCAGCCGTTATTCATGTTCTCACAGGATGAGATTTTGAATGCCGGTTTAGCGCTTTTATTTGCAGCGACCGCACTTACTTTGTGGTCTGGATTTAATTATTTGATTGCAGGGCTAAAAACATTTGACAGCTAGGAAAAACACACTATAATTTCACATCTATGCGGGAATAGCTCAGCTGGTAGAGCATCACGTTGCCAACGTGAATGTCGCGAGTTCGAATCTCGTTTCCCGCTCCAAACTAAGTGATACAATTAGCCTGTCTCAACAGGCTTTTTTGTTTCACGAAGTTACTGGCCGGATAGCAAAGCGGTTATGCAGGGGCCTGCAAAGCCTTATAGACCAGTTCGACTCTGGTTCCGGCCTCCATTTTTTAGTATCAAAAAATCCAAGAATTTTTCCTTAGGGCACAAAGACCTAACAGAGAGAATCTACGATTCTCGAAAAAGGTATTTAGCCTCTAATTAATCATATTAAAATCAATACACTTTCACAAGAGATTTTCCTATGCAAGTCCTTAAAGCCCTAGAACAACGCAAATCAATACGAGCTTTTCTCGACAAGCTCGTTTCGGAAGAACAGATCAACACCCTACTCGATGCTGCAAGATACGCGCCATCCGGGGTAAACACCCAGCCTTGGAGTGTTGTCGTGGTTAGTGGCGAGAGCAAGAAAAATCTACAAACAAAAATAGAGGCAGCTTTTCGCTCGGGAGATAAGGGTAAGCGAGACTACCAATACTATCCAGTTGAGTGGAAAGAGCCCTACAAAACAAGACGCAAAGAATGCGGCTTACTAATGTATTCAACACTGAATATTAAGCGCGAGGACAAAGAGCGCCAGATGGATCAATGGGCAGCCAATTACCGTGCTTTTGATGCGCCAATAATGCTGCTATTTTTTATGGACTCGGGCATGCAATCTGGCAGCTTTATGGATTGCGGCATGTTTATTCAATCCGTTATGTTGGGGGCGCTTGATTTGGGTCTTAGTACTTGCCCACAGGCAGCCCTTGCCGACTATCAACATATTATCAAACCGGAGTTGGATTTCGGTCACGATAAAATACTGCTCTGCGGTATGGCGCTTGGCTATGAAGATACCGAGGCGTTAGTCAACAGCTATCGCACACTTAGGGAAGGGGTAAGCTCGTTTACTACCTACTATCGTTAATTAGATAATAGGGCAGCTTAGTTGCATTCTTTGAAGACCAGTGCGCGACATTTTTCGCATTTGGCCATGTCGAGCTTGCTGTAGATATTATTGATAGCCACGCCCTTAGATTCAAAGAAATGATCTTCACCAATTTGCTCGACAAAATGCACTTTTCTCAAAAAATCCTCAACCGTAGCCTTTACGGAAACGAAGTATAAGCCACCACCCAATTCTTTTAGGCGTCGATTCTCAGCCAACAAGCCTTCAACGCCAGCCAGGTCGATAAAGTTGACCGCATTTGCAACGATAAGAACATGGTAAATTCTTTGATTATCAACAATTTGGTTGATTTGTTTTTGAATGTGATTAATCGAGCCAAAATATATAGACATATCAATTCGGATTATTTTCAACTGAGGGCATTGAGCTAAAGGAGTGCTTCGTATGGATCTTAACTTACGATCGTCCTGATCTGGGTAATTCTCAAAAGCTAAAGTGTGGACTTCAGGTGCTGCTGTTTTGGCAATAAATAACATCAGCGAGAGTAGTACACCCAAGTAAATTGCAAACTCCAACTCCAATAATAAAGTCGAGAGAAAGGTGACGAGGAAAATCGAGGCTTCTGACTTGGAAAATTTAAATGTTTTTTTGATGTGCTTAAAGTCAATCAAATTATAAGCCACCAATAAAATAACGCCGGCCATTGCGGCCAGTGGTAAATACTTCATCAATGGCGCAACCAAAAGCACAATAAGCACCAATATCATTGCCGCAAATATAGCAGAAAGCGGGGTTTTCGCGCCCGCCTCATAGTTAACACCCGTACGAGTGAACGAGCCAGAGGATGCGTAGCTTGAGAAAAAGCTACCAACAATATTTGACAAGCCTTGGCCAACAAATTCTTGACTTGGCTTGATTCGCTGATACGACTTTGTCGCCACCGAGCGACTGATTGAAACTGCCTCAATTAACCCCAAAAGTGCAATAGCAAATGCTTCTGGCGCCAATGATCTCAAGGTGTTTAGTGAAAAGTTTGGCATGGAAAAAGGTGGCAACAAAGCTGGAATTTCACCAACAGTTTTAATGGCGCTAGTTTGCCCGCTCAAAAGAACAGCAACAATACCACCAACAAACATTCCTATTAATAAATTGGGATATCTCGGCTTATAAAACTTAACCAAAATAGCGCTAAAAAGTGTACTTAAGCCCACAGTAAGAACAAGAATCGAATCCCAAGATTTAAGAGCAGCTATCCCCTCTCTCGGCCCATCTCTTAACCCGCCAATACTATCGAAAATCGCACTCCAAGTATCATAAAAACTCAAACCCCTAAAAACCTCAACGCCCAGCATATGAGGTATTTGACTCGTGGCAATTAACAAGGCTGCGCCGGCGGTAAAACCAATCACCACATTGTGTGAAACAAAGTTCACCAACATACCAAACTTCGCCAAACCAAATGCGAGTTGATAAACACCCGCCAAAAAAGTTAAGGTCAATGCCATCGCCACAAACTCCTCACTACCAATCACCGCGTGCTGGCTAACCGCCGAAAAAACAACGATTGAGATTGCTGTTGTCGGGCCAGAAACAAGATGATGAGACGAGCCAAACAAGGCTGCAATAATAGGTACAACCATTGCTGTATAAAGGCCATATTCCGGTGGCATACCAGCAATCGTTGCAAAAGCTACGCCCTGTGGTAGTACGATGATTGCACCTGTTAGACCGGCATAAAAATCAGCACGCAAAGTGTCCTTGGTAACCAATCTAAACCAAACCAAAAAGGGAAAGAGTTTTGCTATTCTATTCATTGAGGGTGCAAACATTAATGCACCTTAAATTATATATGAATTCACTCATCCATATGAGTTGTCATTAATAAGCCAACACAAACCTTATTTGGACCCAGCCAGATCACCACTGGATACAAACCATAAAAACAGCAGTTCCAGCCACAATACTCATCAGTGCATTACGCCGCCATAGGTGCAAACCAACAGTGACAACTAATGCAATGACGGCATACAACCCTTCTGCAGAAAGGTAATCGACAGATTTAAGCATATAGACAACCAAAATACTCATCACCATTGGTGGTGTGTATTTTGAAAGAAACTGCAATAGTGGATGTTGTTCACGCCCACTAAACAACAAAAATGGAGGCAGTCTTGTTGCAAAAGTTGCTGCCGACATAATGACTATTACCATTAGCAAATACTCAATATTCATCGCGCACCTTTTGGCTGGTCAATCTCAACGATAGCATCATTAACAGCGAAAGAGAGATGGCCAGTATTAACATGTGCTCAGTAAAAACAACCAATGCAATAACACAGGCGACAAGTGCCACAACAAAAGGCAGAGGTTTTTTTACTTTACTCCACTGCTCAATCAACAATACCGTAAACAAGGCTGTGGCAGCAAACTCCATTCCTTCAGTATTAAAGGCGAGATGAGTGCCGGCCCACGCGCCCAAAGTACAGCCAAGTATCCAATAGCTTTGACTAAAAAGCGCCATCCAAAAATAAAACGTAGACCGCTCGAAGTGCTTTGGCACCTCAATCGTCGTCATCAACGAATAGACTTCGTCTGTCAAACCAAAAATTAAGTACAACTTTCGAAGACCCCAGCGTCCAAAGCTGTCAAGCAGTGCCAAGCCATAAAAAATGTGGCGCGAATTCAGGAAGAAGGTGGCGATTGCAATCTCAACAAACCCAGCGCCCGCAGCAAGTAAACCTACAGCCATAAATTGAGCAGCACCAGCGTAAATGCAAACAGCCATCAAGGTTGCAAAATACCAAGGATAGCCCAGCTCTTGAAACAATAAACCAAAGGCAATACCTAATGGCAGGTAGCCAAAAAATATCGGAAGGGTGGTTTTAAGTGCGGCTTGAATCATTAGCGGCTATTATAGTCTGAATGTTAATTGCAGCTAAATATCCCAATCTCTTTTCCGTGGTTTACTCAATAAATAGAAATTATTTCTAAATATATGGAATATATGTAAATAATATTATTTTATTTTACAAATATTAAAGATATTTAGAAAAAAATACTATAATTCCCAATTTTGAAGCTATCCAGGCTTCACACAACGCTAACAGCAAGGAATTAAGAAATGAGCCTATTATCAGAACATAAACTGAGCCATTTACGACAACTTGAGGCAGAAAGCATCCATATCTTTAGAGAAGTGGCCGCTGAATTTAATAACCCTGCAATGCTGTATTCTATTGGTAAAGACTCATCTGTCATGCTGCACTTAGCAAAGAAAGCATTCTTTCCTGCAATACCGCCGTTTCCATTATTGCATGTGGACACCACTTGGAAATTTCGTGAAATGATCGAATTCCGAAATAAAGTGGCAAAAGAATCCGGCATGGATCTAATTACTCACATTAACCCCGAAGGCGTGGCGATGAATATTAGTCCATTCACCCACGGGTCAAAAGTTCATACCGACGTGATGAAGACGCAAGGTCTTAAGCAGGCGCTGGATCAACACGGCTTTGATGCCGCCTTTGGCGGCGCAAGACGCGATGAAGAGGCATCACGTGCAAAGGAGCGCATATTTTCATTTCGCTCTGAGCAACACCGCTGGGACCCAAAAAACCAAAGACCTGAACTTTGGAATCTATACAACGCACGCATTAAAAAGGGTGAGAGTATTCGAGTATTCCCAATTTCCAATTGGACAGAGCTAGATATTTGGCAGTATATTTACCTCGAAAAAATTGAAATCGTACCCCTGTATTACGCAGCCCCAAGACCGGTAGTTGAGCGTGACGGCGTCAAAATCATGGTCGATGATGAGCGCATGAAACTTGAGTCTGGTGAAACCCCTGCAGAAGAATGGGTGCGTTTCCGAACTCTTGGCTGTTACCCATTAACGGGCGCAATTGAGTCCAAAGCGACAACTCTAACCGATATTATTCAAGAAATGCTTCTAACAAAAACATCCGAAAGACAAGGTCGGCTAATCGATTCTGATCAGGCCGGATCCATGGAAGCAAAAAAAGCACAGGGGTACTTTTAATGAGCCACACTGACGAACTAATAAAGCAAGACATTCATGCGTATCTAGATACGCATGAAAACAAAACATTACTGAAACTACTGACCTCGGGAAGTGTGGATGATGGCAAATCTACACTAATCGGGCGCCTTCTGCATGACTCCAAATTGGTCTATGAAGATCAACTGGCAGCCATCAAAAACAACACCAAAAATTCCTCAGATGGCGAGGAATTTAATCTGGCACTTCTGGTGGATGGCTTAGAAGCAGAACGCGAACAAGGCATCACTATAGATGTTGCTTACCGATACTTTTCAACATCTAAGCGCAAGTTTATTGTTGCCGACACACCGGGTCATGAGCAATACACTCGAAATATGGTGACCGGCGCCTCCAACTCAGATTTGGCAATTATCTTAATTGATGCTAGAAAAGGTTTAACAACGCAAACAAAACGTCATTCTTTTTTGGTGTCGTTATTAGGTCTAAAGCAAGTTGTTGTAGCTGTTAATAAAATGGACTTGGTCGACTACAGTAAGGATATATACGACTCAATCAAGAGTGATTACCTGCGTTTTGCAAAAGATCTTAATTTAACAAAGATAAAATTTATACCCATCTCAGCACTCAAGGGTGACAACGTTGTTAATTACTCTGAAAAAATGCCCTGGTACGCAGGTAAGGCGCTTTTGCCATTTCTTGAAGAAGTCGAGATAGAAACAAAAGAAATAAAAGGAGGGTTTCAATTGCCTGTCCAATATGTTAATAGACCCAACGCCGATTTCCGAGGCTATAGTGGTACTCTTAACCAAGGAAGTGTTGCTCCAGGTGATCCAATAACCGTTCTACCAAGTGGAGTAAATACAACTGTTGATCGTGTTATCTCGCATGATGGTGATCTAACACGTGCTTATAGCGGGATGGCCATCACGCTTACACTGACGAATGAGGTGGATATTTCTAGAGGTGATTTACTGGTTCATAAAGATAAAAATTTATCAGTAAAAAACCAACAGAAACTTAGATCTCACCTCGTGTGGATGGATCAAAAGCCTCTACAGTTAGGCCACGACTACGAACTCAGACTGGGACCTCGAAGCATCAATGCACGTGTTGAGCTACTCCACCATCGCATCGATGTAAACACTATGGCAACGGTTGATGCAGATGGGTTAGGCCTAAATGAAATTGCCCTTGCGGATATTCAACTAGATGCTCTGTTGCCTGTTGAGAAATTCAAAAACAACCAGGGTTTAGGTGCGTTTATCCTCATCGATAGAATCACAAATGCCACTGTCGCTGCAGGTATGATCAGTGCACAGCAGGCAGACTTGATTGACCACAATCATTCAGGGCCTAACCTTGAAGTGGCCAACAAGGACTTAAAGGGCGCTAGTGCGGAGAACATAGTGAAATGGGCGTTGGAGTTAGATGGCAAGGCTGTTGTAACAACAAATTTTGGCCCTCAGGAGGCTGTACTATTGAGCATGGTTAGTCAGATAGCGCCAGAAACAGAAGTGCTTTGGGTGGACTCCGGCTACAACATGTCGCAAACGTATAAATTTGCAGACGCAGTAACAACACACCTTAACCTTAACCTTAAGGTGTACACCCCGACTGTAAGTGCCGCTAGACGCGACGCTGTTATGGGGGGTATTCCCATAGTTGATGATCCTACCCACGAAGCATTTACTTATCAATTTAAGATTGAGCCATTCTTACGCGGCATGAAAGAAATCAATGCAAGCGTATGGTTGACAGCGGTTAGACGAGAACAAACAGCCTTCCGTCAAGAGATGAGTACTGTTACCCTTGGTCCAAACAATGTTATCAAAGTGTCACCACTACTGGACTGGACACTCAAAGATATGCAGGCTTATCTTGAAAAGCATGGTCTGCCTGATGAGACTCGTTACTTCGACCCAACCAAGGTTGATTCTGGCAGGGAATGTGGCTTGCACACATTAACTAAATAGGAAAATTTTATCACTCAACAAGCCCGAGTTATTCGGGCTTGTTTTTACAAACTGGTGTTGTTTTGAGCAATAATCGGAAATTGCGATTTTTGTATTTATTGTAGCGCTTTAAGCCTCAAACGCAGTGCATTTAGCTTAATAAAGCCCTCGGCGTCTTTTTGATCGTACGCACCCTCATCGTCTTCAAAGGTGGCGATTTTTTCGCTAAAAAGTGAATTGTCAGATTTGCGACCTACAATTGATACGTTACCCTTGTACAGCTTCACACGCACAATACCACTAACATTTTCTTGCGAGGCGTCAATCGCCGCCTGCATCATCTCACGTTCTGGTGCAAACCAAAAACCGTTATAAATCAATTTCGCGTATTTCGGCATGAGCTCATCTTTGAGGTGCGCTGCTTCGCGGTCAAGCGTAATCGACTCAATTGCGCGGTGCGCTCTGAGCATGACTGTGCCCGCTGGCGTTTCATAACAACCGCGTGACTTCATACCAACAAAACGGTTCTCAACCAAATCTAGGCGGCCAATACCGTGCGACCCTGCTCGACGATTAAGATCTTCCATCACCGTTGCTGGAGACATGGTTTCACCATTAATAGCGACAATATCGCCTTTTTCGTAAGTGATTTCGATATATTCTGGTGCATCAGGTGCATTCTCTGGCGATACCGACCAGCGCCACATATCGTCTTCGGCTTCGACCCACGGGTCTTCGAGAATATCACCTTCGTAAGAGATATGCAATAAATTGGCGTCCATAGAATATGGCGACTTCTTTGATTGTTTTTGGTAATCAATTGGAATATTGTGCTTCTCAGCATAGTCCATTAAGCTTGATCGTGAAGATAAATCCCATTCGCGCCAAGGGGCTATCACTTTGATATCAGCATTCAGTGCATAAGCATTGAGCTCGAAGCGCACTTGGTCGTTACCCTTACCAGTAGCGCCGTGTGAAATAGCATCGGCACCGACTTCGGCAGCAATCTCTACCAATCTCTTAGAAATGAGTGGACGTGCAATTGATGTGCCTAGAAGATACTCACCCTCGTAAATGGCATTCGCCCTAAACATTGGAAAAACAAAATCGCGCGCAAATTCTTCACGCAGATCTTCAATGTAGATTTCTTTAATGCCCATGGCTACGGCTTTCGCACGCGCTGGCTCAACTTCCTCGCCCTGACCGATGTCGGCCGTAAATGTTACAACCTCACAACCGTAAGTTTCTGTTAACCACTTTGCAATAATACTGGTGTCTAAACCGCCTGAATAGGCCAATACAACTTTATTCATTTTCTGTTATTTCTTGATTTTTATAGTTAAATGTTTTCTCGAAAAGCACAGTAGCATCGTCAAGAAGCACTTGCACTCTCCACTCACCAATCCATGTATGCCAAAGATTTTTAGAAGACCAAACACGCCAACGCGGACCTCTAATTTCAAAACGCACATCAGCCATCACCTTGCCGTCATAAATCCAACGATGGGTAAGGTGCTCGCCTTTTAAATTGCGGATGTTGGTGAAGAAGTAGATTTTACCTAAAGAGTTGTCGAGTTCTTCGATAATATCAATCGGCACTCTGTCTTCGACATTAAGAGAGAATACCGCTTCAGAAATGTTTTCATGCGGCCATTCGTGCGCCAAAACTGAAAATGTGAGAAAGAATCCAAGAATTGCGATTGCGATTTTTTTCATTTAATCCACCCAAGTAATGACGTGTTCAAATAATTGATCTTCGCTAACTTCGTTGTCTCTGTAGGTGCGTCCCCGCACCGAAATACCAGCCAAGTGCACACTATTTTTATCGCCACTAAGCAAAGGGTGCCAGCTGTGTAGATCTTTGCCTTCATATAGTAACCGATATGCGCACGTTGAGGGTAGCCAATTAAACTTTTTGCCCCAATCCGGTTTGATTGTCAAGCAATCTGGGACGTAGGCTTGTCGATCCTCATAATGAGGGCAAGAGCATGTCTCTTCGTCAAGATAGTGACAAGCGACATCGGTGAAATGGATTTCGTTGTTGTCTTCATCTTCTAACTTGTGCAAACAACAACGCCCACAACCATCGCAAAGAGACTCCCACTCGTTGGGTGTCATCTCATCTAAGGTTTTAGTTTGCCAAAAAGGTTTTGTTTTTTTACTCACTACTGAGACGACTGGGAAAGAATGTATCTGAGAATCGCCTTACCTTCTTCGTTGCCAGAACGTGCAGATTCGCTCGCCCAATAATAAGCCATGTCAAAATTTACCTCTGTACCAATGCCCTGTAAATACATCATCGCTAGCGTGTTTTGAGATTCAACAGAGCCCTCTTCAGCAGCCCTAGACATCGATAAGAATACTTGCAGATCATTACCGCTCGATGCTGCACTGAGTCCACTGATATCAGCCACCTCGCCTTTATGATCGGTAATACCCAAGGACTGCATTTGGTTAAAGACCTGTTGATTAAGGCTTAATGATTGCGCTATCACGCCCAGATCCGAACCTGTATCCTCGCCAACCTCAACCTTGGTATCTGCACCACTAACTTCAAGCGTTGTGTTTGGCGCAACTTCCAATCCGCCAACATCAGCTTTGGTCGACTCAACGATTAACTCGTTTTTCTGTAGAGAGATAATCTGTGAAACCCCTGTACCAATCTTGGCGCTAGTAATTATTGGCTTTAATTGCTTTGAAACTTCACCCGTTTGCTTTAATATTTTCTCGTTTGATTGAATACTGGTCTTGGCTTTAACAGTTTCATTTCCACTCGTCGGCTCTATTTTCAAGGGCTCCACCTCAATGCTCGGTTGCGAAGTGATGGCGTCCATCTTAAAGGCTTGTGACACTTTCTTGGCTGACTTAGTGAACGAACTTGGCAGCATCTTACCTTGCGTTTGTTCTGGCTTAATTTTTGATTCTATGATTGCAATCTCAATGGCGCTTGGTTCAACACTATTAGAAGCCTTGCTGCTGACAGTGCTGCTGGCTTTTTCGGTGTTTTTAATTTCAACTTTTTTCACTGACTCTGTTATTGCCACTGCCACCACCTCAGTTGTTAGCTCAAGTTCGACTGGCTCTGAAACAACAACCTTTGCCACTTCTTTAACTGGCTTTGCTTCAGCTTTGGCTGCCTTTTCAACACTTTTTTCGATCTCTATAATGACAGGCTTTCTTTCAGCTTTGCTGGCGTTCAAAGAGGCATCCGGATTTTGCTTGATACTCTCAAGTAACGCCTGTGCGGCGGCGTTTTTCTGAGCAATAGATTTTTCTAGCCAAATCAAGGCGTCGTCAATATTACCCTCGTCAAAATACTGTTTACCCAAGCTGTACTGGGCAGCATCGTAACCGCCTTCCGCTGCTCTTTGTAAATAAAGCCTAGCAATCGTGTCGTCCTGCTCAACCACATTCCCCTGTTGATAAATGACATAAAGCGCGTACTGCGCAACCTGATTCTCTTGTGCGGCTAAATCCAACAGCATGGCAATGGCCTTTTGCGGATTGTTATTGACTCCATGACCATCCAAAAGCAATTTAGCCAATCGATACTCTGCGTCTAAGTTGCCCTGTTCGGCTGATTTTTGGTACCACGTCATACTGGTTTCAATATTCTTCTCAACCCCCGAGCCTAATTGATATCTCATTCCCAGTGAATACTGAGCCTCAGCGTGGCCCTGCCTAGCTGCCTTCTCAAACCAATGAACAGCTGCAGAGGCGTCTTTATTAACTCCTGAGCCCAACAAATATCGAAGCGCTAAAGAATATTGCGCTCGAGTATGCCCCTGGGTGGCTGCCATTTGATAAAGGGCAACCGCTCTTTGTAGATCTGTTGCAACACCATCGCCTTTCAAGTACATCGTTGCCAACTGATATTGGGCCTTGACCTGTCCGCCTTCAGCTGCACGACCAAACCAATACAGTGTTTTGCCGCTGTCTCTATCTATTTGCGTACTAGCGCGATATATTTGCCCTACTAAAAATTGAGCATCAACATTATTTTGCTGAGCAGCCAACTCAGAGAACTGCAGTGCTAAAGCGTCGTCTTGGCCAATAAGCTTTCCTTGGTAATACATTTCGCCCAACATTGCTTGTGCACCTGCGTGACCTTGCTCTGCAGACAATTGGTAATATTCAACTGCAGAAGCGCTCTCACCTTCGCGCAGATAAAATTCAGCCAATTCAAACTGAGAATCAGCACCGTACTGGCTGGCTGAAATTTCGTATAAGTTCTTTGCAAGACCTTTGTTGACTGCAGTTCCTGTGCCAGTGTCGTACATTTTTGCAACAATAAGCTGCGCAGTTGCGTGACCTGAATCGGCTGCTTTCTTATACCACTCAAAGGCTTGAACGTCGTTAGCTGACGTGCCTTCGCCATTACGATACATAACACCGAGACTAAATTGTGCCTCAACAAATCCTTGGTCTGCCGCTTTTTGATACCATGCAAAGGCACTAGAAAGATCTTTCTCGACACCAACACCATGATAATAACCGTTGGCAACATTAAACTGTGCGCTTGCATGGCCCTTCTCAGCAACCCGTGAATACCAATAAAAAGCCAGCGCGTAGTCTTGCTCAACGTTGATACCATTGTGGTACATATTGGCCAAACTAAATTGAGATCTTGCGTCACCTTCACGAGCAAATTGCTCTAGCTGTTGCTGTAGAGTTGTGGCAGAGTTGTTTGAATTGGAATTATCTAGATTTTCAGCGGCCAAAGCACTGAATCCGATGAGAGTAATAAGAAGTGTAATCAGTCTCAACATATTATGAAGTAACGTGCAAAAATGGCATCAGTACCGATTATAGACACATTTTTAACAATAATCTCTCAATTCCAATAGCCACACCAGAGCAAAACGGCAACGGTGCCGACAAATCAGCTAAAAACTGTTCGTCAAGCGCCATTAATGGCTTTTCAAGTGCTTGGCGTTTATTAAGCTCGAGCTGAAAACGCTCACGATAATCCTCGGCACTTTGCAACTCTTGATAGCCATTAGCAACTTCAACGCCGTCAAGATACAACTCAAATCGATGCGCCACTCTATTCTCCACTTGAGCAAGGGCAGCTTGCTGTGATGGAAAGTCATAGATAAAACAAATCGGATGTTGGCGCAACTTTGGCTCCACGAAATGCACAAAAAGCAGCATCTGCAGATCTTCAATCCAGTGAAAATCATCACTCAGCCCGTGTGACCCTGCAAAGATCTTGAGGGTATCAAGGTCTGTTTGTAAAATATCAATACCTACGTAGCGAGTAAAGGCCTCACTGTATGACATCTTGATCACGGGTCTGGAGTCACCTAGTGCATTAACCAATTCACCAACTTCACTCATAAGCTGGTGCATATCAAAATCAAGTCGATAATATTCCAACATGCCAAATTCGTTGAAATTACGCTCACCGTACTCATTGTCTCGATATACCGAGCAAATCTGAAAAATATCACCACTGCCTTTTGCCAGTAGTCGCTTCATTTCAATTTCTGGAGAGGTGTGAAGATACAATGCATCGGCCTTACCAAGGCCTTCATTCACGCGAACACCGATACTGTCAATATGAACATCAGTAATTGGCGATGAAACCAAAGCAGGCGTTGTTACCTCTGTGACGTCGCGATCGTAAAAAAAATCGCGAATCGTTTTGATCAGCACAGATCTTGTCCTGAGGGATTTTTTTAAGGATATCGCCATACTTTAAATTTCTAGAGTGGCATCATAAATGACAGACTGTTTTAAGTGCAAGACCATGTCTTTACATTACTAGTTAAAATTTTAATTATTGCGGAAAATAATGCGAAGCCTAGTGCTCCTATGCGAGCAATATTTGACAATAAAAATTAGGATTTTAGGACGTAATTAAGCGCGACCTGCGTATTCGTTGGTTCGCGTGTCTACCTTTACTTTCTCGCCAATAGCAATAAACAACGGCACTTGCACAACAACGCCGGTATTCATTGTTGCTGGCTTGCCGCCTGTGCCCGCAGTATCGCCTTTTAAACCTGGGTCAGTATCGACAACTTCCAATACCACATGATTTGGAGGGGTGACTGAAATCGGATTGTTATTCCATAGAGTAACCACACAGCTATCTTGCTCAACAAGGTAATTAATAGCACCAGACATCGCCGTTTCATCAAGTGCGTACTGATCGTAAGAGTCCGGATCCATAAAATGCCACGATTCGCCATCGTTATACAGATATTGCATATTCAATTCCATCACATCAGCGCCCTCTAAAGACTCGCCAGATTTAAAAGTCTTTTCAAGGGTTTTGCCAGTGATTAGATCTTTAAATTTAACGCGGTTAAAGGCCTGTCCTTTTCCTGGCTTAACAATTTCATTGTTAACGATTGAACAAGGATTGCCCTCCAGCATTAATTTGAGGCCATTTTTAAACTGGCTTGTACCGTAATGTGCCATTTTTCTCCTGAGTTTATTGATGTTGAAGTCAATTCAACCACTATTTATTATAACTATATTGTATCTTTGTGTAAAATACGCAAGCTCACATTTTAACCTTTATTTTTAACCAATTTTATGCACATCCACGAATACCAAGCAAAACAGCTATTCTCAGAAAATGACATCCAAGTGCCAGAATTCGTTGTTATTTCTAGTGCAAACGAAACAAAAGACGCCTGTCAAAAACTTGGCGGCTCAGTTTGGGTTGTGAAGGCGCAAGTTCATGCCGGCGGTAGGGGCAAAGGGGGCGGTGTTATTGTCTGTTTTAACATTGAGGACACGATAAGCGCTAGTGAAAAATTATTAGGTGGAAGGCTGATTACGCCACAGACAGATGCAAAGGGTCTGCCGATAAATCAAGTGATTATCGAAGCGGGTCAAGATATCCAAAAGGAGCTTTACTTAGGCCTACTCGTCGATCGTGCAACATCAAGCATTACCGTACTCGCTTCAACTGAAGGTGGCATGGACATCGAAGAGGTGGCTGCTAATACGCCTGAAAAAATAATAAAACACGCAATTGATCCACTGGGAACTCTTGAAGAAATCGCGTGCAACGAAATCGCCAATCAACTGAAATTAGACTCGAGCCTTCATTCACAATTCGCAACAACCCTCACTGGGCTTTACAACATCTTTAGTGAAAACGATGGCAACCTCATCGAAATCAACCCATTGATTATTACGGACGCTGGAGAAATCATTGCACTCGATGGCAAAATCGACTTTGATGATAATGCTTTGTACCGCAACGAAGCCATTGCCGCTTTACGTGACCCGTCTCAAGAGGATGAAAAAGAAAGGAATGCCAGCGAATCTCAATTGAACTATATTTCCCTAGACGGCAACGTTGGCTGCATGGTAAATGGCGCTGGCCTTGCCATGGCTACGATGGATCTCATCGAATACCACGGTGGCTCCCCCGCCAACTTTCTTGATGTCGGCGGCACGGCTACGGCAGATCGTGTTGCCAAAGCATTTGAAATCATTCAAGGTGGTGCTGACGTAAAAGCCATACTGGTGAATATTTTTGGCGGAATTGTCCGCTGTGATCTTATTGCCGAGGGCATTCTTCAGGCTATCGAAAAGATTGGTCTTACACTGCCTATTGTTATTAGGCTGGAAGGTACCAATGCCACTGAAGGCTTGGAAATATTAAACAAAAGCGACTTTAATATATCGACTGAAGCCGATTTAACGCAAGCAGCAAAACAAGTCGTGGAGATGGCGAAATGAGCGTACTAATTAACAAAGACACCAAAGTAATCTGCCAAGGCTTTACCGGAAGGCAAGGCACATTTCACTCAGAACAATCTATCGCCTATGGCACGCAATTTGTTGGCGGCGTTACCCCTGGAAAAGGCGGACAAACGCACCTGGATCGCCCCGTTTTTAGTACGGTTAGAGACGCAATGGATGAGGTCGGTGCAAATGCCTCTATGATTTATGTACCCCCAAGATTTGCATTTGCCTCAATTAAGGAAGCGATTGAAGCGGAAATACCAGTCATTACTTGTATTACTGAAGGCATACCTGTGCAGGATATGATCAAAATTAAGGCAATACTCAAAGGCTCAAAATCAAGATTGATTGGCCCAAATTGTCCTGGCGTAATCACCCCTGGCGAGTGCAAACTTGGCATCATGCCTGGCAACATTCACCAAAAAGGCGCGGTTGGCATTGTCTCGCGCTCTGGCACTCTCACTTATGAAGCCGTTCACCAAACAACACTCGCAGGCCTCGGCCAAACAACGTGTATTGGTATTGGTGGCGATCCAGTAAACGGCACTAACTTTATTGATTGTCTTAAACTCTTTGAAGACGATGAAGAGACAAAGTCAATCATCATGGTAGGTGAGATTGGTGGCAGTGCCGAAGAAGAGGCTGCCGAGTTTATTTCATCCAATGTCTCTAAACCTGTTGTCTCCTACATTGCGGGCTTGACAGCACCAAAAGGCAAGCGCATGGGACACGCTGGCGCTGTAATCAGTGGTGGCAGTGGTGGTGCGCAAGACAAAATCAACACTTTAGAGCGTTGCGGTATCGCCGTTGCTCCGTCTCCAGCATTGATGGGGTCTACCCTACTAGAGGTTCTTAGCTAAAGAGAATTAAAACAACTCTCTCAGGTTTTGGTAAAAAACATCAAAGTTTGGGAGATTCAATAAGGCCTCTCTTTGTTTCTCTCCCCACACTGGTTGAGGAAAATAACTGTCGTTTTCAAACCGTGCCATAACGTGCCAATGAACTTGCGGCAGCATGTTGCCAAAAGAGGCAATGTTGATTTTGTCGGGCGCGAAGTAATCATCCATCTGTCTCTCGATAATATCAATCACCCGAAAAATCTCGATCTTTTCCTCAACACTGCATTGAAAAAATTCCTTCACCTCTCTTTGGCAGAACACTTTTATCCAAGGTATTTCGGCCTGCTCCACCTCTATACGTATTAACTCGTTCGAGGCAACAATCATTGTTTTTCTAACAACATCGCGTCACCGTAACTAAAGAAACGGTATTGGTTTTCGATAGCATGATTATAAATTTCAAACATTTTCTCTCGAGAGATAAAAGCGCTGACCAGCATCAACAATGAAGATTTTGGTAAATGAAAATTGGTGATCATGGCGTCCACCAACTGAAATTCAAAGCCTGGATAAATAAAAATGTCAGTATCACCCTGAGTTTTGCACACCTCACCCTTTAAAGCCATTGACTCTAGAGTGCGCACTGCCGTCGTTCCTACCGCCACGATTCTTCCACCATTAGCGCGTGTTTGTTTAATTTTTGCAGCAGCTTCAGCGCCCACTTGATAGACTTCGCAGTGCATATGATGATCTTTGATATTCTCAACTTTTACCGGCTGAAAAGTGCCAGCACCAACATGCAACGTGACAAACGTGTGCTCAACCCCTTGCTCTTGCAGGCGGGTGAGCAATGCTTCGTCAAAATGCAAGCCTGCAGTTGGTGCAGCCACAGCGCCATCGTTTTGCGCATAAACCGTTTGGTAGCGGTTTAAATCTTCTTCTTTATCGCTGCGCTCAATATAAGGCGGCAATGGCACATGGCCCACCTCATTGAGACAGTCAAGAATTGCGGTACCTGAGAAGGACAACGTATAAATGCCTGAGGACTTGTCAACAACTTCGGCTCGTTGGCCGTTTTCCAAAACGACAAAACTACCAACTTTCGGCGCCCTACTGGCTTTGATCATCGCCAAAGCTTGGGTGTCGCTAAGCAATCGCTCAATGAGTATTTCGATCCTACCGCCCGATTCTTTTTGACCGAACAATCTTGCTGGAATCACGCGAGTATCGTTAAGCACCAACAAATCACCTGCACGCAAAAACTCACCTAATTCGGCGAATGTGGTATCAACAATGCCCTCGCCAGCGACCAATAATTTTGAATCGGTGCGCTTCTCACTGGGGAATTGGGCAATTAACGATTTTGGTAGATCGAAATCAAAATCACTTAACTTCATACTCTCTGACGTACTCTAATATCTGATAAGCGGCGCTGACGATAGCTCGAGGGGTAATGGTTGCGCCGGTAAATTGATCAAAGTTGCCGCCATCACGCTTTACTTTCCACTGAGACTTATCTAAATTTAGCAATGACAAGCCCGAAAAACTCTTGATCCAATCCGATTTACGCGTCTCAATTTTGTCGCCCAAACCCGGGGTTTCTTTGTGACTAATCACCCGAACGCCAAGCAATTCTCCGTCTATATCAATGCCAGTCAATAATCGAATATTGCCGTTATAGCCGTTTGGATAAGTGTGCTCTATCAGATGAGCAAATACCTCGCCATTTTTCTCTGCCGGAAAAATTCGTATGGTTTGATCAATACCATGCAGGTCAACTTCTTTTTCAAACAGATCATCAACAATATCGTTATCGTAATTGGCAACGATTTCATTGAGTCTTTTGATAAGCAATTGCTCTTCGTTAAAAGCAATTTTTTCCTTGGTAGTTTGCTCAGCTAGACTGACAAAAAATACACAAACCAAAGTAAAGACAAGCATCAAAGTGCCTGATTTAAATACGGTGGAATTCTTCATTTTCCAAACACCTTCGGTTGTGTGTAATAATCAATCAATGGCACGGTAATATTCATTAATAGTACGGCAAAAGCGACAGCGTCTGGGTAGCCGCCAAATACCCGAATAACGATAATAATCACACCGATTGAAAAACCATAAATCAACCTACCCAACGGGGTTGTGCTGGCAGAAACCGGGTCGGTAGCAATGAAAAAGGCCGCCAACATAGTGGCGCCATTAATCAAATGAAAAGCCGGTGAAGAGTAGCTGCTCGGATCTATCAAATACAAAACACCTGACATCAATACCAAGCCAAGGACTAAAGAAAGTGGAATATGCCAAAAAACAATTCGGCGCAACAATAGATAGATGCCGCCCACTAAGAAGCCAAGATTAATCCACATTTGACTAATATTTTCGAATGTTAGTGCGCCGATACTCTCCCCAAGCATCAACTGAGTTTTGGTGTAATCCAGATTAGTGGCACCGGTTAGTGCGTCCACAGCAGAGAGCTCAAAAATACTCAATACACCCTGAAACTCAGACGGCCACTGTGTCATTTGCAGTGGGTATGAAACCAACAAGAAAGCATAGCCAAGCATGGCGGGGTTAAACGGGTTATTGCCGAGGCCGCCAAACAATTGCTTACCAAAAACAATAGCAAACAAAACACCCAGAACAATAATCCACCACGGGGCAATGCTTGGAATAGCAATCGCTAATAAAACAGCAGTAAGAACGGCAGAGCCATCACACAGGGATGGAGTAATCTGTATACCGCGCATGCGCAGCACCAAAGCTTCTGCACTGAGAGCTGTGACAATTGCCAATGCAATCTGAACCAACACCGAAAACCCGAAGAAAACCACTTGCGCAGCAACGCCTAGGACAAGTGCGTAAATCACTTGGCGCATTACCTGATTGGTGCCCATCACCTTATCTCGCATCTTCTAACTCCTTTGCAGTTTTGGCCGCATTCACGCGCTCTTGAGCTGCCGCAATGGCTTCTTTTTGCACCTTGTCTTTTGCCATTTTTTCCTTTAGCGCTTTTTTCTTCGCTTCCATCATTTCCGCGCGCTCTTGTTTATTTCTTTCGAGACGAAATTCGCGAAATTCAAAACGCTCTCTGGCGTTGTCTGTCTGTACTTTTTCCTTGGTTTGCTGTCTATTCAACGCCTTGGCAAACTGATAATAATCAACCAATGGAATGTTGCTCGGACAAACGTGCGAACAACAGCCGCACTCTATACAATCCAACAAATTATAATCCAAGGCCTTTTCAATATTCGAGCTCTTAGAATACCAATACAGTTGTTGTGGTAGTAATTCCATCGGACAAACAGTATTGCACATGCCGCAACGTATACATTCTTGTGCAGCGGCTTTTTCAATCGGTTTATTAACAAAAATACAATTGGTGTTTTTGCTGATGGAGTAATCTGTACCTTTAAGATCGACACCCATCATCATTCCTGCCATGCGAATATCGTTTTCCCCTGGGTCAATGTCAGCAAAACCGAGAACATAGTCGTAACTTGCACCCAGTCTTACTTGGAGATTTTTTGGCTCTTTGATGGCGCTTCCAGTAACCGTAACAACACGAGAAATAAGCGGCCTGTTTTCAACCACAGCATCAAAGATAGCAACCAATGTTCCTACATTTTGACAAAGAACGCCAACATCGGAGGCGTACCCACCGGATGGAATTTCAATACCTAGCAGCGATTTTACTAATATTTTTTCAGCGCCCGAAGTGTATTTAGTCGGTATCGCCTCAATGGTAATTCGCTCATTCTTGCAAAACTTCTTAAGCAGTTTGATGGACTCTTTTTTATCGTCCTCAATGGCGATGATGGCTTTTTCAGCGCCACAAATATGCAGCAACACTTCCACACCTCGAATAACCTTGGTAGGATAAGCCTGCATTAGGGCGTCATCGCACATAATGCCCGGCTCACACTCTGTAGCGTTGACAATTAACGTGTGACAACCTTCGGCAAATTGCACTTTGGTGTGCGTCGGAAAACCCGCGCCACCCATGCCAACAATGCCCGAGAGGCGGATTTTGTTATAAATGGTGTCCGGTGTACAAAAGTCGTAATTCTCAGTACAAGCGACAGAGTTATCTATCCATTCATCTTCACCATCGGACTCAATGGTAACGCAAAGAGCTTTGAGGCCCGATTGATGGGCCATTACTTGGTTGTCAATTGCGACAACAGTGCCGGAAATCGAAGCGTGCACTGGCGCACAACGATCGTCATCAATAGTGGCAATTACTTGACCTGTCAACACATGTTCACCCACACTAACGCACGGCTTGGCCTGCTCGCCAATTCTTTGCTGCATGGGCAATACAACCTTGTCTGGTAAAGGAATACGAATAAGGTCAATCTCCTTAGCAGGAAAAGGATTTTCGAGTACAAGGCCACCTTTAAACGTAAACTTAGACACTCGCCAACTCTCCAACATTAGGCACAAAAGTATTCAGCGTCGGCTTTACTTCAACCATGTCAATACAATCCACCGGACAAACCGGCAAACACAGATCACAGCCAGTGCATTCAGCGGCAATCACCTGCGTCATCACCTTAGAGGAGCCAACAAAAGCATCCACTGGACAAGCTTGAATACAGAGTGTGCAGCCGATGCAAACTTGCTCGTCAACCACGGCAATTCGCTTTGGCTTAGTTTCACCGTGCTCTGCATTTAGGAGCAAGGTTTCCACGTCCAATAGTTCCGCTAAAGCGTCAACACCGTCTTGGCCGCCGGGTGGGCACTGATTTATTTCAGCCTCGCCACTGGCAATTGCTTCAGCGTAAGGGCGACAGCCCGGGAAATCACACTGGCCGCATTGAGTTTGCGGCAAAATGGCATCAATTTGATCGACCAAGGGGTTACCTTCTACCCTGTAGCGAATTGCAGCATAGCCGAGCACAAGACCCAAGACAAGTGCCAATATAGAGAGTATAGAAACCGCGTCAATCATTAGAGACCCTTACACCAAACCAATAAAGCCCATAAAGGCCATTGACATTAGCCCCGCTGTAATCAGCGCAATCGGCACGCCCTTAAATATTTCAGGGACATTGGCAGATTCGATCCGTTCGCGAATACCAGAAAACAACACCAACACAAAAGAAAAACCGACCGCAGCACCAAAGCCGTATACTCCAGACTGGAGAAAGCTATTACTTTCACCGACGTTTAACAAAGCAACGCCGAGCACTGCACAGTTGGTTGTAATAAGCGGCAAAAATACGCCGAGTGATTGATGTAATACTGGCGAGGTCTTGTTGACGACAAGCTCTGTAAAGCCTACTACAGCTGCAATAGTGACGATGAAGGCAATGGTTCTAAGGTATTCGAGCTCAAATGGAATTAACAAATAAGTGTTAATCAAATAGCTCGTAATACTGGCTAATGTGAGGACAAAAGTGGTGGCGAAGCCCATGCCGATTGCGGTATCCATTTTATTGGAGACACCCATAAACGGGCACAAACCCAAAAACTTGACTAAGACAAAATTGTTGACCAATATGGTGCTAACAAGGATTAATACATACTCATTCATGAGGCGAATTTTAAACTAAATACCTTCTCCATTGCCATCCTACGTTAGCCCCCTGCCAAAAGAAATTTTGTTCCAGGCACGTTCGTGATAATAATAAAGAAAAACCTTTGTTACTACTTCGATAGAGCCAATGGAGGCCGCCATCTTAAGGTTGCCGGTAATTAAGTAGGAAATAATCACTGTATCCATTGTGGCTATAATTCGCCAAGAGATCGTTTTCCAAACCGATCTAGAAGTTTTCTCTTTCATTACAATGCCTCTTAGAGTGTGACCTTACTAAAACTTCTCTTTCATATCGGCGTTATTTGCTGCCACTTGGTAACAAATACTAAAGCCATGCGTATAATCATGCTCATTAGAGCCTTGGTATTGCTCTTGCAAGTCGTAAGTATTAACACCCGATCTCAGCATAAATTGCAACTGATCAAGGTGCGCATTAATGCCACGAATTTCGCCGCTATAACTCCACCTTTTGCGGATCAATGTCGCCTGAGAATAGCCACGACCATCGTCAAAGCTAACAAAATCCAACGCAATTAATGGAATTTTATGCAGACTCTCCTGCAATAATCCAACATCATCTGCCGGTGTAACAACAACGCCTTTGCCCGACTTGACGCCGCTATCAACATTAGCAACCCATTCATTCACACTTAGCAATTCGATAACCTTACCCTGTTCATTGACAACACTAATAATCTCGCTATCTTCAACCATAGACCTTCTCCTTAAACGGGGCAATACCAATGCGCTTAAAAGCGTCAACAAAGTTTTCACCCTCTTCTCTATTTTCTAGGTAAATATTGACAATGTCTTCAATCGCATCGACCACTTCAGCGCCAGCAATTGAACGTCCAAGCTTCCTACCGATAATCGTTTCTTGCAGTGTTTCACCGGCGAGTGTAATTTGATAAAACTCTTGCTCGTTCTTTTTCAGGCCCAAAAGCCCAATATCGGCAATATGGTGATGGCCGCATGAATTTTCACAGCCCGAAATATTGATATTAATTGGGCCAATATCGTATAACTTGTCCATATCATCAAAACGCTGTTGAACTTGCTGTGCGATTGGAATAGATACTGCCTTAGCCAAATCGCAATAATCTGCGCCTGGACAGGCCACAACGTGGGCCAACGTGCCGTGGTGTGGACTGGCCAAATCACTTTTATCCAGATCCTGCCACAACGCATGCACCTGATCTTTCCTTACATAAGGAAATACAAGGTTTTGACGTTTTGTCGTTCTTAATTCTGAATTAGAGTACTTATCCGCCAAATCGGCAATCATTCTCATTTGTCCAGAAGTCGCATCACCTGGGGCTGTACCAAGTTGCGTTAGGGAAATATTTACTACACTGTAACCCGCTATCTTATGCGCCCTAACATTGTTCGTTTTCCAAATACTGTAATTAATGTCTAGAGTGTCTTTAAAGTCGCCTAAATCTAGTGGTTTTACAGGTAGAGCAAAATCTTGTTTTAATTTTGCCAGCTCTTCCATGTTGAGTTTTAATTCCGGATCGTCTTTGCCGTGTTGCCAGTCTTCATCGACCATTTTTGCGAATTCTGCAGCACCGTGCTCACGAACCAAGAACTTAATACGCAGGCGCTTAAGGTTATCTCTACGCCCTTTTAGATTGTAAATCCTAAGAACCGACTCAAGGTAACTAAGAATATCTTCGACCGGAACAAATGGGTGAATTTCTGGACCCACCATTGGCGCAGCGCCAAGGCCGCCACCAACATAACTTGCAAAGCCTAATTCGCCCGCATCGTTTTTCACGATTTTCAGTCCAAGATCGTGAATTTGCAGCGCAGTTTCATCTAACTTCGCGCCATTAATGGCCATTTTAAACTTACTTGGCAGCCACGAAAATTCTGGATGGATGTTAAACCAACGTCGAACAAGTTCACAATAAGGTCTCGCATCTTCCACTTCATCTTCAGTTAAGCCTGAGAAAGGGTCCGCGGTAATATTACGCATTGCCTTGCCACTAGTTTGAATAGCGTGTAATCCCACTGCAGAAAGATCGCGCAATAAATTAGCAATTTCAGGCAGCTCAATCCAATTGTATTGAATATTTTGTCTGGTCGTGAAATGACCAAAGCCACGGTCGTACTTATCGGCCACATCAGCCAAAGCTCTGAGTTGCTCAGTATTAAGTATGCCGTAAGGGATTGCCACACGCAACATGTGGGCATGCAACTCCATGTAGAGGCCATTTCTGAGACGAAGGCTTCTGAATTTGAGCGCATCTAAATCGCCCGCTAAATAACGTTTTAACTGTTTCTCAAATTGATCAACACGCTCAACTAAAAAAGCCGTGTCATCTGCATTGTATTGGTACATAAGATTCACTCAAATAAGATATACCAACAATTATAGTATCATATGCTACATATTACACATTTATAGAAAAAATAATACTTATATACTGGTATACTCGCAAATTATAGAAAAAAATTTCATTATTAGCTTTTTTTCGGGATAGAATATGGATGCAATCGATAGAAAACTACTGGATTTACTGCAAAAAAATGCCGAGATGACCGTGCAGCAGCTATCTAAGGAGGTGCATTTATCAACCACGCCTTGCTGGAAGCGAATCAATCAACTAAAAAAACTGGGCTTTATTAATAAGACGGTTTCTTTGATTAATCGCAAGCGCGCAGGACTCAATGTCACCGCCATTGTGTTCGTAACTATCAACACTCACGATCAAGAGAAAATCAAAATTTTCGCGGAAACAATTAAAGATTTCCCAGAGGTTCTTGAGTGCTACCGCATGAGCGGTGAGATCGACTACCTACTCAAGGTGATTGTCGGCGATATTGACAGTTATGATGGCTTTTATAAGCGTTTAATCGAACAAGTGCCGTTTCTCAAGGTGACTTCAAATTTTGCCATTGAAGAAATCAAGTTCACCACAGAGCTACCACTGGATAATCAATAATTAACCCAAATACAGTTTAGTCATTCCAATCGCACAAACGATAAGTAGCCCGCCACCAAGCCAGCGCTTAAATTGTTGATCGTTCTCCATCAATTTAGCGTGCACCTTCAAGCCAAAATAATGACCCACACCAGCTGCAGGAAGTAGCATTAAGGCATATTGCCAATCAATATGAATGTCAACTGCTACAAAAGCGCCCATTTTTATACTAACCAAGAAAAACCACAAAACGAACAGTGTGTTTCTGAGCTGCTCTTTGGCAATCTTACGCATGTAGACTGCAACAATCAGTGGCGCACCCGTCAAAGAAGTGCCGGAAATATATCCACCTAAAACCAACAGAACATTATCAAGCCAGTTTTTGTTAGAACTAATGCTGTAATTAAGTAGCCAAGTTAGAGCGTAGAAACTGGTGATTGAATAAACAATCACCGTCATAACATTTGGGGGGAGGCTTAAAAGACCAATAACGCCAACTATTTTGGCGGGCAAAATCCAGCGCAGTGATTTTTTAAAATATTTCCAGTCAACCTGCTTTAATGCCTTAGCAAGAGATAACCCAGAAAAAAACAGTAGATGTAGACCGATGATTGGCAACCAGTCAATTGGCGAGCCAGCCACCAAAAGCATAAAAGGCAAACCTAAGGCCGCACCCCCAAAACCAAAACCTGTACGAACAAAACCTGTCCAGCAAAAGATTAATAAAACAAACGCAAATTGTAGTGTTGAAAACTCCATCTACCCTCAAAGAATCGTAATAACGAAAAATCGTCATTATACCCAGCAGTCTAAGTTTGGCTTAAGCCACATTGGCATAGTTTATACTCGATAGCAAAACACAATCAAATAAGTATTATATGAGCGACAACAGCATCATTAACTCTCTCGATAATCACGCCGAACTAGAATCACTCTATCAAAAAGATCGGGCAGCATTTTCAGTAACACTAAGTGAGGCTATTGAACTCAAACCGGAATCCGAGACCTTAAAAACTTGGCAAGCGAGGCTTAAACATAACATCAATAACAGCGTCTCTCGTAAAGAAAACAAACTGTTTTTCGTTATCGCTACTGCTCTTTTAGCAGGTGTTTTTGCGAAATTCCCAGTCATTTTTTCACTCGCAGAGGATTGGTTTTACCCAAGATTTTTGCCGATCATTCTTGTTACGCCAATCCTTCTTTATTTTGTCGATTTCAAAAACGGCGGCCTAAGAAATCGCCTATTACTAGCAGGTGTTACTTTTTGCACACTTATCTCTTGGCAAATGCCAGAGAATACCAACTCCGACTCCATCGTCATGTCACAAATCCATATGCCATTGCTAATGCTCTCCCTCCTTGGGATTGCTTTTGTTGGCGCCAATTGGAGACAAACAACCAAACGTATTGAATACCTTGGCTACCTAGGTGAGGCGTTTATTTTGACGGTGTTAATTGGCTTGGGAGGGGCGGTGCTTACCGGAATCAGCATCGGACTATTCGACTTGATCGGTATCGATATTTCGCAGTTTTATATGGATTACGTCATTATTTTTGGCTTGGTGGCTGCGCCCACAGTTGCTAGTTATGTTTACGACTTCATTCTAAACCGAAAAAGTAATTTTGCCAATACGTTGTCGAGCATCTTTATTCCTCTTTTCTTTATAACAATCGCTGCTTATCTTGTGGCCACCGTTTATCAAGGAAAGACGCCTTATAACGATCGTGAATTTCTTATAATCTTTAACGGCCTGTTGCTTGTCACTTGGGCAATGTCTGTCTTTTATATTATCGGGCACAATCCGCTAAAAGACTCGAAACTAATGAACGTTGTCCATATCGGCTTACTAACTTCCACGCTTATTGTGAACGGTATAGCGCTCAGCGCCATACTCTATCGCTGGGCCGAGTTGGGCACAACACCAAACCGCGTAGCGGTGACGGGCGCCAACATACTTATATTTATTCACCTAATACGGATAACCTACCAATGCATTCAGAACAATTTCTTGGGCAACACACAGCAATCCATAGAAAGTACGATTGCAAGCTTTCTACCCATCTACTCTCTGTGGTCTGTTATGGTGGTTGTGGTGCTGCCGATTGCTTTTAACTTCAGCTAGAGCAGCCTAAAGCACTGCGGCTAGTTTTTTAGCGCTCGCCTCGGCCAGTCTTAAATCACTCGCCTCTACCATCACTCGAATCAAGGACTCGGTGCCAGATGCTCGAATAAGTACACGACCCTCGTCGCCCAGCTCCAACTCAACAGCCTTTATAGTTTTCTTCAGTTCCGCATGGTTTTCTAAGTCAATCTTATCCGCTGTTTTAACATTAATCAAAACTTGAGGATATTTGATCATCTCGTTTTTAAGGTCATGGAGCGCCTTGTCGGACTTGCACACAACTTCCAACACTTGCAATGCAGAAATAATGCCATCACCAGAGGTGGTCTTGTCAAGACAAATAATGTGCCCCGAGCCTTCGCCGCCCAAAGTAGCGTTGTGCGATTTCATCTGCTCCATGACAAAGCGGTCGCCCACGTTCGCCTCAATAAACTGAATGTCCAAACTAGCAAGCGCATGACGCATGCCTAAATTAGACATTTGCGTACCAATCACTGTATCGGATGGCAGTACGCCACTTGCATGCCAAGCCTTAGCAATAATAAAAACCAACTCATCGCCATCGACCAGCTCACCTTGGTGATCGACCATGACCATGCGATCGCCATCGCCATCAAAAGCAATGCCAAGATCTGCTTCGTGCTTAAGCACCTCTTGTTGCAAATGCCTTGTGTCTGTTGCGCCACAATTTAGGTTAATGTTGTAACCGTCTGGCTTATTATTGATCATAATAACTTCAGCACCCAATTCGGCAAATACGTTCTGAGCAATATGATAAGTGGCACCGTTCGCACAATCAACAACCATTGTCACGCCCGAGAGGTCAATCGAGCGATCGAAGGTTGACTTGCAAAATTCTATGTATCGTCCAAGCGCCTGGTCATGTCTAACTGCCTTGCCAATATTTGTCGTGTCAACACTGACCATGGGCTCCTCCAGTTTCTTCTCGATAGCCTTTTGATCTTTGCCACTTAACTTTAGACCGCTCTTGGAGAAGAATTTAACGCCATTGTCTTCAAAATGGTTGTGCGAGGCGCTAATTACGACGCCAGCCGTTGCCGCATATGCCTGAGTTAAGTAGGCAATACCCGGTGTTGGCATTGGCCCTAGCAGACCAACATTGACGCCCGCAGACAAAAAACCCGCCTCTAGGGCGGATTCAAATAAATAACCAGAGACACGTGTGTCTTTGCCAATGATCACACTGGCCTGGCCTTTTTCCGACAGGACAGAGCCCACAGCCCAACCTAGTTTTAATAGAAAGTCTGCGGTAATTGGAGCAACGCCAACTCGCCCTCTAATGCCATCAGTGCCGAAATATTTACCCAAAACTACTCCCTAAAGTTCTTAATTTGCTGCCACACGGTTAATGCGTCTTTTGTTTCGCCGACGTCGTGTGCGCGAATAATATTGGCGCCATTTTCCACCGCAACCAAAGCTGCTGTCACACTACCAATCATGCGCTCATTCACCGACTTATCGCCTAGCAAGGCGCCAATCATCGACTTGCGCGATAAGCCCGCCAAAATTGAAACACCGAATTCATGAAACTCGGATAGGTTTTTTAACAAGGCAATGTTGTGGCCTAAATTCTTGCCAAAACCAAACCCAGGGTCTAATGTAATCGCCTCGGGTTTGATGCTAACCGACGCACAAGCAGCGATTCGCTTTTTAAAAAAAACCTTTACATCTTCAACCACATCTTCGTAAGTGGGGTTTTCCTGCATGGTTCTTGGTGTGCCCTGCATGTGCATTAAGCACACATTCACACCCAGAGAGCCTGCCATTTCAAGGGCGCCGTCAATTTGCAGCGCACACACATCATTAATAATGCTGGCGCCAGCCTCAACCGCTCTTTGCATAACAATGGGTTTCGATGTATCGATAGAAATGGGCACATTGATTTTACCGCTGAGCGCTTCGATCACTGGAAGAACACGCCCCAGCTCATCCTCAACACTCACGGCTGGCGATCCAGGGCGAGTAGACTCACCACCGATATCGATAATATCGGCACCCTGATCGACCATTAATTGGGCTTGTTCGATAGCGTTTTTGGCATCGAAAAAACGACCACCATCAGAAAAGGAATCTGGCGTGGTATTTAACACACCCATAACCATTACCTGTTGTTCGCTCACGCCAACCTCGATTTAAGCAAATTGTTCTGGTGTGCTACCAGTCATCGGCTCTTCTTTAGTGGGTTTAACTTCTGGCGCCATCTCACCAGTACCAAGCTCAGAAGACGCTTCTTCAGAGTCCACAACCGCAGCCGGAACACGTATTGGTTTTCTTGCCATCAAATCATCGATTTGACCAACATCGATAGTCTCAAATTCAACCAAAGCCTTGGCCATTGCATCCAAAATATCTCGATTTTCTTCAAGAATTTTGTAAGCCACAGAGTAATTGGTATCAATAATTTTACGAATCTCAGTATCGACCTTATTAAAGGTGTCTTCAGAAATATGCTTATGCTGGGTTACCTGGCGACCCAAGAACACCTCGCCCTCCTCTTCACCATAAGACATAGGACCCATGACCGACGACATGCCCCAAAGTTTGACCATTTTATGGGCGATCTCTGTTGCACGCTCGATGTCATTACTGGCGCCTGTTGTAACGGCGTCTTCGCCATAAACAACTTCTTCAGCAATTCGGCCACCAAACAAAGAGGCTACTTGGGAATTAAGCTTACGCTTTGAAATGCTGTAACTGTCTTTTTCAGGTAAGAACATTGTGACACCTAGCGCCCTTCCTCTTGGAATAATACTTACCTTATAAACCGGATCATGTTCTGGCACTAAACGACCAACAATCGCATGGCCCGCCTCATGATAAGCCGTCATTTCTTTTTCAGCTTCATCCATCACCATGCCCTTGCGCTCTGCGCCCATCATGATTTTGTCTTTAGCCTTTTCAAACTCTTGCATGCCCACCAAACTCTTGTTTTGACCGGCAGCAATCAAAGCGGCCTCGTTAGCAAGATTGGCAAGATCAGCACCCGAGAATCCAGGCGTGCCTCTAGCAATATCCATTGCTTTAACATTCTTCGCCACTGGCAATTTACGCATATGCACCTTCAAAATCGCATCACGTCCGTTAATGTCAGGCAAGCCAACAGTCACCGTACGGTCGAATCGACCAGGTCGTAGCAAAGCGGGGTCTAGTACGTCTGGTCTGTTGGTTGCGGCAACAACAATAATACCTTCAGAACCTTCAAAGCCATCCATTTCAACCAACATTTGGTTAAGCGTTTGCTCGCGCTCGTCATGACCACCGCCCATGCCAGCACCACGCTGACGCCCAACAGCATCAATTTCATCTATAAAGATAATGCAAGGGGCGTTCTTTTTTGCCTGGTCAAACATGTCACGCACACGAGACGCGCCCACACCCACAAACATTTCGACGAAGTCCGAACCCGAAATAAAGAAAAACGGCACGTCGGCTTCACCCGCAACGGCTTTCGCCAGTAACGTTTTACCGGTACCTGGAGGGCCCACCATTAATACACCCTTTGGGATCTTACCGCCCACTTTTGTAAATTTAGAAGGGTCGGATAAAAAGTCAACTAATTCGCTAACCTCTTCTCTGGCCTCATCGACACCAGCAACGTCATCAAATGTAACGTGCGACTCATCTTTGGTAATTAAGCGCGCTTTTGATTTGCCAAACGACATTGGGTTTTTGCCGCCCATGCCACCACCAGCCCCGCGCATTGTGTACAAGATGACACCAATTAGCAATAAAATTGGCGCCAGTGAAATAATCAGTTGTTTGAAAAAGCTGTCCTGCTCAGGTGGTGTTGCAATAACGGCAACGCCATTATTTAACAAGTCGCCCATCAGGCCTAGATCGCCAGGACTGTACGTACTAAACTGCTCACCTGAGCCGCTGACACCACTGATATTACTACCAGCAATAGTGACACTAGAAACGTTACCCTGATTGACGCTTTGAATAAATTGAGAGTAACTAATTTGAGTTTTTTTGTCTTCAACTTGGAAAGTGCCAAAAAGAGAAGCCAACACACTGCCTAATACAAGCCAAAGTAGAATATTTTTATACATAAAACAACAACGAAAAATTAATAAAATTAAGGTGGATAACTATACCATATTGTGTAATTATATAGGGTCTGATGCGGTTTTTTCAAGGGGTCTTTGCATAATTATGAATGATTGGAAAAATGAAAGATTTTTCCGAATTAAAGATTGCTCATATTTATGTAGCGACCTCTGCAAGAGGTTTGGTGCCAAAATATTCTCGAATATGACATAATGACTTAGGTTCGGATATTATGTCGTTTTTCTGGACTTTCCCCGACCGTAATCTTGCTGCAAACACCCAATGAAAATCAAACCAGAACAACTCACCAAGCACTTAAACGATGGGTTGGCGCCCCTCTACTTTGCCTTCGGCCCTGAAATTCTCTTAGTTGAGCAAAGCTTAAGCAGTATCAAGAAAGCTTCGATTGGGTGCGGCTTTGCAGATCGGGTGCGCTTTGACATTGATGGAAATTTTGCTTGGGATAAGATTTTTACAGAAATTGCCAACACGTCATTGTTCGCGCCGCAACGCGTTATCGAGTGTCACTTTAGTACGGGGAAAATAGGCGTCAAGGGCTCCAAAGCACTGTGTGAAATTACCGAGAGCCTACCAAGCGATATTCTGCTGATTATTTCAGCTGGCAAACTCGACATGGCACAGCAAAAGAGCAAGTGGTTTAAATTGCTGGAGCAAAAAGGCGTTGTTCTTCAGCATTGGGAAGTGCAAAGCGATCACCTAGTTGGCTGGATTCTCAATCATATGGAGCAATTGGGCTTAATGGCCGATAAAGAGGTCGCCAATGCGATTGCCTATTGCACCGAAGGTAATTTGTTGGCGTCGATGCAAGAAATTCAAAAATTACAAATGGCATATCCTGGCGGCAAAATCGATACCCAAGACTACTTAAAGCAAATTGACCAGCAATCTCATTATTCGGTTTTTGGTCTAATTGATGCAGCACTCAAAGGCGATGCTACCAAAGTTAATAAAGTCTTTAATTCCTTGCTAGACGAGGCAACACCGCCTATTGTGATTATTTCTTCACTCTATCGTGAGATCAAAGCGCTATCAAAAATGGCGGTTGAATTGCAACATAATCAATCAATGGAGTCGATACTAACCAAACACCGTGTTTGGCAAAAAAGAAAGCCATTGATTACAAATGCACTCAAAACGCACTCTTATCAGCGCCTACAAAAACTAACCTTGTCGCTCGGGCGTATTGACCGCTCACTCAAAGGCAGGGATAATCTTAATGTTTCTGATGAGTTAAGAACAGTACTCATCGCACTAGCCGGAAAACTCCAATGGACTCAATAGAAAAATTGATTGCAACACTTGGGCAAAAAGCAAGAAAAGCTTCCAAAAGTTTGCGTGCAGCAAACACCGAAGAAAAAAATGCCGCCCTTATTCATATTGCCAGTAATATTCAACAGAACAAAGTCTCTATCCTCAGCGAGAACGGAAAGGACTTAGCGCATGGCAAAGTCAATGGCTTAGATGCTGCTCTTTTAGACCGCCTGATGCTTGATGACGAGCGTGTTGCGGGCATCATTGAAAGTTTAGAGCAAATTGCTGCTTTGGCTGACCCGGTGGGTGAAATTACCGACCTTAAATATCGCCCAAGTGGCATCCAAGTCGGAAAAATGCGCGTGCCAATTGGTGTGATGGGCATTATTTATGAATCTCGCCCCAACGTAACTATCGACGCGGCGGCTTTGTGCCTCAAATCTGGGAATGCGGTTATTCTGCGTGGTGGCTCAGAAGCCATTCATTCTAATCTTGCTTTGTATGAATGCGTTAAAAATGGGCTTAGCGATGCCGGCCTTGATTCAAATGCAGTACAGCTAATTGACATCATCGACAGGCAGGCAGTTTCAGAACTGGTTAAAGCCAACAAATACGTGGACGCCATTATTCCACGTGGCGGAAAAGGGTTGATTAACAACGTAACAGAGCATGCAAGAATGCCTGTGATTAAACACTTGCACGGAGTTTGCCATACATACTTAGATAGAGATGCGGATTCACAAAAGGCGATTGAAATTGCTTATAATGGAAAAACACGACGCTACGGTGTTTGCAATGCGACTGAAACCTTACTCGTTCACCAGGATTTGGATAAAAACGTACTCGAACAACTGATTGATCTTTATGTCGATAAAGGTGTAGAGCTGCGTGGCTGTGAAAAAACCCAGAAACGCTCAAACAAGGTGCTCACTGCAACTGAAGAAGATTGGAGCGAAGAATACTTGGCGCCTATCCTTTCTATTCGCATTGTTGACTCGCTAGATGAAGCTATCGCACATATCGATCAGTATGGCTCTTCGCATACCGAGAGCATTGTTAGCGAGAACATTACTCGTTCGCGTAAATTCTTAACCGAGGTCGACTCTTCGTCAGTAATGGTAAACGCCTCTACTGGCTTTGCCGATGGCTTCGAATATGGCCTTGGCGCCGAAATTGGCATCAGCACTGACAAGTTTCATGTCCGCGGCCCAGTTGGCCTGGAAGGCCTTACATCACAAAAATACATTGTCCTTGGCGACGGACACACAAGAGCCTAACTATGACTATTGATCAATCACTGGCGGTCTTCGAGCGCGGCGCAGATGAAATTTTGCCGCTTGAAGGGCTGAAGAAAAAACTAGAAAAAAACAAACCCCTTCGAATTAAAACCGGATTTGACCCGACCGCACCAGATCTACACTTAGGCCACACAGTGCTCATTAACAAGATGAGGCAGTTACAAGACCTAGGGCACACAATTATCTTTTTGATCGGCGACTTCACCGGCATGATTGGCGACCCAACTGGCAAGAACGTCACACGTAAGCCTCTCACTAAAGAGCAAGTACTAGAGAATGCCCAAACCTATCAAGACCAAGTGTTTAAAATTCTTGACAAGGATAAAACTGAAATTCGATTCAATTCAGAATGGATGGGCAAGATGAGCTCTGCCGACATGATTACCCTGGCATCAAAACAAACGGTTGCTAGGATGCTCGAGCGTGACGACTTCTCCAAACGCTATAAGTCCGGCCAATCGATTTCAATACATGAATTTCTGTACCCACTCGTTCAAGGTTACGATTCGGTTGCTCTTGAAACCGACATGGAGCTTGGTGGCACAGACCAGAAATTCAACCTTTTAATGGGTAGAGAACTGCAAAAGCAAAACGATCAAGAGCCTCAAGTGATTCTTACCATGCCTATTTTAGAGGGTCTTGATGGCGTTCAAAAAATGAGCAAATCACTCGACAACTACATCGGTATCGATGATGCGCCGGATGACATGTTTGGCAAAATTATGTCGATTTCGGACGACTTAATGTGGCGCTACCTTGAGCTCTTAAGCTTTGAGTCGCTCGAAACAATTGCCGATTGGAAAACAGAAGTCAAAAACGGCGAAAATCCAAGAAACATCAAATTTCGCCTAGCCGATGAAATCATTACCCGCTTTCATGACAAAACTTCGGCTGAACAAGCGCAACAAAACTTTATCAATCGTTTTGCTAAGAATCAAATTCCAGACGAGATGGAAGAATTTGAATTTGAATCTGGTACAAAAATTGCCAATCTATTAAAAGATGCAAATCTAGTTAATTCAACCTCAGAAGCGTTCCGCATGATCAAGCAAGGTGCTGCAAAAATTGACGGTGACAAGATCACCAACAAAGACCTTGAGCCAGCGCAAGGCACAGCTGTTTATCAAGTCGGCAAGCGTAAGTTTGCCCGAGTCACAATAAATTAATATAGCGCAATAACGCGTATAATCTACCTTATCTGGGGGTGACATGGCTTCGACGAGGAGTTGGATCTCAAGGATGCATGTCGAGGATAAAGATGGCTCGTAAAAACGTTCTTTAAATGATAGTTGCAAACGAAGACAACTACGCTTTAGCAGCATAATGCTAACCGTTACTTAGAGGTTGTCTGTACTTTTAGGATAACGGTCTCTCACAGACTCGCCACTATTGTTAGTTTAGGATAATAGGGTTAAAACCAAATCTGAAATCGCTTGATGCATCCCTGTTGGCCGGGTGGCACGTAGTTAAAATAATAGACCTTAACTAAGCATGTAGACTCTTTGACTGAAGGTTTTCGGACGCGGGTTCAATTCCCGCCACCTCCACCACTTCTTGCATTCATATGTGGCTAGCGTTGATAAGTGCCAACCACCGAATCATAATAAGTAGGTGTCTCCCACCAGGCAAAAGGCACTTCTAGGGGATTTAGGTAAGGGTGTTTCGAGAGTGCGTTTTTAAATTAGTGCTAGGGTTTTGCTGGGGGGTAATAAAGATTGTATATCGTTAAAAAACAAAAATGGCCAACCAACTATAAAGGAGAGTAAGAGAGGCGGTTGACCATATTGTCTGGCGACGATTAAATAAATGATGAAATATTGTTAACCATAATGCTCCATCAAATCTGAGACGCGCTTCAAGAAAATCGCATGCTCACAAGCCTCTTCTGAAGAGTAGACCTCTTCAAATATTTTTACTGGTGCGCCGCGCACACCAGAGGCAATTCCTATCTTATATTCTTCAAACATGCGCACACATATACTGACGTACTTTCCAGCCATTGGGTGTCTGCGCATTTTGTCTAAAATAGTCCTAAGTTCTTGACTATGCTCCACTGCGGAGCGGCCATTTTTTGGCGCCGTCCCAATGGGGTTGTTCCTATGTTCAGCCAATACTCGACGACGAGACTCGTCATCGAACAATATTGGCATGACATAGGTTCTTGTCATATGGTCATCCGTTTCAGTGTAGGCCGTATTCGCGATTACACCCTTAGCCTTACCAATCTCTAACATAATTTATTCTCCATTTTTGATCAATGATTACGACACGGTGTCGACTCACCGCGCTTTTCTTTTATTTTTTGCGCTTCAATTTGCGCCAACTCTGGCGAATTAAAAATCTTGTCTTCAAACAAAATTATCGGCCTAGATCGATCCGCATTTAGCTGGCCAACACACCATTCTTTTCCTTCTACTATGCTAACCACCACATAAGCCCCCGCAATTGGGCCGTAACGCCTATTGTTTAAAGTAAATAAACATTTCCCTAGTTCGTCAACTTTGTCTTCATCAAGAGGCCTTGTTAGGTTTTTTTCCAAATCATTGGGGGGCTCATTGCTAGATCCAAGAACTGACTTTCCTGCGGGTGGATCCATCATTTGTTGTTGTGTATTAGTAGTCATGATTAGCGCCTCTATTTAGTGGTTAAGGTAATGGCTCTTCTTTAAGAAAGCCCCTAATCGCATTTTCTGTAATGCGTGATACATTGTTGTTGTAACTATTATGCGACAAGCTGCCACACCATGAAAGTGAGCCAGGCGCAAACAGCGCCCCATTATTAGGAGTTTTGTAATAGATCATGTCAGCACGCACCATAGGATTCTCTGTTCCGCCACCATGGTAGCCACGAACAGAAAAGTGAATCTCTTCGTTTACTTGCAGCATTAGATTCGTATGACCTTCAGAGTGAGCCAATAAATAGGCTTCGTGCGGAGTACCGAATTCAATGTCATAGCGATCCAACTCTAGTCCAGCCGCACCGCCGCCAACCAAGCCGAAGTCACCGATTCTTTCGCCGTTGCCTACACCGTCCATAATCCATGCCGTTTCTGGTCGCTCGCTGTCTTTGTCGCGCACGTAATAAGAAGATACGTCAAAACCATACGCTGTAAAAGTTAGCCCACAAAGCTTGCTGGGAATACGCCCTCTTGCGCGCCACATGCCGCCATACTTACCATCGAAAGCATTGTTGTATTCACCAGGATTTGCGGTCCACGCCCTCGTGCCCGCCTCACCTTTTCTAACCTCGATAATATTTGAGTTGTCTGGGTGATATTCACTGCACCAATAAAAGCCATTAGCGCCCAAATAAATCCAACGACCACCATCTTGTTGGTACTTCTCGTACGCTGAAAACATTTTTTCGGAGGTGTATTCAGGATGGCTTCCCGTCAATACCGTTTGATATTTATTCAGTAACGCAACACCCTCTCGATTCAAGTCTTCATCGGTATGAATGTCAAAATCAAAGTTTTTTTCTTCCAGCCAATCAACAAGATGAAGATCGCCATTAAGCTGCCAAAGTGATGGTGACAACCAGTGGCGATACTTAGGGCGCATATTTAAGATAGGTCTCAAGCGCGACGAATAGCAGACGCCACTTCCATCAGAGTGTAGCGAATACGTTGATAAGCCGTATTCTCTGTGCTCGTTTAGATACAAGTCTGCAGCAGTCATCACTGGCACCTTGCCAGCCAATAACTCAGCGACCACACAGTTCGTCGCAAGGTTGTCGTTAGAATAAGCTAAATAACTGTTGGTTGGCAAAATAAAGGCCAATTTTGAAGTGGTTTTGCCTCGTGGTGGACGCACAACGAAAGGAATATAGTCCTCCGTATCCGGCGAATCAATGCCACCAATACGTAGTCGTGCCGCATAAATTCCACTTTTTAAATTTTCTGGAATGGTGTATTCAAAATCTACGTCCCAACGCGCATCGTCAATGTCGTCGTCGTGAAAATGAATGGCACCGTACTCTTCCGGCTTATGGTGATAAATAATCTCATCTCCAGTCCAGTTGAAACCAGTCATGCCACGCACTGGCAAATTAATAATGTAGCCGTTAAGCCTAGAGGTTGAGGTGTCCACAATCAAGGTTGATGCGATATTATTGGTGATATTGGCATGAAAATCCCACGCTCCAACGACATCATTACGCAATTCGGCAGGACAGCCTTGATAGCCGCGCGCCAAAGCTTCAATTTCTGCTTTGGATAACGCTCGACGGGACAATCTTGGACGGTCTATTTTGCCGTTAAATGTGGTATTTCGTGCTTGCACTGGAAGCTCAATAGGCTCTGGCGCTTCCTTGAAATGCGCACCAAATACACTACGACCCGATCTTTCGGACCATGTGCTGGCAGCCATTAGGAAAGGAGCACCGTTGATGCCGGGGCGCATACTATTGATTGTCTCCACGACTGCAGTTGTTGCTTCAGCAGGATTCAGGAGCCCCATGCCAAGACCACCATTCGTTGATGTAACCACGGGCTCTTGATACAATGTCACTCTACCGGTACGGGCATCGTAACTTACCGCAGCAAGATACCACACTTTACGCAACATTGGCTTGTCACTAGAAAGCTTCGTCACCAAGCCATTACCGTCGCCTATCTCGGCTGACAGGCAGCTATTTTCATCAATGAATAATCCAAAACCACTTTTGCTTTCTTCTACCCACTTAGTTAATAGCCCTTGACGCCCTTTTTCAGGCGTTGTTGGAAAGACATAACATTGCAAAGTAAAACTTTCTACATTAAGTCTTTCGTCCTGAGGGACGATAATGTATGAGCCGCCATGAATTTTTTGATTTCTGCCTGGATAACTCTTATTACAAATCGCCTGTATTTCTTCTTCTTTGTATCCTGGCCCTTCTGGATTTGTATCACCGTGAATTAAGCGGACTATTTGAGCGTCGTAAACCTCACTACTCTCTGAGTTGATATAAAATTGTATGTTGTCTCCAGGGCAAATTGAGTATTTGTCGCTGTAACCAGTAATTCTTAACATAATGTTTCCTTAATTTTTAAGTAAAGTTCAAGCTTCATCCGCTTCTGGGGTACTGCCTTTGTCATAATTTCCTAAGATATTCTTGATGTTGCCAATTTCATTCGGCGACATGCCTATCTCGTTAAGCAAGTTATCAACAAAAGGAACTTGTGCTCGGTAACGTAGCGCCGAATTTACGACGTTATCAGAAAGACTTCCGCCACCGCCATTCGCTGGGCCTACTAAGTCGCCATTGGCTTGATTCGCACCAAAGCCTGGCATGCCGTTAAGTTCATAAATCTTAATATCATCAATGTTTTCCATCGGTTTGACCGACTCACGAATAATAGAATCAAGATTTCTCGCCAGCTCCATGCGTAAATCGCTTTGACGACTTTCGTCACTTCGAATATTTTCAGCCTCATTGAGCATCAATTGACCAGCCGCATCAACCTCATAACGCAACTTATTAGCCAACGTGGTGTATTGCTCTGCCTGCTCACGTTCTTGAGAGGCCTCTTTCTCCGCCCTTGCAATTGTGGTGATTTGAATGGCTTCGCTGCCACTCTCTTGTTCGGCTTGAATGAGTTGTAGTTTCTTTTTACGCTCAGCAACTTCAACCTCTTGCGCTGAAAATACTTGTTCCTGTGCAGTTACTGTCTGTGCTCGAGCCTGCTCTTTGCTTTCTGTTGCATTTAAGACTTCCATGGTTTTAGCTATAATCTCAAGTTCACGATCTTTCTCTTCTAATTCGAGCGCTTTGCGTTTCTTGATTTCTGACGTTTGAGATTTTTCTTCATTCTCAATACGTGTTATTTCAACTACTCGCTGTTGCTCTATTTTTAATTTCTTAACATTTTCCTGCGCCTTTATTTGTGCCTTTTCAGACTCTTGGAATCGCTCTGACTCCTCCTTGACAACATCTGCTTTTTGCTTGGCTCTACGAATGGCAATTTCTTCAGCCTGTGCTAAGCGAGCAAACTCATTCTCTTTGTCAATTTCTAGTGTTCTTATTTCGGCTTCAAGATTTTTCTGTTTAATGTCAATCTCTGTCTGTCTTTCAACTTCATTACGTAACTTTTTTCTCTCTTCAATCTGGAGAGTTAGCTCGTGCTCTCGCAACGAACGCTCAACCTCAATCGTGTCTTGTTGGGAGATGCGCGCTTTTTCAACCTCCTCAGTGGCGCTGATTCGCGCCTCTTCCGCTAAACGCTCTTGATTGGCTTTTTCCATCGCCATTTCGGCTTTTTCCATATCGCGTTGTTTAGCAATTTCTCGCTCTTGCATCAAGCGAGAAAACTCTCTTTCTTTGTCAATTTCCAGGGCCTTTTTTTCAGCCTCTAAGTTTTTGCCGCGAATCTTGATGGCGGTATCTTGCTCGATGTCGTTTCGCTTCCTCTTCCCGGACTCAATCTGCTCTGTGAGCTGTGTCAAACCCTCGGCGTCAAAGGCATTAGAAGGATTGAACACCTCTAAACCTGCCTGGTCCACGCTAGTTAATGAAACCGCCTCTAATTCCAGTCCTGTTGAGGTTAGTGAATCCGCAACCAACCCTTTAACCGACTTAATGTATTCACCACGCTTTTCTTGAATTTCTTCCATCGTCATTTGCGCTGCAACGATACCCAAGGCATCCACGAAGCGGCCTTGAACTAATTCACGTAGACTTTCAGGCTCTAGAGTGCGCTTGCCTAGTGTGCCGGCTGCAATTGAGACAGCCTCCTTTGCTGGCGTAACTCGAACATAAAACTCTGCCACGATTTCAACACGCATTCGGTTTTTGGTAATAAATGATTTATCACCGCCACGCTTCACTTCAATCCGTAAAGTCCTCATGCCGACTGTGGTGATATTGTGAACAATAGGCAATACGAATGCGCCGCCACTGAGCACCACTTTTTCACCGCGAAATCCCGTTCTTACAAAAGACACTTCTTTCGATGATCTGCGATACAACCAATGCAGTAAATAAACAACGATAGCTATAGCAAGCGCTGTCAGAATGATAGTTGCAATAATGTCTGCACCGGTCATGATTCTTTCTCCTTATTAAATAGGTAATTCTTTTGTTGTTTCATTAGTTAGTTGTTGCTTTTGTGTCACTCGTAGCCGCACTATAAATGACAAATCCGAATATGATTTTGTTTAAAAAATCACTTAAATTGTAAATAATATTCATGCTGTTAATATCTACGCCGCCGCCTAGGTTGTTAATAAAATAACCCAAGGGGTAGATTGCCCAACCAATCGTTAAAATCAGTCGCAAGCCATTAAAGGCCGTATTTGTCGCTTCATTGCCGCTCTCGCTGTTGGCTCGACCCGCTTCACCCATGTAGAGTTCGCCGAGAATGTAAAGCCAACCAATAACACCGATAATAAAGCCCAGTGTTGCGCTCATGTATCCTGCCGCACCGAGGAATTCACCAATCACCATGACTAGAGAGCCTATTAGTAAGCGCCAAAATAATGCCGATGACACTCGCGTTACCGCCGTCAAAACAACATAAAACAACACCACTTGCATCGAGTGAGACAATATCCAGTCGACATAACGCAGCATGATCGGCGCCGTGCCAGTGGAGACCCACATATTGGTAATGTAGTAGTAAAAAATAGCCGATACCAACATTACGACACCCAATAATGTCATTGTTGTGTGCCACCTACTATCAACTTTGTTTCTTTCAAGTAGAAAGAAAACTGCTGCACCAATCATTGCCATAGACATTAGCCAGAAAGATCCGCCTACGATGTCTGTGGGTAGTAATGTGCTATTCATAATATTCCTTGATTGTTTTATTAAGTTTTTCTGTATTCAATTATTAATTTACTTCACAGTGACAATATTCGCTCATCACGAGTATCAAATGTTGGCCTGTGATATCAGGAGCTTGAAGTAAGACAATGAGCACCAATAACAATTAAAACCTTAATTATTGAACTATTCATCTTAACTTTCAAACTCCCGATATGGTTATTCTTACTTACAGGTTAGTGAACATACTCTTCTGGATTAGCAGGTCTTAAGAAGAAATTATCAAGGTAGTCTGAACCACCCCAAGTTTCAACACCTACGTTATACCAAGAGGTAGAGTTACGATCACAATCCTCACCCATCATTGCTTTAACATCATCGATGTCAATAACTTGTGAAGGTACTAGGACTGATTGAATCTTCGGTCCTTGACCTTGTAAAGTACGCATCATGATGTTCCAGCCTAGCTCGATATCATCGCCCGGAGGCCATGTTTGAATCGCACCACTGATGTAGTCTGGATTGTTACGCCAGTAACATAGCGCACCCATTTCACCACCGATAGACATTGGCGGTACATCACGGCCCGACTGTAAGAAGGCTTGCAATACACCGGTTTCACCCGAAGACTGTACAGCAACACCATCCAGCTGACCCGGATGAGTAGCTAACCACTTCTGTGTTTCTGCTTGACCGACCTGAGAAGTCCACATATGGGCAATTTGACCCACAACTTTAATATCAGGATATTGAGATAAGCCATCTAAAACGCCTCGGTTTTGAGAGTCAGATGCTGAGTAGCCAGGAATACCTTCAACAACTAAAACGTTACCTTTACCATCGATCTCCTCGGCCAACCAAGTTCCAACCTCATAGCCAGCCTGATGATAGTTCACTGATGAGCTAACTGATAATGGCGAGGTTGTATATCCAGTGAATGAAAATACTGGCACGCCTCTATCAAACGCATACTTAATCGCTTGGTTCAGCGCAGTTGGGTTTGAACAACAAATAATGATAGCATCAACACCTTGGTCAACTAATTGTCTAATCTGTTGAATCTGTAACGAATCTTTCAGATTTGACTGAGTAACAATAATGTCATTGAGTAAACCAAGTGCTTGCCACTTCGGTTTAATCTCGTTCATTAGTCTCTCCATTGCACCCTTACGCCACGTATTGCCGGCATAAGTACTGGCATAACCAATTGTCCATGGTGGACTACGCTCACTTTTCCAGTCTCTAAACGCACTTTCATCAAGCGGCTGAGCACTGTCCATCATGTTGGGGTTGTAAACTGCATCCCTGATATCGCTCGGTAACTCATCTACGCCTGCAAAGACCGCCGATGACATTCCGATTGACAACAAAAGGGCTAAAGTTTTTCTCATTGTTATCTTCATAACTTAACACTCCTTTAATTTATGCACCTGCGTAATTGCATGCGCAATACATACTTCAAGCCTTCTTGTTGCTCATAAAATCGAACTATAGCGATTAAGAATATTCTAAAGTATGTTCTCAGTATATCACAATACATACGTTAGTTTGATAAAGTATGTAATATTTTTATTTAACATACTCTATAGTATGTATTAGACTGTCGGTCTTTTTTTTTCCGAAAAACACTGTACAATCATTACTCTGGGTAATTCAAATTACCCAGAGAGAGCAATTCACTTTGTCCAATTAGTAAAAAAATTATGGAAAAATTGACTACAAAAGATGGCAATGTCAAACATTCAATTGTTATTGCTGACGATCATGCCCTGGTTAGAGGTGGCTTGGCCCTGATAGCCAAAATGGCGGTGAAAGAGGCTGTTATCTTTCAAACCAACAGCTTTGATGAAACCATTAACACCATAACAGAGACACCCTCAATTGACCTTTTACTGCTTGACCTAATGATGCCTGGCATGGATGCTGACAACAGCATTAAAGCCATATGCAAACAATTTCCAGATATTCCGATTGTTGTTATCTCTGTGAAAGAAGACTTTAACTCCATTCAAAGATGCATTGCCGCTGGAGCTGCGGGCTACATACCTAAAACCTCACCTCCTAACATTACCATCAGCGCCATTCAACTTGTACTGTCTGGGGGGATATACGTACCTCCGCATATTTTGCGCCCCCAACAAAGTGAACCTTTAGACAGCATTCAATCTTCAGAACAAGGCGCACTTGACTCACTAACACAAAGACAAAAAGACGTTCTTGGGCAAATTGTGCTTGGAAAATCCAACCAAGCCATTGCGGATGATCTTGGTTTGACAGTCCCCACAATCAAGATGCATGTTTCAGCAATTTTTAAAAAATTTCAAGTAAAGAATCGCACCGAGGCCGTTGCAAAATATTCCAGATTACAGGAAAAAATAAATTACGCCTCTGCCGCTTCCTAACGCCTTAACAATTTAAAAGAGAGAGATAGTAGATTTATTGACAAATAACCCTGGTTGGGCCCTCGGTATTTCTTTGTCAAAAATTCAATATCATATGTAACCCCTATATAAGGAAAGTATGCACCATAGTCTTTGTGTTCGTTTTATTCAGGCATTGTTAGTATGGACAAGCTTGGTATTGACAACTGCACAGGCTGAAGAAAACACTGACTGGTCGACCCCCGTTCACGTTTTCAATTTTTCTTGTACGGATGGTGACCCTGCCTGCTGGTTAGACCCAAACAACTCTCTGGCCAATTTGTCATTAGACACCTACACCCCCCTAATGCCGGCGGAGGTGGATAAAAAGCACCATATATGTGTTTCTTTTCCTCATTTAAAAGACTCCTACTGGGTGGGTGTGGCTTATGGCGTCATTGCAGAAGGCAGGCGCCTTGGACAAAAAATCACTCTTTTCGAGGCGGGTGGCTACACAAATCTCAACACACAGCTAAATCAAGTCGATGACTGCATTGCTAATGGCGGCGAGGCTCTTGTTATTGGGCCCATCTCCAGCAATGGTAACGCCCAGCAAATAGATGTGATACGCGCAATGGGTATCCCTGTAATTATCATTGTTACTGGAATCAATACAAAGGTTGAGGCCAATTCCTTGCAAAGCTTCGTCAATATGGGTTACGCCTCATGCAAATGGGTCGTGGACCAACATGATGATGGTCGCAAAAGAAACATTGTTTGGTTTCCCGGCCCTCCGGGCGCAGGCTGGTCGATTGCCTCCAATCAGGGCTGCTTAAGTGCCCTAGAAGGCCAAAATATCAACATTATAGAAACTTACTGGGGTGATACGGGCAAAGCCATTCAGTTGAAACTAGTCGAGGAGGCGTTACAAACACGATCCTCAGGTGGAAGTCCAGAGTTTGACTATATCGTAGGCACAGCCACAACCGTTGAGGCGGCTGTTGGCGCTCTTCGAGCGAAGGGCCTGACACAACAAGTTAAATTAGTAGCAACTTACTACACGCCTGGAATCGACATGTACATGAGGCGCGGCTTAATTGCAATGGCGCCCTCAGATCAAATGATTTCGCAAGCAAAAGTTGGTATTGACCAAGCAGTTAGGCTGCTCGAGGGCAAAAGAATGGCCACTGGCGGACGTCCCGAGTTTAATAACGCCGGCCTTTTAACTGAACATATTCAACAACTAATACTGTTTATAACGCCAGAGAGTTATGATTCTTTTGACCCCTCAACAACACTAGCTCCAAAAGGCTGGCTACCAATTTTCTCCCTAGATTAATTAGTATAAAAGAAACACCATGCCACAATCTATCCCGCCGTTATTGCGTCTCGAAAAAATTTCCAAACAATTTTTCGGCAGTTACGCGTTAAGCGATATTAATTTTGACCTTTACCCTGGTGAAGTGCACGCTATTTTTGGCCAAAACGGCGCTGGAAAGTCTACCTTAATCCAAACCATCTCTGGCGACATACAGCCAACGTCTGGCACTATTTTTATCAACGAAGAGAAGATAAAAATTCACTCCGTTCACAACGCTCGAGAACTGGGTATCAGCGTCGTATTCCAAGAATTTGCACTAGTGCCTCAGCTTACCATTGAAGAAAATTTATTTTTGGGTGCCAAAATATCAGACGGCTTATTTCTCAATAAAAGAAAACTGCATCAATTGGCTTGTGACACTTTAGAGCGACTGGAATTCTCCCTTAAGCCAGAGCAAAAAGTAAGCACGCTGTCTCATGCAGAACAACAAATGGTCGAAATTGCAAAAGCCTTTCATACCAAGCCATCAATCATGATTCTAGATGAGCCGACCGCCTCATTAGCCGAGAGTGAAACCGAGCATCTTTTTGCAATGATTAATGCGCTTAAAAATGAAGGGATTGGGATTATTTACATTACTCATCGAATTGAAGAAATATACCAAACTTGTGACCGGGTTACCATTTTGCAAGATGGTAAGCTCATCAAAACAGGCCTAGTGGCTGACATCAAAGAAAATCAGCTGGTTGAATTGTCAACCGGCCACCAAATTAATTCTATTATCCCAAAAATAAAACACAGGCCAGGCAAGACATTGCTTGACATTAAGGGGCTAAATATTTTGCATAAGCCGGTTAAGGATGTGTCAATTCATGTGCGCGCAGGGGAAATTGTGGGTATTGCCGGTCTCGTGGGCTCGGGCAAATCCACAATTGGCCGCGCTTGTTTTGGCCTCAAAAAAATAGAATCAGGATCCATCACATATTTAGACGACATTGTTTATGACGACTCAAAATACATTAACGACATAAGGCCACGCGCGATGCTCAACAGAGGAATGCTCTACCTTCCTCCCGACCGACAAGCCGAGGGTCTCGTTATGGTACAAAATATTCGCGAAAATATTTCCCTCCCTTCGTTAGGGTTGTCAAAATTTTCAAGTGGACCCTTATTAGGCCGTAAAAAAGAAAAGGACATTGTTAGCAAAATCAGCCGTCGATTCAACTTTAATAACTTTGATCTTGAAAACAAGATTAAGCAACTGTCCGGTGGCACCCAGCAAAAAGTCATGCTTGCGAGAAGCCTTGTGCGAGACGTCCACCTTCTTATTCTAGACGAGCCAACAGTTGGTGTTGATATTGGTACCCGCGCCTCAATTTATAAATTCATCAGCGATTACTGCGAAACTGGCGGTGCCGTCTTACTCATCTCTTCGGACTTATCAGAGCTGGTGAATTTATCGCACCGAATCTACGTTATTCATAAGGGAAAGCTACAAGCCGAACTAAGTCAAGGTGAGGCCACAGACAAAATAATACAAAGTCACTTTTCAGAAGCCAAAACCTTTGCCTCTTGAAGCACTTTGTTAACTGCGCCCGATATCAATAAAACCTAAGAAGAGCTTAAATGCGAAATTATGGCTCTCAGTTTTGCTGGCTGTATTGGCTTTAACATTACCGGAAAACCCTTTTCAGTGATGCTTTTTACATGGCTCTGCTCTACATCGCCAGTCACAATAACCGCTGGAATATCGATATCGAAAAATTGCTGAACACGCACGGCGACCTCCGTGCCATTAACACCCCCAGGCAAACGATTATCTGCCAAGATAACGTCAGGCGGCGATTCTTTACGCCCTTTAACTAGCTTCATTATTTCGTCTTCGCTTCTCCCAGAATGCACCGAACAACCCCAAGACTCCAAAAGCTGCTGCGTTGCCCTTAAAACATCCAGATCATCTTCGATCAAAAGAATAGAAACAGAGGATAAAGTTGTTAATGTTTGCAAAGCCTCTGTTGGCTTTACTGTATTAACAACGCCGATGTTTTTAACTCTAACAGAAAAACCAGAGCCAGAATCAACAGTGGATTTAACGTCAATTCCATGGCCTAAGCAATTAGACAATCGGCTGGAAAGAGCCAACCCAAGACCCAGGCCTTTTCCGCGGTCACGCTCTTTATTTTCAATTTGATAAAAATCTTCAAAAATGGGTTTTAACTGATGCTCGGGAATGCCGCAGCCGCTGTCCCAAACTTCGATTGACACATCACTCCCCTGCCTCCGACAACCTAGCAATACGCCCCCACTCTCAGTATAGCGTATGGCATTGGACATAAAATTACCAAGGATGCGCTCTAGTAAAGCGGGATCACTACGTACAACTAATGCCGAAGGAATAACACGAAACTCCAGGCCTTTTTCATGCGCCAAGAGTGAAAATGACTGCTCGACACTGAGAAATACATCTTGTATTGCAAAATCTTCAAAGTGTGGCTTAATAGCACCAACCTCTAATTCAGAGACGTCAAGCAAGGCATTTAAAAGCCTTGCTGTAGAAACTGAAACCGCGTCTATGTCTTTAATAATTTCGAGTGCACCCTCATCCCTTACTTTTATTTGCAAAGCGGCAATATACATTTGCATAGCATTCAATGGCTGGCGCAAATCATGACTCGCTGAGGCTAAGAAAACCGACTTGGCATGATTGGCTCTTTTGGCCTCATTAATAGCGGTTTGAAGGCCTTCGCCCTGCTCCCATAAATCGTGCTTCAACCTATTGAAGCTGCGTGCCATTCTTCCAAGCTCATCTTGGCGTTTTAAAATATTTTTTTCAAATTCCAGCTCCTCAACCATCTGAAGCGGGGTAAATCTATTGATGTTGTCCGTCAGCAATTGCAATGGTTTTGAAATGTTTCTCCTAACAATTAGTAGCAACATTGCAATAATAAATAACACTACAATAATGCATGTCAAAACAACATAACTAATCGCAATACGCTCAACATAAATAGCACGCTTATCCGAATCAATCTTTATTTTTTCCAGCTCAGCTCTTAACTCGTATGCTCTTCCCAGTAACCGGGCCTCAGAGGCGTTCAACTCGCTAAGTGTGCCTATATCAGCCGAGGGCTGTCCAGGGAGCACTCGATCAAACAGTTGGTTAAGCACCAATTGATTGTAATTATGGTTGGCTTTTCTTAGCTCAAAAAGCCTTGAAAGCAAGCCCTCCTTATGCAGCGAAAGTATGCTGTCACTGCCGCCTGGATCGTTGGTTTTTTTGCGAATAAACGCTTCTGCAGAGGCGATATTGTTTTGTAATTTTCCACTCTCAGACAAATACTTCGACTTGGCGTCAAGGAAAACTCTTTTATGATAGTTTTGTTCAACACTTTGACTGCTCATCAAGGCCAGTGTTTTAGCATTCAATGTTTGACTGAAGATTTTTTCATCAATACTGTTAATGGATTCGAACAATGGCGTATTGATGGAAGACATTTGTTTTGTCTCGTTACCAACACTCTGTATTTGCATAAATGCAACCATCATTACAGCAAAAAACCCTAACACTTCAATAACGATCAATACGGCAATTTTCTGGTTAAGTGAGAATCGATTAAAAACGTTGTTTTTAACAATTGAGGCTTTCATATTTAAATGACCCCTCTTGTCAAGCAATTGCCCTTAATGGATTTATTAACACTCATAAGTGCATGGATTATCAAGGGATTATTGGTTTACTTTCAACTGCATTTGTTGGCGAAAGTATTCAATTGCAATGGCAATAATCAAAAGAGTGCCGATAACCACCATCTGCAAATAGGAGCCAATTCTCATTAGATTCATGCCATTTTGAATTAAGATGATAAAGAAAGCACCCAACACGACACTTCCAAGATTCCCCACGCCTCCACGCAAACTCACACCTCCAATAGCACAAGCTGCAATAGACAGTAGCGGATAGCTAGCGCCAATATTTGGCTCGCCACTTTCAAGTCGCGCGGTAATTAATAAAGCCGCAATGCCGGTGATCACTGCAGAAATAACATAGACACTGACCAAGTAAAAACGCGTATTAATGCCGGAAAGTTCGGCGGCCCTTATATTGCCACCTATCGCATACAAATAACGCCCCATCGTGGTCCAGTTGATAAACACATACATCAACAATACACAGGGGATTGTTATCAGAACGCTAACTGGCAAACCAAACGCTTGTCCATAACCAACAACATTGGTAAACGCCTCAGGCATGCCGTAAACAGGTATACCACCCGTAATTGTTAAGGCCAAGCCAAAAATAATGGATGACATGCCAAGCGTCATTATGAAGGGTGGTACATGAAAAAACGCTACGCCAACTCCGTTAACAAAACCAATACAAGCACTGACAAAAAGACCCACCAGGCAACCAATCAATATCGCCTCCCAGCCGCTTCCAAATCCAGACCAAAGGGTGACCATTGTCATCGATGCCACAACCGCGGTCATTGCAAGCACGACGCCCACAGAAAAATCCAGCCCCGCAGTGAGCATGACAATCATTTGCGCCATAGCGACCAAAACAAGGTCGGTTGAGTGTCTGACAACACCTAACACGTTGTCTATTGTTAAAAAATTATCGCTGCCAATAGTAAAAACCATAATCGCAACGCCCAAAAACCAAGGCAATACGCCAACTTTAATAAACAATATAGATAAGATCTTCAGGGTTTTTGTCATCATTTTAAGCCTAACCAATTAACAAGCCTTTATACACGTAAAGCGGTTAATTATTCGCACTTCAGCAGCCAAACAAACATTCAACGCTCTTCATTTTTGAACAGTTTGATTGCAATTGTACATTAACGATAATTACTAAAAGAAGTAAAACAAAAAGTTATACATACTATTGACTATGGTATGTAATAATAGTAGAATACTAACATACTTTAGGATGTTTTTATACCGAAAAGGCCTGAATGGTCATTAAGGCATGGGGTTACAGTGTCGGCAATTTTGACACTCCTTTGACAAAAAATTAACAAGCAGTTTGTAACACAGGACAAATCTTAGTGGAAAAGACAACAAACAATCACCCCTCGACAGCGCCAGATACATTGCGCAAGTTCCCCGGTGAATTAAGTGTTAGAAATGTACACAAGTCATTTGGTGTGACTAAAGCACTGAACGATGTTAGCTTTACAGGCTACTTTGGCGAAATTCACGCCATCATCGGCGGCAATGGCTGTGGAAAAAGCACTCTTGCAAAAGTTTTAGCGGGCGTTCTGCCAATCGATTCTGGCAAAGTCTCCATAAACGGAAGCCATCCAAGCACTCCAAAAGAATCACGCGATTTAGGCCTAGCAATGGTGTTTCAAGAAGTGCTAGTGGCAGATGAGGCGTCAATTGTTGATAATTTATTTATTGGCACCGATGGCTTTTTTACCAAGACGCTATCGGACAGTGAAAAACAAAAAATAGCGCGAGAAATGTTGGGCGAGCTGGCTGATGAAGATATTGACCCATTAGCCCCCGCTGGAAATTTATCCCTTAGTACCAAGGCCTGGATAACAATCGCTCGTGCATTGCTAAGTGAGCCAAAAGTGTTGGTTCTTGATGAATCTTCTGCTGCACTCGATTTTGATTCAACCGAGCGACTTTTTGACAAAATGCGAGAACTGCGAGACAGAGGAACAGCAATTATCATTGTCACGCATCGCATTGCTGAATTGGTCAGAGTAAGCGATCGCTGTACTGTTTTGAGAGATGGGGTAGAGGTTGGTGTGCTGGAAAAGCACGAGATTAACGAAGAAAATTTATTGCGGCTGATGACAGGCCAAGAGCAGACAAAAACATCGAAAAAGGATGGTGCGCATAAAACAACAAGCACGCAAGTTTCCCTTAAAACAGAAAATATACAAGTTTGGCCTGACAGCGAAAAATCAAATTTTGATCTGCATAAAGGTGAAATTGTCGGCATTACGGGACTGGATGGACATGGGCAAGATGACTTTGTTCGTATCCTTGCCGGCGTTTCTCAGGCGCACGAAGGGCATGCACAAGTTGGTATACATCATGGCGAAGATTATTTTTCCATTAAGAGCCTAGAGGATGCAAAACACCATGAAATTGCATTTGTATCGGGTGACCGAAAACGAGAAGGCATCCTCCCTAATCTAAGCATTATCGAAAATCTTGGAATTTCCATGTACGGAAATTGCAGCAAGGTTCCTGGTGTGAATATTATTGAATGGGGAGCCATCAGCGACATCTTTGATTGGGAGGTTGAACGACTCGCTATTAAGACCGGACCCAAAGAAAATTTAATCACTTCATTAAGTGGCGGCAACCAGCAAAAGGTTATGCTCGGGCGTGCCTTTGCAACACACCCAAAAATCTTGGTCTTACTAGACCCTGCGAGAGGTATTGATTTACAAACAAAAAGAGATCTGTACAAACAGTTGAGAGAGTTTGCTGACGAGGGAAACTCGGTTATTTATATGTCCAGTGAACTTGAAGAGTTTATTGGCTTTTGTTCGCGTGTGCTGGTATTCCGAAATGGCAGTATTTACGAAACATTTACCGATGAGCAAATTGACCCAGATGCAATCCTTGTGTCAATGTTTGGCCATGTTCAAGATGAAAAGCCTAGCAAAAAAACAACCACCCAAGTTGTCGATACAAATCAGCAATCGATCAAGTTGCGAGGTGTGTCTGCGAAAAAGACAACTGATGACGAATTGGAGCCCAATGTGCACAAATACAACTTAAGCAAAAACGACAATAACGAAGCCAGTTCGGCGGCGAAATATGACAAAAATCGTGGCAATTTCTCCAAATCCGATGAAGAAAATTTTAAATCCCTGATGACGCCAGTCGAAGACAAAAATAATAGGGATAAAGACAGCGAAATAGAACAACAAAGCCCCACAAAAGTCACCCTTGACTACTCAGAGAATGATGCAGAAAAGTTCACAAAACTGATGACATTTAATGCGCAAAAAAATAAAGGTGGGCGTCGCTTAAGTGAGGCATCAACTAGCAAAGACTACACCGACGCTGACAAACAATCATTCGACAAGCTGTCGTCATTTACGCAAAAAAAGGTCACTGAAAATACTTTTAGCAGTAATCCCATAAAAGACAAAAAAACAATGCAGTCTAAAAACCCCAAGGACAATATTTCTGAGCCGGGTAGTTTTCAATACAGCGAGCAAGACATGGAAAGATTTGAAAAACTAATGACTAGAAAATAGCACCCATAGGACTGGATAACACTAATAACGAGTTAATAAATAATGAACTTCACTAAAAAACAAGAATCGAATTCTGGTGCCAACACGTACCTTGTTGTGCCAATAGTTATATTCTTTGTATTGCTTATATTTGCAGTTATCAGAGGCCCGTATATGGTATCCACTACTGGCTTTGGCGGCTTAATCATTGTGGTTGCGCCATTAATATTAGCAACTTACGCACTAACAATTATTGTAATGGCGGGCCGCGCATCGGTTGATTTGGCCATTGGCCCTCTCATCGGATTTATTAACGTAGGAATGATTCAGCTCATTGGAGCGGGCTATATAGAATCCCCTATTGCCGTTTTCCTCTACGCTATGGGCGTTGGTGTAGCTTACCAAGTTGTCATGGCGTTAATTATCGTCTTCGTTCGAGTACAGCCAATTATTGTGTCACTGAGCGGCTATCTTTCACTGGTTGGTTTAAACCTTATTATTATGCCGCGTCCCACTGGTTTGGCGCCAGATTGGATGTATGACTGGGGGGCGGGAACGTCCATTTTCTCACCTGTTTTGGTCATATTAATTGTAGCAACCATTGGCTGGTACGTGTTGGCGCAAACAGCATTTTTTGGCAATTTAAAGATGATGGGCTCTGATGAGCGTGCGACCTACACCAGTGGCGTAAATATCAACCTGGTGCGCATCGGTGCGCATGTTATTGGTGGCATATACACTGGACTCGCAGCCATCACCTTTACCTCGCTGATTAGCTCCGGCGATCCAACCCAAGGAACAACCTATACACTTATGGCTGTTACAGCGCTTGTACTGGGAGGCGCAAATTTAGCCGGTGGCCGTGGAAGTGCTTTCGGCGCATTACTTGGCTCATTAAATATATTTCTAATTACATTTGCGCTGTCAACATTTAACTTTGGCAAGATGCAAAGTTTCATTACCGATATGTCATACGGCCTTATGCTGGTTGTTTCACTATTAATCAGTATTGCCATACCACTATTGCAAAAACGCGCCCGCGGCCTATCCCCAAGCCTGGTATTTTTAGTGATGGGGGTTGTTGCGCTTGGCGTTATGGTAAGCGTATCAATGGATAAAGCAACCGGAATAAAAAGATTTGCGCGAGTGGCGATCAACACAGCGACAGTCGATGACTCCTACTCGGTAGGAACTATTATGCTGTTTATCATTATTGGAATAGCCTTCCTTGCCTTTGCCCTAAAAACACTTTTCAAGTTTATGAGTGCCTCTATGGTTGGCCTAATGACCGTCCTAATCATAACGATTTTTGGCCTAATATTTAGCCCCGAGGCCGCCAAAGGCGTGACTGCAGCTATCAGCAATACAGTTGGTGTTGATTATTACTCAATGAGTGTGTTTGGCCTCGAGACCGTCTCACAGTCAACAGCGTCCTACTTCTCGCTTGATGCAGTAGCGAGCTCAACTTATATGCTGGTTGGCCTATTGGGTGTTGTTTTACTCTCTTCCTTAATTATTCTTACCATGTTGCCTCAGGTTTCGGCTCGCATCAAGCGCGTAGCAATAACCTTATTGATGTGTGCAGTACCCATCATTGTAATTGGAGCCATTTTCTTCCAAGACGCAGACAAAGGCTATTTCTTTGGTAATTTTTCCAGTGAAATATACGCCATTCTTTTGGTTGTGCTACTATTGTTTATTATTACGATCCCCTTGGTACAAACAAAAATACGCAATATTAACAACCTCTTTATTGGTGCTATCGCTGTATTGATTTTTCTAGCAATGTATTTCTTTGCAAGTAAAAGCGGGGTTCCAGTGGAGACCCTTGCAAACACAGGAGAGGTCTATGCAAGCTCCATTATTCAAACCATTCAAGAAGCAGCGCCCGCAACGCTTGCTGAATACAGCGCGCCGACAAGGGTAGGTGTTGACTCCTCAGGAATGGTGCTATTTTCTGAATTAGCGTATAGCGCTATCGTTATCGTCTTGCTGCAAATATTTTTACGGCTTGCAATGGGTGAAGTCAGCTTCCGAAGTTTTTGGAAATATTGGCATATCGCTTTTTTCGCAACGCTTGCCTGGAGTGGCTTGTTCTATGCAATCGGTGTTCCGCTTTGGAAAATAATTGCGATTGTTGGTATTGCCATTATTTCCGCACCCATTGTTATGCACATCATTGGCACTTACATTGTTGGTGAGCACAGAGACGATGCAATCAATAAATGGGAAGGATAAAGGACATGGCTGCGATGCACACAAACAGAGGTACACATGCGAATTGAGATAACAAGTAAAGCTGCTTTTTCGTTTTACAAATGGTTAGGCTTTATTGTCGCGCTCATTGTCTCGGTAATTAGCGCTATTCTGGGGTATTTTGATAATACACCATCGCAGCTCATCATGCTTTATACGGTCGCGATTTTTGGCTCAATCTTGTGGGGCTGGCATCATCTCACCGTACGCTGGACCTACGGTCTTAACCCCCAAGAAGAAGGTAAATTATCAACAGGCCTTGAGTTAGCCGACAAAACACCTGAAGAAGAAGAAGAAGAACATCGGGTGAGTTACTTTAGCTGGCTTATTGCAAGCAACAAGCCCGCCATCATTGGCATATTGGCAATGATTATCATATTTGTATCCATTGCTTTTGGCATGGATAACTTTCTTGAATGGCAAAATATCCTTTCCTTGGTGGTGTTTTTCCTCACCCTGTTAATATTAATTATCACCAACTCTATTGCGACAAGCAACAAAAGCGCCTTGATGGGGCTGGCGGTGCTTATTGGTCTCTTTATCATGGGTTCGTTAATTGTTGATGGCTTTATTTCAACCCTAAACCTTAAATCAATGCTGCTTTTCGCTTCGTTTCTTGGGCTGGCTTGTATCGGACAAACGCTTGTTGTTATGCTTGGCGGTTTGGATCTCTCGGTAAGTTTTGTCATCGGCGCATCCAACATTGGCCTTATGTACTTAATCAATCTCGGCTTGCCGCCATCAATTTGCATTATTTTAGTTTTATTAATGGGTATCGGCGTGGGGCTAATTAACGGCTTATTAAGCTTTCGCCTTCAGGGCCAGGCACTCATATTAACACTGGGTGTGGGCTTCGTGGTTACTGGTGCCGTACAGGCCCTAACGACAATTGGCTCTGACTTTGGTGGCAGTGTTTTTGGCGTGGTACCAAAATGGTTATCCAATATCGCAGCCACTAATGGCACCATTTTCGGCATCAGTGTGCCGCCGGTGGTGGTTATTTGGATTGTACTATCCATCGCCCTTATCCTCGCCCTAAAAAATACAACCTGGGGAAGAAATCTTTATGCACTTGGCGGAAACCGTACCGCTGCTGCACGTTTATCCATATCAGAGCGAACTTATTGGGTGGGCGTATTCACGATTGGTGGATTTGTTTCCGCGTTTACTGGAATTCTTCTTTTAGGCTGGAGCGGTGGTGGCTTTGTCGGTGTTGGCGACCCTTACCTATTTCAAACAATTGCGGCTGTCGTTGTTGGAGGCACCTCGCTACTCGGCGGCAAGGGCGGGTATGGCTTTACAGTGATTGGTGTTCTCGTTTTACAGGTCCTTTCATCATTCCTTGTCGGTATTGGCTTAAGTTATGAAGGTCAACAGTTTGTATTTGGTCTACTTATTTTGCCAATGGTAGCGCTGTATGCCAGATCACCACACATTAGAACACAAATTTAATGAAAAGGACTTTATGACCACCGCATATACACTTCAGGAGTGTCGAATAAAATGATTGATGTTATTTCTTGGCTATTTGTTTTTGTCGCACTCTACTGGGCGTTTTGCTTCTTTTGGGGAATTCGTGCCTCACGCCGTATTGAATCGGCTAATGATTACTTCCTTGCGGGTAGAAATTTATCGCCGTGGGTTTTTGCGCTTGCCGCTACTGGAATATCTTTTGCCGGATGGGCGTTCACGGGCTTTCCTGGGCTTGTATTTAAAGACGGGTTTCAATTTGCCAATACAGCTTTTTTTGCGATAGCTGTCGCCCTCTCTGGGGTGCTATTACTTAAACGACAATGGATGTTAGGTAAGCGCTTTGGCTACACAACTTCTGGTGAAATGCTCACAGATTATTTCAAGGGTGACACGCTTCGTAACATTTCCGTAGGTATCGCCCTTCTTTTTGGCATCCCTTTTGTGGCTATTCTATTTGGCGCATCCGGTTTTTTAATTAGCGAGATTACCGATGGCACTGTCTCACGCAACGTCGCCATGTGGACGCTATCAAGCTTTGTTCTGCTTTACTCTGTCATTGGCGGAATGCAAGCCATTGCCAAAGTCTCAGTGATTCAATTCTTGTTGTTTGTTATAGGCGTAGTCGTATTAGGAATATACGCGCTAGATCTTATTGGCGGCTTCGATTCGCTTAATATGGGGCTGGCAAATATGGCTCAAAATGTGACAAGCCATCTAGGCATTACCGGCGGCAAAGGCGGTGGTGATTTTTCGGGTTATTTCGTTATCCCAGGTGTTGTTCAATTTACCAGTGGCTTAGGAATTGAAACACCTAAAGGTGGTCCATGGACATCCATTATGATCCTAACCTTCATGATGTCATTTATGGGTATTCAAGCCTCGCCATCGTTCACTATGTTTGGTTTTTCCAGTGGCTCAACCAAAGGTTTTGCCATTCATCAGATATGGGGCGCTGCAGCATGCGTTGGTATTTTATTACTTGTGTTTTCCACAATTCAAGGCATTGGAGCCAACCTATTAGGGGCAAATGCTTCGGTCAATGAGGCGGGGTTTGCGGTGAAACAAGTCTTACCAGAGCTCTCAAAATACCAACACACAGAGTTGGTCGCGCACTACATTAAGCTTATTGGTAGCAATATGCCTTGGCTAGTTGGCTTTCTATCATTGTGCGCAATTGCGGCATTACAAGTTACAGCAGCGGCTTTTATGTCCACAACCGGCAGCATCTTAACAAAGGATGTTTATATTAAATATTTACACCAAGATGCTGACGACAAACAGCAAATAAAAATCGCGCGGCTTTGCACTGGGCTTGTGTTCCTAGCAGGCATGCTGCTCGCATCATTTTCTATGCAGGCGACAGTCTTGATAGGCGGCTTGGCAATTTCATGTGCGTTTCAACTATGGCCATCATTACTAGGTGTTACTTGGTTTTCGTGGATTACTAGACAGGGCGCAACAGCTGGCTTGATTGTGGGGTTAATTGCGGTTGTGATGACCGAAGCATTGGGTCAAAAAATAACTGGCGGATTGTTGCCTTGGGGCGTCTCCCCGTGGACGATTCATTCGGCCGTGTGGGGGATGTTTTTTAATATAGTTATCTGTGTACTTGTATCAAAAATGAGCAGCCATGACAGCGATCTCGATCGACGAGAATCTTTCCATATTTTTCTTCATGAATACACAGCATCAAAATCAAAGGACCGCTGGTCAAAACCAATCGCCGGACTCATGGTGGTTGTGTGGATGTTTTTTGCAATAGGTCCAGGCTCTATCCTCGGAAATATTGCGTTTGGTAAGCCCGATGAGGGCTATGAAGCTTGGATATTCGGCATGCCATCAATTTGGGCTTGGCAAATTATCTGGTGGGCACTCGGTGTGGGCATGATATGGTTTATAGCCAGCAAAGCCAAAATGTCCACCGAACCAGAAAAAGATATAGAAAAAATAGCAATGGATGATATGTAAAGTTGACGAAAACTGAAATGCTTGCATAAGATACAGGCTTTCATCAACTTGATATTAGCTGACTTGTTAACCGAATAAAAACATGAAAATCGCAATTCCAAAAGAACGATACCCCGGTGAAAAACGGGTGGCCACGACGCCCAGCGTTGTCGCCCAGTTAATTGAGCTAGGCTTTACTGTGGCTATCGAAACAAACGCAGGAGCTCTTGCAAGCCACCCCGATACGGACTATCAATTTGCTGGCGCAGAGGTTGTAGAAGATGTCAATTTGCTTTTTTCTAGTGCCGATATTGTATTGAAAGTGCGCTCCCCCTTGTTAGAGGCTGACAGCGAATTTGATGAAATTTCAGCAATGAAAGCTGGCACAACATTAATCAGTTTTATTTGGCCAGCGCAAAATAAAACACTGTTGAAAAAATTAGCAGATAAGAAAGTAAATGCACTGGCAATGGACGCAGTTCCTCGTATTTCTCGTGCACAAAAAATGGACGCTTTAAGCTCCATGGCGAATATTGCAGGATATAGGGCAGTGATTGAGGCAACCAACGTATTTGGTCGTTTCTTTGCTGGACAAATAACCGCGGCCGGAAGAATCTCACCCGCCAAAGTAATGGTTATCGGTGCAGGTGTTGCGGGATTATCCGCAATAGGCACCGCTAAGTCTCTGGGTGCAATTGTGCGTGCTTTTGACACCAGACTCGAAGTCAAAGAGCAAATACTGAGCATGGATGCAGAATTTCTGGAGTTGGATTTTGCCGAGGATGGGAGTGGTGAGGGCGGTTACGCCAAAACCATGAGTAAGGAATTTATTGCTGCAGAAATGTCTTTGTTTGCCGAGCAAGCAAAAGACGTTGATATTATTATCGCCACCGCATTGATCCCTGGAAAGCCCGCGCCATTGTTAATTACCGCCGATATGGTGAGATCCATGAAACAAGGCAGTGTTATTGTCGATTTAGCGGCGGAACAAGGTGGAAATTGTGCGCTGACCGAGCTACATAAAAAAGTGACACGAGACGGCGTTACCATTATAGGATACGACAATCTACCCAGTAGACTAGCCACACAATCAAGCCAACTTTATGCATCAAACATCTTCCATCTATTGGTCGAGTTAACACCTGAAAAAAACGGACAAATTATCATTAACGCCGAAGACGATGTGATTCGTGCCACAACCGTAGTGAAAGACGGCATTATTACTTGGCTGCCTCCAGTGCAGCCAAAGCCTGTCAGAATGAAAGCTGGCAATGAACCCAAAGAGCCGGAGATCGTTCCAGAGGCAGATAAAGAAGAGGCGACTTCAGATAAAACACTGCAAACTGTCTTGCTTGTTTTGCTCGCTGGCGGCCTGTTGCTAGCAATGGGTGCAGTAGCACCAACTTCTTTTATGACGCACTTTACTGTTTTTGTATTGGCGTGCTTTATTGGTTACATGGTGATCTGGAATGTATCCGCGTCACTTCACACCCCGCTCATGAGTTTAACAAATGCAATCAGCAGCATTATTATCTTAGGCGCTCTGCTGCAGGTGTCCTCATCAACCAACACGGTGGTGTGGCTATCTAGCATTGCCATTTTTATTGCGAGCATCAATATTGTGGGTGGCTTTGCAGTTACCCGCCGCATGCTTAAAATGTTTAGCAAATGATCAAAAGGAGCGCTTGTGCCTGAAAATATTATTACCGCAACTTATCTGGTCGCTGCGATCCTTTTTATTTTTTCCCTAGGCGGTCTGAGTAGCAATAAAAGTGCGCGCAGAGGAATACTGTATGGCATGTTTGGCATGGCACTTGCGGTTAGTGCGACCGTACTAAACAACGACGTCACCAATTATTTAATGATTGCGATCACGGTCGCTATCGGCTCCTTACTGGGCTTAATTCTAGCAGCGCGTGTTCAAATGGTACAAATGCCTCAGCTTGTGGCAATCTTGCACAGCTTGGTTGGTCTAGCGGCGGTTTTGATTGGCTTTACTAACCACATGGATGCCGGCAGCCATTTTATTGGCACAGAAAAAACCATTCATGATATTGAGGTCTACCTCAGTATCTATATTGGCGCCCTAACCTTCTCAGGATCCATTATTGCCTTTGGCAAGCTTAGCGCCCTACTTAATGGCAGGCCGTTATTATTGCCAGGTCGTCACTTTTTAAATATACTGATGCTCATCTCAGTTGTCGTTTTGGGCTGGTTATTTGTTGATTCGAACACACCTGAAGCCGCTCTAACGGCGCTTTATATTATGACTGCTGTAGGGCTGATTTTTGGCATCCACATGGTCATTGCTATTGGTGGCGCGGACATGCCTGTAGTGATTTCGATGTTAAACAGCTATTCTGGTTGGGCTGCTGCAGCAACTGGTTTTATGCTCTCAAATGACTTATTAATTATTGTTGGCGCACTGGTAGGTAGTAGTGGTGCAATTTTGAGTTACATCATCTGTAAGGCAATGAATCGAAATTTTATCAGTGTTATTGCGGGTGGATTTGGCGTTACAAAGGCCCCCATAAGTGGCGATCCAAGCCCGCAAGCCGAAGTTATTAGTATCGACGTTATTGGCGCTGCGACATTATTAAACCAGGCAAAAAAAGTAATGATTGTGCCGGGTTATGGCATGGCGGTGGCGCAAGCACAACACGCTGTTTCTGGAATCACCCAGTTATTAATGAGCAAGGGTGTCAATATACGGTTTGGTATTCACCCAGTTGCCGGTCGCATGCCGGGCCATATGAACGTGTTGTTAGCGGAGGCAAAAATCCCCTATGATGCTGTATTTGAAATGGATGAAATCAATGATGACTTCCCCAATATCGACGTTACTATCGTAATTGGTGCCAATGATACAGTTAACCCCTCAGCATTGGATGAGCCTGATAGCCCTATTGCTGGCATGCCGGTTCTTAAAGTTTGGCAAAGTAAAACAACAATCGTATTAAAACGGGGCATGGCTGCTGGTTATTCTGGCGTTGAAAACCCACTATTTACAAAAGATAATACGCGCATGCTTTTCGGTGACGCCAAGACAAGCATGGATGAACTACTAGTAGCGCTATGATGCGTGAGGGGGGGTATAACAATAATCCCAAACACGGCTGGATGACCCCCCCATGTGCTTCCAAAGCCAAGGGCTTGCTAACGGGTAGAAACAGGCTCAAATTATGCTCTTAGACCGTTGTTAAGTAGCATTGCGGTTGAGATTATCATCAAGGAATGTAGGTGTGTTGCCTTCGGTCTAACAGCGTAAATATATGAGAGGGGCGCTGAACACCCCTGCATTTAATATTGTTATTTATCCTGAATATATTTATATATTAATAAAATAGTTAAGACCTATAATGCAACTGATGAAATATTAGGTTCTAATTAACAAAATATACTTACTTCTCTCGAGGATATTATGAACAAATTACTAGTTGTGCTTATGTCATCTTTAATTGCACTATCGTTTAGCACCAACTCTTTTTCGGCTGATCGAGATGATTCACGAGATATAGACCAGAACATTCATGAAGCAGAACAAAGAAAAGCCACCACTAAAGCAAGGGAGGCAGCACAAGAAACGACTCGTATTTCTGAGGAAAGAAGAGTTTCTGAGGAAAGAAGAGTTTCTGAGGAAAGAAGAGTTTCTGAGGAAAGAAGAGTTTCTGAGGAAAGAAGGGTTTCTGAGGAGAGAAAACAAACAAAAGTGAGGCATAACAACGACTCCAGAGAGGCCGAGAAGCAAGAGGGGGTCGCTAGCGAGTGGAGAGAAATTACACAAAGATTAACAAACATATCTAGCGAGGATCGAAACTCAATGCACAACAGCCATGCTAAGTATAAATCTGAATCAACAGGCATCGCACTTGGTATTGAGGCTGGATTTCCACTGCTTGAGCGCCTTAATAGACTATCAATTGAAGATTTTCCAGGCATCGCCCTTCCTAAATCAATTGAACGACTATTGGAAGATCAAGGCAATTTAGATAGCAAAGAACAGCCAGTTAACGAAGAAAAATGGGCTGAGGAAATTCTTAAAACAGATGAAGGAAAAGAAGTCGAGAAAAGTCTGGATGTCGAACAAGGCGCAAAGGACCCTGAGATTGAGCAAACCATTGAAGGTAGCAAAGAATATAAAGAAAAAAAAGAGGCTTGGTACAAGATCGTCCAGACTCACAACTCTATGCTTTGGGATATCAAAGATGACAAGCAGGAGGCTCTTGAATATTTAACAGCAAAAAAAGAGGGGTATTCTGCTTACATAGAAGCCAAAGCAATTCTAGACAGCGCAATGGAGGTTTTCAACACAAACTATTCTTTAGCTGAAGGCGTCTACCTTGAAATGGTTATTCCTTACTACGAGGCCTTTAAAACAGAAAGATTGGCGGCAGAACAGCAGCGTGACCTGGCACTAGAGGAGGCCAATCTTTACACTGGGGAAGAAAAACTGCAAATGATTGAAACTCTCTGGGCTGCCTTTTGGGATGCCTGGAATTCTGCCGAGGAACTCTTTGAGCAGGCAAAAGAGCCTTTGTTGGCACTAAAAAAAGAAATGCAAGATCAGTCATGGCAAACTTATGGTCCAGCCATGATGGGTGCAGATGACAACCTGAAAGTTGTTGAAATTCAAATTCTTACCAGTATGGCAGATGAGTATGATGCAGTATATGATAACTACGATGCACAACTGGTAGCGAGAAAGCAGTGGCTACAAGAGGCCATTACGGTGTTTGAAGAACACTATGGACCCACTGAATGGGGCGGAATATAACAATAGCAACAGAGGTGTTTATGAGCCACTGCCAAATCTGGTTTAACTATTTTGAGTTATTTTTCGCTCACGTAACCATATATACAAGCCTGAAAAAATAATGATTGCTGAGCCGATAATCATCATTTGATCGACAGTCTCACCCAAAACAAAGGCGCCAATCAACAAGCCAAAGAATAAACGCGAGTATCGAAAAGGACTAACAGCAGATATTTCTCCCGTTCGCATCGCTTTGGTGACCAGCAAAATCGCCACACTGGCAAATACAACCATACCCACCAAATACAGTGCGACCTCCAGTGATGGTATCGAATGTTCTTCCTCAAAAGCCATCAAGCCAATGCCGAGAATTATTTGCCCTAAAGTTCCAAAAATAGCGAGTCGCTCACTAGAGATATGATTACCCACCAAACGCGAACCAAAATCACGCATAGTCATACCAACGACTGCCAATATGGCCAGCAAAGAATACGCATCAAAACCGTCAGTGCCAGGGCGGATAATCAACAACACGCCGCCAAAGCCCAACAATATAGCGGATAGGCGATGAATGCCCACACGCTCTTTTAGGAACAAAAATGAGCATAAGGTTAATAACAATGGCAATGTTTGCAAAATAACCGCCACAGCGGTAAAGCTGGCATAGGTCAATGCCAATATGATAAATAAAGTGGCCACCAATTCACCCGATGTACGAAGTATCACAGGGGCCTCATAGAAAACCGAGCTGAAGACAGTCTCACCTTTGCGTTTAAGCAACACCCAAAACATAAAGGTTCCGCCCACTCCTAAAGCTAGGGTAATTTGGCCGGTAGTAACAAACTCTGAAGCCAGTTTAAGGTACAAATCAGCCAGAGTAAAACATGCCATACTAGCAATCATTAAAACAATGCCTAGACGGTTTGCAGATGAGTGCGACGTATGGTCAGTCATCAAACTGGTTTTTGTAACAGCTGGGCAATCGCATCACCTTTGGTTGGCGCAATGTGTAAAACATTTTTAGGAAATCAAATCTCTCGTGATCAGTGATGAGTTACATGCATTATATATAAACACTCAAACCCCTTAATAAAAACAGCGCTCTCATAGGCTTCGTTAACTCGCCTGACAACTTAGCTTTCCGTTTAAAATATGATGCTTTAATTAAAAGTCAATAATTTAAAAAACCTATGGGCAATCGAATCCACAATACCAACATTGAAAGCGAGGTAGTTATAACCTCACCAATTACCTTAAGTGAGCAACTCCCACTGAGTGATCAAGCTCGAGAAAATGTCCTTGCAAGTCGCTCCACAGTTAACAACATACTCTCGGGAGAAGATAAGCGACTGATGGTTATCGTTGGGCCTTGTTCGATTCATGACCTTGATGCTGCAAAAGTGTACGCAAAAAAAATACAAACGTTGCAAGAAGAAGTGCAAGACACTCTTTATTTAGTCATGCGCGTTTACTTCGAAAAGCCAAGAACAACGATTGGCTGGAAAGGCTTAATCAGTGATCCGGATATGGATAACTCGCTTGATGTGGACAAAGGACTATATCAGAGCAGAGAGTTTTTAACTTGGCTCGCTGAGCTAGGTGTGCCGGCGGCGACTGAAGCGCTCAACCCTATTACCCCGCAATATTTGGCCGACTTGGTTTCTTGGTGTGCTATTGGCGCAAGAACAACAGAATCTCAAACACACAGAGAAATGTCTAGCGGCTTGTCGATGGCTGTCGGTTTTAAAAATGGTACGGACGGTAATCTTGACATGGCTATCAACGCCATTCAGGCGTGCTCTGCACCGCAAAGCTTTTTGGGAATTAACGACCAAGGGCAAATTTCAACCTTTAAAGCCAAGGGAAATAAAGCCTCACACGTTATCTTAAGAGGCGGAAAAATGCCAAACTACTCCGCAGAGGATGTCGCGCATTGCGAGTCACTGCTGAGGGAAAACAACTTACCTGAAAGAGTTATGGTGGATTGCTCACATGGCAACTCCAATAAAGACTACCGCCTTCAAGGGCAAGTGGTGAGCGCTATTGGTCAGCAAATTGTTGATGGCAACACGTCACTGTTCGGCATTATGATTGAGAGTAACCTGTTTGCTGGCAACCAATCCATCCCAAGTGATTTAAGCCAGATGCAATACGGCGTATCTGTCACTGATGGCTGTATTGACTGGAAGGAAACTGAAAGTGTACTCAGGGGCTTAAGAGAACAAATCTCAAGCAACTAAACAGCTATTCGCTAAACCTTCTGGAAATCGTAAACTGAACCGAGTCGCATGATTTTTGTCAGCTCATCAAGCGCTCTGCAGCCTTCTTCGTAAAACTCTGGGTCCGCCAAATCGTTGACAGTTAATTGGTCACGATAATGCGCCTCGATCCAAGCACTTAAATCCGCATACAGCGTGTCGTCCAGCACAACCCGTGCTGATATGGCGTCAACCTCTTGCTGGGATAGTAAAACCCTTAAGCGCAAACACGCAGGCCCGCCACCGTTTCTCATGCTTTGCTTGACATCGAAAAAATGCACGCCTCTCACAGGGTTGTCGCCCCCAATGATCTTATCAATAACCGACCTTACTCTAGCACTGTCTGCACACTCTTGCGGTGCAACAATATGCATACCATTGTCAGCACCTCCAATAAGCTGCGAGTTGAACAAATAACTAGAAACCACGTCCTCGATAGGCAAATCCTCATTACTCACCTCATGAATATAAAAATCAGTGGAAAAAGCTGACTTGAGCTCGCTATAAGTCGCCTCTTTATTCCAAAATGCCATCTCGTGGCACATCATAAAGTTACCATGTCCGACGGCAATCACGTCGTTGTGAAACACACCAGCATCAATAGCGTCGGGGTGTTGTTGTGCAAAGATAGTATTGGAAGTGCTTAATTGGTGATTTCTGGCAATAATAGACGATGCCTCAAGTTTCTGTCTAGCCGGGTAATTGCTTGGCTTCACCGCATTCGGTGAATCAGTAAAAGACTCGGCTCCATAAACAAAAAACTCAACACCAGGTCCAGAATGTGTGTCATAAAAGCGCGTATGGTTGGCAGCACCTTCGTCACCGTAAATCGTGTTTTGAGGCAGTGCTTTATGGTGTGAAAAATAACGTGAATCCGAAAAAATGGCTTGTAGGACATTGCCCGTGGTTTCATGTTCAAGGCTACGGTGATACATGGCCACCAAGTTGGCGGGAGTGAAATGAACTTTATTATCCTGCGTATCTAGCGACGGTGAAATTGTTGCTGCATTAGCTGTCCACATACTTGCGGCAGAGCAAGTTTTGGCGAAAATTTGAGGATGCGCTTTTGACGAGTTTCTAATGACTTCAGCATTCGAGCCTGAAAAGCCCAGCTGCCTTAAAGCAGGCAAAAATGGTCGCTCTTGCGGGGGAAGAATTGCCTGACCCCAACCGCCAGTTTGCAAGCCCATTTCTGCCAATGTTTTGGCTTTTTTCAGCCCCTGCAAAGCGGCTTGTTTTGGATTGGACACAGCGGCCTTATTAGAACTAGAGGCCATATTACCAAAACTGTGCCCGCCGTAGTGATGAGAAAGACCGACTAGGCCATCAAAATTGTATTCAATATAACTCATCGGTTAATTATCCTTTGAAAACCCTTGTGGCAATTGTTTCGGCATAACCACCTCGTCAGACTCCACAGAAGCGATTGGGTAAGCGCAATAATCGGGCGCATAAAACGCACTTGGACGATGATTTCCACTTGCACCAATACCGCCAAATGGCGCTGAGCCGCTGGCGCCAGTCGTTTGCCTGTTAAAATTAATAATGCCTGCACGAGAGCGACTTAAATAACGCTCATAGAGCGCTCTATCATCTGAAATTACTCCCGCGGATAAACCGTATTTTGTATTATTAGCCGTAGCGATAGCGGCGTCGAAATCTTTCACTCGATAAACTTGCAAAAGTGGTGCAAAGACCTCCTCGTCCTCAATATCACTGACATTGGTCACATCAATAATTGCCGGCGTAACTAGGGTGTCAATATTTCTAAGTTGTATCGGCATTAAAAGTGGCTCTGCGCCTCGCTTAACCAATTTATTCACTGCTGACAGATAATGATTTGCAACATCACTGCTGACCACTGGACCCATATACGGCTCTTGCTCATCACTCCATAAGCCAACTCTAAGTTCTTTTGTCATTTCCACAAGCTTTGCCAATAGTGCGTCCGATTTTTCATCGCCATCAGGCAAAATAAGGCGTCTTGCACACGTACAGCGCTGCCCTGAAGTAATAAAGGCAGATTGAATAATATGATAACAAGCGGCTTCTAGATCAGTCACACCTGAAACAATAAGAGGGTTATTGCCGCCCATCTCTAGTGCCAAATTAATTTCTGGTCGCCCAGAAAAATGCCTGTGAAGAGTCTTTCCAACCTGTGATGACCCCGTAAAGAAAAGCCCGTCAATATCAGCGCTTGCAAGCGCGACACCCACTTCTTTTTCGCCTTGTAATAAATTAAGAACGCCCATTGGTAAGCCGGCTTTTTCCCATAAATTCATCATCATTTCACCGATTTTTGGGGTGATTTCACTTGGCTTGAATAGTATTGTATTGCCCGCTAATAGTGCTGGCACAATATGACCATTAGGTAAGTGCCCAGGAAAATTATAAGGACCATAAACCGCAACAACGCCGTGTGCTTTGTGACGCAAAACACTGTTGAATGCTTCCGATTCGTTTAATTGAAAGCCAGTGCGTTGCTGATAAGCTTTTTCACTCAATGCAATTTTACCGACCATCGCACCAACCTCAGTGAGGCTATCCCATAATGGTTTGCCCATTTCACGGCTAATCATTTCTGCCAATTCGCGGGTGTTTTCTTTAAGTAATTCAGCGTATTGACGGATGATTTTAGCTCTTTTTTCATAACCCAAATCCATCCAAGCATCGAGCGCCTCTCTGGCCGCTTTTGCAGCTTCAATCACTTGATCAGGATCGGCTGCGCGCCCTTGCCATTCGACCGAAGAATCAGTGGGATTGATAGATACAAACTCTTTGCCTCTGCCCAGAATCCACTGACCATTTATATAACATGCATTATTAATCATGGCCACTCTTACTCCACTCGACCCGGCGCTATTGATAATTGGTCGCCAATATTTACACCCAAAATATTTGCTAAAGACTCAGTAATAATGACACTATCACCCTTAATATGCACATCCGCCAAGCACGCTTTAAAATCAATCAACGAGGTTGTTGAGACCAGCATTTTATTTTTTGTTTCAGGTAAATCTTGAAAAGCAGAAATCGTTAATGATTTGGTGTTTTTAATTGTGGCAATACTCTCTCTGTAAACTTCAACCGTTGGTCCGCCATCAAAAATATCAACGTAGTCATTATAGTGAAAGCCCTCTTTTTCAAGCATGCGTAATGCTGGTGTGGTTGCTTCAAATAATTTACCAATCGCCTCTCTCGCTTCCGGATGCAATAGGTCGATATAAATAGGATACTTGGGCATCAAGTCTCCAATAAAGCTGTTGTCGTCAATACCTGATGACATGACATCCGCTTCATCAAAGGCCATGCCAAAAAAATGCACGCCCAAATGATCCCAAACAGGGGAGCGATCATTTTCATCTCGATAACCTCTCATCTCGGCAATAATTTTCTCATCAAATCTATCGGGATGATTGTGCATGACCATGTAACGAGAGCGAGATAGCAATGAACCATTACCACCAAAGCGGTACTCAGGCAATAAATACAAAGAGCCAATTTCTGTGGTTCCTGTGTAATCGTTAGTCAGGGTTAGCAGTCTAGTTTCTTTGGTCTTATTAAGCTCAGGGCAGCGTTGAGTCACTCGCATCACTTTGTAAGAATAGAAAGGGTGATCCCTTCCAATGTTGGTGTAAATTGCGGTTGTACCAACTAAATCACCGCTCTCAATATCTTCTAACACCATAAACAATGTCTTAGTGCCTTCACCATTTAAATTGTCGGTGCAAGATTCAACACTTGTTTTGATACGCTTTTCTAATAACTTGTAATCTGCTGGCATGGAGGTCATACCACCGCCTGTTTTGGAAGCCAACCCAAACAATTTGTCCAGGTCTTTGGTTTTAATAGGTCTAACAATTTGCATCTTCTTTAAGCCTTTTTTAATTTTTCGCTATCGCGAATAAAATCGAATTCACCCTTTGCCATACGCATTAATATCAATGCGACAAATTTAGTACGCTCAGCCAAACTATCAATCACCATATATTCGTTAACACTGTGAATATCGCCACCACGAACACCCAGCGTATCCACGTTCGGAAGGCCGCTCTGCGACAAGTTGTTGCCATCACAAACACCACCCGTTGCTCGGTAAGCAACTTCTATCCCCAGCAAATCACCTGTTTCGGTGATAAAGTTTTGTAAATTTTGATTAGCTCTAGTCAGTGGCTTTGGTCTTCTTGTGATACCACCAAATAACGCCACTTGATAACCCTCAGCAGAATTATGATCGGCAACCAATGATGAGAGCTGCTCTTCTAGCCAATCAATATCGCCATTACTCTCAATGCGGCAGTTGAAACGACCCACAGCCAAATCAGGAACCACATTAAGGGCGCCGCCGCTTTGAATGTTAGCAATATTAACAGTTAGGCCATCTTTCTGTCCATGCAATGCATTTATCTCATTAAACAATGTTATTAAGTGAACAAGGGCGTTTCGACCAGATTCAATATCACGCCCAGCGTGGGCAGATTTTCCGTCCACACGCACGGTGAAATTTCCCGAGCCTTTGCGCTCGCCCACAAGAGTTCCATCGGGTAGAGAGGGTTCGAAAATAAGACCAACATCGTGATATTTTGCGCGCTCAACCAAATAGGCGCCGGAACATGGTGAGCCGATCTCCTCATCAGGGTTGAGCAGTATTTCGATACCAATCTCATCCATTAAACCGTTATTTCGAAGGCACTCAAGTGCCTTAAACATGACCGACAGCCCACCTTTTAAATCAGCAATTCCCGGACCATTTATCAGTCCGTTGCCAAGTTCTGTACAAACCTGAAAACTATGATCTTTATCGTAAACCGTATCGTAATGGCCCACCAACAGTACCGATGGCTTATTCTCTTGCTCCCTGCTAAGTCTAATAATAGGCGGTGATGGAAAGGGCACCTCTTCGCCCCGATCGTTGACAACGACACGATCTGGCAATTCAACAAACTCCGCCTCACCAAACTCCGACAACTTAACAAGTAAGACTTCAGACAATCGATTCAGACCTTCAAAATTTGTACTACCAGTATTAATGTCGCACCAACTGATGAGCTCGGCCAACATGTCGTTTTGCTGTTCGTCTATTTGGCTAAATAATTGTGCTATTTTGGCTGATACTGTGCTCATAATGATTTTTACTTATTTCTTAATATTATTACATATAAGTTATATAATTCTGATAATTATACATAATTAAAGAATTTTATTAGTATTTACACCTCTTTATGGCATAATTAAGAGTTATTATTTCGTCTATAATCTATGCATCAGCAGCTTCCTTGATTTAACCTATTCGCACAACCAACCGTTATGACAAATAAACAATTCGACAATTTAGTTGATATTAATAAAAAATCAATTTTTCACCCCGCCTCATCAATCAGCGATGTGCTGGATAACGGTACGAGTATTTGCCTTGAAGGCAAGGGTGCGACTATCACGACTCACAATGACGGCGAACTAATCGACGGCATGTCAGGTCTATGGTGTGTCAATATTGGCTACGGTAGAGAGGAGCTAGGAAAGACCATGCTGGACAGTGCCAGCTCAATGGGCTACGCGCATAGCTTTTCAAGCACTTCAAACACACCGCAGATCGAGCTTAGTGAAAAACTACTGGATCTTACACGCGGTGTTTTCGCCAGAGTGCAGTACGGCACTTCGGGCTCTGACTGTATTGATACCGCTATCAAGCTCGTTCGTTACTACAACAACCTTAGGGGCAAGACAGAGAAAAAGAAAATCATTGCTAGAGTTAACGCCTATCACGGCACCACATTGGCCGCTGCTAGTGTCACTGGCATAGCGGCATTTCATACTGCTTTTGATTTGCCAATTGATGGCGTTTTAAGAGCGCCCAAGCCGCATTTTTACGTTGATGGCGCAGAATGGGAAACAGAAACACAATTCACCAAGCGCATGCTTGATGAAATCGAGGCAATCATTATTGGCGCGGGTGCAGATACGGTGGCCGCATTCTTTGCCGAGCCCATTTATGGCGCCGGCGGTGTCATTACGCCACCAAAAGGCTACTTCCAAGGCTTGCGAACGCTTTGTGATAAATACGATATTTTGCTATTGGCTGACGAAGTAATCACTGGTTATGGCCGTACAGGTGAGTGGTTTGCCCATCAATATTATGATTATAAGCCAGACCTAATGACAACAGCTAAAGGCCTAACGTCAGGCTATTTCCCTTTGTCTGCGCTTTATATTGGCGACAAAGTGTGGAACGTTTTGGTAGAGACGGCTGACGAACTCGGCGCCTTCTTCCACGGCTATACCTACAGCGGTCACCCAACGGGCTGCGCTGTCGCACTGAAAAATATTGAAATACTTGAGCGAGAAAACCTTGTGGGACGTGCTAAAGAGTCGGGCGCTTATATGCACGCCCAATTTAAAGAAAAATTAAATGGCTGCCCAATCATTGGTGAAGTCAGAGGTGCCGGACTGTTGGCCGGCCTGCAAATTGTCAAAAGCAAATCGCCCAAGACGTTTTTTGAGCGCGCTGACAAAGCCGCACCAACACTACAAAGCGCCATTAGAGAAGAAAAAGTACTACTCAGAGGTCTGCCTTCAGCCGACACCATTGCAGTATCACCAAGCTTTGTTATCACTGAACAGCAAATTGACGCCATGGTTTCCGCTGTTGTTAACGGTGCCGCCAAAGTGCAAGAAAAGTTTGGGATTTGAGGTCTAACGCCAAGTAAGACCTAGCACCAGAAAAAATCCGTCTGCTATTCCAAGACGCCAATTGTTGCATACTGATTGCTAAAAATTGGGTATATTGTCAATCATTATCCACTTTTGCGCGGCATTATGTCTATTCAACACTTACAACACATTATTAACGGTACTCAAACCTCGGGCGGCTCTGGCCGTATGTTTGATATCTACAACCCTGCCACCGGTCAAGTAAGCAGGCAAATTGAGGGCGCAAGTGCGTCAGATACTGCACAAGCTATTGCTATTGCCAATGACAAATTTGCTGAGTGGTCGAAAGTGCCACCCTCAAAGCGAGCGCACATTATGTTTGCTTATCGTCAATTGATTATTGATCATACCGACGAACTGGCAGAATTGATTTCGCAAGAGCATGGCAAGACATTAGCCGATGCCAAAGGTGAAGTAGGAAGGGGCTTGGAGATTGTCGAATATTGCACAGCTATCAATAACCACCTAAAATCCGATTTTAGCGCAGACGTTTCTAATGGCATTGACAGTCACAACCTTCGTCAGCCAATTGGCGTTTGTGCAGGCATTGTGCCTTTTAACTTTCCCGCAATGGTACCAATGTGGATGTATCCCGTTGCTATTTCTTGTGGCAATACTTTTATCCTCAAGCTCTCTGAAAAAGTGCCTTCGTGTGGCTTGCGCCTCACTGAATTAATGCACGAGGCTGGTTTGCCAGCTGGCGTACTCAACACCATTGTTGGTGACAAAGAAGCGGTAGACGAGATTCTAAGTAACGACGCCGTAAAAGCAATCAGCTTTGTTGGCTCAACGCCAGTTGGTGAATATATTTATCAAGAGGGCTCTAAGCACAACAAACGTGTGCAGGCGCTTTGTGGTGCGAAAAACCACATGATTGTGATGCCGGATGCCGATCTAGAATTAAGCGTTGACGCTGTCATAGGTGCGGCCTACGGTTCTGCTGGTGAGCGTTGTATGGCGATTTCAGTCGTGGTGGCAGTTGGCGATGAAACGGCAGACAAATTAATTGCCTCTCTTTCGCCAAAAGTTAAATCCTTAAAGATTGGCGCATACAATGAGCCCGATGTTGAAATGGGGCCGGTAATTTCCAAGCAAAGCCAGGAAAATATTCTGTCATACATCGACGCTGGCGTTAGCGAAGGCGCCACGCTTGCAGTTGATGGTAGGGTGGCTAGCAATGAGCACGACGGCTTTTTCGTTGGCGGCTGTTTGTTTGACAACGTTACCGCCGATATGTCAATTTATACCGATGAGATTTTTGGTCCAGTACTTTGTGTGGTGCGCGTTGCAACTTACGATGCGGCATTAAAACTGGTAAACGATCACGAATACGGTAATGGCACAGCCATCTTTACCCGTGACGGTGACACCGCCAGACACTTTACTAGCCACGTCCAAGTTGGCATGGTTGGTGTCAATATACCAATCCCTGTACCGGTTGCCATGCACAGCTTTGGTGGCTGGAAGCGTTCCCTTTTTGGCGGCTCTTCAATCCACGGCATGGAAGGTGTGCGTTTTTATACGCAGCTCAAAACCGTCACCTCAAGGTGGCCTTCAGGGATTCGTAAAGGCGCTGAGTTTCACTTTTCCAGTGGCAAAGACGTCTAACCCTAACCCTTAAACAAGAGCGGCAAAAGCTTGATTTAGCGCCTCCTCTGGCCAGCCCATTTGCCTGAGGTTGTTGCGTATTTGATCTCTTGTTTGGCCTTTCTTTCCCATGATTTTGATCATGGAGATTAATTTTTGTAATTGCTCTTGTTTGCGTTTCTTTAGGTCTAATGCCGACCCCTCCACTTGCGGCTCTTGATGGGTTTCGACGATAGCAGGCTGGATTGGCTCTTGGGCATTGTTTTCATAAATGTCTTCTTCTAATGTCCCATCCTCTGCGGAAACCAAGTCACTCTTCTTTGACTTGTTGTAATTTTTTTGCAAGCCTATCATGCCAGTTAGCACAATAATAATTGTAGCCGTAAGCTCGAAGGTGATTTCTGGATAGGCATCGTTAATCACAGCCAGAAGCAAGGCGCCAACGACACAAAGGACAATCACCCAAGAAATAAACAGCAACACACTTTTGCCGCTTACTTCGTCATTGATGCTTGTTTGCTGATTCTCATCTTCTCGGCTGCGTCTATTTTTTTCTGAACGATTGTAAGCTTTTTGTATGCTAATTATGATGGCAATCGCCGCCAAAGGCATCAATAAAAAAGGAGCTTTTACAAAAAGCGCCAACACAACTCCAAACCATATTAATAAAATGGCAATAATCCATGCTACAATCATAAAAAATAATTTCATGGCCCTTTCCTTATTCTATTTAATCTCAATTCTACCTATGAATTAGAAAAAATATTACTTAAAACCGTGTGGCAGAATAAGGCTTGGTATCTATAGGTGTTTTTTCGTTTTGCATCATATTAACCAGTATTTCCGCAGTGATTGCGGCTTGAGTTAAGCCTAAATGCTGATGGCCAAAGGCAAGCATAATATTTGGGTGAACTGGATGACGGTCAATAACCGGTAACGAATCTGGCAAGGTTGAACGATGCCCCATCCATAAGCTTTTATGCGCGCTAGACCGTAGTTTTGGAATAATGCCGGCACTTTGATTTTTTAACAAGGTAAAGCGACTTTTGATTGCCCTGAGTTTTAAACCACCCAACTCACTTATGCCGACAACTCTTATAGCCGATTCAAGCGGGCTGACAAAAAATCGATTCTCAGCTGAAGCAATAAGGTGTTTTATATTTAAGCCATTTTTCTCAAAATCCACATGGTAACCGCGCTCTGCAACTAGAGGGACGCTCAACCCAAGACCGCTCACAAGCTTTTTACTCCATGCGCCAACACAAATAATCGCCTTATCAAAAATAGTCTCTTTCAACGCTGTCAAGAAAATCACTTCACCCTGTTGTTTAATTGAAGCCACCTCTTGTTGAGCAAACACACCGCCACGCTCAATAAATTTGGAAAATAATGCCTGACACAGCTTGTATGGATCGCTCACTTGGTATGCGTCTTCAAAATATAATGCGTGTGATAACTGCTGGTCAAGTTCGGGCTCCAACTCTCTAATTTTCGCACTATTTATAAGCTCACACTTAATCCCATACCGTTGCATCATGTCTCGCTGGCTTATGACATCTTCTATTGTATTTTTTGACTTCCACAACAATAAAAAACCGGGCTTACGCAAGAAATGCAAACCATCAATATCGTTCAATAGCCGCTCCCAAGCCCCAACAGACAACTCGTTAAGTGAATTAATAGCACCTCTCGATACTTCAATATTTTTCTTAGACGTTTGACGCATAAAACGCACCAACCAAGTAGCTAGATTAATAAGTTGTGATGGGGGCAAAGAAAGTGGTGAGTTGGGGCTAATCCACATTTTGATCGCAGAAAAAACACTCATATTCTCAGCAAGAGGACTGATTAATTGCCTAGCTAAAAAGCCTGCGTTACCGTAAGACGCTCTTTCACCAGGTGGTGTTTTGTCAAAGAGTGTCACTTGATAGCCTGCACGTTGCAACTCTAAAGCACTGCAAATTCCAACAACACCAGCACCAACCACTGCTACTGTTTGCTTGTTAAGACTTGACATGAGGAATATTAGTTAATACTACTTTTTGCCAGAATAGCTGCGGCCAAATCTTCAATAGCCGCGCCTACTGATTTGAATACGGTAATTGCTTTGTCACTATTCACAAGATCAGCTCGCCCGCGATGTTGACCAGAACAGAGATCGAAAAATTCAGCAACTATGCTCTCTTCCGTAATCGCACCCTCACTGATTGGAATAAGGATGTCACCAGTTTCGCTGAACGCGCCAGCACGTGTATCAACAAATACATCACCAATCTGCATGGCTGCGTTGTTCGTTTCGCGCATCTTAGGGGTAAAACTGCCCACCAAATCTAAGTGAGCTCCTGCTGACAACCACTCCCCCATAATCAGTGGTTCTGTTGCCATTGTTGCGCAACTGATTAAATCCACTTGTTGGGCTACTTCTTGTAAATTTTCCGGTAGACATATATGGGCATTAATACCGTCAACCCTAAGTTCTTCTACCAGACGCTGTGCAGAATCTGGGTTGCGCCCCCACACATGCACGACCTCAATTGGTCGAACGCTCATATGAGCTGGTATTAGATATCGCGCCATGCGCCCAGTACCAACCATTAACATTGAGTTAGTATCTTCTCGAGAGAGATAACGCGAAGCCAATGCAGAGACTGCAGCTGTTCGCCTAGAAGTCAGCTCATTACCATCAAGTTGCAAGAATAAGCGCCCTGTTTTGCCACAACTCAATAGGTAGTGCCCCGTCAAACCAGCCAAGCCGCGTTTATTATTGCCCGGAAAAACATTAACAATTTTTACGCCAGAATATTCACCTTCAATCCACGCCGGCATCAACAACAAAGTAGCATCCGGATCGCCTGGAACTTTCATGTTGTGGTGATGTCGAACGGGCGAGTTTACTGTCTGAGTAAAAATTTTATCCAAACAATCTATCAATTCTTTCCACGGCAGAGCTTCTGCGGTTTTTTGTTGGTCTAAGATCATTGTCATGCCTCTATCTATTCTTTGTTATTGTAACTCAAAACACTACAATGCAAGCAAATTCGCATTACCACCAGATGCCGTGGTATCTACGGTTACCACGCGTTCATTTAGTAGCTGCCATGGCTCATTGATAGAATCAATCACGGGAGTGATGCCAGCGTTTCGATCAATTACTGAGATCTCGATCTCTGTGGCGTCGCCACTATAGATAATGGCATCATAGCAATCGCTTTTAAGCAGCTTGGCAGTGGGCTCCACCCCCATCTTGAAGAGCTTACTTGCATCGACACCCAATCTAATCAACTGATCAATGTACTCTTGACTCAAGATTGTCATTACAGTGTTTCCGAGCGCCATTGCCATTAAGCATTGCTGTAGAGCATCCTTATCACTAAGTCCAAGACAAAGAATGCAGCCTTTCGGATGATAGCTCAGTGTATTACTTTCCCCGGTTGGGCCAGGCAGTTCAACGCTCTGGCCATATTGATTGACTGCTCTTTGCAGATTATCGATAAAAGTTTGTTTAAGCTTTGGAAATGCGCCTGCTACCTTAGCCAACGTCGCTTGATCAAAAAATGCCGGGTTATTTGACAGCCCCCCAACATCTTTTCTGATAGCCGCTGTATCGAGTTTTCTGCTGTAACCATTAAGTGCACTTGGGCCGCCAGCTTTAGGGCCTGTTCCAGATAGTCCCTCTCCGCCAAATGGCTGCGAGCCAACAATGGCGCCCACTTGATTGCGATTAATATAAATATTGCCTGCATTAATTCTCTTACTAACCAAGTCCACTTGCGTTTTTATCCGCGAGTGAATGCCAAATGTCAGGCCAAAACCCTTGGCATTCAATTGATCAATCATGTATTCCAAGTGCTCGGATTTATAACGAATTACATGCAGAATCGGGCCGAAAAACTCCTCGTTAACACCATCCAAACTATCGAGCTCGATCATTGTTGGCGCAACATAATAACCATTCACATTCCCATGCTGCACTTTTGCAATAACTTTAGCATGAGCACCGGCATTATCAATATGTGCTTGCAATTTGTCTTTCGCATCGATATTGATAACTGGTCCACAATCTGTACTTAAGTACTTGGGATTGCCGAGACTAAGCTCTGCCATTGCACCTTTAATCATGGCGCTAATGCCATCAAAACAATCCTCCTGAATGAATAATATTCTGAGCGCCGAACAACGCTGCCCAGCACTCTTAAAAGCACTGTCAATCACATCACGTGTTACCTGCTCACTAAGCGCAGTAGAATCCACCACCATCGCATTAAGACCGCCAGTTTCAGCAATCAATCGAGCGCTGTTGTTTTTTAGTAAGTTGCGTTTAATGCGTTTAGCCACTTGTGTCGAGCCAGTAAATGCAACACCAGCAATATTGGCATCACTCGTTAGCACTTCACCCACATCACCCCCCCTACCCAAGACAAGTTGTAGCAAGCCAAGAGGTATGCCGGCTTCATGCAGTAACTGCGTGGCTCGATAACCAATGAGCGAGGTACTTTCTGCTGGCTTGGCAATTACAGCATTGCCCGCCGCAAGGGCGGCGGCCACTTGGCCTGTGAAAATAGCCAAAGGAAAATTCCAGGGGCTTATGCATACAAACACACCAAGTGCTTCGCGCTGTTTTGGCATAACAACTCTGCCCAGATTGGCGTAATATCGAAGAAAGTCAACTGCTTCGCGCACTTCGTCAATGGCATCTTGAAAGGTTTTCCCCGCTTCGCGCATGGCCAATACCATCAGCTCTGCTTGATTGGTCTCGAATAAATCCGCGGCTCGCTCCAAACTAGCCAGAATTGACTCTGTAGAATAGCTGTTACTAGCAAAGGACGCTTTCGCATTCAATACACATTGCTTAATTTGCGCTTCATGTGCAAAGGTCGCACAACCCAAGTCGTCTGACAAATCCGCTGGATTTACCACTTTATGCTGAGAGTCGTCGCCACCATCAACTGAAGTTGCCACAATAGAAGCGGCGCGCCACTCATGATCAATCCAAGATTGTTGCGCGCGTCTTAAAACATCCACTTCGTCTTGCTCAGACAGCACAATTGATTTGGAGTTGTCACGAGCGGGCTGATAAATATCCCTCGGTAGTGGAATCTTTGAATGCCTCGCCTGAGAATCACTCTCTACTTCACTCAAAATATCAGAAGCCAATTCACTTGGTTTGATATTCTCATCAAATAGATGATTGATGAACGAACTGTTTGCGCCATTTTCCAATAAGCGCCTCATTAAATAAGCCAACAAATCTTTGTGACTGCCAATGGGTGCATATATTCTGGATATCACGCCATATTGGCTTGCCAACTGGTTGTGCAACGATTCCCCCATACCGTGCAAACGCTGCACCTCAAAACCTTTTTTATTGCCTGCAATTTCACAAATACTGATTAACGTATGCGCGTTGTGACTGGCAAATTGTGGATAAATTCTATCTCGCATCTTCAGAAGCTTTTGCGCACAGACCAAATAACAATAATCGGTATTCGTTTTTTTGCTAAATACCGGATAGTCAACATCGCCCAGCACTTGGGCATTTTTGATCTCACTGTCCCAATAAGCGCCCTTCACCAATCGCAACATAATTTTCAAGTCGTGCTTTTTACTCAACTCATAAAGCCAGTCAATCACCAACGGTGCGCGCTTTTGGTAGGCTTGCACAACCACACCAAACCCTTGCCAATTAATGCCAGCCTTGCTTTGAGCAATAGCCTCGATCACATCCAGGGATAAATCCAAGCGCTCAGCCTCCTCCGCATCAATATTGATGGCAATATTGTACTGTTCCGCAATATTGACCAGCGCCAACACTCTCGGCACTAGTTCATTAAGTACGCGCCCTCTATGCATAAAATCATACTTCGGATGCAGGGCAGACAACTTTACCGAAATACCGTTCGCAGCAATAATATCGTCTCCATCGCTACTTTTGCCAATGGCAATTAACGCTTTCTTGTAAGACAAAAAATACCGATCGGCATCTTTCATGGTCCAGGCAGCCTCGCCGAGCATGTCAAAAGAATGAACTGCAGCCTTGCTTTGGTTGGCTTTAAGTGCACTATCAATATCTTCCGAAAAAACAAACTGCGAACCAAAGAAACGCATGACATTGTAAGCACTGAAGCGAATGCCAGGCTTTGCAAGAATATCAAGTGCGTGCTTGATGCGATTTTTAATCGAGGAGCTATAACCGTGACTAATCATCATATCCGCCACACTCAGTGCGATTGTCGCCATATTGACCATCGAAGATTTTTTTCCGCCCAAATGTTTGGACCAGGGTTTATTAGAGATCTTGTCAGAAAACAACTTGTCTCGGGTTTTATTATCGGGCACACGCAAAAATGCCTCAACCAGAGTCATCAGTGAAAGACCCTCCTCGCTGCTGATACTGTACTCTGAGATAAACAGCGACAATAAATCGGGCTTATTATCTGCTCTCAATTCCTTTATAAAGCTTGTGGTAACACTTTTAAACCGCTCTCGCTGGTCATTATCGGTGCATTCGAGCACCTGCAATTGTGTCATTGCCTGGCCTTCTGGCATTACTCTAGCAGCCCTAATTTCTTTTCTCAAGACTGTGTAGTCGATGGGCAATGTCTCTTTAAACATTTTTTTATTCCAAATAAATGCAGTCTAGTTATTATAAATTATATAAAATAGTCATAATTACTATGAATTTATATAAATACAGTCATTAGTGTCTAATCTATAGATAAATATAATTTATTTATCTAAATTAGTTTCGTTATTAGGAAATATGCCCATGTTAGATAATTACGATCGCAAGATTTTAAAACTGTTGCAGGCCGATGGCAGAATGACAATCACAGAATTGTCGGATCAGATTGGCTTGTCAAAAACCCCTTGTTTAAATCGCGTTAAAAAATTGGAAACCAAAGGCTACATTCGCGGCTATCGAGCGGTGATCAATCACGAATTGGTTGAGGACAACCACATTGCCTTTGTGCAAATTAAAATGGACGACACCAAAACACAAGCATTAAACGCCTTTAATGCCGCCATCAAAGAAATACCTGAAGTTGTACAATGCCATTTAATAGCCTCACACTTTGATTACTTACTTAAGGTCAGAACCAATAATATGGAGAGCTATCGAAAAGTACTGGGCGAGAAGATATCCGCCTTGCCTCACGTGCAAAACAGTTCAACCTTTGTCGTGATGGAAGAAGTTAAAAGCTATATCTGAGACAGCAGCCAGTTCTTAAATAACCGTACATTTTGACGTTCTAAATGTGTCTTGGGGCAGATGACGTAGTACCCCTCCTCAGGCCTTAATACATGATCAAAGAGGCGCACCAGACGACCAGAACGCAAGTGCTCGCCTACGAGTAGCGAAGAGCCCATGGCCACACCTTGGCCGTCGATGGCGGCCTGAACTAAAACATTCGTATCATCGATAATGGTGCCCCTATTGGGGTCGCTCTTGCTAAAGTTTGCACTCCTTACCCAGGAAGACCATGATTGGTAGTTAGCGTCATGAAGCAAGGAAAGCTGCGCAAGATCAGCCTCGCCCAATTCATGATCAAATCCAGCAACCAAAGCTGGACTACATACGGGGAAAAAATCGAGTGATAGCAAGTGGAAACTCTCAACGTTGGGCCACTTACCATCGCCATAGGTAATGGCAACATCAATCTCTTCTCTGGCAAAATCGACTTCGTCGTTTGAGTGAAACAGACTTAAATTAATATCCGGATTATGGCGCCAGAAATTATTTAAACGTGGAGAGAGCCACTTTGCAGAAATAGACGGAGCTAGCTTTACTTTCAACATATCAAAACCATCATCAGCACTAACTTGCAACAACCTATCTGCAATAGCGTCCAGTGACTTTGTCATCACAGGCAATAAGTTTTTCCCCTCATTCGTCAATTGAATTTTTCTGGACTGTCGAATAAACAACTGCACACCAATTTGGAGCTCCAATTTTCGTATTTGGTGACTGGCAGCAGCTTGAGTGACATGCAGCTCGTCGGCAGCCCTGGTAAAGCTTAAATGTCGTGCAACCGCCTCAAAAACCTTAAGGCCATTCAGTGACGGGAGTTTGCTTCTCATATAACAACAATAAAATGTTTGATTAATAATACATTAGTTTTTCTTATGCTATATAAATATTATTTATCATTTGTGAAAGACTTTTAGATGTTTTATAATAAAAAAATCTAATCACTTATATACTAAAGGGTAAGAAATGACACGAAGAAAAACTGGTGGCAGAGCGGCACGAATCGCTCTAAGAGCAGCGCCACTCGCTGAGGATGAAAAGCCCGTACTACCTGGCGAATTGGGTGGCTCTTATAAACCACTGAGCGACAATCAAGTTAAGTCAATTGAGGCCAATGTGTTTCGCATCCTTGAAGAGGTTGGTTTTGCTGATGCCACGCCGCATTGTATCGAAGCCACTATTGCATTTGGCGCCACTATGGGTGATGATGGTAGACTTAGAATGTCAAAAGAGGTAGTCAAAAAAGCCATGGCAATGTCGCAGCACGGTTTGACACTTCACGGCCAAATTGAGAAATACGATCTAGATTTAAGCGGATCAAGAGTGCACTTCTCCACAGCTGGCGCAGCGGTTTTAATTGCCGACCCAGAAAACAATGAGTATAGAGAATCACTCAGTCAGGACCTTTACGACATGGCACGAATTGCCGATCAATGTGAGCACATTCACATGTTTCAACGAACCTGTGTTTTGCGTGATATTCCAGATCCGCGATTGCTAGATCAAAACTCAGTTTATTGCGCCGCTATGGGCACACAAAAACACATTGGTGTTAGCTTTACCGAAGCACACCATGTGACTGACGGTCTAGAAATGCTGCATATTATTGCCGGTGGTGAGGATAAATGGCGCGAGCGCCCTTTTGTTAGCATGAGTAACTGCTTTGTTGTGCCACCAATGAAATTTGCTGAAGAATCTTTAGAATGTTTGCGTGTTGGCGTTGAGGGCGGTATGCCTATTTTGCTGCTCTCTGCCGCACAAGCTGGTGCAACTGCACCACCTTTATTGCCAGGTGTTGTTTCACAAGCCTGGGCTGAATGCCTCGGTGGTTTGGTTTATGCCAATGCCATTAAACCTGGCGCACCTTGTATATTGGGTACTTGGCCTTTTGTTTCAGATTTGCGCAACGGCTCCATGTGTGGCGGCTCGCCAGAGCAAGGCCTAATCTCTGCTGCTTGCGCACAAATGGGCAACCATTTTGACCTACCGACCGGCGCACCCGCCGGTATGACGGATTCGAAATTTCCAGATTTTCAAGCAGGATCAGAGCGTGCATCAACACATGTGGTAACGGCACTCGCCGGCGCAAATATCATTTATGAATCTGCCGGTATGTACGCAAGTCTTTTGGGCACATGCCCTGAGAGTTTATTGTTAGACAATGACTTGTTAGGTGCCTCGTTAAGAATGACCAAAGGCCTCAGCGACGAGAGCGAAGAGGCTCTTTGTTTTGAAACCATAAAAGATGTTTGTTTGAATAACAAGGCTCACTATCTTGGTTCCGACCAAACCATCAATGTCATGCAGAGTGAGTATATCTATCCAGAGCTCAGCAATAGGGACTCTCCTAACGACTGGGCTGATATGGGAAAACCTGTTATTTTGGAAACAGCAATCGCAAAAAAGAAAGAAATACTAGCAACTCACTTTCCCGACCACATTAGTGATGACACAGATAGAAAAATACGGAAAAAATTTGACATCAAGCTAAGCCGAGAAGCTATTGGCAGACAACCACTTGAGGATTAAAATCACATGAAAACACATGCAAAAGTTGTCATTATTGGTGGTGGCTCACTGGGTGTCAACCTAATGTATCACCTCTGTGAAGAGGGCTGGAATGATGTAGTGCTGATCGAAAAAGGCGAAATAACCAGCGGCTCCACTTGGCATGCTGCCGGGCTTTGCCCTAATTTTAACGGTAACCATACACTCTCTAGTATTCACGAATACACAATCAAACTTTATGACGAAATTCTGCCGCAAAAAACAGGCTTGCCTTCGTCATTTCACAAAACAGGCTCTCTACGTGTAGGCTACACCGAGGCTGAAGAGCAATGGTTTAGAAATATCATTAGCCGGGCCAACCACATTGGCTGTGAGATGCACTTTGTCTCTAAAGAAGAGGCAGCGCTCATCAACCCAATGATGACTTTCGATGGTGCGCGTTGTATTTTATTCACCCCCAATGATGGCCATGTGGACCCAACAACGGTCGTCACTCAGCTTGCGCAACTAGCCAAAAAAAGCGGTGCTGAAATTTCGTCCTTTAACCGCGTTACAGACATTAACATTTTGCCTTCGGGTGAATATGAAGTAGTCACCGAATTAGGCAATATTATCGCCGAGCACGTCGTTAATGCCGGCGGTTGTTTCTCACCTCAAGTGGCAGAAATGGTTGGTGCTTATGTTCCACTGGTGAATCTCCAACATCAGTATTTGATTACCGAAAACCATCCAGAAATTGCCAAACTCGCCAAAGAATTGCCTGTCACTCGTGACTCAAGTGCCGCCTCTTATATTCGCCAAGAAGGCGATGGATTTTTGATTGGCCCCTACGAAACAAGAGGCTCAAAACCTTGGGCGCTCAGTGGCTTGGATTGGTCATTCGACCGAGAATTATTCGAAGGCGATTTGGAGCGACTCATGCCTTGGCTTGAACGCTGTATGGAGATCGTCCCAGGGTTCCAAGAAGTTGGTATTAGCACGGTTATCAATGGCTTGATTACGCACACTCCAGATGATAACTTATTGGTTGGCCCCGTTAGTGGGCTTCGCAACTTCTGGAACTTATGTGGTGCCAGTATCGGTATCGCCCAAGGTGGCATCGGCAAATATTTAGCGCAATGGATGATGCACGGCCAAACTGAACTCAATATGGCATCCCTTGACTCTCGACGTTTTGATCGATGGGCGGATCAGAAATACTGCACAACACGTGCCATCGAATCCTACGAGAGAATGTATGCGATGGGCGTACCAAATGAAAATCGACCGCACGGCCGCCCAATAAGAGTGAGCGCTCTGCACACCGTTTTGGCGCAAAAAGGCGCTGTTCATATTGTCAATACCGGCTTTGAAAAACCTGCCTGGTTTGCCACTGGTGACGTCAGAGAAGAAACACACACATGGGCGCACAGTGAAGCGCACGACATTGTGGCTCTCGAGTGCAATGCAGTAGCCAATACCTGCGGCATCACCGACATCAGCGGTACAGCAAAATTCAGAATTACTGGTCAAGACGCTTTTGCGTTTTTAGACATTCTTTCGTGCAATAAACTACCGGCGAGAGATGGACGTATCGGCCTAACACTTTTTCACGCACCGAATGGCGGCATTATGGCGGAACAAACGATTAGCCGTATCAGTGAAAATGAGTTTTTACTCATGGGCGCCATCGGTTCGCAAGTTAAAGACTACCAGTGGCTTGAGTGGCATAGTGACGACTACGATATCACCATTGAAGATCTTACTGAGGACTGGGGAGGGGTGCTTTTAACGGGACCCAAGGCCAGAGACATCCTCTCACAACGCACAAATGACGATTTAAGTAATAGTGGTTTTAGCTGGCTCAGTTGTAAAACAATTCAAATCGACTCTGCTCAAGTGTTTGCCATGCGCGTTTCTTACGCCGGAGAATTGGGATGGGAACTTCATATGCCGAGCTGGCAACTTATTTCCATTTACGAATCTCTATTTGAGGTTGGCGAACAATTGGGTTTAATGGATTTTGGTGGGCAAGCTTTTAATGCAATGCGTTTAGAAAAAATGTATCGTGCTTATGGTGGTGAATTTACCGAGGAGATCTCCGCACTGGAGGCTGGCATGGATCGGTTCTTGGATTTAAGTCGAGACTTTATTGGTGCGGATAATATTCGGGCTCGTCAAACCAATGGTGTCAAGCTACAGCTTGCTTATCTTGTTTTTGATGATCAGGTGAGCGCGGAATGCTTCGGCAACGAAGCGGTTTTTGTCGACAACCAACTCACTGGCATTATCACCAGTGGCGCCTATGGTCATCGTGTTGGTCACTCTATTGCCTTTGCTTATCTCAAACCAGAGCATTGCCAAGATGGCTTAGCGCTAACAGTTGACACATCACTTGGTTCACGCAAATGCCATGTCAACATGGATGCTGCTTACGACCCAAGTAATAGCAAATTACGCTCTTAAAATTTAAGCTTGAGTCTTTGGCTTGGGCTTTCTATTGGGTTTATTCGCTGAAAAAACGCGACGCTTAGGCTTTCTGCTTCTAGTCTGCTCGTCTTTGCGTCCTTCATGCTTATTGTGACTCGAGTTACCATGCTTCTTAGGCTTCTTCGGTCGTTTATCCTTGTTGAGACGTAGCTCTGGCGAATTCGGCACATCGTGACTTGGCCAAAAATCCTCGACCAGTTCACGCTCCAAGTGTTTTTGAATAAGGCGCTCAATATCAAACAATTGCTTCGCCTCATCAGCGCTTACCAACGAGATAGCCTCGCCTAACCTGCCTGCACGACCTGTACGGCCAATTCTATGAACATAGTCCTCTGGCACATTCGGCAAGTCAAAATTAATCACGTGCGGAAGTTGATCAATATCAATACCTCGCGCAGCAATATCTGTCGCTACCAACACTCTCACTTTACCGGCTTTAAAATCTGCCAATGCACGGGTGCGAGCGCCTTGGCTTTTATTGCCGTGAATCGCAGTTGCCGTGATGTTTTTCTTTTCTAGACTTGTGGCAATTCTGTTTGCGCCGTGTTTTGTTCTGCTGAACACCAACACTTGTTGCCAATCGCCTTGATTGATCAAGCGCGTCAACAATGCCGTTTTTCTTGATTTGTCGACCGGGCAAATCCAGTGTTTAATCGCTTCAACAGCCGTATTGCGCGGCGTAACGGAAATCTCGATAGGATCGTGAACCAGGCCCTTAGCAAGCTTGCGAATATCTTCAGAGAAAGTGGCTGAAAACATCAATGTTTGACGCTTTTTCGGTAGTAATTTGATAATGCGTTTGATATCATGGATAAAGCCCATGTCGAGCATGCGGTCTGCCTCATCAAGAACCAATACCTCGAGCTCGTCAAAATGCACAGCATTTTGAGAATATAAATCCAGCAATCGACCGGGTGTTGCCACCAATATATCAATACCTTTGCGCAGTTTCTGCATTTGTGGATTGATGCCTACGCCACCAAAAACCACGGCTGAACGCAATGGCAGATTATTGCCGTACGTTTTCACGCTATCGTGCACTTGCGCGGCAAGTTCACGCGTTGGCGTCAGTATCAGCGCTCGCACTTGATTTGAAGAAGGTCGTTTCCCACCTGAAAGCTTTTCTAAAATCGGCAAAGTGAAGCCGGCTGTTTTTCCTGTGCCGGTTTGTGCAGCAGCCATTAAGTCTTTACCCTCTAATACAATAGGGATGGATTTGGCCTGAATGGGTGATGGATCGGAATAGCCCTGAGCCTCAATGGCATCAAGAATCTGTTGCGATAATCCAAGTATTGAAAAACTCATATGATAAGATCGAAAAAAATAGGGTTGTATTTTACTGCTATTGCCGCATTGTAACTTATAATCTCAAATATGAGTGAAACAGACCGACTAAAAAGAATCGTAAGTCCTTGCGTCAGTATCTGCAAGTACAACAAAAACAACTATTGTGTGGGTTGTAAGCGCCACATGAACGAAATCTTTGATTGGTTTGATTTTACCAACGATATGCGTGTTGCCATCATGCAAGACTTGAGTGAGCGCGACATCGAAGCGGTGGGCTAGTTTAGCTTCTTAAACTCTTTAACGAAATATTGTTAATCAGCATCAGTGCGCTGACTGTCAACATCGCCCCAAATATCGTCGACAGCTGAATCGCCTCTCCCAAGAAAACAGCGCCCAGTATAATCACAAAAAATGGCACTAGAAAAGTAAAGACTGTACACTTAGAGCCCCATCTTTGCATGCCAGCAACATACACCGTTGCCGCAAATGTCGTACTAGCGATAGACATTAACAATATATTCACCCAGAATATTGCGTCCATATTGAAGACACTGCCGCTGACATTTTCATAGAAGAAAACAGTATTAAAAAGCGTTGCTATCAAGTAAATGTAGAAGCTCAGCAAAATCGGACTAACACTTTTACTTTGCGCTGTTGCAACCGACATCAACGCCCAGCTGGTCGCGGCCCACAAGAAAAACACAGTCGCGGTACTGAATATCTCATCCAAATCAAACTGCCAAACCTCAAGCATTGTTGAAACACCTATTGCACCGATAAACAACGCTAACCAGTCTTTAGCAATTGGTTTTTTCTTACTAAAAATTAACACAATGACAAAGGCAATAATAGGCATCAATGTGGTGATCAATGCTCCGCCAAAGCTTGCCGTGCCAATTTTAGTGCCCAGGAAAAATAGCTTTGTATAAGCAACCAGAAGAATGGCCGTTATCGCCGCAATCGCCAAGTTGCGCAAGTCGATCTTGTAGCTGATATTTAAATACATCAAAACCGGCAAGGTTGTCGACGTGGTGATCAGATAACGGTATGTCACCAATTCGTGCTCGTTGATATACATGGCCAAATATTTGGCGCTCACGAACGAGCCCGCCCAAGCGAGCATTGCCAATACCATAAAAAAAGAAAATAACTTTTCCGACTTCACACAAACACCAAGGTTAGACCAACGCCAACCATCACTGTGCCGCAAATATGGTTGACACGCTTGGCCATACCAGGGGTGCTAATCAAGCTTTTCAGCTTCTTCCCTAATAGTGAAATCACAATCAAACCCAACATGACACCCAAGCCCACAGTGGAAATTATCTGTACGCCGTAGAAAACACTGACTTCGGTTAGCTCAATCACAGCAGGTAAGACCGATATATAAAAAATCATTACTTTTGGGTTGGTTCCAGACACCAAGAATCCAGTTGCCAACTCTCTTGCGCTTGAACGCCTTTCAGGCCTTCCTTTGAGCGAAATACCGCCAGAGCGCCATTGAGAAACACCCAAATACACTAAATAAGCAGCGCCAAAATAGCGAACAAAACTCATCACAGGGGTAATATATTCAGCCATTGCATCGAGCGAGAATATTACTAACGTTAAATACATCATGTCGCCGAGAGTCGCGCCCACAGAGAAAAACATCGACGGCTTAAAACCACGCGACGTGCTGATCGACAATAAAGCCAAAGTGCCGGGGCCCGGTGTCACTGCAAATACCCAGGCAGTGATCAAAAGGATAATAAAATCGTTTAATTCCAAAATATCTCTGTGTTTATCTGTACGGCATGATGCCTTTAATTTTTATATTTTGCAATACGAACAAAGCCGAAACCGCCATCAAAGTGCCAATGGCATTTTGCAAGGTGAGTGATTCGCCAAAAAATAGCGCGCCCATTGCAATAGCAAAAAATGGCGTTAACAATGAGTATGTTGAGCATTTTTTAGAGCCCAAAACCCTAAGACCGACGTAATAAATAGTGCTGGCGATTGTCGTGCTGAGTATCGACACCGTCAAAATACTGATCCAAAAGTATCGATCCATCTCCGGCAAAGTGGAAAGAGGCGCATCAAAGCTCAAAAACCAATCGATTGAAAAAGTAAACAAGCACACATAAAAACTGAAGGTCAGCACGTGGGCGCCTTTCATCCATGCGCCACTAACACTAATTAAAGCCCAGCAAAATGCCGCTATAACAAAGTATAAATTGGCGCCCGTTAGTAATTCACCAATACCAAACTCGGTGATATCCATCATTAGCATGACGCCTCCTCCACCCCAAATAAGTGCCGCCCAATCTTTTAGAGGGGGTTGCTCTTGCTTAGAAAGCAACATCAGTAAATACACAATCATAGGGATGAGCACAGTCACAAGAGCGGCACCAAGACCTGCTGTGCCGAGGTCAACACCCATAAAGTAAAATCGAGCATTAGCAATCGTGAACAGCGCAATGAGTAGCGCTAAAGCCAAATTTTTCCAATCAATTTTAAATGACAAGCCCATGAACAGCAAAATCGGCACCATAGAGGCGGCCGCTAAAAAATAGCGATAAACAACGATTTCATTCTCTGTAATGTAGCCAGAAAGTGTTTTGGCTGCAATGGCTGAGAGTGCCCAAGTAAACACTGCGAGCACCATCAATAACGACATTGTTTTTTCTGATTGAATCATGTTTTCTCATATCCTATAAACGCACAATCGCATCCATCGATCTCATGACAGGTCTTTTCATTACCCCCTCGCCTTCCAGATGGGGTCATCACCTTAAGCTTAGAGTATTGGCAAGAGAGATCATAATGGGCCATTCCATTGACAGATTATAGTCATAGCATCTGCTATAATCACAACTAATTATGAACACCTTTTTTGCGAAATAAATGAACTTAGATTACCTTGATTTTGAACAACCAATTGCCGACCTAGAAGGCAAGATTCAAGCCCTTGAAAATGTCAAGGACAATGCCGACATTGCCCAGGAAGTAGACGCGCTTAAAGCAAAAAGTGAAGCGCTGACGAAAAAAATATTTTCATCGCTTTCAGATTGGCAAATTTCTCAACTCGCCAGACACCCAAAAAGGCTCTATACGCTCGATTATGTAGACACTATTTTTGATGAATTTACAGAGTTACACGGCGATCGTTCATTTGCGGACGATAAAGCAATGATTGGTGGTATTGCCAAAATAGACAACGCTTCATTCATATTTATCGGCCAACAAAAAGGACGATCTACCAAAGAAAAACTTCATCATAACTTCGGCATGGCTAGACCTGAAGGCTACCGTAAGGCGCTAAGGTTGATGAAAATGGCAGAAAAATTCTCACTGCCAATTGTTACCTTTATCGACACACCAGG
>ENA-OSET01000031-OSET01000031.1-sediment-metagenome-genome-assembly--contig:-NODE-31-length-167021-cov-7.548633_pt1 | contig 167021 bp, 149 predicted proteins | sample MGYA00237882_ERZ534229 | MGnify/ENA primary metagenome ERZ534229 (study PRJEB26408, sample SAMN06266212) | sediment metagenome | isolation source: Hudson Canyon methane seep mesocosm | place... | reverse complement strand
GGGTGGAGCAGTCTGGTAGCTCGTCGGGCTCATAACCCGAAGGTCGTTGGTTCGAATCCAGCCCCCGCTACCAATTTGATTTAGAACCCCTTTATGGGGTTTTTCTTTATCTGGAGATTCTAAATTGGGCCATCGGGCCCTTTTTTTTTACATGTATGGCTATTAGTGATCAAGTTGAAGAGTTAATCGAAGTTCCTATTGAATCATTAGGATATGAACTGGTGGGCGTGGAATATATAAAGAATGGCCGAGATACGGTTTTACGACTTTATATAGATGCGGAACAAGGCATATCATTAGAAGACTGTGAACGAGTTAGTCATCAGGTGAGTGGGATATTAGAGGTCGAAGACCCTATTAGCACTGCCTATTCTTTAGAAGTATCCTCTCCTGGTTTTGACCGCCCATTATTTAAGGCGCGAGATTTTGAACGTTTTACCGGCAGTAATGTAAAAATTTCAACAAAACTACCAATACAAGGACGTCGAAACTTTAAAGGTGTACTGCAAGGTTTTGAAAATGGTGAGGTGATAGTGCTTGTTGATGGTGAAGAGTATGCCTTACCACTGACAAAATTAGCAAAGGCTAGATTACTAACATAATAAGTAGTAGTTTGAGTTAGTTAAAACAAGATATAAATTAGTTTTCGAAATGAGAATCCATCGGGGGAATGATGAATAATAAAGAAATTTTACTAGTTGTAGATGCAGTATCAAATGAAAAAGGGGTTTCGAAAGAAGTCATTTTTCAGGCGATAGAATCTGCATTGGCAATGGCGACTCGCAAAGGGCATGATAATGAGCTAGATGCGCGTGTGGTTATTGACCGTGAAACTGGAGATTATGAAACATTCCGTCAATGGTTAGTGGTTGAAGATTCTGAGGAAGAGCTCGAATCTGAAGTAAACCAAATTAAATTTACTGATGCACAAGCAAAGCAAAGTGATATTGAAGTTGATGCTTATATTCTTGAACCGATCGAATCAGTAGAGTTTGGTCGTATTGCAGCACAAACAGCAAAACAAGTTATTGTTCAAAAAGTACGTGAAGCAGAGCGCGCACAAGTAGTTGAACAATATCAAGAAAAATTAGGCCAATTAGTCCATGGAACGGTTAAACGAGTTGAGCGTAGCAGTATTACCCTTTCTTTAGGTGGTAATGCAGAAGCCTTTATTCCTCGTGAAGAAATGATTCCTCGTGAATCTTTCCGAATTGGTGACCGTGTTCGAGGTTATTTAAAAGAAATTCGTACTGAAGGTCGTGGCCCTCAATTACTCGTTAGTCGTATGGCTCCTGAGTTATTAATTGAGCTATTCAAATTAGAAGTACCTGAAATTGGCGATGGCATGATTGATGTTCGAGGTGCTGCTCGTGATGCAGGTCTTCGAGCTAAGATTGCTGTAGAAGCTAAAGAAGCGCGTATCGATCCTGTTGGTGCCTGTGTTGGTATGCGTGGTTCACGCGTGCAAGCAGTTACCAATGAATTAGCGGGTGAACGTGTTGACATCATAATTTGGGATGAAGAGCCTGCTCGTTTTGCTATTAATGCAATGGCGCCAGCAGAAGTACTCTCTATCGTAGTTGATGAAGATGCTCATAGTATGGATATTGCCGTTGAAGATGAGCAGTTATCTCAAGCAATTGGCCGCGGTGGTCAGAATGTTCGTTTAGCGAGCCAACTAACAGGTTGGACATTGAATGTGATGTCTTCAACAGATGCCGATCAAAAAGCTGAGACTGAAATTGGCGATTTAATCAAAGTCTTCATGGATGATTTAGATGTAGATGAAGATGTAGCGTTAATCTTAGCTCAAGAAGGATTTTCTAGTTTAGACGAAGTGGCCTATGTGCCAGAAGAAGAAATGCTACAGATTGAAGAGTTTGATGCAGGCATCGTCACTGAACTGAGATCTCGTGCTCGTGATGTCTTGTTAACCAAGGCAATTGCTAGTGAAGAAAAATTAGAAACAGCCGAGCCTGAAGAGGCATTATTGAGTTTAGAAGGAATGACTTCTGAACTTGCAACAATATTAACAGCAAATGGTGTTACGACGATTGATGATTTAGGTGATTCAGCAGTAGATGAATTAGTTGAAATTGATGGGCTTGATGCAGAAATTGCTGCGGCATTAATCATGGCAGCTAGAGAAACATGGTTTGCTGATGGACAAGATGAGGCGGGGGAGTAACCAGATGAGTGATATTAAGGTTAAAGAACTGGCAGAGAGTGTTGGTATATCTGAAGAACGTTTAATCGAGCAATTAGGCGAGGCCGGTGTTAAGGTTGCAACTGCTGAGGACTTGATTACTGAAGAACAAAAGCAATCATTATTGTCTTCATTGCAAGAACGTCATGGTCATGCTGATGATGCTCCGAACAAAAAAATAACATTAAAACGAAAGTCGACAACTAAAATTCAATTAGGCTCTGGTGCTGCACGTCGCGGAACTAAAAGTGTCAATGTTGAAGTTCGTAAAAAACGTACTTTTGTTAAATTAAGCCCAGCAGAAGAAGCTGCTGCAGCTGTTGAAGCTCAGCGTGTAAAAGATGCTGAGTTAAAGTTAGTTGAAGATGCGAAACTGGAAGAGCAACGTTTAATTGATGCAGAAAATCAGCAGCGTGAGCAAGAAGAAGCAGAACGTAAACAACAAGAAGCTAATGATGCTAAACGTGAAGCCGCTATTGTCAGTGCAGCAATTGAAGCTGAGAAACAAGCCGCTGAAGAAGCTCGACTCGCAGCTGAAGAAGAAAAGAAAGCCTTAGCTGCAGAAGAAAAAGCTAAAAAATCAGAAGCAAAAGAAGATAAAACTCCTGCTACTAAAAAAGCAGCAACAGTTGAACCTGAGTTAACGCCATCTCAAATTGCGCATAAGAAACTTGAAGAAGCAGATGCTAAACGCCGTGCTGCAAACCTAGCTCGTCTTGAAGCTGAAAAGTCGCTTAAAGAACGTAAAAAAGCACGAAAAGAAGAAGCAAAATTAGAAAAAGAACGTGCCGAAGCTAAAAAAGTTGCAGAAGCTCAAGCAAAAGAACGTAAAAAAGCAAAAGCAAAAGAAAAAGATGCTTCTGCTACGAAAAGCACTGCAGATTCTCCAGCATCAAAAGATAGTCCAGCTCGTCGCGGTGGCCGTCATGAGAAGAAAACCTATACTGATCGCAAAGAATTACACGTAACGAGTGGTAAAGGTCGTCGTAAGAAGAAGAAAGGACGTCAAGCTGAAGTCGTTTCTCCTGTTATGGAATCATCAGAAGAACATGGTTTCACCTTACCGACAGCTCCAGTTGTTCATGAAGTCAATGTACCTGAGACGATCAGCGTGTCTGATTTAGCTTTGCGAATGTCTGTTAAAGCTGCAGAAGTTATCAAAGCCTTGATGGGATTGGGAACAATGGCAACCATTAACCAAGTCCTTGATCAAGATACTGCTGTTATTGTGATTGAAGAAATGGGCCATATTGCTAAACCAGCTCAAGAAAATGAGCTTGAATTGTTACTGTTGAATGTGGGTGATGAAGAAACAGGCGATGCTGAAACTCGTGCACCGGTTGTAACGGTCATGGGACATGTTGATCATGGTAAAACATCATTACTCGATTACATCCGTAATACAAAAGTAACTACTGGTGAAGCGGGTGGTATTACCCAACATATTGGTGCTTATAAAGTTGAAACAAGCCGTGGAGAGATTGCATTCTTAGATACTCCAGGTCATGCCGCCTTTACTGAAATGCGTCAACGTGGTGCAAAAGTAACCGATATTGTTGTCTTGGTAGTCGCTTCTGATGATGGCGTTATGCCACAAACTATTGAAGCAGTTAAACATGCTAAAGAAGCAGGTTCTTTATTAATTATTGCTGTTAATAAAATGGATAAAGAAAATGCTAACCCTGATCGTGTTAAAACAGAATTAGGTAATCATGATGTTATTCCTGAAGATTGGGGTGGCGATGTACCATTTGTTCCTGTCTCTGCATTAACTGGACAAGGCGTTGATGATTTATTAGAGACCATCTCATTACAAGCAGAAATGCTTGAATTAGCTGCGCCGCTTACAGGTCCTGCTAAAGGTACTGTTATTGAAGCAAGACTTGATAAAGGTCGCGGAACAATTGTTACGATATTAGTACAAAGTGGTACCTTGAAAAAAGGTGATATTGTTGTTGTTGGCCAAGAATATGGTCGTGTTCGTGCATTATCAAATGAGAATGGAGTTCTATTATCATCGGCAGGACCGTCAACTCCAGTTGAATTACTGGGCTTATCAGGTACTCCAGCATCAGGTGATGAATTACAAGTTGCTCCCGACGAGAAAAAAGCACGTGAAATAGCAAACTTACGTAAAACAAAAGCACGTGAATTGAAAATGGCTCAACAACAAGCCGCTAAACTTGATGAAATGTTTAATAAAATGGAATCAGGTGATGTTAAAACACTTAATGTTGTTGTTAAGGCAGATGTACATGGTAGTGCGGAAGCAGTAAGCTCTGGCTTGTTGAAACTATCTACTGAACAAGTAAAAGTACGAATTGTTGCTTCTGGTGTCGGTGGTATTAATGAAACCGATGCCCAATTAGCAGCGTCTTCAGAAGCTATCTTAATCGGCTTTAATGTTCGTGCAGATAATACTGCTCGTCGCATCATTGCTGAGAAAGGTCTTGATGTTCAGTACTTCAGTATCATTTATGATTTAATTGATGTGGTAACTCATGCCATGACAGGCATGTTAGAGCCTGTTTATAAAGACGAAATTATTGGTCTTGCGCGAGTTGATGATGTCTTTAGTTCACCTAAGTTCGGTGATATTGCCGGTTGTTTGGTGACAGAGGGTGTGGTTAAGAAAACAAATCCAATTCGTGTACTTCGAGATAATGTTGTTATCTATGAAGGTGAACTTGAGTCATTACGTCGCTTTAAAGATGATGTAAATGAAGTTCAATCAGGTGTGGAATGTGGTATTGGTGTGAAGAATTACACTGATGTGAAGCCTGGCGATCAAATTGAAGTATTTGATCGTGTATTGGTTAAACCGACACTATAATGGCAAGAGAGTTTAGTCGTACTAATCGAATTGGTCAGCTCATCATGCGTGAGCTGGCTCAAATGATTCAACATGAGATCTCTGATCCCCGCGTAGGTTTGGTCACCGTATCACATGTTGATGTGACCGCTGATATGAAATATGCCAAAGTCTTTGTCACCAGATTGACTGGTGATGAATCTGAAGGTGAAGTAGAGAAATGCTTGCAAGGATTACAACATGCTGCAGGTTTCTTACGCCGTAATCTTGCAAAGCGTGTTGAATTGAGAAATATTCCCGAGTTACGCTTTCAATATGATAAATCATTAGTGCATGGTTTTCAGATGGATGAACTTATTGCTGAGGCAAATAAAGATCTCCCTGAAGACAAGTAAATAGCTCTGATGGGACGTCGAAATAAAAAAGGCCGTAATATTACTGGCATTGTCATTATTGATAAGCCGACGGGGCGTAGTTCAAATCATGTCTTACAGCAAGTTAAACGGTTATTTGATGCTAAAAAAGCGGGCCATACAGGCGCTTTAGATCCATTAGCTACAGGTGTCTTACCTGTCTGCTTAGGTGAAGCAACAAAAGTATCATCCTATTTATTAGATGCTGATAAGGCTTACCATGTTACCTGTAGTTTGGGTGTGGTAACCGACAGTGGTGATTCTGACGGCGAGACGATTGCTACCGCAGATATTCCAGTATTTTCTGAGCAAACTATTCTTGATATATTGCCTGCCTTTATCGGTGAGCAAGATCAAGTTCCACCGATGTTCTCAGCGCTCAAATATAATGGCCAGCCTCTTTATAAATTAGCTCGTCAAGGTATTGAAGTAGAACGTAAATCACGTCGAATTACTATTTATGATATCGAGTTATTAAGCATAACTACTGATAGTTTCACTTTATCAGTACGCTGTAGTAAAGGAACATATATTCGTACCTTGGTCGAAGAAATTAGTCATGTCTTGGGCTGTGGAGGTCATGTCTCTATGCTAAACCGTGTTGCCGCAGCAGGTTATAATGAGCAACAGGCTATTTCAATAGACCAACTAATGTCAGCTGCAGAACAAGGTCGTGAAGCAATAGATCAATTATTATTGCCTACAGAAGATGCATTACCAGATTGGCCAGAAATTACGGTAAATACTGAGATGGTAACGGCATTACGGCTGGGTCAGTCAGTTCAGGTTGAGCAGTCATTTGAATCTGCGCAAGTGAGATTGTTTTCAGACGATAATACTTTCCTTGGCTTAGGTGAAATGAGCCCGCAAGGCTTGGTGTCACCCAAACGGGTATTTGTTGTACACGATGAGGCTTAAAATCCTTGTTTAGAATCTAAAAAGTCGGTAAAATACCGCCTCTTTGAATAGTTGGATATCTTGGTTTGCTTTATTCAAGCATGGCTGAGGTAGTCCAGAATTTAACTCGTAGCAAAATACATAGACGCTACACATTAAAAAGTTGGAGTTTTTAAATGTCATTATCATTAGAACAAACACAAGAAGTTATCAGCAAATACCAACGCTCTGAAGGCGATACAGGTTCAGCTGAAGTACAAGTTGCTTTATTAACAGCGCGTATTGTAGATCTTTCTGATCACTTCAAAAATAATATCCACGATCATCACTCACGCCAAGGTTTATTAAAAATGGTAAGTGGTCGTCGTAAAATGCTAGATTACTTGAAAAAGAAAGATATCACACGCTACCGTGAGTTAATTTCTAGCCTAGGTTTACGTCGTTAAACTTTTGCTAATCGCAATAAGAAATATGTTTAAATCTATGCCTATGCTATTTAATAGCGAATGTAAGGTTTATATTTAAAAATACGCCCCTGAAGTCATCTGACTTCAGGGGCGTATTTGTTTAGAAATTTAATGAAAAGTTTTTTCGGAATCTGCCGTATAAAACAATAAGGAAAAGAAAAGTGAACTCAGTAAAAAAATCAGTTCAATATGGCGACCATATTTTAAGTCTTGAAACTGGAAAAGTGGCTCGTCAAGCAAGTGGTTCTATCATTGCTAGCTTAGGTGAAACATCTGTAATGGTAACAGTTGTTGGTAAAAAGAATGTTCAACCGGGTCAAGATTTTTTCCCGTTGACAGTGAACTACCAAGAACGCACATACTCAGCAGGTAAAATTCCAGGTGGTTTCTTTAAACGTGAAGGCCGTCCTTCTGAAAAAGAAACTCTAACATGTCGTTTGATTGATCGTCCTTTACGTCCATTATTCCCTAAAGGCTTTTTAAACGAAGTTCAAATCATTGCAACAGTAATGGCTTTAGACCCTGCAATTGATCCTGATATTCCTGCAATGATTGGTGCATCAGCTGCACTTTCTATTTCAGGTATCCCTTTCAACGGCCCTATCGGTGGCGCTCGTGTGGGTTATATTGATGGTGAATACGTACTTAACCCAAGTAAAGAACAATTAGCTACAAGTGATTTAGATTTGGTTGTTGCGGGTACTGATAGTGCAGTGCTTATGGTTGAGTCAGAAGCATCAGAATTATCAGAAGATGTGATGTTAGGTTCTGTCATGTTTGGTCACCAACACTTACAAACTGCTATTAACTTAGTCAATGAGTTAAAAACGGAAGTAGGTAAAGAAGCGTGGGACTGGAGTGCACCAGAAAAAGATCCAAGCATCTATGCTGCTGTAAAAGAGACTGCGCTTGCAGGTATTGAAAAAGCATACGAAATCAGTGAAAAATTAGTGCGTCAAGATGCACTAGGTGTTGTACGTGATGCTGCTGTTGAAGCCTTAGCTGGCGAAGATGCAGAATTATCGGCTGATGATGTTCGTGGTGCCTTTGCTAAAATCGAAAAAGAATTAGTTCGCGGTAAAATTATTGCTGGTGAACCACGTATTGATGGACGTGATACAGCAACCGTACGTCAAGTCAACGTTGAAACAACCGTGTTACCACGTGTTCATGGTTCAGCTTTATTTACTCGTGGTGAAACACAGGCTGTTGTTGTAGCAACATTGGGTGCTGAACGTGATGCACAAATGATTGATGCGGTTGAAGGTGAATACCGTGATCGTTTCATGTTGCACTATAACTTCCCTCCATTTTGTGTAGGTGAAACTGGTTTTGTTGGTTCTCCTAAACGTCGTGAAATCGGCCATGGTAAATTAGCAAAACGTGGTATCCAAGCTGTGATGCCTTCTGCTGAAGATTTCCCATATGTTATACGTGTTGTTTCAGAAATTACTGAATCAAATGGTTCAAGTTCTATGGCTTCTGTATGTGGTACAAGTTTAGCGCTAATGGATGCGGGTGTGCCTATTAAAGCACCTGTTGCTGGTATCGCAATGGGCTTGATTAAAGAAGACAACGGTTATGCTGTCTTGACAGATATCTTAGGTGATGAAGATCATCTTGGTGATATGGACTTTAAAGTAGCGGGTACAGCTAAAGGTATTACTGCTCTTCAAATGGACATTAAGATTGAGGGTATCACTGAAGAAATTATGACAACGGCATTATCACAAGCACGTGATGGTCGTTTAACTATTCTTGACACAATGAATGCTAACCTTTCTTCACACCGTGAAGAAATGTCTGAATTTGCTCCACGTATCATCACTATCAAAATTAACTCTGATAAGATCCGTGACGTGATTGGTAAAGGTGGTGCAACTATCCGTGCCTTAACTGAAGAAACTGGTGCGGTTATCGATCTTGATGATGACGGTACAGTACGAATTTTCTCTTCAGACTTTAATGCGGGTCAAGATGCACTTAAACGTATCGAGCAAATCACTGCCGAAGTTGAAGTGGGTCAAATCTACGAAGGTCGAGTTGCTAAATTAATGGACTTTGGTGCATTTGTAACAATTCTTCCTGGTAAAGATGGTTTAGTTCATATTTCTCAAATCTCTGAAGAGCGTGTTGAGAACGTGAGTGATAAGTTATCTGAAGGTGACGTAATCAAAGTTAAAGTTCTAGAAGTTGATCGTCAAGGTCGAATTCGTTTAAGTATGAAAGCAGTAAATGAAGAAACTAAAGAAGATTAATTTTAGTTTCATCTGAATAATAAAAAGCCCCGTTTATCGGGGCTTTTTTATGTCAGAATAGTCAGTATGAGATTAATTAAAACCGTATTTTTTTTATTCGTTATATCTGCCAGCTTTCAATTACACTCTGAGACTATTAAGGTAGCTGCAGCGGCTAATCTGCGCTATGTGATACCTGAACTAACTGAGTTGTTTAGCAAAAAAACGGGGCATCAATTGGCTGTTTCATATGCCGCATCGGGAACATTGACGACACAGATCCTGCATGGTGCACCTTTTGAATTATTTTTATCTGCTGATACAGTTTATATTGAGCGACTTATTCAAGCGGAGTTAACTCAAGGTGATGCAGTGAATTATGCTCAGGCTCAACTTGCTTTATTTGCTGCAACACATTCAACCATCCCCTTAGATGAGGGACTTGTTGGTTTGAAAGAGACATTGGAGCAGGGGCTGCTTGCTAAAATAGCGATTGCTAACCCAAAACACGCCCCTTATGGACGTCTTGCAGAGTTAGAATTGAAAAAATCAGGGCTTTGGCAACAGGTTCAAGGCTATTTACTTAAAGCTGAAAATGCATCACAGGTGGTACAGTTCTCCCTCTCAAGCTCTGTGAGTGCAGCCTTTGTGCCTTATTCACATATTATTCAGCCACAGTTTGCTCTGAAAGGAAAATACATTAAACTAGCTGCAACACTGCAACAACAAGCAATAGCACTTAGTGGTGCCTCGCTTATTGCACAGCAGTTTTTAGAGTTTATCCAAACAGATGATGCTCAAGTAATTTTTGAGCAGTATGGTTTCTTAGTAAAGGAATAACAGATAGCGATGGATTGGCAGTCACTTGAAGTTTCAATTACCCTAGCTTTATTAACGTGTGCCACTTTATTACCTATTGGCCTTGCACTCGCTTATACATTAGCTAAAAATAATTTTTATGGTCGTGGTTTTGTTGAAGCGGTAATTACTTTACCACTTGTGCTGCCACCAACGGTATTAGGTTATTTCTTGTTGGTCGGAATGGATAATAGTAGTTTTCTAGGCCAGTCATTTTTTATGTTAACAGGTCAAAGTTTAGCTTTTTCATTTGTTGGCTTGTGGTTTGCTTCAATAATTTATAGTTTACCCTTTGCTGTTCAGCCTATGATGCGATCATTTGAACAGATCCCTATCGAAGTAGCTGAAGCTGCATGGTGTAGTGGATTATCAAAATGGCAAACATTCTTGAAAATAGAATTACCTTTAGCATGGCCAGGAATCATTACCGCAATGGTATTAAGTTTTGCTCATACCTTAGGTGAGTTTGGTGTGGTATTAATGATAGGCGGTAATATTGCAGGTGAAACACGTACATTTTCTATCGCTATTTATGACAGTGTTGTTGCCTTTGAGCATCAGCAAGCACAGATAATGTCTTTAATCTTACTCGCTATTTCATTGGTGACGATTAGCATTGTCTTTAGTTTTAATCGTAAAAATTCACGGCTGGTGTGAACGGATTATGCTTACAGTTAAGTTACAGCAATTATCACCTATTCCTCTTGATGTCGAAATGGGCTGCAATAAGGGGGAAGTCTTGGCTCTTGTTGGGCCTTCCGGAGCGGGGAAGTCGACAGTATTACGTTGTATTGCAGGCTTACACATGCCCGAAAGTGGCATGATAGTATCGAATAATCAGACATGGTTTTCGAGTCAGGAAAATATAAAACAAACACCCCAGCAACGTCGAGTCGGTATGGTGTTTCAGAGTTATGCTCTCTTTCCCCATCTTACGGTGGCAGACAATATCCGACTTGCCCTTAATAAACAGCTTACTGCGAATGAAAAAAATGACAAAATTGATTATCACTTAGAGCAAGTCAACCTTAAAGGCCTAGCACATCGTTACCCGTATCAATTATCAGGGGGGCAACAACAGCGGGTAGCATTGGCACGTGCTTTAGCACGATCTCCAGATGTTTTATTATTAGACGAGCCTTTCTCAGCAGTAGATAAAGTGACACGCCGTAAATTGTATATGGAACTGAATACATTACGTCGCAAGTTGGAAATGCCCATCATTTTAGTGACCCATGATTTAGATGAAGCGGCGATGCTTGCTGATACTATTTGTGTGATTCATGAAGGTAAGACCTTGCAACAAGGTAGTCCTGATGAGATTTTTCTCCATCCCGAAAATACTGCCGTTGCGCGCCAAGTTGATGTTAGAAACCTGTTATCAGGTCAGTTAGTTGAGCATGATGGTGAATTGAAATTAAACTGGCATGATTATCACTTTTCAATTGCACATAGTGAGGGCTTTGTCGCTGATCAAGCCGTAAGTTGGATGTTATCACCCGCGAAAATATTGCTACATCAGCGTGTGAGAGCATCACGTGGAGAGCAAGAAAACCCGGTTACGGGTCATATTTTAGATTCCGTGACCTTGCGAGGTATTACAACCTTGATCATTGAAATTGATAATGCAGATGGCTCTCGATTACAAATGGACTTACCTCACCATGTTGCACTGCGTAACCAATTAATTATCGGCGAAACAATTACGATGTCCTTATTAGCTGAAGATATTCACTTGATGGCCGACTAAGCTAATTGATTTCATCAGAGTTTTATTGCGGACTCATGTAGAATAGGCGCTTTTTACAATCACGAATATTCCTTGTCACATGGCTGAGTTACTCGAAGAAATCAATAAACGCCGCACCTTTGCGATCATCTCGCATCCTGATGCGGGTAAAACCACCCTGACGGAGAAGCTATTATTATTTAGTGGCAAGATCCAAACCGCTGGGAGTGTTAAATCACGCAAAACAGATCGTCATGCTACTTCTGATTGGATGGAAATGGAGAAAGAGCGGGGAATCTCTGTTACTTCGTCAGTTATGCAGTTTGAGCATAATGGGCGAGTGGTAAATCTATTAGATACCCCAGGTCATGCTGACTTCTCAGAAGATACTTATCGTACTCTAACTGCTGTGGATTCTGCATTAATGGTGATTGATATTGCCAAAGGTGTGGAACAACGTACCGTTAAATTAATGGAAGTGTGTCGTTTGCGTGATACGCCTATCTTAACGTTCATTAATAAGATGGATAGGGAAGGGCGTGATCCCATTGATATTCTTGATGAAGTGGAAGAAATCTTAAAGATACGTTGTGCTCCAGTTACATGGCCAATTGGTATGGGTAAAGGATTCAAAGGTATTTTCCACCTTGAAAATGATAGTGTTCATTTGTTTGAACCGCATAGTGATCAAGTCGGTGAAATTATTCAGGGCATAGATAATCCACGCCTTGATGAATTATTTGGTAGTTTGGCTGAAGAGTTGCGAGAAGAAATTGAACTGGTTCGAGGTGCTAGCCATGAATTTGATAATGATGCATTTTTAGCAGGCGAATTGTCGCCGGTCTTTTTCGGTAGTGCCATGAATAACTTTGGTATTACAGAATTAATGGATTCATTTGTTGAAATAGCACCTGCACCACAAGGTCGTAAAACAAAAACACGTCATGTTGATGCAAATGAACAACCTTTTAGCGGTTTTGTCTTTAAGATCCAAGCTAATATGGATCCTAAACACCGCGATAGAATTGCATTTTTACGTGTGTGTTCAGGACAATATAAAAAAGGTATGAAACTCTACCAAGGTCGTACAGGTAAAAGTGTTGTGATTGCTAATGCCGTGACCTTTATGGCGGCTGAACGTGCTCAAGCCGAAGATGCCTGGCCTGGTGATATCTTGGGTTTACATAATCATGGCACTATCCAAATTGGTGACACCTTCTCTGAAGGTGAAGATATGCAATTTACGGGGATTCCCTATTTCGCACCTGAATTGTTTCGCCGAGTACGCTTAAAAGATCCGCTTAAAATGAAAGCGTTATTAAAGGGCTTGCAACAATTGAGTGAAGAGGGAGCAACGCAGTTATTCCGCCCTCTAGAAAATAACGATCTTATACTGGGTGCTGTGGGTGTATTGCAGTTTGATGTCGTTGTTCATCGGCTTAAGGGTGAATATAACGTTGATTGTATTTATGAACCTGTACAGGTTTATACCGCTCGCTGGGTATATTGTGATGATGAGAAAATGCTGAATGACTTTAAGAAAAAGGCGGCATTGAACTTAGCACTTGATGGTGCAGGAGGCCTGACTTATATTGCACCAACAGGGGTTAATCTCGATCTTACGATGGAAAGGTGGCCTGATATTGAATTTAAGTCTACGCGGGAGCATACATAAGATTAAACTTGCTTTTACTGTGTCTTTTCAAGCAGAATAAGCCTAAGGCCTAAATCCATAAAAAAGGATGAACAGATGAAAGTTAGATCAATTACAAAAAATAAGGGCAAACCTGTTCTTGGTTTATCACCCACAGATACATTGGATCTTGCCGTAACATTGATGATGGATAACCGTATTGGTTCATTAGTGGTAACTGAAAATGATAAGTTGGTAGGTATTTTATCTGAGCGTGATTTATTGAGAATCCTGCATGATAAGCATGCGATGTGGACACCGTTGATTATTAAAGATGCGATGACCGCTAATCCCTATACGTGTCACCCTGATAATACACTTGAAGAAGTGATGAATATCATGGTTGATAAAAATGTTAGACATTTACCCGTTCTTTACGAAGATAAATTAGAAGGAATGTTGTCGATTACTGATATTGTTGAAGAGTTACTGAAAAAAGCGAAGTTTGAAAATCAGTTGCTGAAAAATTATATTCAAAACTGGCCAGATTCTGAAGAAGGCAGTTAAACACTAGACATAAAAAAAGCGGCTTAGCCGCTTTTTTTATGTCTAGTGTTTTAGTGTCTAACTCTCTGCGAGTGGGAATTCATCTACACGTATAATTTGCAGGTTGTTTTCGTCGGCAAATCCGGTTAAGAACTCAAATAACATTTCATCATCTTCTTCTAATGATGCATCAATAACCACACATTTTACGCCTTCTAATGATGCTAGTTTAACATTAGGGTGGAAAATAATTCGTCGTCCTGGGCCATAACTAGCGACAGCTCCACAGAGTCTTTCTGCCCAATCGCTAGGACGAAATTTACCACCTTCCTGCGTTAACCCTTGAATTATGACCTTGCCGCTTGTTGCCATGGCGAATATTTCCTGCACAATTAGTTGACTAAATTCCACCTATTTTACTGCAAATAATCTGTTTCGAGTAATTATCAACAAAATAAAACTATTTCAAGGATTTAGCTCCGCAACAAAAACCCGTATAATTGGCCGATTAGATTGATTTAACCTATTCATTTTTGACCTAATTGAAGAGTATTGTAGTGGCTGAATATAAACAAACCTTGAACTTACCTGCGACTAAGTTTCCGATGAAGGCAGGCTTGCCTAACCGTGAACCCCTAATGTTAAAGCGTTGGCAGGAAAATAATCTGTATCAAAAAATGCGCGATAACGCTCAAGGTCGACCTCGCTTTATTTTGCATGATGGTCCTCCTTATGCCAATGGAGATATTCATATTGGTCATGCAGTTAACAAGATTCTTAAAGATATTATTCTTAAATCTAAAACCTTAAGCGGATTTGATACGCCTTATGTTCCAGGATGGGACTGTCATGGCTTACCTATTGAGCTTAATGTTGAGAAAAAAATAGGTAAACCTGGTGTAAAAGTCAGTGCAGCTGAATTTAGAAAAGCGTGCCGAGTTTATGCTCAAAAACAAGTAGATGGACAGCGTGAAGATTTTAAACGTTTAGGTGTTATGGCTGAGTGGGATAACCCTTACCTCACTATGGACTTTAATTTTGAAGCAGACATTATTCGGACTTTAAACGAAATCGTTAAGAAAGGTCATTTACATAAAGGTGTTAAGCCGGTTCATTGGTGTGTAGATTGCGCAAGTGCCTTAGCTGAAGCTGAAGTTGAGTATGAAGATAAAAAATCACCTGCTATTGACGTACGCTTTACAGTCGTAGATAACACTGCATTTGAGACTGCCACATCATCGAATGGTAGTGGTGAAATCAGTGTGCCGATCTGGACTACAACACCGTGGACATTGCCTGCAAACCAGGCTGTATCATTAAACCCTGCTTATACTTATGTAATAGTGCAAACAGCTGATGAACGTTTATTATTAGCCGAAGCTTTATATGAATCGGCGTTAGAGCGTTATGGCAAGTCGGGTGAGGTAATTGCTCGTATTAAAGGTGAAGATGTTGAAGGTTTATTATTACAACATCCATTTTATGATAAACACGTACCGATTATTCTAGGTGACCATGTCACCGCAGATGCCGGTACAGGTGCTGTTCATACTGCTCCGGGTCATGGTCAGGATGATTTCACCGTGGGCTTAAAATATGACTTAGAAGTCTATAACCCTGTTGGTTCAAATGGTGTGTTCCTTGCTGATACTGAGATCTTTGCTGGTCAATCAGTCTTTAAAGCCAATCCAAATGTGATTGAGTTATTAATTGAAAAAGGGCGCTTGTTGAATCATGTTGATATTCAACATAGTTATCCGCATTGCTGGCGCCATAAAAGCCCGATTATCTTCCGTGCCACACCGCAATGGTTTGTCAGTATGGATCAAAATGGTTTACGTGATGCGGCAATGCGAGCAATTAGTGATACTCAATGGATGCCTGATTGGGGACAAAAACGAATTGAAAGTATGGTGGAAGGCCGCCCAGATTGGTGTGTCTCTCGTCAACGTACTTGGGGTGTGCCGATCCCATTATTTGTTCATAAACAAACGGGAGAATTACACCCTAATACTCAACAGTTGATGGAGCAAGTTGCCTTAAAAGTTGAACAGCAAGGCATTGATGCATGGTTTGAATCTGATAATGCTGATTGGTTAGCAGATGATGCTGAACATTATGACAAAGTAGCAGATACCTTAGATGTTTGGTTTGACTCAGGAGTCTCTCATGCCTGTGTGTTAGCACGTCGAGATTATCTAAACCGCCCTGCTGATTTATATTTAGAAGGGAGTGACCAACATCGTGGTTGGTTCCAATCTTCACTGATAACATCAATTGCTTCGACAGGAAAAGCACCCTATCAATCAGTCTTGACTCATGGTTTTGTCGTGGATGCTAGCGGTAAAAAAATGTCAAAATCTTTGGGTAACGTCGTTTCACCACAAAAAGTGGTGAAGAATCTAGGTGCAGATATTATTCGTTTATGGACTGCCTCATCAGACTATAGTGCTGAAATGAGCGTGTCAGATGAAATCTTAAAACGATCTGCCGATTCATATCGACGTATCCGTAATACATCACGTTATTTATTATCAAACTTATTTGATTTTAACCCTGCCACTGATCTTGTTGCAATGGATAGCTTGTTACCTCTTGATGCATGGGCGGTAGATCGTGCTTATCGATGTCAGCAAGATATTTTAGAAGCGTATGAGAGTTATAACTTTCATGTGATTTATCAGAAGATTCATAATTTCTGTGCTCAGGAAATGGGTAGCTTGTATTTAGATATCACTAAAGATCGTCAATATACAATGCAAGCTGACAGTGCGGCTCGCCGTTCGAGTCAAACAGCGATGTATCATATTATTGAAGCACTAACACGGTGGATGGCACCCATTTTGAGTTTCACTGCTGATGAGTTGTGGGAACATTTACCAGGTGAGCGTGGTGAATCTATATTCTTAACAACGTGGTATCAAAATTTAGCACCATTAGCTGAAAATACCCAGTTTGATAGTTCATTTTGGCAGCAAGTATTTGATGTGCGTGATGCGGTGTCAAAAGAGTTAGAAGTGTTGCGTGCAGATGGCAAAATAAAAGGTGGTTTAACTGCAGAAGTATCTCTGTATGCAGAGCCGACCTTATTTGATAGTTTAAATGCATTAGGCGATGAGTTGAAATTTGTGCTGATTACATCACGAGCAACTTTATTGACGGCAGCTGATAAACCGGCAGATGCGATTGATACAACAATTGACGGATTATCACTTGCACTATCTCCTTCAGAGCATGAACGTTGTGATCGGTGTTGGCACCAGTCAGTAGAAGTTGGACACGATGATACTCATCCTGAGCTTTGTAACCGTTGTATTGATAATGTTGATGGTGAAGGTGAACAGCGTCTTTACGTCTAGGGCTAACTTATTTATATGTTGAAATATCTCTGGTTAACAGCTGTGGTCTTGGTATTAGATCAAGCGTCTAAAGTACTGATGGTCTCATGGCTATCACTTTATGAGACGGTGGCTATTATTCCCTATTTTAACTTAACGATGGCGCATAATACGGGTGCTGCATTTAGTTTTTTGGCTGATGCAGGTGGTTGGCAGAAATGGTTTTTTATTATTCTGGCAAGCATAATTAGTCTTATCTTAGTGATTTGGTTGAAGAAATTAAGCCCTCAAAATAAATTAGAGGCGCTGTCTATTAGCATGATTCTGGGGGGCGCTATTGGCAATGTAGTAGACCGCTTTGTTTATGGTTATGTTATCGACTTTTTAGATGTGTATTATGGAGCATATCATTGGCCAGCCTTTAATGTCGCGGACTCTGCTATCTGTATTGGAGCTATATTGTTGGTGGTAGATAGTTTTATTAGTAAATCTGAGTCTCCTGAGGTGAAAGCATGAGTTTTTGTGATCTTGCCTTAGCCTATGTAGGCCAATTACAGCCTTATGTGCCGGGTAAACCGATTGAAGAGCTAGAACGTGAATTAGGGCTGAGTAATATTGTGAAACTCGCTTCTAATGAAAATCCATTAGGGCCTTCAGACAAAGTATTAACGGCTATTGCCGATGCAGTTAAAGAAGTCAATTTATATCCAGATGGAAATGGCTTTGCTTTAAAAGCAGCTCTCGCTGAACACTATCAATTGAAAACAGCCCAAATTACCTTAGGTAATGGATCAAATGATGTGCTTGAATTGCTTGCGAGAGCATTTGTATCCCCTAGTGATGAAGTATTGTTCTCACAATATTCTTTTGCTGTATATCCACTCGTAACACAAGCTATTGGTGCTCAAGCCGTGATTGCACCTGCCCGTGATTATGGCCATGATTTACACGCAATGAGTACGTTAATTAGTGAACGTACCAAGCTGATTTTTATTGCCAATCCTAATAATCCTACAGGCACAAGTATCGCTGTAGAGGAGTTAGAAGAGTTTATTTCTCAGGTGCCTGAGCACATACTAGTGGTATTAGATGAAGCTTATGTGGAATATAGTGAACATGATGTTGATACAGTGCTTTGGCTAGAAAAATACCCACATTTAATTATTACTCGTACTTTTTCAAAAGCCTATGGCTTAGCAGGCTTGCGAGTTGGTTATGCCTTATCAAATGCTGAGGTTGCAGATTTATTAAACCGTATACGTCAGCCATTTAATGTCAATAGCATTGCTTTAGCAGCGGCCAGACAAGCGATTAGTGATCATGATTACCTTGTGGCCACGCGCAATAATAATGATCAGGGCATGGCACAGTTAATTAAGGGATTCGATACCTTAGGTTTAAGTTATATTCCATCAAAGGGCAATTTTATTACGGTGAATGTCCAGCGCAAGGGTGATGATGTCTTTACTGAGCTGTTAAAGCTAGGCGTTATTGTTCGTCCGGTAACAAATTATGGTTTGGTAAACTATATTCGAGTGAGTATTGGTCTGCCAGCTGAAAACCAACAATTTCTTGATGCATTGAGAACGATATTATGATTAAACGTTTAGCTATTATTGGTGTCGGCTTGATCGGTGGGTCTTTATCTTTGGCATTGAAAAAAGCAGGACAAGTGGGAGAGGTTGTAGGCTATTCACGTACACAGAGTGTGCGAGAGGAGGCCTTAGCATTAGGAGTGATTGATAAGGCGGCATCTAGCATTGCTGATGCTGTTGAAGGTGCTGATATTGTCTTTTTGGCAGTGCCGATGGCAGCCATGGAATCAGTAATAACTGAAGTACAAGCTCATATTAGTGACGATACGATTATTACCGATGGTGGTAGTGCTAAAGAGAAACTAGTTGAACTGGCTCGCTCTCTACTAGGCGATAGTTTTAGTCAATTTGTACCTGGACATCCTATTGCAGGAACGGAAAAAAGCGGTCCAAGTGCAGCATTTTCAACCCTATATCAAAACCATAGAGTAGTGCTAACACCGGTTGCTGAGACCAATCAGCAAGCATTAGAAATGGTGCGGGAAATGTGGCAACACACGGGCGCTGAAGTATTTGATATGGATGTGAAACATCATGATGTTGTATTAGCAGCAACCAGTCATTTACCTCATGTTTTAGCCTTTAGTTTAGTGGGAATGTTGGCGCAGCGAGATGATTGTGATGAAGTCCTGCGTTATGCCGCAGGTGGCTTTAAAGATTTTTCACGTATTGCTTCGAGTGATGCAGTGATGTGGCGAGATATTTGTTTAACGAATCAGGATGCCATTCTGGCCTTGTTAAAGGAATATCAACAGGGGTTGAGTCAGTTAGAAAATGCGATTAGAGAACAAGATGGCGATGAATTAATGACTGTATTTGAGCGGGCAAAACAAGCGCGCGATACACGATTTTCCGAATAAGATTTTCAAGTGGAGTTGATGGGCAGTGAGTAGCGAGTCTAAAAAGAATTATATTGTACAACCTGGTGGAACATTCCAAGGAACGATCCGTGTACCTGGCGATAAATCAATTTCACATCGTTCAATTATGCTGGGATCACTGGCTGAAGGTGTGACTGAGGTTACTGGCTTCTTAGAAGGTGAAGATGCACTAGCAACGCTGGCATCTTTCCGCGCCATGGGAGTGCAAATTGAGGGGCCAAATGAAGGTAAGGTAACGATTAATGGTGTAGGAATGCATGGACTTAAAGCACCTGAAGATGATGTCTATCTTGGCAACTCAGGTACTTCAATTCGTTTGTTAAGTGGTTTATTAGCTGGGCAAAATTTTGAAAGTACACTAACCGGTGATAAGTCGTTATCGGGTCGTCCAATGCGTCGAGTGACAGATCCTTTAGCTCAAATGGGTGCTGAGATTGATAGTCACGAAGGCAAGCCACCGTTAGCGATTAAAACGACTAAACAATTAACAGCGATTGATTACCTATTACCGATGGCAAGTGCTCAAGTTAAGTCATGTATTTTGTTAGCGGGTATGTATGCACAAGGTACAACACGTGTAACGGAACCAGCTCCAACACGTGACCATACTGAACGAATGTTAGCGGGTATGGGCTATCAGGTTGATGTGCAGGGTGATACGGTCTCTATCGAAGGTGGAGGCAAGCTAACGGCTACTACAATTGATGTGCCTGCAGATATTTCTTCAGCAACTTTCTTTATGGTCGGAGCGGCTATTTCAGAAGGTTCTGACTTAACACTTACTCATGTCGGAATTAATCCAACTCGTATTGGTGTTATTAATATTTTACGTTTGATGGGGGCTGATATCAGCTTATCAAATGAAACAGTAACAGGAGGGGAGCCGGTTGCTGATATTAGAATTAAATATGCACCTTTAACAGGGATTAACATTCCTGAAGATCAGGTTCCATTAGCGATTGATGAGTTTCCAGCCTTATTTGTGGCGGCGGCCTGTGCAGAAGGACAGACAGTTTTAACTGGAGCTGAAGAATTAAGAGTAAAAGAAAGTGATCGTATTCAGGCTATGGCCGATGGTTTACAAATACTCGGTATTGATGCTCAGTCAACAACGGATGGCATTATCATTAATGGTGGTGTGATTGGCAGCGGTGAAGTAGAAAGTCATGATGATCATCGAATTGCGATGTCTTTTGCTATTGCAGGCTTGCAAGCAGGAGGCACCATTGTGATAAATGATTGTGCCAATGTGGCAACATCATTTCCTAATTTTGTCAGCTTGGCGAAAGAAGTTGGCCTAGAGATAGATGAAATTGATGAGTAATTCTCAAGTGTTGACGATTGACGGCCCCAGTGGTTCCGGCAAGGGAACAATCGCGCAATTAATGGCAAAAAGTCTGGGTTGGCATTATTTAGATAGCGGCGCTATATATAGAGTGCTCGCTCATGCTGCCCTCAAACATAATATTGATTTGACTGATGAAGTAGCTCTTTCTGAGTTAGCAAAGGATCTAGATTTAGTCTTTTCACTTGAGAGTGATGATTTGGTGGTGATGCTTGAAGGTGATGATGTCAGTACTGTGATTCGCAGTGAGCAGGCGGGCAACGCGGCTTCTAAGGTTGCTTCATTGCCATTAGTACGTAGTGCTTTATTACAGAGACAGCATGATTTTCGCATGGAACCTGGTCTGGTGACAGATGGTCGAGATATGGGCACAGTGGTATTTCCTGATGCAGAATATAAAGTATTTTTGACTGCTAGTGCCAAAGTTCGAGCAGAAAGACGATATAAGCAGTTGAAAGAAAAAGGAATTGAGAGTAATATTTCCGCTCTTGAAGCTGAAATTTCCGAGCGAGATGACAGAGACAGTCAACGCCAGGTAGCGCCACTACGGCCTGCTGACGATGCCATACAACTGGATTCTACGAGTATGGGAATAGAAGCGGTATATGAACGGGTTAGCGCCTTATGCGCTGATGCGTAATTTGTGCTTATCATTAAATTTTTAAGATAAGTTTTTTTAACTTCCTACCTCGGTAGGTATTTTTAAGTGGTTCTAGTGTTTTTAGATAGAACCAAGGATAGAAGATAATGAGCGAAAGCTTTGCAGATCTCTTTGAAGAGAGTTTAAGTTTAACACCTATGCAACCTGGCAAGATCGTATCAGGAATGGTTGTAAGTATTGGTTCTGATGTTGTAATGGTTAATGCTGGTTTAAAATCAGAAGGTGCCATTCCAGTTGAAGAATTTTACAATGAAAAAGGTGAAATTACAGTTGAAGTTGGTGATTTAGTCGATGTTTCATTAGAAACATTAGAAGATGGTTTTGGTGCGACACAACTATCTCGTGAAAAAGCTAAAGCAGCTGAAGCATGGATCAACCTAGAACATGCATTCGAAGACAATGAAACTGTTATTGGTGTAATGACGGGTAAAGTGAAAGGTGGTTTCACTGTTGAATTAGAAAACATCCGTGCATTCTTACCTGGATCATTAGTAGATGTTCGCCCAATTCGCGATACGTCTCACTTAGAAGGCAAAGAGCTTGAGTTTAAGTTAATCAAACTTGATCGTCCACGTAACAACATCGTTGTTTCTCGCCGTGCAATCATGGAAGCAGAAAACAGTGTTGAACGTGAAGCGTTATTAGAAACATTAGAAGAAGACAAAATCGTTAAAGGTATTGTTAAAAATCTTACAGACTACGGTGCATTCGTTGACCTTGGTGGTATTGATGGTCTTCTACATATCACAGATATGGCTTGGAAGCGTGTTAAACACCCATCTGAAGTTGTTACAATCGGCGACGAAATCGAAGTTCAAGTATTGAAATTTGATAAAGAGCGCGAACGTGTTTCTTTAGGTCTAAAACAAATGGGCAGCGATCCTTGGCAAGATATTGCTAACCGCTACCCAAGCACTAGCCGTTTACAAGGTAAAGTTACAAATATTGCTGATTACGGTTGCTTCGTTGAAATCGAAGAAGGTGTTGAAGGTTTAGTTCATATGTCTGAAATGGACTGGACTAACAAAAACGTACACCCATCTAAAGTAGTTCAGTTAGGTGATGAAGTCGAAGTTATGGTATTAGAAATTGATGCTGAACGTCGTCGTATTTCATTAGGTATGAAACAGTGTAAATCTAACCCTTGGGAAGATTTCGCAATGTCACACAATAAAGGTGACAAAGTGTCTGGTTCAATCAAATCTATCACTGACTTTGGTGTATTCATCGGTCTTGATGGCGGTATTGATGGCCTTGTTCACTTATCAGATCTTTCATGGGATGAAGAAAATGAAGATTTAATTCGTGATTACAAAAAAGGTGATGATTTAGAAGCCGTTGTATTAGCAATTGATCCTGAACGTGAGCGTATTTCATTAGGCGTTAAGCAAATGGAATCTGATCCTTTCTCTGAATACATGTCAGAGCATCCTCGTGGTTCAGTTGTTACGGGTAAAGTCACTGAAGTTGACGCTCGTGGTGCAACAGTAGAACTAGCTGAAGGTATCGAAGGTTATATTCGTGTTGCAGATATTGCTCGTGAACGTACTGAAGATGCAAGCCAAGTATTATCAGTTGGTGATGAAGTTGAAGCGAAATTTACAGGTATGTCTCGTAAAGATCGTACATTAACATTATCAATTAAAGCGAAAGATGTTCAAGAAGAAACAGAAGCGTTGAAAGAATACTCTAATGTTTCAAGCTCAGGTGCCGGTACATTAGGTGACTTGTTAAAAGAGCAACTGGATCAAAACGATTAAGTTTGATTTGTAAATAATGAATAAGCACCTAGACATCTGTTTAGGTGCTTATTTTTTTATATGTAAAAGTAAGTTTTAAGACAGAAATAGTCTTACGTTAGAGGATAGGAAACGATATGACAAAGTCAGACTTGATTGACATATTATCTGAAAAACAATCACTGTTAAATTACCGTGATGTTGAGTTGGCAGTAAGACTTATAATTGAACAAATGAGTGATAGCTTATCAACTGGTGAGCGTATTGAAATTCGTGGCTTTGGTAGTTTTACGCTACATCATCGTCCACCCAGAGTTGGTCGTAATCCTAAAAGTGGTGAATCTGTAGAATTAAGTGAAAAGTATGTCCCTCACTTTAAGCCAGGTAAAGAGCTACGTGATCGAGTAAATGACTCAGCAGGATTTTAGACAGGAAGAACATGAAAATAAGTCTGGAATCTCGTACAGACATCAATGAAATAGTTTCTTATGACGATAATCATATCGTCATAAGAAGTTATTCTAATACTGAATTACAGACTGTTAATCAAAGTCTTGTAATCAGCCCTAAACAGCTTATCTTAAATAAGCGCCTCACCATTTCACACTCTGATGATATTGCTTTTATAGAAGCTTTAGAACCTGAGGTCATTATTATTAGCCAAGCTCTTGGCTATCAAATCCCTCCCACTTTTGCAGCACACTTCGCACAGAAATCCATCGGGGTCGAAGCTATGCCAATTGGACCTGCTTGTCGTACTTATAATTTGTTGGCCGCTGAAGGTCGTCATATTGTACTAATCTTAGATTTTGACTGATTCTACTTCTGGAAAACTTTAACGCAATCCTGCACAAAGAGTAGGTGATGGAAGAGGGTGTGTAAAAGAGATCAGGAGAGAAGGATCTGATTAACATAATGATTTATCATTATATTCTATGATGTATTCAGTTTTGACTGTGTTTATCAACTTGACCTCAGACAAGTAAGTAGAGACAATCGTTCCACGTATATTTAAGACAAATGACAGCATATGAGTGTTTTCGCGTACTTCTTGATCTAGATCAAGAAGTACGCGAAAGCTTATCAGCTGAAATACTGTAAGATATAGGCTGTTTTAATTAGCGTGATGGAATTGGGGCGTCTATCTTTTCTAAAGATAGGTGAATAATTAAAAAGATTGTTTTTTATTGATAGAAGGTGTGGTCGCTATGCAAGCGGAACAAGAGCAATATAGTTTTACAATAGTCAAGTGGTTCGCCTATATGGCGGTTGTCTACTTGGTAGTAGGAACCGGTATAGGTGTGTATATCGCTTCAGAATTGGCATGGCCAGTTTTGAACTTCGATAATCCATATATTAGTTTTGGTCGTTTACGTCCATTACATACCAATGCAGTTATTTTTGCATTTGGGGGTTCAACATTAATGGCAACAGCCTATTACATTGTGCAACGTACATCAGGTGTACGCTTGTGGAGTGATAAATTAGCTTGGTTTACCTTCTGGGGTTGGAATCTGGTTATTGTTAGTGCTGTTATTACTCTACCTTTAGGTTACACTCAATCTAAAGAATATGCAGAGTTAGAATGGCCAATTGATATTTTGATTGCGGTTGTTTGGTTGGCTTATAGCTTCAACTTCATGATGACGCTTTCTATCCGTAAGGTTTCACATATTTACGTTGCTAACTGGTTCTTCTTAGCAATGATGATTATGGTAACGTACCTGCATGTAGTAAACAGCCTATCAATTCCTGTCGAATTATTTAAATCCTACTCAATCTTTTCTGGTGTACAAGACGCTATGATTCAGTGGTGGTGGGGACATAATGCTGTAGGTTTCTTCTTAACAGCGGGTTTCCTAGGTATTATGTATTACTTTGTACCTAAACAAGCAAATCGTCCTGTTTATTCTTACCGCTTATCTGTTGTCCATTTCTGGGCATTAACATTTGGTTACGTATGGTTAGGTGCTCATCATCTACAATATACAGCTTTACCAGATTGGACAGGTTCTCTTGGTGCAGCTATTTCGTTAGCAATGATCATTCCTTCATGGGGTGGCGCGATTAACGGTATGTTCACATTAAGTGGTGCTTGGGATAAATTACGTACAGATTACATCTTACGCTTCATGATTGTTTCTTTAGCATTCTATGCTATGTCAACATTTGAAGGCCCTGTAATGGCTGCTAAAACAGTTAATGCTTTATCACATTACACTGACTGGACTATCGGTCACGTACATGCGGGTGCATTAGGTTGGGTTGCAATGGTATCTATTGGTGCTATCTACCACATGGTAGAACGCCTATGGGGTACAACAATCTACTCTGTTAAGTTAGTTAACTTACACTTCTGGATGGCGACAATTGGTACAGCGGTTTACATCACAGCAATGTGGGTATCAGGAATTATGCAGGGCCTTATGTGGCGTGCATATGATGATTACGGTAACTTAGCGTATACCTTTGTAGAATCAGTAGCCCAAATGCATCCGTACTACGCAATGCGTGCTGCAGGAGGACTTATCTTCTGGATAGGTGGTTGTATTATGTTATTCAACATTACTGTAACTATTCGTAAAGCTATGGCTGATTCATCTGCTCAATCAGCAGCTATCGCTAACGCTAAAATTTAAGGAGACGGGAATGTCTGAACATAACTCAAATAAGCCAATTTCCTTTCAAGAAAAACTTGAAAAGAATGTATGGGCGCTAGTATTAGCAACCGCTATGATTGTATCAGTAGGGGGGATAGTTGAAATTGTACCCTTGTTCTATATAGATACGACATTTGAAGATCTTAATCATCCTGAATATGAAGAGCTACAAGGTGTTCGTCCTTATACCGCTCTAGAATTAGCAGGTCGTGATATCTATCAACGTGAAGGCTGTTACTTATGTCATTCACAAATGATTCGTCCTTTCCGTGATGAGAAAGATCGTTATGGTCATTACTCATTAGCGGTTGAATCTAAATATGATCATCCATTCCAATGGGGTTCTAAACGTACAGGTCCAGATATTGCTCGTTTAGGTGGTAAATATTCTGATGCATGGCATATCCAACATTTACGTGCTCCACGTAGTGTGGTTCCAGAATCAGTTATGCCTAACTACCCATGGTTAGATGATGCAACTATAGACGGCGTTGGTATCGAAAAACGTGTTAAAGCGATGAGAGTATTAGGTGTTCCATACTCAGATGAAGATATCAAAGGTGCTGCAGCATCAGTTGAAGGTAAAACTGAAATGGATGCAATGGTTGCTTACCTACAAGTGTTAGGTACTATGATTAAATTTGAACCAGGTAGAGATTATCGTGACTAAACTTCAAGAGTATTTTCATACTGATTGGAGTGCAATGACTGGGCAGGATTGGTTCGGAATGATGTTAACAGTATTCGTTTTCATCACTATGATCATCGCTTATTATTGGGTATTAAATCCTAAAAATAAAGATAGCCTAGAGTCGCATCGCACTATGATTTTAGACGAAGAAGAGAACAATTCGGAGAGACAAGATGGCAGATAATAAGAAAAACCCTAGTCAGGTAAGTGACACCGGACATGTTTGGGACGGGATCAGAGAGTTAAATAATCCTTGCCCTAGATGGTGGCTGAACTCACTATATTTAAGTGGTTTAATGGTTGTTGTTTATTTTGTGTTGTATCCATCATTACCTTTAGTGAATGATAGTACGAAAGGTTTGTTAGGTTGGACACAGATTAACGAGTTTAAGGAAGATCTAGCACAAGTTGAAGCGGTACGTGCACCCTTTGAACAAAAACTTGCTGAAATGAGTGCTGTAGAAATCTTAGCTGACCAAGAAATGCTGAACTATGCAATCGGTTCTAGTAAAGTACTTTATGGTGATAACTGTGCTGCATGTCATGGTACGGGTGGTGCTCCAGCTGAATCTGCTGGTTATCCAAACCTGACTGATGATGACTGGTTATTTGGTGGTGACATCAATGACATCATGATGAGTATTGCCAATGGTCGTGCTGGAACAATGATGGCTCACGGAAACTTATTGAGTACAGACGAAGTTGATCAACTTGTCCAGTTTGTAGTGGCTAGTGCTAATGGTACTGCGACTGAAGCAGGTATGGCATTATTTACTGCTAAGGGTTGTTTTGCTTGTCATGGTGCAGATGCGAAAGGTATCAAAGCCATGGGTTCAGCTAACTTAACCGATAAAATCTGGCGTTTCTCTGGTGATGAAGACCAAATTCGTCACACCATTGTTCATGGTGTAAATGATGCTTCAGATCCTCAAACACGTGTTGCTGTAATGCCTCAATGGAGCGAGAAAGTAGCGATTATGTTACAGGTTCGAGCTGATGCCATTGCTGATGATGAAGATCCAAATGATATTGATTGGTCTGATGAGTTAGAAGGTGATGAAGCAGAGCGTTTAACAGAAACAGAAATTAAGAAATTAGCTGTTTATGTTCACCAATTTGGTGGCGGTCAATAATATAAACATTAGAGAAGGTGAACGCCTTCTCGTAAGTTTGGAGAAATTATTATGAATGTAGATTGGGTTTCCATTTCCGTCATCTTGAGCGTTGTAGCAATGATTGCCGGCCTTGCATATTTTGTACACTATGCAATGAAGCATATCAATGAAGATCACTCTTCTGATGATTAAAGATTAGTATTAATCATTAAAAAGCCGGCTGTTTGCCGGCTTTTTTTTGCATAAATTTAATAGGATAGCAACATATAAGTAAACACTTATGTGAGTGGATATATGGTACAATTCGTCGGTGAATTACAGCTAGGAAATGATTGTGAGAGAAGAGCAAAATAATACAAATGTTGATGAGATTTATGAAGAAGTCTCAGATTGGCATATTAATGCCGGTGGGATCAAAATTGTTGCTAAGCGTCTTGCAGGTCGATTTCGTAGTCTGAAATGGATAGGCATGTCTATTTGGTTAGTATTATTTTTAGGGCCTTACATACAGTTTAATGGTCGCCAAGCGATTTTATTTGATCTGCCGAATCGACAGTTTAATATTTTTCATATTACCATCTATCCACAAGATATTTGGATGCTATCTCTCACCTTACTTTTCTTTGCAATCCTACTGGCAGCAGTAACTACAGTAGCAGGTCGAGTGTTTTGTGGTTATTTCTGCTTCCAAACCGTCTGGACTGATATTTATACGTATATCGAAGGCAAGGTGGAGGGGACAACGCCACAAAAGGCCATGAAGTTTAATAAGGCACCTTGGTCTGCTAATAAGGTAATGCGTAAGTTACTTAAACATACTTTATGGCTGATTATTGCCGTTATGACGGGCATTTCATTTGTTGCTTGGTTTACTGATTCATTTCAATTATGGCGAGATTTATTTAGCTTCGAAGCATCAATGTTGGCCGTGATCATTATTGCAACATTCACCGGTGGTACCTATACCTTTGCTGGTTTTATGCGTGAGCAAGTCTGTTTTTGGTTATGTCCTTATGCTCGCTTACAAGGTGTTATGTATGATCAAGATACGCTATTACCTTCTTATGATGCAGAACGTGGTGAGCCTCGTGGACGCTTGAGAAAAGGACAAGACACGTCAGCAAAAGGTAGCTGTGTTGATTGTAATGTGTGTGTTGCCGTCTGTCCTACGGGAATTGATATTCGCAAAGGCCAGCAAGAAGGGTGTATCACCTGTGGCCTGTGTATTGATGCCTGTGACAGTATTATGGAAAAGGTTAAACAGCCTAAGGGCTTAATTCGTTATGCCTCGTATAAAGAATTACACCATAATGCTCCAACGATACCGTTATTCAAGCGCTTTAGAGTCTATGTCTATGGCTTTATATTGTTAGCTGCACTGGCTGGAATCGTAAATGGCTTTATGAGTTTATCGCCAACAGAATTTAAGGTTGTGCATGAACGTCAGCCATTATTTGTACGCTTAAGTGATGGTTCTATTCAGAATAAATATACTGTTAAAGTGCTGAATAAGACAAAAGAAACAATGACCTTAGTCTTCTCGATAGAAGGCATTGAAGGTGCGACCTTACATGGATTAACTGAGATAGTCATAAAACCAGGTAAAGTCACACCAGTAACGGCTTTAGTTAGAGTACCTGATAATATGATGACGAGTGCTCTTATGCCAATTATTTTTAAAGGTCAGACTATATCTGATACAGATATAGCAGTAGAATATAAAAGTATGTTTATGGGGCCCAAGTAGGTTTAAGAAAAAAATGAATATTTCACAACATAATAAAGAAGCACTTAAAAATCCTTGGGTATGGGGGATGATTATTTTTTTGATCATTTTTCTAGCTGCAAATGCTGTCTTTATTTTCCAAGCATTTAAATTTTCACCTGATCTTGTTGTTGAGGATTTCTACGAACGTGGCAAACGTTATGAAGATACGCAAAAGCGTATTGAAGCTGAAAAAGCATTGGGTTGGACAGGAATACTTCAGGTTCCCAGTAAAACACGCGTTAATCAGCAGCAAAGTTATGATGTCTTGATTCAAGGTCGAAACTCCGTGAGTTTAGCCTTAGATTCTGTCACTATGTTTGCCTATAGACCTTCAGATGCTGAGGCTGATTTTGTGCACACTATGACTCATAAATCACCGGGTACCTATACTGTTAACATGGCGTTTACATTACCAGGAATTTGGGATTTAATTGTGGTTGCGAAACAAGGTGAACAAGAGTTTCTTATTACAAAACGTGTGACGATCTCACCTTAATAATTATTGATGCTTAAGCAGAAGTTACGGTTAAGTTAAAATGCCGGTTTCTAGGTGTTTACCACGATATTTTGATACTGAAAGTATTCACCATGTGATAAGGTATGCTCTCGTTTTTTGGGGTTAAATTTTATCTTGTCTCTATCTTGTTATCATTGCGGTTTACCAGTTGAAAAGGCGGGGAAGTTTACAGCCGTTCTTGCTGAGAAAAACTATGATTTTTGTTGTTATGGCTGCCAGACTGTTTGTCAGACAATTCATAGTGCAGGCTTAGAAAGCTTCTATCAAAAAACACCTGAAGGCGAGCAACTCGCGCCGCCTCCTGGACAATCTTCTGATCTGGCATCTTATGATTTAGATGAGGTACAGTCTGATTACGTCGGTGACTTAGGTGATGTTCGCACAATTCATTTACTTGTTGAAGGCATCCACTGTGCAGCCTGTGTCTGGCTAATTGAGAATCGCTTATCTAAACAGCATGGCGTGATCTCAGTAGAAGTAAACCTGACTGCAAAGCGCTTACGATTACGTTGGGATAATCGTATTAATCCTTTATCTACGTTTTTAACTGCACTGAGTAATATTGGCTATTCTGCTGTTCCTTTCGATGTTGATCGAGCTGAGGGCGCACTTGCTCGTAAGCACCGAAGCTTATTATATCGGATGGCTTTTGCTGGCTTTGCAATGATGAATCTTATGTGGATTTCTATTGCCTTATACAGTGGGGCAGATGAAGGTGAATTCAAGAATTGGTTTCATTGGATAAGCTTATTAATAGCAACGCCGACTTTATTCTATGCAGGTTATCCATTTTTACGCAATGCGATATTAGGTTTAAAACATCGTTATTTGACCATGGATTTGCCCATTGCTATTGGTGCTTCTGCAACCTATAGTTACTCAACCTATATTACTTTGAATGGCTCAGTGAGTGGCCATGTGTATTTTGATACTGTGGTTAATTTCCTCTTTGTAATATTAGTAGGGCGTTATCTTGAAGCTATTTCTAAACGTGAAGCCTTATCAGCAACATCACGCTTAATGGAATTGCAGCCTAAACTTGCGACTATCATTTCAGGAGATGAAACAAAAGTTGTTCCTATCCGTTCAGTTCAAGTCGGCGATCATTTACTGGTTAAGCCCGGCGAGCAGGTCCCTGTTGATGGTGTTGTTATTGAAGGACAAAGTGCAGTAGATGAGTCAATGTTAACAGGGGAGTCACAGCCCATTGTTAAAACCTTATCTGATACGGTAGTGGCTGGCAGCATTAATGGTGAAGGTGCCTTTACAGTTAAAGCTGTGCATGTGTTGAGAAATACAGCTCTCGCTAATATCGTATCCTTAATGGAAGATGCTCAAGCTTCCAAAGCACCGATACAATGCACGGCTGATAAACTAGTTCCTTGGTTTGTTGTTATTACACTTTCATTAGCTTTTTTTACATTTATCTATTGGTTACAGTTTGATTTTGAACAAGCATTATTAGCGGCCACTTCAGTACTGATCATTACCTGTCCTTGTGCGTTTGGTCTGGCAACACCCATGTCTGTGGCGGTTGCAACAGGCGTTGGTGCTCATCGAGGCATTCTTATTAAACAAGGTACGGCATTAGAAGCTTTATCTAAAGTAAGTCATTTTGTATTTGATAAAACAGGCACATTAACTGCCGGCGAACTTCGCCTTGTTAATATCACGACAGTTGAAGCCTATACGAAAGATGAATTACTGCTGTTAGCTGCATCAGTAGAACGAAATTCTGAACACGGTATTGCGAAAGCGATTATGCAATCAGCTGGTGAGAAAAAATTGACCTTATTACCAATAAGAGAGTTTTCCTCATCACCTGGACAAGGTGTTCAAGCATTGGTTGGGGATAAGCAGATCTTTGTCGGGACTGAAGCATGGATTGTGCAAGAGAATATTAATATTGAAGAAGCATGGCAATCTCAACGAGTGGAGCTAGAGTCTCAGGGAAAAAGTTGTGTTTTTATCGCAATTAACGGCATGATTTCTGGATTGATGGCCTTTGCAGATGAGTTGCGTGATGAAAGCCAAGAACTTGTTGAGAAGTTACAGCAACAAGGACTTGCTATCACAGTATTAAGTGGTGATCGAAGTGCTGTTGTCGCAGCCATCACAAAACCATTGAAAAAGATAAATCGTTGTGCAGAAGTGTTACCTAAAGATAAAGCGGATACCATCAGGCAATTACAGCAACAAGGGGAAATTGTTGCAATGGTCGGAGACGGTGTAAATGACTCACCAGCACTTATTCAGGCTGATGTCGGCATGGCTCTTGCCTCTGGTACTGATGTATCAATCGAAAGTGCTGATATTGTTTTATCTCATAATGACTTGATGAAAGTATTAGAATCAAAATTGTTAGCAAGTCGAACATTAAGCACTATTAAGCAGAATATTGTATTATCAATTAGCTATAATATTATTATGGTGCCATTAGCGATGATGTCTTTAGTCAGCCCGTTTGTGGCAGCATTAACGATGCCGATAAGCTCATTGTTAGTAATTGCTAATGCAGCTAGAATTAAAAACCTTTTTAAGGAGTAATAATAATGGATGTTATATATGGTTTATTACCTGGAATGTTATTGTTAGGTGTCTTAGGTGTGGTGATATTTTTCTGGGCTGTAAAAAGTGGACAATATGATGATATGGAAGGGGCTGCGAGTAGAATTCTAATGGATGATATTCCAAATCCTGTACATGAAGATCTGGCCGAAAAAACTAACAATAATGACACTAAAGGCAAGTGACAATCTGAGCATATGAAACAATTTTATTTATTTGTATCCTTGTTATGCAGCATCATGTTCTCTGTCTCTGCAGAGACGATTAAATTAGGTATGTCTGCAGCTCTAACAGGTCCTTCAGCAGCGCTAGGTAATAATATGCGTTCTGGGATTGATAGTTATTTTTCCGTTATCAATGATAAGGGAGGCGTGCGAGGCCGACAGTTAGAGTTTATTGTTCGTGATGATGGTTATGAGCCTGAACGTGCTGCTGACAATATGCGTAAATTAATCGATGATAATGGTGTTTTGGCTTTGTTAGGAAATGTCGGTACACCAACAGCGCTGCTAACAGTGCCTATTGCGAATGCAAAGAAAACACTTTTATTTGGCGCTTTTACTGGTGGTGGAGTCTTAAGGGTTCAGCCGGCTAGCCGTTATATTATTAATTACCGTCCTAGTTATGATGAAGAAACGAGTGAAATGATCTCAGGATTGTTAAATATCGGTATCAAACCTGATGAGATAGGTTTTTTTACTCAGCGTGATGGTTATGGCGATGCAGCTTTTAATGGAGCCATAAATGCCTTACAACAGCACGGTTTTAGAAACTCAGCTTCATTAGTTCATGGCAGGTATACTCGCAACACCTTAAATATTGAAGATGCAATTGTATCTATTTTAGATGCAGAAGTGACTCCTAAAGTGATCATTATGGCGGGGGGATATGCTCCATCAGCAAAATTCATCAAATTGATAAAACAGGATTTGCCAGACTTATGGTTTATCAATGTATCTTTTGTGGGCAGCTTTTCTTTGCAAAAAGAGCTTGAAGGCAACGATAGCCACGTTATCATTACGCAGGTTGTACCCGAGATAAATGCCTCTCTGCCTATTGTAGAAGAATACCTTTCCGCTTTGCACGAGTTTAACCCCGCTCTAGAGGCTAATGAGATTTCATTAGAAGGCTTTATTGTAGCCAAGGTTTTTCATCAAGGCTTATTGAATATTGAAGGTGAGATTACGAAAGAAAGTATTATTAAAGGCCTGGAAGGAATTAATGATTTAGATATCGGATTAGGACTCAATATTAATTATAATAAGCTTGAACATCAAGCGATTCATCAGCTTTGGGTGACGACACTCGCCAATGGGAAGGTCATGCCTTTTTCATGGGAAATGATGTTAGATGAGGGCGTTAGTAATGAGTAATGGACTCGATCATGTTTAAATTATGGAGTATAAGAAGTTTACTTCAGTTGTGGTCTCTTGCTACGATTTTAGCCATTATTGTGATTGCTTCTGTTGCAAGCTATACCAATAAACTTTTTTCAGAAACACAGGGTGATTTGACTGAAAAAGTATTGCCTATGGAAGATGCGAGTCGCAAGATTAGTGCGGTGGCATTTTCATTCATAACCCGTCAAAAACAGGTCATCGCATCACAAACGATTGAAGAAATTAACACCCTCATACCACGAGAAACATTAGAAGCTGAATTTAATAGGTATTTGAAGAGAATTGCTGCATCGGTAACTGAGAATGAACGAGGAAATGCAATTTCAGTTTCGCTACAAGAAAAATTCCAACATTTTTTAGAGGTTGATAGCAATCTTTTGGGCTTAATTCGACGACAACATGAATTAAGGACTCAGCTTAAGAAACAAATTAAAACGGTTGACAGTTTAGAGCAAAAGATTCAAAACCGTGTTGAAGCAATTTCAGGCCGAATCAATCTCCAAGTCAGTCGATATAAGAGAGAAATAAGACAAAGAAATCCTAATCAGCAATCATCGAATTTAATTAGTGAAAGAGCTTTTAGAAAACAAGACAATATTCAAAAATTAAGTCAATCAGTACGCTTAAATGTGCTGAGAGTGAGTTATTTAACACAAGCCTTAATTCAATCAGAAAATACTGATAGGTTATTAAGCCTTCGAGACAATGATATTAAACAGCATAATGCTGTGCTAAAAGCAGATGTTAAGCAGTTAAAGAGTTTATTAGGTGACAATAATGAGCTGGCTAAGATGACGTCTTGGCTCGAGCAGGATATTGGCGCTTTAGCTCAAATAGTGGTGGATGGAAAATCTGCGATTTATTCTTTAAGGCTGCAGCAGCTACAAAACGAAGAGTTATTATCAATAGGGCAGCAGAGTTCCATCACCACCCTTAAAATTGTAACGGCGAAGTTGAATGAACTGTCGTCATTATTGGGAGATAAAAGCTTAAAAACAGTTAATAATTCTACGGTGGTTGCTGATCAAGCTCGCTGGATTATCATTATACTGAGCCTCAGTATTACCATTGGTATGCTCCGTTTTATTAGCTTAATCTCTCAACGAATTAACGGTCCTTTAGATGAGTTACGCAGTGCGATGCACAGTCTATCCTCACAGGAGTTTGATACACGATTAAAACCCATTTCAGGGAATAGTGAATTCAGTATTCTGGCAGAAGACTTTAATTTATTTGCTGAAAACACCCAGCATTTAATCCATGACTTAGATACTGCAAGAGAGTCGTTGCAGACTAGAGAGCAGCACTTAAGTGCTATTTTAAATAGTGTTCCTGAAGCAATCTTGACTTTATCCGCTGATGGCGTAATTGAATCAACTAACCCAACAGCAGGCAGTGTATTAAAAGCTAATGAAGAGGTTTTGATTGGGCTAAATCTAGCTCGATTCTTTGGTGATGGTCAACAGATGTCATCAGTACGCGATCTTGAAGCACGGCTAGAGAAAAGTAGAGAGTTTCAAGGTCGAGATTATAATGGCAAAACATTTAGTATGTGGGTGTCGTTAAACCTAGTTTCTAGTGCTCATGGTGATGTCTGGGTCTGTGTTATTTCAGATATTACAGAATGGAAACGTGTTGAAGCAGAGTTAAAAGTAGCCAGTTCTGAATTAGATGCCATTCTAGAAAATGCTATGGTTGGAATTGCCTTAATTAAAGATAGAGTACTGGTTCGGGTTAATAATAAATTTGAACAATTATTTGGTTACGACCGCGATGTTATAGAAGGGCAGTCAACTCGTTCATTATATGCTTCTGAAGAGGTTTATAATCAATCAGGTGATGATGTTTATAGTGAAATGCAAGAAGGGGGAAGTTATGTCGGCGAAGTTCAGCTAGCCCGACAAGATGGAAGCTTATTCTGGGGAATAATGTCTGGTAAGGCGATTGATCTGAATAACCCAATAGCAGGTAGTATTTGGTTATTTGAAGACATTACCTTACAAAAAGAAAAAGATGAAACCTTACTTAAATTAGCCAGCTTTGATTCATTAACAGGCTTACCTAATCGTAATGTCTTTAATGATCGCATTGAACATGCAATTCATAAAGCGAATCGAAGTTCTTCTCGACTGGCTATTTTCTTCCTTGATTTAGATCACTTCAAACATATTAATGATTCTTTAGGTCATAAAGCAGGTGATACTTTATTACGTGAAGTGGCCGATCGTTTAAAAACATGTGTTCGAGAAGGGGATACTGTTGCTCGCTTAGGGGGCGATGAATTTACGCTTATTTTAGAAGAAGTACGTTCAGCACAGCATGTTGCAAAGGTAGCAGATAAAGTACTCGCTGCGTTATCTCAATCTTATATGTTAGATACAACTGAAGTTAATATTAGCCCAAGTATAGGAATTAGTTTATATCCTGCTGATGGTCGAGATGCAGATACTCTACTAAGGAATGCTGATGCAGCCATGTATCACGCCAAAAACAATGGTCGGAATAATTTCCAATTTTACTCTGCTGAGATGAATGCTCAAGCGACCAAACGCTTAGCAATGGAGTCAAGCCTACGTCGAGCACTAGAGCAAAACGAATTTGAATTACACTTCCAACCACAGATTGATTTAGCAACAGGCCGTATTTCTGGTGCTGAAGCTTTATTACGTTGGAACAATGAAACATGGGGCAATGTTTCACCCGCAGAGTTTGTGCCTATTCTAGAAGATACGGGTTTAATTTCTACAGTGGGTGAGGTGGTTATCAAAAAAGCAATTGATGGTTATCTATCATTACGCGATAAGCTTGATCCTGAATTCCAAATAGCAGTGAATTTATCGGGCCGACAATTTCAGGGTGGTCAACTGGCTACCTTTGTGCGAACCCAATTAGAACAAAGTGGCATGTCGGCTAAAAACCTAGAGTTAGAAATTACTGAAACGGTATTAATGGATGATACTGAATTAGCGGTGACTACACTTAATGATATAAGTGCTCTAGGCATAACACTGGCAATCGATGACTTTGGAACGGGCTACTCATCGCTTTCATATCTAAAACGTTTCCCTTTGAATGTGTTAAAAATTGACCGTTCATTTGTTCGTGATGTCACCCATGATGATGATGATGCTGCTATTGTCGATGCAATTTTAGCTATGTCACGACATTTAAACCTTAAAGTTGTAGCGGAAGGTGTTGAGAATAAAGAACAGCTGGCTTTCTTACAGGAAAAGAATTGTGACCGAGTGCAGGGTTACTTCTTTAGCAAACCATTATCTTTAGCTGACTTTAGTGACTTTATTGATCAACACAACGCCAATTTGAACTAGTTTTATATTACTGCGGCTGATGATATTGCATAATTGTCTTTTGATTGGGATTCAGGTGAATACTTAAGCCTAAATCAGGATATAACCATAATTCTGACTCAGGCATATCAGCAAACTTTTCTATTGATGTCGCTTCACCAAAACGGTGTTTAACCATATCGGAATTGAGTTTAATAGAGGGAATATAAGTCAGGCTTTTAACAGCAGTATTCACTAATTGAGAACTATTTTCTAAGGTATAGCGATGCGCGCCACTATCCTGAATTCTAGCATCTAGAGCTTGTGATAAAAGTGCTTCAACAACATGTTCGTCTACCGCTAGAGTTAACACTAGTTTTGCTGATAGCCCACCTAAATTAACGCTATCAAAATACGCTTCTACAGAAGGTTGACTTCCATCTTGGGTGAAAATAGCTGTTTTTCCATACTGACGGACAAGTTGTTGAGCCTGAGCGTATGTTGTGGTGCCAAGGTGAATATCAAAAACTTTGATATTACCATCTGCCATCGTATTAACTTCCCATGGCATAGGGGCGGGTAATTGTTTAGATGGAATAAGCATTAAAGAGGCGATACCTACAACGATGAGGACGAGCCCAAGAAGAAATTTTTTCATGTTTTAACCTAGAGAAGGGGAAGGAGGGACTTGAAGCCAAAAGGTCACGGGACCGTTATTGGTTAATGATACTTGCATATCAGCACCAAACTGACCTGTTTCAACTTGATGATGATGTTGCTTTGCTTGAGTACAAAAATAGGTGAAGAATTGATGGCCTATCTCTGGGCTGGCTGCATGACTAAAGCTAGGACGTAAACCTGAGCGAGTATCAGCGGCTAATGTAAATTGTGGCACTAATAATAAACCACCTTTAATATCCTGTAATGACAGGTTCATTTTATCATTGCCATCACTAAAAACTCGGTAAGCCAGTAAGCGTTTAAGTAATGCATCAGCTTGTTGTTGCTGATCACCACGTTCTATACCGATAAAAACCAGTAAACCTTGGTCGATATGGGCGATTTTATGGTTCTCTACAGTGACATGAGCATGATGTACGCGTTGAAGTAATGCAATCATGCGTGCGGTCTAGGAGTATGAGGCTCTAAATACTCGGCCATTGAGCATGTTGCAGTGATCAATGCTTCAATTAATGCAGGTTCACCTGCTGCATGGCCGGCTAGAGGAATAATATCTAATATCGCTTCTGGCCAAGCTTGATGTAATTCCCATGTTTGTTGAATCGGGCAGACAATATCATAACGGCCATGAATAATAATGGTGGAAATATCTCGAATTTTATCAATATTATTAAGAATGGGCTGCTGAGTGATAAAACATTCATTGATGGCAAAATGGAGCTGAATGCGTGAATGGGCTAAGGGACTGGGATCTTTATTTTCATCAACCAGATATTCGTGATCACGCAGCGTGACAATGGTGCTTTCCCAGTTTTGTAATGTTTTAGCGGCGCTCATTTGTTGTATGTCATCCGCCTCTAGGAAGACTTTATAATAGGAGTTGAGCGGCTGTTTTTGTACAGATTCAGGTAGGTTTTCTACTAATTGCTGCCAAGCCTCGGGGAAAAGTTTTGATGCGCCACCTTCAGAGTAAACCCAATCGATATCTTGTTGACGCCCGAGAAAGACACCTCGCAGAATCATGGCAGATACATGTTGAGGGAAACGTTGTGCGTAACATAGGGCTAAGGTTGCTCCCCATGAGCCACCAAAAATGAGCCATGAGGAAACCTGTAATGCTGTTCTAATGGTTTCCATATCAGCGATGAGATAATCAGTCGTGTTATTTTCTAATTCGCCATGGGGAGTTGAGCGGCCACATCCACGTTGATCAAATAGGATGATTCGGTATACTTCAGGGTCAAAATAACAGCGATGCTGAGGTCGACAACCTGAGCCCGGGCCGCCATGCAAGAAAACCACGGGGATCCCGTTAGGGTTACCACATTCTTCTACATAAACGCGGTGGCAATCTCCTCCCGATAATGTCTCCATTTCAAAGTGGTGAACGGTATAAGGCTCTATTTCAGGATAAAGGGGGATCATAGTGTTTCTCTAGTAACTCTCATTTTATGACTTATTATACTTAAACTATAGAAATTAAAGCGGTCAATATTGATAATGCTGCTAATTAATAACTATTTACCTTGATGTGGAAACAGCTCTGATTTTCATCATTATTTCTCAACTAATTATGGTAATTACTTCGCTATTGCGGGAGAATATACGGTTAGATAGGGCAAAATATACTTTGTCCAAAAAAAACCGTTGATGAAGGCAAGCTAAATGAATTTACACGAGTTTCAGGCTAAACAATTATTAATCCGTTATGGTATTCCCACACCTCAAGGACAAGCAGTAGTGAGTGGCTCTCAAGCACGCCAGGCTGCAGAACAATTAGGTGGAGAACGCTGGGTTGTGAAAGCTCAAGTGCATACCGGTGGAAGAGGAAAGGCTGGAGGAGTCAAGATTGTAGACACTCTGGATGGTGTCGCAGATGCAGCTTATGACATGCTTGGCCAACGATTAGTGACACATCAAACAACAGCGGAAGGGCTGCCCATTAATCAAATATTAGTTGAGCAACCTTCTGATATTGCGCGCGAGCTTTATCTGGCAGTATTGATTGACCGAGTGAGCCAACGTGTTGTGTTCATGGTATCGAAACAAGGTGGAATGGACATTGAAGCCGTAGCGGAAAAAGAACCTGAAGCAATATTGAATTTATATGTTGATCCTGTGGTGGGACTGCAAGCTTATCAATGTCGCCGAGCTGGATTTTTCCTTGATTTAACCGGCACAGCGTTTAAACAGTTACAGGCAGTGATGCAAGGACTGTATCAGCTTTATACGGAGAATGATGCGGACTTAGTTGAAATTAATCCTCTGGTAGTCACTGGCGATGGAGATTTATTAGCTGTTGATGCGAAGTTAAATTTAGATGATAACGCTTTATTTAGACACGCTGAATTAGCAGCTATGTTTGATGCCAGCCAAGAAGATGAGGCGGAAGTCATCGCCAAACAATTTGGCTTAAATTACATTTCCTTAGAGGGTGAAGTAGCGTGTATGGTTAACGGTGCTGGACTGGCGATGGCGACAATGGACTTAATTCAGAAAGAGGGTGGACAGCCCGCTAATTTCCTCGATGTAGGGGGTGGCACAACAGCTGACCGTGTTGCTGAAGCGTTTAAATTGATTTTATCAGATAAAAAAGTGAAATCTATTTTAGTGAATATCTTTGGTGGTATTGTCCGTTGTGACCTAATTGCCCAAGGTATTATTCAAGCAGCACAAGACGTTGAATTATCACTTCCTGTGATTGTGAGACTTGAGGGAACGAATGCCGAATTAGGTCGACAATTATTAACGGATAGCACTATGGATTTGCGAGTAGCACAGGATTTAACCGATGCAGCTAGACAAGCAGTAGCTTCAGCTAAGGGAGTGACGGCATGAGTATTTTAGTTAATAAAGAGACGAGGCTTATCTGCCAAGGTTTTACTGGTAAGCAAGGTACATTTCATTCAGAGCAGGCGATTGCCTACGGTACCGAATTTGTAGGGGGTGTGACGCCAGGAAAAGGCGGGCAAACTCACCTAGATCGACCGGTATTTAATACTGTTTACGATGCTGTTACTGCAACAGGTGCTAATGCTACCATGATTTATGTACCTGCTGCATTTGCAGCAGATGCGATTTTAGAAGCAGCAGATGCGGGCATTAAAGTGATTACCTGTATTACCGAAGGTATTCCTGTACAAGATATGCTTCGCGTTAAACATGCACTAAAAGATTCAGATTCATATTTAGTGGGGCCAAACTGTCCAGGAATTATTACTCCAGATGAATGTAAAATGGGCATTATGCCCGGTTCAATTCATTTAGCCGGTAAAATTGGTATTGTTTCTCGATCAGGTACCTTAACCTATGAAGCAGTACAACAAACGACTCAAAATGGTTTGGGGCAGAGTACCTGTGTAGGAATCGGTGGTGATCCTATTCATGGTATGAACTTTATTGATTGTTTAGAGATGTTTGAAGCCGATCCGCAAACACAAGGTATTGTGATGGTAGGTGAAATCGGTGGTCGTGCTGAAGAGGATGCAGCAGAGTATATCCGAGCTCATGTCACTAAGCCTGTTGTCGCTTATATAGCGGGTTTAACTGCACCAGCAGGTAAACGAATGGGTCATGCTGGCGCTATTATCAGTGGTGGACAAGGTACTGCAGAAGCTAAATTAGCAGCCTTAGCGGCGGCGGGAGTTCATATTGCACGATCACCGGCAGAGATGGGTGATCGGATGCTTGAAGCGATGGAGTCATAAGCAATGAGTGGTGATTTTTGTCTTGTAATGGGGCAAATTAACCCAGTTGTTGGTGATATTAAGGGTAATGTTAAAAAAATAATTTCCGCAGCAAATGAAGCCAGAGATAGCTTAAATGCAGATTTAATTATTTTCCCAGAACTGACGTTAACCGGCTATCCACCTGAAGACTTATTGTTACGACCTGGGCTGACGAAACGGGTTGAAAATGGCTTACGTAAGTTAAAAAAGAAGATTAATGGTATTGCGATAATTGTCGGCCATACTGAGGGAAGAGCAAGAGAAGAACTTTATAATGCAGCTTCTTTTATTGTCGATGGAAAATGTGTTTCTACTTATTTTAAACAAAATTTGCCCAATTATAGTGTCTTTGATGAAAAGCGCTATTTTGTTGAGGGTAAAGAACCGTGTGTAGTGGAGTACAAAGGCTTCAAGTTTGGTATTACAATTTGTGAAGATATTTGGTTTACTGAACCGACGTCACAGGCCAAAGATGCTGGGGCAGATATCATTATCAACCTTAATGCTTCGCCTTTTAGACAGGGGAAATGGCTGCTACGAGAACAGGAACTTAAACAAAGAGTATTAGAAACAGGTCTACCTATTGTGTATGTCAATCAACTGGGAGGTCAAGATGAGCTTGTCTTTGATGGCTGTTCTTTTGTGTTATCTGCACAAGGCGAAAAAATAGTAAGAGCACCTGCATGGCAGGAGTGTTTACACCCCATGACACTCCGTCATTCTGCTGATAAAAAAGTCATTATTCAGGGTGAGATTGCTGAAAAAGAAACAGAAGTAGCGATGGTTTATCAAGCCTTGGTAGTCGGCTTACGAGACTATGTTAATAAAAATAATTTTTCTAGTGTCGTTATTGGTTTGTCAGGTGGAATTGATTCTGCTTTAACATTGGCTTTAGCTGTTGATGCTTTGGGACCTGAGAGGGTGAGTACAGTGATGATGCCGTCTCGCTATACCGCACAAATTAGTCTTGATGACGCCGAAGAGATGGCGGCAGGCCTGAGTGTTGATCATAGTGTAATAGAAATTGATTCATTATTTGAACAATTTCTAGACAGCTTGTCAGCACAGTTTGAAAATAAGACTGTTGATACTACCGAAGAGAATATTCAGGCCCGAGTTCGAGGTGTCATATTGATGGCAATCTCTAATAAAACAGGTGCCATGGTATTATCGACCGGTAATAAAAGTGAAATGGCAGTGGGATATTCAACATTATACGGTGATATGGCAGGTGGTTTCTCTCCACTTAAAGATGTTTATAAAACATTAGTGTATAAGTTGAGTGAATACCGAAATAGTCGTTCAGCTATTATTCCTCAGCGCATTATTACTCGCCCACCATCGGCTGAGTTAGCCCCAGATCAGATTGATCAAGATAGTTTGCCTCCATATGATATTTTAGATGCATTATTAGAGCGTTATATTGCAGAAGATTGGTGTTTCGAAGAACTGGTGAAAACAGGTTTTGATGAAAAACTGGTTGCAAGAGTGATTAAAATGGTAGATCGTAATGAATATAAACGTAGACAAGCGCCTCCGGGCATAAGAATAACAAACCGTGCTTTTGGTCGTGATCGACGTTATCCGATTACGTCTGCTTATAGTGTAAATTCAATAATAGAATAGGGAATAATAATGAAAAAAATTGAAGCGATAATCAAACCCTTTAAATTAGATGATGTACGTGAATCCTTGTCTGATATTGGCGTCACAGGGCTTACGGTTTCAGAAGTGAAGGGTTTTGGTCGCCAGAAAGGGCATACAGAGCTTTATCGTGGTGCTGAGTATGTCGTTGATTTTTTACCGAAAATTAAAGTAGAAATTGTTCTTACTGCTGAGCAGGTAGATGAGTGTGTTGAAGCGATTATTAAAGCTGCTCATACAGGCAGAATTGGCGATGGGAAGATTTTTGTAACGCCTATTGAACAAGTTATTCGTATTCGTACTGGTGAGAAAGGCAAGTCAGCAGTATAGCGCTTTAAATTCCTCTGCTTTGCTCTTAAAGCAGAGGAATTATTTTTATTGGCTAATTATTGTTTGACGGACTTTTGCAACACCATCATAACCTGGGTAGTTCAACTCTAGGACACGAAGAGCATCTTCAGAAAGGTCATTTAATTCCAGTACTTTATAGGCTTTTGCCATCATCAATAGCGCCTCAGGCATTGCTGGTGTACGCGGGTAATTCTCAATAACATATTTACCACGGTTAGCGGCAGCAACATAGGCACCACGTCGCATATAATAATGGGCAACATTGACTTCGTGCTGGGCCAAGCGATTACGTAAATAAACAATACGCTGGGCGGCATCTTCACTGTATATACTCTTAGGGTATCGAGTGACTAACACTTTTAAATCTTTCAGGGCATAGCGTGCTGAACCAGGATCACGTTGAGATTCATCGCGAGGAATATATTTTTCAAATAAGCCAATATCACGAGTGAAATTAATTAAGCCTCGTAAATAAATTGCATAATCCATACTGGGGTTTAATGGGTACACCCGCATAAAACGATCAAGTGTTGCAATGGCAATATCGGCATCATCTAATTTATAGTGACAGTATGCGGATTCTAATAAGGCTTGTTGAGCATATTCACCAAAAGGGAATCTAGCCTCGAGTTGTTCATAATATTGTAAGGCAACAGGGTAGTCTTCAGCAGTAAGGGCTGCTTTTGCTTCAGTATAAATACGTTCAACGGACCAGCTTTCCTCTGCTTCTACTTCATCTTTTGCAAAGTAAGAACAACCCGAAGTGGATAACAATAATACAATTAAGAGTAGGTAATATTTTTTCATAGCGTGTAGGTTACGCTAGCCATGCCCTGATGGTAAAGTAGAATTTAGTATTTTGCTGAATTGCTTTTCTTAGTCTACTTTTTATTCCATGTACAATAAGCACCACATTCATTACGATTGAGATTTTTATGCTCCGAATACTACTCAGTTTTATTATTGGCTTAACGACTGCTACTACGCATGCCACAACGTTTAATTTAGTGGATGAAAATACGCGTGTTGTCGGCCATAACTTAATTGTATATACCCATAAAGATGATACTTTATTAGATATTGCCCGCCAATTTGATATAGGTTATCGAGAAATCGCCAGTGCGAATCAAGATTTAGATGTCTGGTTGCCCGGTGAAAATCAGCGGGTTTTAGTCCCAAACAAATTTATTTTACCTGATGCTCCCCATAAGGGAATTGTGATAAATCTGGCTGAAATGCGTCTGTACTATTATCCCAAAACGAAAGCGGATCAGGTACAGCAGGTTATTACACATCCTATCGGTATTGGTAGACAGGGGTGGACCACGCCTATTGGCAAGGGACGAATAATTCAAAAAAAGAAGGACCCAACATGGACGCCACCGGCATCTATTTTGGCTGAGCATTTGGAGAAAGGTGATCCTCTGCCAAAAGTTGTTCCCGCGGGACCAGATAATCCATTAGGAGCCTATGCAATGAGACTTTCACTGCCAGGCTATTTATTACATGGTACCAATCGACCTTTTGGGGTTGGAATGCGAGTTAGCCATGGTTGTATCCGTTTGTTTCCAGAAGATATTGAACATTTATTCGGAATTGTGCCCGTTAATACACCTGTTGAGATCTTATATCAGCCTTATAAAGCTGCTTTAGAAGGTGATGTGTTACACCTTGAAGTCCATGAGATCCAAGAAGATATGGATATTAGGGAAGGGAATAATATGACACCAATGGTTGCCGCAATATTAAAGGCACAAAATGAAATATTATCAGATGAAGAATGGCCTACTGCAGAAAAATTAGTGCGTGAACATAGTGGCGTGGTGGTTACTGTAAATAAAGGTGAAGTAGATGTTGTGGACAATGTCTGGTTTATTCATGCTGGATTAACACTAGATGTAAAATCAAAACTAAAGAAGGCATTGACGAGCTTAGAACTGACAGACTATTTTTGGCCTATACCTGACGCTGCGGAAGGTGAAATTTTGATAGGGCCGTTTGATAGTCAAGATAAGGCTGACAAAGTAGCGATTGAAGTTAATCGATTAACAGATATATCGGTCTGGAGTGTTTTAGTCTCTGAGGAGGACTTCTAACAAAAAACCTTTAAATAAAAGACATAAAAAAAGCCGGGCAAGCCCGGCTTTTTTCTTGATGCAGGAAATAGCTTCTTATTTAGCCATTGCTTTTTCGAACATAGCATCAATTTTTGCGCAACAGTCATCAACTGAACGTTGTGCAGAATCAGCAGTATCTTGTGCATTACGAGCAGCCGATTCAGCATCATTAGCTGTGCGGGTTGCTGTGTCAGCTGTGCTTTGTGCGCTACGAGCAGCAGCTAATGCAGAATCAGCAGTTGATTGAGCAGCCGCTACAGATGCTTTTAATGCGTCCATTTCTGCAGTGTTAGCGCAGGCTGTTAATAATACTAATGGTAGGATTACTGCTCCTAGTTTAGTTAAAGATTTCATTTGTCTCTCCGTCATATTCAATTTTTATTGGGATGATTCTACATTGCCTTACAGGACAATATACCCTTTCAGGCTATCAGGAATTAATAGGGCTGTCCAACGTGTGAAAGTTAAACTGCTATCCAGTTCAATTTATTGCTATAATTGTCCTTTAATTTAAGCGAAAGTCTATAGATAGAATTTATATGGCTGCCAAATATCGTTTATTGTTTTAACTTGCTCTGGAAAAAATTAGTCTATGCATCCAATGCTGAATATCGCTGTTCGGGCAGCACGTAGCGCGGGTAACCTTATTATTCGCTCTTTACAACATGTTGACCATCTTGAAATTACTGAAAAAGGTTTGAATGATTTTGTATCGGATGTTGATCGTCTAGCTGAACAAGAAATCATCAACGCAATCCAAAAGTCTTATCCTGACCATGCTATCTTGGCGGAAGAGTCAGGTGTTCAGGGTGAAAGTGACACGGTTTGGGTCATCGATCCTCTTGATGGTACGAAGAACTTTTTACATGGTTTTCCTCATTACTGTATTTCAATTGCCATTATGGTTCGCGGTAAAATTGAACATGGTGTCATTTACGATCCACTAAGAGATGAGCTATTTTCAGCGAGTCGAGGTGATGGTGCTAAATTAAACGATCGCCGACTACGCGTGACTAAACGAAAAGAATTTGCTGGTGGACTGCTGGCAACAGGATTTCCGTTTAAATACCCTCAACATTTAACAGATTTTATGGCGATGTTTAATGCTATCTTCCCACAAGTAGCCGATATTCGTCGTACAGGATCAGCAGCATTAGATTTAGCCTATGTTGCAGCAGGTCGTTTAGATGGTTACTGGGAAATAGGTCTTGAAAAATGGGACCTAGCCGCAGGCGTATTACTTGTTGAAGAAGCAGGTGGTGTTGTCTCTGACTTTACAGGAAATGACGATTACTTTAATAGTGGCAACGTAGTTGTCGCGAATTTAAAGCTACATAAAAAGATATTAGCTAGTATCAGCCCACACTTAAGTGATGAATTGAAAAAATAAACATTACTCCATTTTTAAACGTGTATATGAAGATGTACATTTTTGAATATAACGAACTAAGAAATACATAAATGTCTATAACAAACAGAAAGTTAAGAAATATCGCAATTATTGCCCATGTCGATCACGGTAAAACAACATTGGTTGATGAATTATTACGTCAATCAGGTACGTTCAGTGAGCATGAAGAATTACAAGAACGTGTAATGGATTCAAACGATCTTGAGAAAGAACGTGGTATTACAATCTTATCGAAAAATACAGCGGTAAAATGGAATGATTACCATATTAATATCGTTGATACCCCTGGCCATGCCGATTTTGGTGGTGAGGTAGAACGTGTTTTATCGATGGTTGACTCTGTGTTGTTATTAGTCGATTCGGCTGAAGGCCCAATGCCTCAAACACGTTTTGTGACACAAAAAGCCTTAGCCTTAGGTCTAAAACCAATTGTTGTTATCAATAAAATTGATAAACCAAGCGCACGTCCATCTTGGGTGTTAGACCAAACCTTTGATTTGTTTGCAAATCTAGACGCGACTGATGAGCAATTAGACTTTGATGTGATTTATGCTTCAGGTTTAAATGGTTTCGCAGGTTTAGATGATTCGGTACGTGATGGTGATATGACGCCATTATTTGAATTGGTCGTAGATAAAGTATCAGCTCCTGATGTCGATACTGAAGGTCCATTTCGCATGCAAGTAACATCATTAGACTACAATAGTTATGTCGGTGTAATTGGTGTGGGCCGTATTGAGCGCGGTAAAGTTAGCACAAATACGCCTGTTACGATTATTGATACTGAAGGTAAAACTCGAAATGGTCGAGTCTTATCCGTTATGGGCTTTATGGGCTTAAAACGTGAAGAAGTTGAAACGGCTCAAGCAGGTGATATTATTGCTTTCACTGGTTTAGATCCATTGAATATTTCTGACACCTTATGTGATCCTACTGAAGTAGAAGCTTTACCGCCATTATCAGTCGATGAACCTACTGTAACAATGACATTCCAAGTGAATAACTCACCGATGGCAGGTCAAGAAGGTAAATTTGTTACAACACGTCAGATTAAAGAACGCTTAGATCGTGAACTTATTCATAATGTTGCACTAAGAGTAGAGCAAGTTGTCACTGACCCTGACAAATTCCGAGTATCAGGACGAGGTGAATTACATTTATCAGTTTTGATTGAGAATATGCGTCGTGAAGGTTTTGAAATGGGCGTCTCTCGCCCTGAAGTAATTATTCGTGAAGTTGATGGTGTTAAAGAGGAACCATACGAAGCTGTCACAGCTGATGTGGAAGCTGAGCACCAAGGTTCTATCATGGAAAAATTGGGCGAACGTGGCGCGCAATTACAAGATATGGCACCAGATGGTAAAGGTCGTGTACGTTTAGACTTTATTATTCCTTCTCGTGGATTGATTGGCTTCCGTACAGAGTTCTTAACAGCAACTCAAGGAACAGGTCTGATCTTCAGTGTATTTGATCATTATGCTCCTGTTAAAGAAGGTAAGTTTGGTGAGCGTAGTAATGGCGTATTGATTGCTAATGGTTTAGGTAAAGCCGTTGCATTCTCTATTTTCAACTTACAAGAACGTGGCCGTATGTTTATTGGGCATAATGATGATGTCTATGAAGGTATGGTTATCGGTATTCATTCGCGTGATAATGATTTAGTTGTAAACCCATTAAAAGGTAAACAGCTTACAAACGTACGTGCATCGGGTACTGATGAAGCAATCAACTTAACACCGCCTATTCGTATGAGTTTAGAGCAAGCGCTTGAATTTATTGGTGAAGATGAATTATTAGAAGTGACACCAAGCTCTTTACGTGTACGAAAACGTTTATTGCTTGAACATGAACGTAAGAGTGCAAGTCGTAAGAAAAAATAGTTTTCACTAACGACATAAACACGTAATAACAGAAAAGGGTATCCTATTCACATAGGGTACCCTTTTTTATTGGATCGAGGTCTAGAACTCAACATGCGAATTCTAATTTTAATTGCGATTGGTTTATTGATATATGTGATCATTGGCAACCTTTTACGTAAAAGCAGACGATCAGCATTACCGCCAGTTATGGGGGAAATGGTTCGCTGTGATCATTGTGGACTGCATATTTTAGAGACGGAAGCACTTAAAAAGGCAGGGCAATATTATTGCTGCCAAGAGCACCTAGAACATGACGTTAATAAATAAATGAAATAAGACTGCTACATTGACAATGAGAGCGTTTAATTTTGGTGTCAACACCGCCTCAGATTCCTTTGGTACATGGCGTGAGTTAGCGATATTTTCAGCCTATCGCTTATTTCTTTCGCTCATCTTCTTTTGCGTTTTTTACTTTAATTTACCCCCTTATTTTTTAGGTCGATTATCACCTTCGTTATATGAAAGTGTCAGTATTTTATACTTGCTGATAGCCCTCGTTTTTGTTGCGGTAAACTACAATAGAGTGGGGGATTTTAAGTTAAATGCCCAAATTCAATTAATCGTCGATGTTATTTGCCTGACGCTTGTTATTAACTCAAGTGGCGGATTACAAAGTGGTTTAGGTTTATTACTTGTTGTGGTGGTGGCTGCAGGAGCTGCTTTAATCCCCGGACGCTTATCTGCTTTTACTGCTGCAATTGCAACAATTGCAGTTTTATCTGAGGTGGGGTATTCACAATTCATCGGTGATGGCCTGACAAAGTATAGTCATGCCGGCTTGCTGGGGATAACCTTTTTTGCCACAGCCATATTTGCTCAGATAATTTCTCAGAAGATGAAAAAATCACAGAACTTAGCTGACGAACGAGCACGAGATGTTGCTAAGTTAGCGATATTAAATGGGCATATTCTAAGTAGTATGCAGACAGGGATTTTGGTGGTTGATTCTGACGACCGGGTTACATTGAGTAATCAATCGGCAAGACATTTATTGAAAGTACAGCAAGCACAAGAAAATAGTGAATTGAGCTATTTTTCCTCGAAATTAGTAGAGAAAATATCGCAATGGAGAGTGAATAACAACTGCACAGTATCACCTTTTCAATCACAGCCAGATTCACCTGAGGTGGTAGCACGCTTTATCGCTTTAGATAGTGGTGAGACATTAATTTATTTAGATAATACAACGGCGTTAGCACAACAAGTGCAGCAATTGAAGTTGGCATCATTAGGGCGCTTAACTGCCAGTATCGCGCATGAAATACGCAATCCACTAGGGGCAATCAGCCATGCAGGGGAATTGTTATCTGAAACGCATAATGATGATGCTGTAACAACGAAACTCACCACTATCATTCAACGCAATAGTGTGAGAGTTAACGGGATTATTGAGGCTATTTTAGACATGAGCCGCCGCAAAGCAGTTGAGCCGAAAAGGATTAGTTTAGCGCTCTGGTTAAATGAGTTTATTACTGAGTTTTGTGAAATCAAACAGCTTAATAAAACAGAGTTTAAATTATCGATCAGATCGTCACAGGAAACAGTGAACATCGATGAGGAACAGTTGCATCAAATTATGTCTAATTTACTTGAGAATGCATGGTTCTACTCTTCATTAGATCGTGATGAGTCTAGAGTTCAAATTATTCTGGCGAGTAAAAATGATGACGTTATAATTGATGTTAAGGATAATGGTATAGGTGTGGTTGATGAGATGAAGGAAAATTTATTTGAACCCTTTCATTCTAATCGGCAAGGTGGAACAGGTCTTGGGCTATATTTAACACGAGAGCTTTGCCAAGCCAATGGAGCCCAATTACGTTATATTGCTACAGAAAAAGATCATTGTTTTCGGGTTAGCTTTCCAATCGAAAAACAAGAGATTTCATAATGAACCCCCAAGCTTTAGTGATTGATGATGAACCAGATATTTTAGAATTACTGTCAATGACATTATCAGCAATGTCGGTTGATTGTGTGACAGTAGAAAATATTTCACAGGCTGAACAAGCTTTAAAACAACAGTCCTTTGATATATGTTTAACAGATATGAGATTGCCTGATGGTAATGGTCTGGACTTTGTGAAAAAGGTTCAAAAAGAGTTCCCTGACTTACCTATTGCCGTCATTACAGCCCACGGTAATATGGATCTGGCTGTCCAAGCATTAAAGTTAGGCGCGTTTGACTTTGTGTCTAAACCAGTAAAATTACGTGTTCTACGAGATTTAGTTTCTACAGCTGTAAAGTTAACGGTAAAAGAACCTAAACAAAAAGAACGACGTTCACGCGATCTGTTACTTGGTGATACCCCTATTATCAGAACATTACGGGGAAAAATCAGTAAATTAGCACGTAGCCAAGCTCCTGTTTATATCAGTGGTGAATCAGGGACAGGGAAAGAACTAGTTGCACGATTAATACACAGCCTAGGAGCGCGTTCTGACAAGTCTTTTATACCTGTTAACTGTGGCGCTATTCCCTCTGAATTAGTTGAAAGTGAATTCTTTGGTCATTATAAGGGGGCTTTTACAGGAGCCGTTGCTGATAAAATGGGCTTATTTCAAGCCGCCAATGGAGGGACGTTATTTCTAGATGAAATTGCTGACTTGCCTCTTATGATGCAAGTTAAGTTATTGAGGGCCATTCAAGAAAAAGCAATCCGCCCTGTTGGGGGGACGGAAGAGGTTAGTATTGATGTACGTGTTTTATCTGCAACTCATAAGGATTTATCCGAATGTGTCAGACAAGGCTCATTTCGTGAAGATTTATTTTACCGTCTTAATGTGATTGAATTAGATGTTCCGCCCTTGCGTGAACGTCAGCAAGATATTGAAATTTTGACTGAGCATATCTTATCTAAAGTGGCTGAGAAGAATGGGGTTTCAAAACCTGAGTTTAGTGAGGAAGCGTTATCTGCTTTAAATAATTATGCTTTTCCTGGCAATGTACGTGAATTAGAAAATATACTTGAGCGAGCATTGACATGGGCTGAAGGTAACCAAATATCTGCTGCTGATTTAATGTTACCTGCGAATAAAAAAGTAGCGAATAGTTCAACGTCGCCTGTAAGTGATGTGAGCTCCGTAGAGGTGAGTTTAGATGATGATTTAGAAAGTCATCTAGAAGACCAAGAGCGCTTACTCATTACTAAAGCATTAGAGTCAACTCGCTGGAATAAAACGGCTGCAGCAAAAGAATTAGGTATTACGTTTCGCTCTTTACGTTATAAGCTAAAAAAACTGGGCTTAGAATAAAACACACATACAATGTGTGTTATGGTTTCTCTATAGTTTATGCCGTTCAAAAATAATAATAATGTGAGTTTTATATGACAAGTTCAAATGCACAAAACCCTGACCTAGATTGGAGTCAGGTAAGAGAAACAGTCAGGATGATGAATTTAGCCGTCGCTCAAATAGAGATGTCGATGAAAGAAGGGGATGATTCAGTTGACACCTTGACTGATGCCTTCACGACTATGGCTGCACGAGTTCAAGTGATAGAAAAATTGGCACTTGATAAACAAGATAATGAATCAAAGAACATTGTAGATCAATGTGAGGCTGTTGCGGCTGAAATGCAGCATGCCATTATGGCATTCCAGTTTTATGATAAATTAACCCAACGTTTGAGTCATGTATCACATTCCTTAGGATCATTAGTGGATTTGGTTGGCGATAATACTCGCCTCTATAATCCTATTGAATGGTCTCTGCTACAAGAAAAGATTAAATCAAAATATACCATGCCTGCAGAGCACAATATGTTTGATTTAATGATGCAGGGCATGTCAATTGAAGAGGTGTTAAAAGCAACTCAAAAAGATGATAGTGAAGATATTGAATTATTCTAGTGAGCTAGTACAAGGTTCAGTGCAGGCTAATTATAATGCGTTATAACAAGCTCGCTAATACAGATTTAACTATTAGTGCTCTATGTTTAGGGACGATGACTTTTGGTGAGCAGAATACAGAGCAACAAGGTCATCAGCAACTAGATTATGCTGTAGAGCAGGGTGTTAACTTTATAGATACCGCAGAGCTGTATGCTATTCCACCTAAGGCTGAAACCGTAGGAAAGACAGAACAAATCATCGGTTCGTGGCTGGCAAAACGTGGTCGTCGTGATGATGTCATTATTGCGAGTAAGATTGCCGGTCCTCAATTTGACTGGGCTTCGCATATTCGAGAAGGTAAAACACGGTTTAACGACGCTAATATTGCGCAAGCAGTTGATGCGAGTCTTGCTCGCCTACAAACAGACTATATTGATCTTTATCAATTACATTGGCCTGAACGTCATACTAACTTTTTTGGTCGGCTGAATTATAGCCAAGGGCAAGATGTTGATGATTTGACACCAATTCACCACACCTTACAAGCGCTGCAGAAACAAGTTAAAGCCGGTAAAATCCGTCATATTGGCCTGTCTAACGAAACGCCTTGGGGGATGATGCAATTTTTGTCTATTGCCAAACTCTATGATCTACCGATTATTGCCTCAGTTCAAAACCCATATAGTTTAATTAATCGAAGTTATGAAATAGGCTGTGCTGAAATAAGTCATCGTGAGAATATAGGGTTACTTGCTTATTCTCCCCTCAGCTTTGGCGTATTAACTGGGAAATACTTACATGGTGCTCAACCAGAAGGTGCTCGCATTACTTTATGGCCACACTATAATCGTTACAGTAATCCTCAAGCTACATTGGCAACACAGGCCTATGTAGAGTTAGCTAAAAAAAATGGCATAAGCCCCAGCCAAATGGCTTTGGCTTTTGTGAATCATCAGCCCTTTGTGAGTGCGAATATTATTGGTGCGACCAATTTAGAACAGCTAAAAGAAAATTTGGGCAGTATTGATCTAGTCTTAGATGAACAGATCATCAGTGATATTGAAGGTATTCATCAGCTTTATCCTAATCCTGCACCCTAGCTTCAACACGTATCGTTAAATGGCTGAACTTAAATATTTAGTGGGATATCCTGACTCAGTCATCGATCAGGTTAATAATCTGATTGCCAATAAAACATTGGGAAATTACCTGCTGAAAAAATTTCCCTTCGCCCATGAAATTAACAATGATAAGGCTTTATATGCCTACACAGTAGAGTTGAAAAACCAGTTTATTCGTCAATCAAAGCCTTTAAGCAAAGTTGTTTATGATGATAAATTAGATGTTTTACATCAGGCCTTAGGTCTACATTCTTTTGTTTCTCGTGTGCAAGGGAATAAATTAAAAGCAAAAAATGAGATTCGTATCGGTTCTGTGTTTAAACAGGCGCCAGTGGCTATTTTAAAAATGATTGTTGTACATGAACTGGCTCACATTAAAGAAAAAGAACACAATAAAGCGTTTTATAAATTATGTGAATATATGGAGCCAGACTATCATCAGCTCGAATTTGATTGTCGACTATACCTGACTCATCTGGAACAACTGGGGAAATTATATTGAAATTTAAGGTAAGCAGAGAATAAATGGATAAAGTACGTGTAAATATAGGTTTAGAAGATCCCAAAAGTCCTGATAATGTAGGTTCTGTTCTACGGGCAGCAGCGAACTATCGTGTTGAACACGTTTTTTATACGGGAGTGCGTTATTCTAGAGCACTTGAGCGACGAGTTAGAGCAATGGATATGGGACGCAAAGTAAGTCGAGATCTTCCTATTTCATCAACAGAGAATTTACTCGATGCTGCTGGCGAAGAAATGACAATAGTTTGCATTGAATTAGTTGAAAATGCGATTCCTTTACCAGCTTATCAGCATCCAGATAATGCACTGTATATTTTTGGCCCTGAAGATGGCTCACTTAGCCAAGAGATGATTGAACAGGCTGATGATGTTGTATACATTCCAACAGTGGGTAGTATGAACCTTGCGGCGACAGTCAATGTTGTGCTTTATGACCGCGCTGCAAAGTCTGAACAATGGATAGCGGATAATGATTTAATTCGTCACAGTAGGGATACGAATAATCGTCTAAAGATTAGCTAATTAATACTAAGACTTAATCAGGGAAACTGTTTTACCGTTAATAGAAAGATCTGAGTCTATTTCAGTTAATTTTAGGCTTAATAACAGTTGTACTGAGTCTTCTTGTATTTGAGCACATACAATATGGCCCGCAACGTTATTTTCAGAGGTGAATACTTCATCTCCACTATTGGGACAATCATTTTCTGTCATTTGAGCTTGGAATAAGCGACGGCTGGGTTTTCCTAGATAGTGTAGTCTAGCCACTACTTCTTGGCCGGGGTAACAGCCTTTACTAAAGCTAACACCATCGACAAGATCAAGGTTGATTTGTTGAGGCGTAAATTTCTCTTTGCTGTCCATATAGACCATAGGGAGTCCGGCTTTTATATCTAATAACGCCCATGATTTCTCTGATGCTAAAGACCATTTATTGTCTGCTGCAAGGGTTAAAAAGTGTTGGGATTGGCTAAGAGGAATCAGTGCTATAGCACGTTGTTGTAGACGGTAAGCTGAGGTTGAATATGAAGTCAATTCAGGAGTTTCTAGCTCTAGCTGTTTAAGTCCTATACAGGCAATATTGTCTGATTGATCTGTAATAGATACTTTTGAGCGTAAGACAAACATACTAAGTCTTTGTAATAAGCTCGCGCACATCGTTTTAGGTAAGATCAGAGAGTAAGACTGTTCATTACGAATGAGTAAAAACACTGCGAGTAAACGACCTTTGGCATTACAAAAACCACTGAGTTGACTTTGAGTATTAGCTAAGGAATTAACATCATTAGTGAGTAAGTTTTGTAAAAAAATCTGAGCATCATCCCCACTTACTTGTAATACGCCCATTTGAGGTAAGGGCATATAAGATGGCTGGTTGAGAGCTTCCTTGTGAGTGTTTATGCTGCGTTGTAGTTCTAGAATGTTTTGCCAAGTGGTAGTCATAGTATTGTTTTTGTTTAAGCTTAAATAGAGTGAGTATTGTATAGTATTCTAAGGCTAATAATGACAGGGATTGTCTATGATTAGAACGGTATATAAATTGACGCTCGGTCGCTCAAACTGGATGTTAGCCTATTTAGGCTGTCTCCATGTATTAATCCTATTCATGCTTATCAGTCTGGCAAACTCAATTGTCTGGGATGGGCTTGCAGTTATTAGTATGATTGGAAGTTTTCTTTATTATTGTTGGCAACAGCAGTGGCTAGGCCGTGACAATCGAATGACTACGCTAGAACGTGATGCCGATAATAATTGGACTATTCACTCTCACCATGGTGACACGGTGGCGACACTAAAATTAAAAAACTGTGTTGAGAGTTCGTTTCTTATTATTCTGGTGTTTAGAAGTACGTTGTCATGGCGAACTTATTCTCTAACCGTGATGGCTGATGCCGTTGATGCTGAGTTATATAGAAAATTACGATTGTTTTGTCGAGACCCTAAGACTTTCCAACAATAAAGGTATTTTTGATGACTGGTGAATTATCAGTCTCTGGATAATCAAGAAGATAATGTAAGCCTCGACTCTCCTTACGTTGCAAGGCAGATGTAATAATTAACTCTGCTACATCGGCAAGGTTTCTTAGTTCCAGTAAATCACTCGTTATAGGGTGACGACTGTAATAATCATTAATCTCTTGTTGTAATAAATTGAGTCTGAGACGTGCTTTATATAAACGTTCTTTGGAACGTACAATCCCCACATAATCCCACATAAATCGACGTAATTCATCCCAGTTATGGCTTATTGAAATGGCCTCTATTGCTGAATGCACTTGGCTGGCATCCCAGAGTGGAATATTAGGCGGTTCATTGGAGAAGAATGGTAATTGTTGCAAGATATTTTCAGCAGCACTACGCGCAAAGACTAAACATTCTAATAATGAATTACTGGCCATACGATTGGCGCCATGTAGCCCTGTATGAGCAGTTTCACCAATGGCATATAGGCCCTCAATATCTGTTTTCCCCTGAAGGTCAGTCACCAGACCTCCGCAGGTGTAATGAGCCGCAGGAACGACGGGAATGGGTTCACACGTTATATCTATGCCGAATGCTAGGCAGCGTTGGTAAATAGTAGGAAAGTGACTTTCAATGAATTCTTTGGATTGGTGGCTAATATCTAAATAAACACAGTCATCACCTAAGCGTTTCATTTCATGGTCAATGGCTCTTGCGACAATATCGCGAGGTGCTAACTCTGCTTGTGGGTGGTATTTATCCATAAAGCGTGTTCCATCAGCTAGAATTAATTGTGCGCCTTCACCTCGTAAAGCTTCACTAATTAAAAAAGACTTCGCCTTAGGATGAAATAAACAGGTAGGGTGAAATTGAATAAACTCCATATTGGCAACTGAACAGCCCGCGCGCCAACCCATGGCAATACCATCGCCAGTAGAGACGTCTGGATTGCTCGTATAAAGATATACTTTTCCTGCCCCACCTGTTGCTAACACTGTGATGGGCGCCGTAAAAGTACACGGTGTGTTTGTTTTTATATTGAGAGCATAACTACCTAGACAACGATCTTCTTGTTCACCTAACTGTTTACGACTAGTGATCAGATCAATTCCTATATGGTAAGGAAATAAATGAACATTAGGGTGTGCTTGTGCTTTCGCTAATAAGGTGGTCTCTACTTCACGGCCTGTGGCATCAGCAGAATGAATAATGCGACGATGGCTGTGACCCCCTTCTTGTGATAGGTGATAGGTTTCTGAACTAAAACCATCCTTAGTAAAAGAGACGCCTTGGTCTATTAGCCACTCGATACTTTCTCGTGCTTGCTCGACAGTAAAGCGAACAACCTCTTCATTACATAAACCTGCGCCAGCTTGAATGGTGTCATCAATATGCGATTGTAGGGAGTCAGCTTGATCAAGAACAACAGAAATTCCTCCTTGAGCATAGAGAGAAGCACCTTCATTAAGTTGATCTTTTGATAATACGGCTACTCGAGCATGATCAGCCAAGTGCAGTGCATGAGTGAGACCAGCAGCGCCGCTACCAATAATTAGGACATCGAAGTGATATTTAGAAGTCATTAAGTTATATACTTAAACAATTGAAGTGTTATTTTGCACTGTTTAGGGAACAAAGTTAAATCATTATGGTCAATTTCACCATGAAACATTATAAGATTCGAAAGATCGAACATAGTTGGAATACCGGATGAGCGTGGACTTAGAGTTAGTTCAGCGCGTGCAAGCAGGTGATAAAAAGGCATTTGATGTGTTGATAATGAAATATCAACAGCGGATCGTGCATGTGATCACTGGTTTTGTTCATGATCCTGTTGAAGCATTAGATGTGGCACAAGAAGCCTTCATTAAAGCGTATAGAGCGATTCCTAATTTTCGGGGTGACAGTGCTTTTTATACGTGGTTATACCGTATTGCGATTAATACATCTAAAAATCATTTAACAGCACGCTCAAGAAGGCCACCACTCCATGACGTTGATGCTATGGATGCCACTAATTTTTATGACGCACCTGAACTGAAAGAGTTTGAAACGCCTGAAAGTAAATTGGTTAGTGATGAACTCCAGCAAGTGATTTATAACGCGATTGAAGGTTTACCTGAAGATACTGCAACAGCCATAAAATTACGTGAATTGGAAGGTTTGAGTTATGAGGAAATTGCCGAAGTGATGGGCTGTCCAATTGGCACGGTACGGTCACGAATTTTTAGAGCACGAGAAGCAATTGATAAACAAATACATGAAACAATGAGTGAAGGGGAAATACGATGACAGTCAATCATAAAGAATTATTGTCTGCATTAGTTGACGGAGAATTAACAGGTGAAGAATTAGACCTTGCTTTGAATATACTCCAAACAGATGAACAGGCTCGACAGCAGTGGCAACGCTATCAGTTAGCGAGCGATGTATTACACGGACATAATTTAGTCAGTCATAGTGCAGACTTAACCGCGAGCATATCGAGTGCTGTAGCGGGTGAACCCTTGCTGACAACACCGGTGAAAGCTAAGGTTCTTCATTTTTCTCAACCATTTTGGAAACAGACGATGAGTCTAGCGGTTGCGGCATCCATAGGTGCTTTAGCGGTTGTGGGAGTGATGTCTCAGTCTCAACATGACTTAATTGCAACTGAGCAATTAGCAACACTTGAAGTCGAGCAATCGGCAGTTGCCCAAACAACGCACGCAAGTAAGCGTTGGACGGTGGAGGAGGAAGATGTTGAGCAACGTTTGAATACTTACTTAGTTGATCATAATGAATATGCGGGCGCATCAGGTGTTTTTTCATATGCAAGAGTTGTATCTTATGAAGTGGGGCAATAAATTGATGAAACGATTGTTTCAATTAGTTTTAGTGAGTGGTTTATTGCTGACCAGTATGACTAACTATGCCCTTGAGCCTTCAGAGCAGATATTACAGCGCATGGGCTTTGTCGCAAAAAGTATCAATTATGATGGCGTATTTTCATATCAAAGTGGCAACAAACTACAATCAATCCGAATTATTCACCGTGCAAATGAGCAGGGTGAAGTAGAACGTTTAGTTTCTCTGAATGGTGTACCAAGAGAAGTGATTCGTATGAATGATATGGTGACGTGTGTGTATCCTGATGGTGAGTCAGTGCAAGAAGATCACCGCCCATTAGGCAGAGGTTTCCCTACCGATTTATTGAGCCGCTTAAGTGCCGCTTCAGCTTATTATCAAATAAATTATGGTCAAGAAGAACGGGTTGCAGGTCAACATAGTCAGCAATTAGTAGTCAAACCGATTGATAGTTATCGCTATGGTTATCAGCTTTGGGTTGATAAACATCATAATTTGCTACTACAAGCCGATCTTATTAATGAACAAGGTAGAGTGTTAGAAACCTTTGCTTTTTCGACAATTGATATCAATATTGATATTCCGGATCATTCACTTAAAGCCTTGATGCAAGGTAATGAAATGACATGGAATCGAAACGAGCAAAAAGAAAAACGAATGATGTCAGTAGCTGCACATAAAAAAGAGTCAGTATGGCAAGTCGAATGGCTACCAGTAGGCTTCGATTTAATTGCCCAAAAAAATACGTTTAAATTAGCTAATGGTGCACCAGTAGAGCAGCGCGTATACAGTGATGGCTTAAGTTCCGTATCCGTGTTCTTTGAAAAAATTAGAGCTAGACACGGTCATTTACGAGGCGGTTCTAGTCGAGGTGCAGTGAATGTCTTTGGCACTATAACGAATGCCCATTTTGTGACAGTAGTAGGGGAAGTTCCTGAGACTACAGTGGAAAAAATAGCTGATTCAATTACCTTTATAAGTGATGATAATGATTGAACAACAAGCAAAAGTAGTCGCCTGTGATGAGCAGACGGTTTTGTTGGAAGCGGAGAGAGAATCGACCTGCGATGGTTGTAAACTCAAACAGGGCTGTGGAACGGGTTTGTTGGATAAGCATGTTGGACAACGATTTTCAACGATCACGGTGGCAAAAACACATAATGTAGAAGTAGGACAAGAGGTCCATCTTGGCATCCCTGAACAGCGTTTATTACAGGGAGCTTTATTGATGTATATCGTGCCCTTATTATTTCTTTTCGTTGCGGCGGGTTTGGCAAAATTCTTTAGTGTTAATCAAGAAATAGAAATTATTGCTGGAATAAGTGGTCTATTAGTTGGCTTCTACTGGATTAGAAACATTTTAAAAAATAAGAATAATGCTTTTCAAGCAAAAATCATAAAGGAATAAGAATGATAAAACAGATTAAAAACAATATGGTTTTCAGTATTTTATTCACTTGGAGTTTACTATTATTAACTGCTCAGGCAGCAGAGCTACCTGATTTTACTGAATTGGTAGCCGAGAATGGTGGTGCTGTTGTTAATATTAGTACTACAACAAAACAAGCTAAAAATAAGATGCCGGGATTACCTCATGGTTTACAGATCCCAGAAGGCACACCATTTGATGAGTTGTTCAAACATTTTTTTGAGCGTCAAGGACAAGGTAGAGAACAGCAAGAAACGCATTCTCTAGGATCAGGGTTCATTCTATCTTCAGATGGTTATATTTTAACCAATCATCATGTGATTAAGGGGGCTGATGAGATTATTGTACGTCTAAGTGATCGTAGTGAGTTAGAAGCAACAGTTTTAGGCAGTGATGAACGTAGTGATGTTGCATTATTGAAAGTCGATGCAACAGGGTTGGAAACCGTGAAATTAGGTGACTCTACTAATCTAAAAGTAGGTGAATGGGTGTTAGCCATTGGTTCACCCTTTGGCTTTGATTACTCTGCAACAGCGGGAATTATTAGCGCGCTAGGCCGGAGTTTGCCGAGTGATAGTTATGTGCCTTTCATTCAAACAGATGTGGCGATTAATCCTGGTAATTCAGGTGGGCCACTATTCAATTTGAAAGGTGAAGTCATTGGGATTAATTCACAAATATATAGTCGAACGGGTGGTTTTATGGGCGTGTCGTTTGCGATCCCTATTGATGTGGTGATGAATGTTGTTGATCAAATAAAATCTCAAGGTTATGTCAGTCGAGGTTGGTTGGGTGTCGTGATTCAAGATGTGACACGTGAATTAGCTGAATCATTTGGCTTGAAAAAACCACATGGAGCCTTAGTGTCAAAAGTGCTAGAGGATAGTCCTGCATCGAAAGCCGGTTTTGAAACAGGTGATATTATTTTAAAATTTGATGGTAAAAAAGTGGCAATGTCATCAGATTTACCACCTATTGTCGGTCGGACTGCAATTGGTTCTGCTGTCGCTGTTGAGGTGATGAGAAATAGTAAGCGCATAACTATCAAAGTCAAAGTGGAAGAGTTACCTGAAAGTGAAGAACTTGCAAAAGCTGATGGAATGTCAGGACGATTAATTGATGAACGCCTAGCAATTGAAATTGCTGATTTGACTAAAGAGCAGCGAGAGAAGTTTGATGTTAAAAAAGAAGGCGTCATTGTGGTGAATGTTGAACAAGGTGCGGCTGCGAATGCAGGTATTCGCAAAGGTGATGTCATCATTAGCATTGATAATCAAAAAGTGAGTAACGCAAAACAGTTCTTAGCGCTGGCAAAAGAACTGGCTGAAAATGCAGCTATTCCTGTTCTAGTGCAACGTGGTAAGGGGGCTCTTTTCTTAGCATTACGAATTAAGAGTCAGGAATAAGCGAGAGTTCTAATTTATAATTTGACTCTAGGCACGACAGCTAGGCCGTTTTGCCGTAAAATTTCACATTAGATTTAATATAGATCGGTCGAGACGTTGTTTCGGCCGATTTTTTACTGCTAATAAGGTTATTTAATTTTAATGGATCATATCCGTAACTTCTCAATTATCGCCCATATTGATCATGGTAAATCTACAATTGCCGATCGTTTTATTCAAGTATGTGGTGGGCTTTCTGACCGTGAAATGTCAGCGCAAGTTCTTGATTCAATGGAAATTGAAAAAGAGCGAGGCATTACAATCAAAGCACAGTGTGTGTCTTTAGACTATAAGGCTCGTAATGGTGAAACCTATCATTTAAACTTCATTGATACGCCTGGACATGTGGATTTTTCTTATGAAGTTTCTCGTTCGCTATCAGCATGTGAAGGGGCTTTATTAGTGGTTGATGCTGCGCAAGGTGTCGAAGCTCAAAGTGTGGCTAACTGCTATACCGCGATTGATCTTGGCTTAGAAGTGTTGCCAGTACTCAATAAAATTGATCTTCCATCAGCAGAGCCAGAGCAAGTTGCTCAAGAAATTGAAGATATTATCGGTGTTGATGCGATGGATGCCGTTCGTTGTAGCGCGAAAACAGGTCTAGGGATTGAAGATTTATTAGAATCATTAGTGGAGCAAATTCCTGCCCCAATAGGTGATGTTGATGGCGAACTCAAAGCGCTCATTATTGACTCATGGTTTGATAGTTATGTTGGCGTTATTTCCTTGGTGAGAATAACCCAGGGGAAAATTAAAAAGCGTGACAAAATTAAAGTCATGTCGACTGGACAAGAATATCAAGTGGAACAAGTGGGCGTCTTTACCCCTAAACGTAGTGAACGTGACATTCTTAGTTGTGGCGAAGTAGGTTATGTTATCTCGGGTGTTAAAGATATTGATGGTGCGCCAGTAGGGGATACGTTAACGCATGTTCATCACGGTGCAACAGAGGCATTACCTGGTTTTAAATCAGCTACTCCTCAAGTTTATGCGGGTATGTTTCCTGTTAGCTCCGAAGATTTTGAAGCCTTTCGTGAAGCATTAGCTAAATTAAGGTTGAATGATGCTTCCTTATTCTTCGAACCAGAAAGTTCACAGGCTTTAGGTTTTGGTTTCCGTTGTGGTTTCCTTGGCCTATTACATATGGAAATTATTCAAGAGCGCTTAGAACGTGAATATGATCTTGATTTGATTACCACTGCGCCAACAGTTGTCTTTGAAGTGTTAACTCGCAAGGGGGATATTCTTAATATTGAAAATCCGTCCTTATTACCTGAGGTTGGCTCAGTTGATGAAATTCGTGAACCTATTGTAGTGGCTGATATATTAGTGCCACAGGAACATTTAGGTGCGGTTATTACCTTGTGTATTGAAAAACGAGGTGTACAAAAATCAATGCAGTATATGGGGAAACAAGTAGCGGTGAGCTATGAGTTGCCTATGAATGAAGTGGTGATTGATTTCTTTGACCGTGTGAAATCTGTCAGTCGTGGTTATGCTTCTTTGGATTACCATTTTACTCGTTTCCAAGTAGCCAATTTGGTTAAATTGGATATCTTAATTAATGGCGAACGTGTTGATGCTTTATCGATGATTGTTCATAGTGAACAAAGTGTTTCTCGCGGCCGTCAGTTGGTTGAGAAGATGAAAGAACTTATTCCGAGACAAATGTTTGATATTGCTATTCAAGCTGCAATTGGCGGCCATATTATTTCACGATCAACAGTCAAAGCTATGCGTAAGAATGTAATTGCGAAGTGTTATGGCGGTGATGTCTCGCGTAAACGTAAATTATTAGATAAACAGAAAAAAGGTAAAAAGCGAATGAAATCTATCGGTAAAGTCGATGTGCCACAAGAGGCTTTCTTAGCTGTTTTACAATTGTCACAGAAATAAAAGGATAGTTTAGTGAGTTTTCCTGCGTTAATGGTTACCCTTGTTTTTGTAACAGGTATAATTTGGTTATTAGATATGTTTTTATGGGCTCCTCACCGAGTCAAAAATCAAAAAGAACCTTTGGCGGTGGAATATGCCCGTTCTTTCTTCCCAATAATCTTGGTTGTTCTGGTGATTCGTTCTTTTATTGCTGAACCTTTTCGGATTCCATCAGGCTCAATGTTGCCGACCTTACATGTAGGCGATTTTATTTTAGTGAATAAATTTACCTATGGGATACGCCTACCAGTTTTAAACAGTAAAATTATCTCATTAGGTGAACCAGAACGAGGAGATGTGCTGGTATTTCGCTATCCCAAAAATCCAAATGTTGATTATATTAAGCGTGTTATCGGTTTACCCGGAGATACGGTAGGGTATTTTAATAAAACAGTTTATATTAACGGCGAAGCAGTTTCTCAAGATATACAACAAAAAGATATTGAGCTATTAGGGTTGGTACCTGCAAGAAATGAATTGCGATTTGAACACTTAGGTGAGTTGGGTCACGCTATATTAGTCGATCCTGAGCGTAGACTGGTTGAAGGTGAAGCGGTGGTTCCTACTGGTGAATACTTTGTGATGGGTGATAATCGCGATAATAGCAATGACAGTCGTTTTTGGGGGACAGTCCCTGAAGAAAATTTAGTCGGGAAGGCATTTTTTATCTGGATGAGTTGGGATTGGAATAATGGTGGCATCGTTTGGCATCGTTTAGGAAATAACATTCAATAAAGGAAGTAAATATGAAAAATCAACGTGGAATGACTTTGATTGGTTGGGTACTAGTACTTGGTTTAGTCGCTTTTTTTGTGACACTGACAATTAGATTACTACCTATGTACCAAGAGTATTATAGTGTTGTTTCTATCATGAAAGGTATGGAGAAAGAACTAACGCAAAATAAAGTGAGTAAACAGCAAGCTAAGCTATTGTTATATAGACGCTTTGATACGGGTTATGTTAAGAGTGTGAAAGATGAGCACGTAACAGTGTCTCGAGGTAAACATTTATCTAACGTGACTAAAATTGTAATTGATTATGAGGTGCGAGTTCCTTTTATAGCTCAAATTGATTTGATTGGTCATTTTTATCAAGAAATTGATGTTGAACCGCAGCAATAATGATCACGACAAAACAAAAAAAATTATGCCAGCAATTAGGTGTCTCATTTGAGGACATTACTTTATTGCAGCAGGCATTAACACACCGAAGTGCCAATACGATTAATAATGAACGCCTAGAATATTTAGGTGATGCTATTTTAAGCTTTGTTATTGCTGAAGCTCTATTTACTCGCTTTCCTGAAGCAAAAGAAGGTAAGTTGAGCCGTTTGCGAGCATCTTTAGTCAAAGGCGTTACTTTGGCTGAAATTGGGCGAGAATTAGGCTTAAGTGACGTATTGATCTTAGGACCAGGAGAGTTAAAAAGTGGTGGCTATCGTCGTGAATCTATTTTAGCGGATACAGTCGAGGCTTTATTTGGCGCGGTGTATCTTGATGCCGGCTTAGAAGCGTCACATGCATTAATTTTGCGCCTCTTTAGTGAACGACTCGATTCTATCGATGTAACAGAAATAGTAAAAGATGCAAAAACACGTTTACAAGAGTTATTACAAAGTAGAAAGCACCCCCTACCAATTTATAGTGTGAGTGAAGTAAAGTCTTCATCCAATCAACCTCGGTTTGAAGCATCGTGCCAAGTAGCCTTATTAAAGAAGGTTGTTGTTGCACAAGGGGATAGCCATCGAAAAGCAGAACAAAAATCAGCCGAACGCGTGCTGACATTATTAGAAGGTAAATTATGACAGACAGTACGTTTAAGTCAGGTTATGTGGCGATTATTGGTCGTCCCAATGTCGGAAAATCAACATTAATTAATCGTGTCTTGGGACAGAAGTTATGTATTACATCTCGTCGACCACAAACTACACGTCATAGAATTTTGGGTGTAAAAACGACAGATGATGCACAGCTTATTTATGTAGACACTCCCGGAATACATATCAGCGATAAGCGAGCAATGAATCGCTATATGAATCGTACGGCTGCCTCTTCAATTGATGATGTCGATGTCATCTTATTTGTTGTCGATGGAATGAACTGGACAGATGAAGATGAGCATGTATTAGAGCGCTTAAAAACCAGTGCAAAAGCGCCCGTTATTCTGGTGATTAACAAAATCGATAAGTTAGGCGATAAAGAGGTGTTATTGCCTCAAATCGAGAAATTATCAGAAGAATTTGATTTTGCCAATGTCTTACCCATCTCTGCTCGTAAAGGGGTGAATGTTGATCAGCTAGAGCAAGAAATAACCAAATTAATGCCAGAAGGTGAGTTAATCTTTCCTGAAGATCAGTTTACCGATCGCAGTTCACGGTTTTTGGCAGCAGAATTGGTACGAGAACAACTATTTCGCCATTTAGGTCAAGAGCTACCTTATTCGATTACCGTTGAAATTGAACAATTTGATGATGAAGATAAATTATATCGAATTGGTGCCATTATTTATGTTGAACGGTCAGGACAAAAATCAATTGTTATTGGTAAAAAGGGTGAATTACTGAAATCAGTTGGTAGAGATGCTCGGATAGAAATGCAAAGTCTATTTGGTAAAAAAGTGTTTTTACGCCTATGGGTTAAAGTACGTGATGGCTGGGGTGATAATGAACGAATGTTGAAAAACTTAGGCTATACAGACGATATATAAGGTTTTCATAAATTGAATGCTGAGTTAAGCCCTGCTTTTGTTTTACACCAGCGTCCTTATCGTGAAACGAGTGTATTGTTAGATGTATTTAGTCAGCAGTATGGGCGAGTCAGTCTAATTGCCAAAGGCGTGCGTGGTTCAAAACGACACCAAGCAGGTTTATTGCAACTATATCAACCTTTATTGTTGAGTTGGATGGGACGTGGAGAGTTGCATACACTGACAGCCTTAGAGGTCGATAAAGCACCCTATGTTTTACAGGCTGAATCGGCACTCTGTGGTCTTTACATTAATGAGTTACTCGTCAAGCTTTTACCCTTAAACCTGCCTGAAACTGATGTTTTTAAGGCTTATCATGCAGTGCTACTGGCATTGCAAAATGTGGATAAGGTTGAGATTTCTTTACGTTTATTTGAAAAGAAATTACTCATGCATTTAGGCTATGGTTTGGTATTGGATCATGATGTTGAAACAGGATTGCCAATAGAAGCCCAGCAGCGTTACACTTACCAAGCGGATTCAGGCTTATATCAATGTAAACAGGAACAGGTAAGTTTCAGTATTTCAGGTCGAAGTTTGCAGCATTTAATGACAGAACAAAGCTTTGATAAAGAAAGTTTATTAGAAATAAAACAGCTGATGAGAGTGGTTATTCATTTTTACTTGGGTGGAAAACCATTGCAAAGTAGGCAGTTATTTGCCGATTTGAAACATTATGCTAATTAATAAAGGTTTGAACAAATAGATGACAATTTATTTAGGTGTCAATATCGACCATATTGCAACATTACGACAAGCACGTGGAACGCGTTACCCCGATCCTATTCAGGCAGCAATTGAAGCCGAACAAGCTGGTGCAGATGGCATAACCTTACATTTACGTGAAGATCGCCGTCATATTCAAGAGCGTGATGTGGCCATGTTATCTGATATTTTACAAACTAAAATGAATCTTGAAATGGCAGTAACAGATGAAATGTTAGCCATGGCAGAGAAGTACCTTCCGAGTGATTGCTGTTTGGTACCTGAAAAACGAGAAGAACTGACCACTGAGGGTGGCTTAGAGATCGCAGGTCAATTATCTAAAATGAAAGATGCCTGCCAGCGTATGGCTGAATCAAATGTGATTGTGTCATTATTCATTGATCCTGACTTTGCTCAAATTGATGCATCAGTTGAGTGTGGAGCGCCTGTTATTGAATTACATACAGGGCGTTATGCTGATGCTGAAACAGTTGAAGAAGCAGAACATGAATTACAGACTATTATTAGCGCGGCAGAATATGCCCATAATCTTGGTTTACAGGTGAATGCAGGCCACGGTCTTCATTATCATAATGTAGATAAGATTGCTGAAATCCCTAATATTGTTGAATTGAATATTGGCCATGCAATTGTAGCGCGTAGTGTATTCACAGGTTTTCAATCTGCTGTCCGTGAAATGAAGCAATTAATGATCGAAGCTCGCCGTAGATGATTTTTGGCATTGGTACTGATCTTGTCTTTATTCCTAGAATGGAAGCGTTATTGCTTAAACATGGCGACAAGATCGCGATGAGAATATTGACTGATACTGAGTACAATGACTTTCAACAGGCCAATAAACCAGCTAACTTTCTAGCGAAACGATTTGCAGCTAAAGAGGCCACTGCTAAAGCATTAGGAACGGGATTTCGCAATGGTTTAAGTTTGACCCATATTGCCGTAACCAATAATGAGCAAGGCAAACCAGAGCTAGATTTTTCTCACCGTGGTGCTGAATTATTAGCAGAACTGAATATTAGTCGACACTTTGTGAGTCTAAGTGATGAACAAGATTATGCTATGGCCTATGTCATGCTAGAGGAATAATATGAAACATTACCCAACGATTGAAGCTTTTGTCGGCAATACCCCTTTAGTACGCCTACAACGATTAGCTGGAGATACCAGCAATACTCTTTTAGTTAAACTAGAAGGTAATAATCCGGCAGGTTCAGTGAAAGATCGTCCTGTAACGGCCATGATTCGTGAAGCTCAAGAACGTGGTGATATAAAACCTGGTGATACCTTGATTGAGGCAACAAGTGGTAATACAGGCATTGCTTTAGCAATGGTTTCAGCCATTTTAGGTTATAAGATGATTCTGATCATGCCTAAAAATATGAGTATGGAACGTCGCGCTTCCATGAGTGCTTATGGTGCACAACTTATTTTGACTGATAGCATGGAAATTGCTCGTGATTTAGCCGATACCATGCAAGAAGAAGGCAAAGGTAAAGTACTGAATCAATTTGCTAACTTTGATAATCCCTTGGCGCATTATCAAACCACAGGCCCTGAAATTTGGCAGGATACAGACGGTGAAATTACTCACTTTGTGAGTGCCATGGGGACAACGGGAACCATTATGGGCGTATCACGTTATCTAAAGGAACAAAAAGATAGCGTAAAAATTGTAGGTGTTGAGCCAGCGGATGGTTCATCGATTCCGGGTATTCGCCGTTGGCCGAAAGAATATTTACCGACCATATTTGAAGCGGATCGCGTGGATAGCATGATCGAAGTAGAGCAGACTGAAGCAGAAGAAACCATGCGTCGCTTAGCGACGGAAGAAGGTATCTTTTGTGGTGTCTCATCAGGCGGTGCGGTTGCCGCTGCTTTACGCTTATCTCAGCAAGTTGAAAACGCGGTGATAGTGAGCATTATTTGTGATCGTGGTGATCGTTACCTATCAACAGGTGTGTTCCCAGCATCATAATATGTCTCAGTCGCTGAGAATTATTACCCTATTATTGGGGCTTATCGTATCAGCAATGTCCGTGGCAGCGGACGGCCTAACTCTCTCCATTGGTCAGTGGTCTTTTGAGCAACAACAGGCCACAAATTTTAGGCTCGATGCCCAGTTAACGAGTACAGGTTTCGGTTTCACTGCAGCAGCGGATAGTATGTTGCTGGCCGCCCCAATAGGTAAAATCAGTCAAGTAAAATTAAACTGTAGACAAGTTGTTTTGCTGAGTGAAAAGATATCTTGTGCTAAGGGGCAGTTTTCTTTTCACCATCATAAGATTGGGTCACAGCAACTTAATTTTGAATTTGAAACTCTAAATAATACCAATCAGTATAAGCTTGAAGTTGATAACTTGAAACTGGCTTCAGCTGTATTTTCAGTCACCTTTATTATGAAAGATGATAAGTGGAAAGTGTTTGCTGATACACCTAAAGTTCTTTTACCCCCATTAATTAAGGTTTTATCACCTTATATAGAGCCCGAGCAATTAGAACTACTGTCTAGTTGGGATCTTGAGGGAGAACTTAAGCTGGATCTTGATTTAGTGGGACAAGCAGATAGGCTCAGTGAAATTGAATTAGATCTCGACACTAAACATATGAATATCAGTGATAGTCAGGGGGTATATGTCAGTGAAGAAGTGTTTAGCAGCATCAGTTTAGAAGCAGTGCTAAAGAATGATATATGGCACTGGCAAACAAAAGTAGAAGTGGATAAAGGGCAGGGCTATGCAGAACCTATTTTTATTGATTTTTCAGCGACACCGATCAGTATAAAATCGCAAGGAAAATGGACTGTTGATACGGCTTTACTACAAGTCAACGAGTTGGACTTTCAACATGACACAGTTATGCACCTTCAAGCCGACTTTGTCAGTGACTTGCATAGTTTTAGTAGTCTCAATCTTGCCATCAATAAAACAGAATTAGTCGGTATTTATGCTAATTGGTTACAGCCATTTGTCGTCGGCACAGTGATGGATAATCTTGAACTAGCTGGTGAAATGTCATTAACACTTCAACTGCAAGAACAACACTATGCACTGGCGCTAAATTTAGAGAATAGCTATATCCATCAACAAAATGAATTGTTTAGTGTTGATGACCTGTCTGGCGTTATAGCATGGACCACAATGACTAAGCCGATGCATGCAAAAGTTCACTGGCAAGATGCCAGTGTCTATGCCATTCCGCTTGGAGGAGCCTTACTGAGTGCACAGGTAAAATCATCATCATTAGAGCTGTTAGAACCGCTGAATTTACCTATTTTAGATGGCGCATTAAAGGTCACTCAATTTAACTTACAACGGCAACAAGATTCACGATTAGAATGGGATTTTAAAGGTGAAGTCGAACCAATTTCAATGGAATTATTAAGCAGCACATTAGCTTGGCCTTTATTGCATGGTCAGTTATCTGGTGAGATTCCAAGTGTAATTTATCATGATCAGCAAATTAAAATAGCAGGGGAGTTAAAGGTCAATCTATTTGAAGGCACCACCATTATAAGAGACTTACAATTAGATCAACCTTTTGGCCTATTACCTCAACTACAAGCCAATATAGACTTAACAGGCTTGAATCTAGAAACACTGACGCAAACATTTGATTTTGGAAAAATTACCGGTAAGGTCGACGGTAAAGTCAGTAATCTTCGTTTATCTAATTGGCAGCCAGTTCACTTTGATGCTTCTTTTAGTACGCCTAAAGGCGATAAAAGTCGCCGTAAAATCAGTCAAAAGGCCGTAGATAATTTATCACAAATTGGTGGCGGAGCCAGTGGACTATTACAACGTAGTTTTTTACGGTTTTTTGAGGAATTTTCATATAAGAGTTTAGGTCTAAACTGTAAATTACGACGTGATGTGTGTGAAATGTCGGGTGTGGAAGAAGCTGAACAGGGTTATTATATTGTTAAAGGCGGTGGATTCCCTCCAATCATAAATGTGGTGGGATATACTCGTCAGGTCAATTGGCCTGACTTGATTGAACGATTAGAGGCGGTGAGTCACAGTTCAGGCCCCGTTATTAAGTAAAAATCTATACAACAGGAGTGTTTATGAAATTATTGAGGTGGTTTACGGGTAGTGTTACTGGCTTGATGTTGATGTCATGTGTGACTATCAATATTTATTTTCCAGCCGCAGCAGCTGAAAGAGCTGCCGATGAAATTATTGAAGATGTATGGGGGCCTGCTGCTGAGCAGTTGAAACAACAACAAGATGGATCTGATCAGCAAAGCCAAGTTAAACCTAATGACTCATATAATATAGCGTTAATGGCATTAAATTGGTTGGTCTCACCTGCCAGTGCAGAGGCTAATATTAATGTCAGTTCGGCATCAATTACCGCTATTCAGACTAAAATGAAAGCGCGTCATGGCCAATTAAAGCCCTATTATGCAAGTGGTGCAGTTGGTTTAACTGCGAATGGTTTAGTGACGGTTCGTGATGCAAAAGCAGTATCGTTAAAAGATCGTAATAAGGTGAAAGGCCTTGTCGCAGATGAAAACAATGACCGTAATGCACTTTATGCTGAAATTGCACGAGCCAATGGACACCCCGAATGGAAGGCTGATATTCAGTCTACTTTTGCTCGCCGTTGGGTGAGTAATGCAGCAGCTGGCTGGTGGTATCAACAAGGGAGTGCTTGGCTACAAAAATAAGCTGATATAATAGCACTACACTACTAATAGAGAGATCCAGTAATGCAATCTGCATTACTGGATTTTCTGTTTAATACTGAGAAGAGTTTAATGGCACGACGTAATCGTAGAAGACAAAAATTACCACAAGATCCTGTAGAAATACAGATTGAATCGTTATCACATGATGGCCGAGGAATTGCTCGACTCGATGGTAAAACGATCTTTATTGATGGCGCTTTGGCAGGAGAAACAGTTAAGTTTCTCTATACTAAGAAACACAGTAAATATGATGAAGCTAAGACGATTGAGGTGGTGGTTTCAGAGAATACAGATCGCGTAGAACCGAAGTGTCAGCATTTTGGATTGTGTGGTGGCTGTAGCTTAATGCATATGTCTCCAGAAGCACAGTTAAGACTTAAGCAAAAAACCTTAGAAGAACACCTCGGCCACTTTGGTAAAATAGAGCCGCAGAATTGGTTAGAGCCATTAAGAGGTCCTCTATGGGGCTACCGTCGTAAAGCGCGACTGGGTGTTAAACATGTGCCTAAAAAGGAACGTGTTTTAGTTGGCTTTAGAGAAAAGGGTACGCCTTATTTAGCCGTACTTGAGAAATGTGAAGTATTGGATCAACGAGTAGGAACACGCTTAGCTGAATTAGGCGAAATGATCGCTACTTTAGAGGCGCATAATCGAATTGCTCAAATTGAAGTCGCGATGGATGATGAGCATGTTGCACTGATATTTAGAAACTTAGATCCTTTATCAGAGCAGGATCAGCGTGCATTGATTGAGTATGGGCAAAGCCATGATTTATGGATTTATCTACAATCTGGCGGTCCAGATACCGTTACTGCAATTTGGCCTGAAAACCCTCAGCTAAGTTACGCTCCGGAACAAGGCTTGCAGTTAGACTTTGAACCCAATGACTTTACTCAAGTGAATGCGGGAATCAACCTGAAAATGATTGAGCGCACAATGGAACTATTAGACATTTCAGCAGATGATCGAATTTTAGATTTATTCTGTGGCTTGGGTAATTTCACCCTACCTTTAGCTAAACGTGTCACAGAAGTGGTTGGGGTTGAAGGTGATGAAGCATTAGTACGACATGCACGAGATAATGCTAATAAAAATGACTTATCCAATGCGACATTTGAACAAGCTGACTTAACTCAAACAGAACTAAAAGACTACCCGTGGGCGGCCGCAGGCTTTAATAAGATTTTATTAGATCCCCCTCGTAGCGGTGCGTTTGAAGTATTGCATCAATTGGCAGCCTTAGGTGCCGAACGTTTAGTGTATGTCTCCTGTAACCCTGCCACCCTAGCTCGTGATGCTGGTGAACTCGTCAATAATCATGGTTATACACTTGTTTCAACTGGGGTAATGGATATGTTCCCTCATACCACTCATGTTGAATCGATTGCTTTATTTATTAAGCAGTAGTTGTTAACACTCAGATGAGTGAACAAGCATTAATGAAATCAGCAATAGGGGTGGATGCGGTTAAACGTATCACCTCTGTTCTGACTGATATTATTGATGATTTTCCTAGCCAGAATTTTACTGAGAGTGCCTTACTCGGGCTAGATGATTTAGAGTTAAAACAACGCGTTGAACATTTAATTAGCGTATTAACATGCTATCTGCCTGCAGACTTTGAACAATCAGCCCTGATCTTATTTCAAGTTAAACAATACTGGGACTGGGGTGATGAAGAAGATGCCTTAAGTGGCTTGGCTGCGTGGCCTTTGATTGATTATATTGCTGTAGCAGGCATCGACCAGCCGAGCATAGCATTAGCTTTATTAAAAGAGTTAACGCCGTTATTTTCAGCCGAATTTGCCATTCGTCCTTTTATTGAACAGCATTTTGAACTGAGCTATCACACCGCTTTATTATGGAGTGATGATCAAGATGAACATGTTCGTCGCCTAGCTTCAGAAGGTTTCCGACCGCGACTACCGTGGGGGAAAAAATTGCAAATGATGTGTGATGATCCTCGTGTACTGTTTCCACTATTAGAACGGTTAAAAAATGATCGCAGCCTCTATGTTCGCAAGTCTGTCGCCAATAATCTGAATGATATTAGTAAAGATAATCCTGATGCCGTCATTCAGTGTTGTCAGCAATGGAGTAGGGAGGCAACACCGTCATGTCAGTGGATTATTCGACATGCTTTGAGAAGCTTGATAAAACAAGGCAGAGAAGAAGTCTTTCCTCTGCTCGGATACAGCGAACAGGTCCACATTGGGGGAGTAGAGCTGATAGTGGACTCCGATACGGTTTACATTGGTGACAATTTAACGATACAGACTCATTTCACCTCGACAGCCACACATGACCAGAAATTAGTGATTGATTATAAAATCCATCATGTGAGAGCAAATGGAAAAACCAGTGCTAAAGTATTTAAATGGAAAAATGTTGAACTTCATGCTCAGCAAGCAATAACGCTCAGTAAAACGCATTCTTTCAGATTGATTACCACCCGAAAATATTATGCGGGCCGGCACCGTATTGAACTATTAATCAATGGTAAAAGTTATAAAACAGTTGAGTTTGACTTACTGATTGCATAAGTAAGCTCAACCATCATACCGATAAGCTCATCAGCCCCGCCTAAGCGAAGATGATGAGCTGGAATGTGCTAGGCTGAACCGAGACTGATTAGAAGTCGATTTGACCTCGGAAATGCAAGGCATCGAAATCATCAGCACTACCATCGACATCGGCAGTTGTATAATCAGCCATAAAGCGGATAGTTGGTGTGGCATACCAGTTTAATCCTAAGCTGGTGACATCACCTTTTGTCCCCAAGCCATTATCTTCAAGATCGAGCTCTGAATAACGTAAGGCAACTTCCCAAGCTCCATAGCGTTGGTTAATTGGCTTCACTCTAGCAAAAGAACCGGTTTTAGCTTTATACACTCGTGATTCGCCCGTTATAAAGTAACTGGCATAGGCATACCAAGAGTCTAATGATTGGTCTTTACTCGCTGAAATAGCATTATATTCACGACGAGCATATTCACTTTGGAAAGAAAAAGGGCCATAGACTCCGGCAAGTTCAAGACCGTAAGTATTAGCACTTTTAACCGTATCTTCAAATGATGAAAATAGTTTGCCTGCTGAATGAACTTCAGGTCGAATTTCTAGCTGCTTTAACACGCCGCCACTTTTTTCATATTCTTGGTGATGAGCGGCAGCCCCGAAATGAACGGAACGCGTTTTTTCTGCGATAGGAGCATATGTTGCTCTAAAACCATAACCATAATCTTCATCTTGATCACTATTATCATTATCAATTCCAGTCAAATGTGCCATTGCAGATAATGACCAATGCTCCCCGCCTGAAGCAAAACGAAGACCATTTTTACGACCTAGTGAGAAGGCATCTGATGCAACACTACGTTCAATAAAAGTCGTGTATTTAGAGCTTGTCATTTGTTCTAAACCAAAAGGAACATGCTGATTACCTAAGGTAATAGCGGCAGGATTCCAGCCTCTATAACGAATATACATATCTTTGATTGATGTGCCATTACCGGCAAATTCAAATTGAGCCTTATATTGCCAATCAGTAAAGACGGTACCCGCAGCAAATAATCGTGCGCGACGTATTTCTGAAGCATTGCCATGGTTACCAGCGCCATTAAAATCATCTTCATCGATAAAGGCATAATCAGCCATAATTCGCCCGCCAATTTTCATCTCAAATTCTTTGTCAGCAGATTTGATCTTTAAGTGGCCACCATTAACAGAGACCGAGGCAGATTTTTCATCCTCTTCTGTAATAGTCGCAATTTGTTGTTTTACTTCATCATCGGCCTTTTTTTCTGCTTTAGCGGCAGACAACAGTAAGGCATATTCCTGATCATCAATTGAGCCTTTATCATGTAGCATTTTAAAAAGAACCATCATCGCACTATCATCGGCATGGGCGGGCAAGATGGCCGTTGTCAGTAGTGGGGCTAAAATAAAAGGGAGAAGCTTTAGTTTCATGATAGTGCCTTCAATTAAGGTTATAAATTAATAATGATGTTGTAGGAGGCGTAGTTTATCAATAATGAAAGCTTAATGACCATACAAAAAAGATAAGAATTGTAATAGCTTATTACAATGGCCAAGAAAGGATTGATGGGATTAAGGATTTCAGACATAAGGTGAAGTTACTGGGTAACGGACACAGCTTGGCTCTTAGACTAAGCTCTCTTGTTAAAGCCGTTGAGGATAGAGAGCGATTTTGGGGTGTTCAAAGGTGCATTAAAATAAGTTCAGTGTTTATTCCAATAAGCTAAGAAACAAGTGGTGAGTAACTTAAAAAAGTTACTCACCATCAAGACAATATAACTGCTTCAGCCTGCTCTAACGGTCGTTATAAAATGTTGGCCCTGTAAATAATTTTGTGTAACGGCGTCTCAGCTTAAACTTTAAACTGTGTTGCAATTTGTTTTAAGTGTGTGGATAAGGTCATCAATTCTTGGCTTGCTGCTGATGTTTGGCTTGCACCTTCAGTTGTATGTTCAGTCAAGTTACTAATTCTGACAATATTTTGAGTCACTTCACCTGATACGGTTGATTGTTCTTGTGCTGCTGATGCAATCAATGCATTCATGCTATCGATATCGCTCACTTTAGTGGCGATACTCGTTAATGCTTCACCTGCTAACACTGATTTCTCAACACCTTCTGAGGCCATTTTACAGCCTCTATCCATTACATTAACGGCTTCTTTTGAGCGCTGTTGTAGTTGTTCAATAATACTTTTTATTTCAAGTGTGGCCTCTTGTGTACGTCCGGCTAACGTTCTCACCTCATCGGCTACGACAGCAAAACCACGACCTTGCTCTCCTGCACGTGCAGCTTCAATCGCAGCGTTAAGTGCTAATAAATTAGTTTGCTCGGCAATCCCTTGTATCACCGATAAAACTGAGCCAATACTATCACTATCACTTTCTAAGCCATAAATAACAGAAGAGGCTTCAGTTAAACTATTAGATAAATCTTGAATTGTGGCCGTTGCTTCATTCACCGTTGTCGATGCTGAATGTGTTTCAATATCGGCAGATTTTGCCGCCTCAGCGCCTAGTTGTGCCGTTCTTGCTACTTCTGCTGCCGAAGCTGATAACTCAGTAATAGCGGTTGCAACCTGATCTGTTTCTGTTCGTTGAGAGGCCATATCTTCACTTGAACGATCAGATAAATGACTTACTTGTTCACTTGAAATCACAATACTATTAGTTGATTCTGTGAAGATCCGTAATACATCAGCAAACTTTCCTAATACAGCATTCACACCTTGAGCCATAGACTGTGCAAGCTTATTGTTACCAGGTGGTTGTAATGGTTGTGTTAAATCAACATTACCTGCTTCAATATCTTTGGCAATAAAGCGTAAAGAGCCCATTACATATTGTAGTGGAGCAATAAAAGTACGTGCATATTTCATACCTATAACTGTTGTTACGCCTGCGATAATAACAAGTGCTATTGCAGCCCAAAGTAGAATGCCTGTCACTAAATTTCCGATTGGCGCATAGGCTTCTGCTTCATCGATTTCACTTAATATTGCCCAGTGGAGTCCATTAACATCGATAGGAGCATAGGCTGATAATACTGATACTCCACGGTAGTCAGTAAACAGATCAGAACCTGATTTGCCTGATAGAGCAGCTCTAGAACCAATAGTATCCACTACCTGTAAACCGATTGTTGTTTCTTTATCATTAATCGTATTAATCAAATCAGAAGAGACGCCTGATTGTCTTAGAACATCAAGATAAGCTGGCTTGTCATCAATTAAGAATCGTCCCATGCTTCTCATTGTTTTATCAGCTGCTACAAGATAGGTCTCACCAGACTCACCTAAGCCGACATCTGCCCATTTGAGGTCATAAGTCATGATTTCATTTAAACGATCGACGGGCATTTGAAAAATCAAAATACCTACTTTTTTTGCTCCATCATAAATGGGTGAAGCAATAAAAGCAGCAGGGTCTTCATAAGAGGGTGCATAAGGGGCAAAATCAATCAGTGCGACGGCATCTGATTGAGTTGCAGCATTAGCTTGTTTAAATGCTTGACCAATACCACTATTTGCATAAGGGCCATCTATTAATGATGTACTGTAATCGAGTTCTTTATAAACAGAGTAAACAATATCGCCACTATCAGCATCGACCAGAAAAATATCATAATAACCAAACTCTTGCAGGAATGATCTGAAATGAGGGTGATACGTTTTATGTTGTTGATTATACGGCGTATTATCTGTTGTTCCCATCAGTGCATCTTTTTCACCTAAGGCTTCAGGGTTGGCACTAATATAAGTATATTGTAGGGCTAATGAATCATCATCTAACTGTGAAATAATGCTTTTTGTTGCGAAAGACTGGCCATTATTACGTGACTGGTAGCGAGTTTGAAACTCTTGATTATAATAGTTTTCAATACTCTTTCTTTGTTGATAGCCAAGATCCATAAAGCTATCGTCACGGTAAGTCCGAAATGATTCTTTAAACTCGGCCATGGCATTAATAACCATGGTATTGTTTGAAAAAGTCTTAATTTGACCTTGTAATGTGGTTATATAGGCGGTTACTTCTGATTTTTTAGCTTCACGTTGAGAAATTAGTTTCTGAGTAATCTCTTCTTGCAATACATCTTTCGCTTGTTCGGCTGAAGTCCATACCAGTAGTGATGTCATCAATATTACTGGGATTAATCCAAACATTAAAAAAACTCTTATTAACTGTTTTCTCATTTAACAATATCCTTTAAATTCGTTAATCAAATTAGACTAGATTAATAGAAGGCAAAATAGATGCCATAATTGCTTATAGAAGCAAATTTAATTTTTATTAAAATAGAGTTGTTTCCCTCCCGTAATAACCGAAGTTAAAAATAGAAGTTAAACTATTTTAGTACTACTTAGGTGGCAGAACACCCATGTCCATATGTGGCCTATCATTATTTTATTTACATTAATAATACAGTTTTTATTTTATATTATTAGAGTTTTGTTCAGATTCATAATAGTTAAATATTTTGTGCCCTATGAGCAGAGATCTGTTCCACATTTGATACGGGAAAGTCTTTTTTCCAATTTCGGTGCCAACGACAAATACTGCCTATTATTTTCGGTTTTGAAATAATATAGCCTTGCAGCGTAACGGGTATTTTAAGGTTATTTAAATAAGCAAGGTCATCAGAGAGTTCAACACCTTCAGCGACAACTTGTACATTCAATTCATCAAATATATTGAAAAGAGATTGAGACACGACTTGAGAAAGCCGATCTTTGGCAATATTATAAATCAGGCTACGATCAATTTTTATTTCAGTATAGGGCAGCATCTTAAGCTGTTGAATATTGGTATAGCCCGTGCCGTAGTCATCGAGTGCTACATCAAAACCTTTTATTCGTAGTCTATTTAATGTCTCTAGTTGAATGGAGTTATCAATAGCATAACTTTCTGTTACTTCAATGATAAAGTCACTCGGTCCATAACCATGCTTGCCTATTAATTTGAGTAGGTTTGACGGCAGGTTTTTGTTATTAAGGGTTAAGGGGGATATATTGACTGATAACTTACAGTGTTCTCCAAACTCTTCCTTAATCGTTGGAAACTCATTCATTACACTGCGTAATATACTCAGCGTTAATGGCTCAATAATGCCATTTTCCTCTGCTACAGCAATAAAGCGACCGGCAGTAATAGTATTCACTTCACTAGGGAGTGTAATTCTTGCCAGGATCTCTAGGCTTTCAACCTTACCTGTTTGATTATTCACTTTCGGTTGATAATAAGGAATCACCCGTTTATCAGCAATAGCCTGTTCAATTTGCTCAACAGTTAGATGATGCTCAGGTTCTTCTGCGCTTCGATGATCGAGCGACTTCAATTTCTGGAGAATAGTATTGATATTTTCTTTGGTAACAGGCTTATTAATACAACCAATAAGGTGGGTTCTACTTTCATTAGTTACATCAGCAGCAAGCTGAACTATTTTATCATCCAACTCAGACAGGATAACGACTCCACCAAGAAAATGCTCTTTACTCAGTAAGCGAATAAGCTCCATCCCATCCATTCCTGGCATATTGAGATCAACAAAAATCAGTTGAAACTTTATATTTCCTGACTTTATTAGCTTTAATGCTTCTTCTCCAGATTCAACGCATGTAGTAGACGTAATATTAAGATCTGTTAGAAATGCTGATATTACGGAAAGCATTGATTTTGAATCATCTACAACTAAGGCATTAACCTCCATAATAATTAACCATTCAAAAATAGCGGGATATATAACAATAAAGTATTCTCAGATTATTACAATCTTTTTATATTGATGTTTTAAAATATTTTTTATTTGTAATTATTGTTAGTAAAATCGTTGTTTTTAAAGCTAGTGAATTATAAGCATTTTTTTGTTTTTTTTATCAGTTTCATTTTGCCTGCACTCAACACCGTTGACCGCCGTATTTTTATTCTCAGCGTGATGTCAGAATTGACCGACTCACACCCTGACTGATAGTTAAAAGTATGTTTACACATTCATTAGAAGCATGCTAGATTTAGCTTGATCTTTGATTACGGATATTAAACCTTATGGCTACAGCAATAAATGACTAAAGAGAAAAGCTCGAACAAGAGCTTCTACTTTTTCATTGCCTTATATATCGTCTGGATAGCTATCTTTTCTTTTTGGTCATATCAGGATAAGAACTCTGGGCTATATACGGGACTAGATCAACGTCTGGAATCAGCAGCGTTGACTACAGCACTATTATTGCCAGAAAAGTTTCATCATCATGACATGTCAAACAACGATCTGACACCTGATCAGAACATGGATCATATTCGCAAATTATCTGACTACACACGTGACCGTGATATCGTTTATATCTATAGCTTGATCTTGAGAAATGGAAAGGTAATTTTTACTTCATCCAGTGCGACAGATGATGAACTTGCAACGAATACGGATTTATCATATTTTCTTGATGAATATGAGGATGTGGATCCTCGGGTAATTGATGTGTTTGCAACTCATGAAAAAACATTCATCGAATACAAAGATAAGTGGGGGCATTTTCGTAGTGTATTTATACCTCAATATGCTGAAGATGGAAGCGTCTATATTGTCGGGGCAGATCTTGATATCAGTTATGTCCAAGGTAGTTTAAATAAAGAGCTTTACCGCATTTTGATGATATCCCTGTTATTCGTACTTATGGGGATCCCCGTCGTATTAGTATTCACTCATCATAGCCGTAACTTAGCGTCTAAATTGGATGAGCGAGTAAGAAAGCGCACAGCCTCGTTGACTTTGAGTGAAAGTAAAATGAACTCCATACTGGAGCACTCACCAGTCGGTATTTTTCATTATGATACTGATAGCACGTTAGTCACCGTTAATAAACAGTTTGAAGGCATGATTGGAGCCACTAAGGAAGTCTTGATTGGATTTAATATGCTCGATAACTTACGTGATCAGGCTATGTTGGATGCAATTCGATGCTCTTTATCTGGGAAGGGAGGTCATTTCGACGGTTCGTATACTTCTGTGACTGGACATAGAACTTTTGAGCTACAAGCAGACTTTGTCCCCATGTTCTCTCCCGAGCAAGAAATCATTGGTGGTGTGGGCGTTTTCAATGATGTCAGCAAGCGTAAACATGCTGAAAAAGAACTTCGACTAGCCGCCCGTGTGTTTAGTGATACGCATGAAGGTATCACCATCACCGATGCGAATAGAATCATTGTGGATATCAATCCCGCCTTTAGTAATATCACTGGCTATAGTCGTGAAGATGTGATTGGCCAACATACTCGAATACTCGGATCAGGAAAGCAAAGTCCCAAGTTTTACCAAGATATGTGGCTGCAAGTTGAGGAACATGGACATTGGCAAGGTGAAATCTGGAACCGCAAGAAAGGAGGCGAGCTTTATGCTGAACTCATCACCATTTCTGTACTGAAGGATGAGCATGAACAGGTCGTTAATTATGTCGGTGTGTTCGCTGATATTACGGACAGTAAGCAGCAGCAAGAACAACTGAGTTTGATGGCTCATTATGACGTGCTGACAGGATTACCTAACCGTGCTTTATTTACTGATCGCTTTGCTCAGGCTATTGCACACAGTAAGCGTACTGAACATCAACTGGCGATTTGTTTCCTTGACTTAGATAACTTTAAACCGGTGAATGATAACTATGGTCATGAAATAGGTGACCAGTTATTAATTGAAGTGGCCAAACAAATTACAGCCAGCATTCGAGAAGAAGATACCGTATCACGCCAAGGAGGAGATGAGTTTGCAATACTACTTAATGATATTCACTCCTTTTCTCAATGTGAGCAGACCCTACAAAGAATACACCACGCATTGGCTCAACCTTTTATCATTGATGGCCATTCTCATAAGATAACAGCATCCAGCGGAGTCACCTTATACCCGGATGATGAGGGTGATATCGACACCTTACTTCGTCATGCTGATCAAGCGATGTATCAGGCTAAAGTAGAAGGCAAACATCGTTACCATCTATTTAATGCTGAACATGATCAACGTACCATTCAAAAACACCACCAGTTAGAAGTTATTGAACAAGCCCTCATCAATAACGAATTCCAGCTGTACTATCAACCCAAAGTGAATATGGCAACGGGAAAAGTCTTTGGGGCAGAAGCATTGATTCGCTGGATCCACCCTGAACAAGGACTTATCCCGCCCCTAGAGTTCTTGCCTATTATTGAAGGAACTGACTTAGAGCTAAAAGTGGGGGATTGGGTTATTAATGAGGCACTTGCACAGCTTGAAATATGGCGTGAACAAGACATCATACCTGAAGTGAGTGTTAATATTTCTTCACATCACCTCCTCTCAGAAACGTTCTTTTCTATGCTCGAAGCAGCTCTTGCCAAATACCCATCTGTAGACTCTCAATGCCTACAAATTGAGATATTAGAAAGCTCAGCATTGGGAGATCTCAATGCTATTACGACCGTTATCGAAACCTGCCAAGGAGCACTAGGAATCAGCGTTGCGCTGGATGATTTTGGTACCGGCTATTCATCACTTACCCACTTAAGAAGCCTGCCAGCAAACACTATCAAAATAGACCAAAGCTTTGTCAGGGATATGCTAGAGGATCCTAGTGACTATGCCATTATTGATGGCATCATTGGATTATCTGATTCATTTAACCGAGAAGTCATCGCTGAAGGTGTTGAAACTACTGATCATGGAATCATGCTCCTTATTATGGGCTGTGAAGAAGCACAGGGTTATGGCATTGCTAAACCCATGCCTGCCGATGTTTTCCCACAGTGGACAAAGGATTACAAGCCTAAGCCAGAGTGGCTGTTAAGGGGTAATAAGCAAGGCACGATTAAAGAGAATAAAGTGGAATTGTTCAGGCTGGTGAGTCAGCAGTGGACGGATAGCTTCATTAACAATATTCAATCCTCACCAGAGAGTGTTGAACACTGGCCGATTATGAACAATAAACGGTGCTCCTGTGGCACGTGGATAAAACGAGCACGACAAGAGCAGTTATTTGCAGAGAGTAGCTTAGAACAGCTAGAGAAAACACATGATGCATTACACCTGACTGCACAAACTATGCAACTTCAATATCGCGAAGTTAATGGCGAGGCCGCACGACAAAGTTTGGCTGATTTCCGCACTGATTTTGATAATATGAATCATGCATTGAACAAGTGTGAATAAGCTATAGGCTAACTCTATTCTCACCAATCATATCGTAGGAAATCACAATGAAAGCAAGGTGTTTTTTCACTGAGGAATAGAGTATTTTCTTGGAAAAACAGTAGGAGGTTTATTTAAATTGTATAATCAACTACTGGTGTACCACATTTAATTTAGGTTCTTTGATTATGATGAAAAAAATTAGCTACTTACTGCTGCCACTTCTTTTTTTAGCATCCCCTGTTTGGGGGAACAGTACAATTGCTGTAACTGATTTTGAACTACTGGATCTGACACTAAAATTATCTGATCCCAAAAAAGTAGCAGCAATTGATGCCCAAGAACAAGAAAGAATCAAAATGATTGATGCATTGATGAAAGAGGGGATAGCTAATACTGAAGGATTTACTATGGTTCATGTCTCGGCTGAAGATCGTCAAAAGGCCGATAAAGGTGTTGGCTTTCTATTTGACTGTGCCAAGTGTTCTGCTAGTTTAGGACGTGATTATAATGCTGACTATATCCTGATCGGTCGTTTACATAAGCCGACATATCTATTCTCTTATATTATAGTGCGAATCTTTGATGTGAAAGCGAATAGGTTAATCAAGGAATACCGCACAGAAGCTAAAGGAAAACCCAGTAAATCTGTGCCAGGGGCAATTGACAACCTATTAATAAAAATTAGGAAAGATATTCAGCACTAGCTTTTATATACCTTTAGTATCACATCTACTGGAATTAGAATATGGTTAATGGCAGTGGTACGTTCCTCTTTTACGATCATTGTGACAACCATCCTTGTTTGTACGACCACTATGGTCAATCACTATAGAACTAGTAGCTGTATTGTGATTGTGATCTGTTGAAATTAAACTATTAGCGGTCACTAAGCCTATAGACATTATGCTTAAAGCTAGGACTGTGTAAATGAGCTTTTTCATTGTTTCTTCCTTAAGCTTGAGGTTTCGATCTGCACTTGTTATTCCAGTGTTAACGGTACTCTCTAGTTCTTATACAAACAACCCTATAAAATTGGGGTGATTTGTTTCTACCTTAACTCTCGATACTCAGTACAAGCATATTCTTTCTCTTTCTTAACTTTCTTGCTTCCAGTGTTTCGTGCCTCAAGAGTAAGTAATGAGCATCTTTGTTTGGCATCTCATAGCGCCTTGTCCGACGTGGCGGGCACTCTACAGAGGAAAACTACTGGGAAATGCCAGCTCACCGCTCAATGTATCTTGATAAATAATCAAAAAGAAAATTATTTATAATTTTCGTTGTATTGTTAACTATCATATATTAATGTGAGCTGAGTGATATCTATGGATTAAGGATAAAATTAAGAATGAAAAAGAAATATCTAAACGGCTTTACTATCATAGAGTTAATGATTGTCATTACTATAGTAGGTATTTTAGCTTCTATTGCAGTGCCAAGTTATAAAAGCTATAAAAATGAAGCAAAAGCGGTAGATCTACTAGTCAAAATTCATGGAATAAGTTTGAGTTATCTTGACTCGTCTTATGATCATGAAACGGATCCTATCAAGATGAAGAGTTTATATAACAGTGCCGCTTATAGTAAAGCGCCAAGTGCCTTTTCAGGAAAAGATACCCTCTATTCAAGCAAAGATGGTTTTGAACTATTTTCTCTTGTTCTGACTCAAGGAACGCACGCACTTAATAAGATAATTGACCGAACTGTACCTGTCGTTTTGATAAAGGCAACTACCCCTCAAAGTAGAGAAATACTGCATGCTCTGAACCATATCATGCAACAAGAGCATGTGTTTCTTACAGAATCAATTATGATGGTAACGCTTTCTAGCAGCTCATCTACGCTCCATCACACCGCTAGTCAGGCTCCAACAATTACTCATCATGTGACAAAGCCTACAGGGCAGATTACACCACCAATTCAGACAATCGCGCCAATTCAGACAATCGCGCCAAGTCAGACAATCGCGCCAAGTCAGACAATCGCGCCAATTCAGACAACCGCGCCAAGTCAGACAACCGCACCAAGTCAGACAACCGCACCAAGTCAGACAGCTGCTCAAATTAATACTGGCCCACATAGGGCTACACACTCGCCTCATCAAGGAGAAGTTTGTAAAAATGGGTGGTTAAAGCATCATAATTTTGGTTGTTAACTTTAACTAACTTGATAGTAGAAATCATAAATGTTGATTAATATGTTCACATTGAAGAGATATAAATAAATGAGTGATTTAGAACAGCAAAAGAGGAATAATGTAAGCGATGCTTTTGATGGCTTAATCCATGAAGCAATGGAGGATATATCAAATAAAAAGGTTTCATCACCTCGCTCTTTTCAGATGCCCGTTGAAATCTTATATCTAATGGTTTTGTTACTAGTGATTAGTTTTACTTATTATCAGCCTCATTCAAATGATACACATACTAATCCATCAACCAATTCATTGATGTCAGGGAAAAGAGTTGCATTATTAACGTTTGCCGAAGACATTGATTCCTATCAGCGAACTCATAATAAGTTTCCAGAAGATATACCAAGTCCTTTGGCTAGTGTTCTACAAGTAAAATATGAAGTGCTAGGTGTTAATCATTATCAATTAATCATGCCATCACCTGAAGGAGAGTTAGTATTAGACCATCAAGGTCGTCATGAAGATATCTATCTTGGTGGAGAATAATCATGGCAGAATTATCGAATTTTAACTGGATATTAAATTTAGTAAAAAAAGAACTTTCTGCCGTTGATTATAAAATTTTTGAATTATCACTTCCAACTGAGCTGGCATTAGTATGGGAACATGCTTGTGCTGTTCTAAATATATCCACTCAGGAGTTAGCCAATAAAATATCAACGACATATTCGCTCAACCTAGCAGAATTACCAGCAAATAAAGTTGATGTAGAAGACATACCAGATAGTATTCTAGATAAATATAATGCCATTGTATTACAAGAAGATGAAAGGCAGATAACCCTTGCTATAGCGACACCTTTTGACCAAGATGCTTTTTCAATATTAGCTTTTTTAACGGATAAGAAAGTTGAATTTTCCATTGCCACACCAACTGAAATTAGTCGTTGGTTTTCAGCCCATATGGAGACTAACAATACTCGTACCATTAAGTATGCAGAGTCCGAAAAGATTGATAACTCGGGTGTTGTTCGTTTGGTAAGAAGGGCACTAGAGCAAGCTGTTCTTGAAGGAGCTAGTGATGTTCATATTGAGCCCTATAATCACGAGGGAATTGTACGGTTTCGTATTGATGGGCTTCTCCGTAAAATAACAGTATTACCTTTAGCCGTGTTCAACCATGTTGGACAGCGCATTAAAGCAGTAGCAAAGATGGACGTAACTAATAGTCTTATTCCTCAGGACGGTCAAATTCACCTAGAAACGGATAAAGGCCCTCTTGATATGCGAGTGTCCTCTATGCCAGTCAAAGGTGGGGAAAAGTTTGTTATTCGAATACTTAGAAATGACACTCTAAAGTCGCTTGATACACAAAACTTCTTACCTCGCGAAGTAGAATTATTAAAACAAGTCGTGACACAACAAAATGGTATCTTAGTGATGTCTGGCCCGACAGGTTCAGGTAAAACTACAACACTAAATAGCACCCTCCAAGAAATAAATTCGATTGATAAATGTATTATCACGGTTGAAGATCCTGTTGAATATGAAATAGAGGGTATTGCACAAATAAATGTTAATGCTGCTCAAGGTTTAACGTTTAACAAAGCGTTGAAACACATTCTTCGACAAGATCCTGATGTTATTTTAGTGGGTGAAGTTCGAGATAATGAAACCGCAGAGACAGCAATTCGCTCTGCACTAACAGGACATTTTGTTCTGACAACACTTCATACAAATGATGCAATTACTGTTATTGCCAGATTAAAAGATTTGGGTATATCTGATGCCCTAATGGCGGACTCATTGAAAGGACTTGCTGCACAACGATTGATTAGGCGGATCTGCCCTGACTGTGCCATAAAGATCCAATCCGCAGAAAGTAAAATTGAACATGAGTTTATGCGAGTCAATAATCGTCTTCCTGCAATGCGTTCTCAAGGCTGTGATGCCTGTAATAACTCTGGTTTCTCAGGTCGTATTCCTTTACTTGAGATTTTAGTTGTTGATGAAGTTATAGCTGATGCTATCCGTACTGGTGCAACAACAGTACAGTTGACATCGCTGGCTAAAAATCAAGGCATGCGATCATTAGCAGATGTTGCAATAGAGCATATTCTGAATGGAACAACTACTGCCGAAGAAGCTTTCCGTGTGCTTGGCCAAGACCTTTGGCATCCCTCTCATCAGAGTAACTGATTATGATTCGGACTATTCTAATATGCACATTTGTTCTATTTTCCAGCATCTCGACGATAGTAAGTGCATTTGTTCATACACCTTGGACTGAAGACCTATACAGCTACCTTGGAAGTACATATGATTCTAATGTTGAGAAGCGTGCTAGATATCTCCAAAAGATAATTCTTGCTGATGAAATGGCAACTGAAAAGCAGATGATTAATGATGTAAACGATTTCTTTAACCAAGTTCAATGGGTTTCTGATAGTTTGCATTGGGGACAAAAAGATTATTGGCAAACACCACTCGAAACACTAATAGAATTTAAAGGTGACTGTGAAGATATTGCCATAGCAAAGTACACTGCTTTACGAGTTATGGGGGTTCCAGATAGAAAGCTAAGTTTAGTTTATAGCTTTACTGATGGCATCCCTCATATGGTACTTGCCTATTACGAGAGCTATGATTCAAACCCTTATATCCTAGACAGCTTCAATAAAAATCTTCTTCGGGGTGATGAAAGAAAAGATATCGTGCCCGTTTATGAATTTAACAGCACCACAGTTTGGTTAACCGATAAGTACTTTCACAAACTTGGCAAAGGGATGCCTGAACATCTAGCCCTTGAAGATGAATTAAAAGTACGTCTTGAGAAAAATAGACATCTATTGCAGTCACATAATGATGGACAACCAGTTATACCATTTAGTATTGATACATTGTAAATTCGAAAGACTTGACCTGGTGAGTAACAGCTTAATATTCAAACTTCAATATTTCAGTTGAGCTACATTTATCGCTTGGTTCGAGGTTTATGCATGCAATTAGGGGGATTAAGCATTCTATGTGGGAAATTGATTGGCGAGAAATCACTAATAAATATAAAACTACGGTTAAACGAACGACTGCTCTTGGCATGTAAGAGACGGATTAAGCTAACGATATCAATTATGAATAGATTGTCGTAATCGAGCTGTAGAACAAGTTGAATATTTCAATGAGAATTACGTAGGAAACTACGTAGAATTTAAAAAAAGAGCCCATCTATGTACCCTAAGGAATTGAATGATCTCTGATTTTCTATAGACTTTTATTAAAAATGGTACCGAGGGTCGGAATCGAACCGACACTTCCGAAGAAACCGGATTTTGAATCCGGCGCGTCTACCAGTTCCGCCACCCCGGCCAAATTTAAGAGCGTAATTATAACCATACTCAGAGTGTTATGAAAGATATAATATTAATATTCTAATATTTTACAGATTATAAAATGAATAAAGTAATGAAAAAGGTCTTGGTTATGGGTTATGTATGGCCTGAGCCAAATTCGTCGGCAGCGGGCTGTCATATGATGTCACTGCTACGTTTCTATAAGCAACACAATTGGCAGGTTGAGTTTGCGACAGCAGCGGTAGAAACGGATCATATGATTGATCTTGCTAGTGAAGGCATCACCGCTAAAAATATTAAGCTCAACTGCGATAGTTTTGATGCGTATATAACAGAGTATCAGCCTGATATCGTGATGTTTGACCGTTTTATGATTGAAGAACAGTTTGGCTGGCGGGTTGAAAAAAACTGTCCTCAGGCACTGAAAATTTTAGATACCGAAGATTTACAATGTTTACGCAATGCCCGCCACCAAGCGCATAAAGCAGGGCGTGAAATGACTCAATCAGATTTGTTTAGTGATTTGGCGAAGCGTGAAATTGCAGCGATTTTACGCTGTGATCTGTCATTAATTATTTCTAGTTATGAAATGACATTATTGAGAGATACCTTTAAGGTCGATCCTCGCTTATTACACCACCTGCCTTTTATGGTTGATTTGAAAAAGTGTCCACAGCAAACAAAGTCTTTTTCTGAACGCCAGCATTTTATGTCAATTGGTAATTTTCGCCATGCGCCTAATTGGGATATGGTGTTATATCTCCAACAAATATGGCCTTTGATTAGAAAGCAGCTGCCACAGGCAGAGTGTCATATCTATGGTTCATATCCCCCGCCTAAAGCCACCGCACTTCATAATCCGAAAACAGGTTTTTTAATTAAAGGTTGGGCTGATGATGCGTATAGGGTGATGGAGGAGTCGAGAGTGTGTTTGTCGCCGATACGCTTTGGTGCAGGGATTAAGGGTAAATTATTAGATGCGATGATTATGCAAACCCCGAGTGTGACGACATCGCTAGGGGCTGAAGGTATGTATGAAGGGGAGTCATGGCCGGGTGCTGTTTGTGATGATGTGTCTGCATTTGTAGATGAAGCGGTCAGACTTTATAACAATGAAGAACAGTGGATGACGGCCCAAGCTCGAACGACGGAATTATTGGCCAGTCATTATGATGGGCAGAGCTTAGCCGTAGCATTAATAGAGCATATCATCGTACTAGAAGAAACGCTTGAACAACATCGCTCAGATAATTTTATCGGTAGCATGCTGAAACACCACACTATGATGAGTACAAAGTATATGTCTCAGTGGATAGAAGCGAAGAACAGTAAAACGGCTTAATTGAAGAGCTGATAACTAATGTGAGAGTAAAAGTGTTTAGGCTGTTAAACTATGCCCTTACGAAAGATAAGACATTACATTCTAAATGAGTTTACAGCTAAAAAATCTGCACTGTTATCGTGGTCATCGGACACTTTTCACTAATTTGGATATTAGTGTCGAGCCGGGTCGAGTGTTAGTGGTAGCAGGGAAAAATGGCTGTGGGAAAAGTACCTTATTAAAAATCATTTCAGGGCTACGCCAAGCAGATGAGGGAGAGGTGTTCTGGAATGGACTCTCACTGCAAGAAAACGCAACAGAGTTTGAACAGCAGATGATCTGGTTAAGTCACCGCAATGGGCTAAATGAGAGTTTGACGGCAAAGGAAAATATTCAATATTCAACTAGTTTGGCGAATTATACCGACGTTAATATCAGCAGTATCTTAGAGCGGGTAGGGTTAAAGGGCTATGCAAACACACCCGTTAGACAGTTCTCCGCAGGGATGAAAAGAAGATTGGCAATGAGTCGTTTAGTCAGCAAACCAGCAAAACTATGGCTCCTTGATGAACCTCAAAGTGCATTAGATAAAGCTGGGATTCGCTTATTAGATGAGTTGATCATCGAACATGTCACACAGGGAGGAGCAGTGGTGATGTCTTCACATCATGATGTGTCCTTGACTAATATAACCGTTGATACTTTAACTTTATAATTATGAATTCAACTTTACAAAGCCTGTATTTTTTAGCGATCAGAGAATGTCTCACTGCTTTTCGAAATCGGCATGAAGCCTTGAGTCCACTGATTTTCTTTAGTCTTGTGTGTGTATTATTCCCGCTTGGGGTGGGAGCCTCGGCTGATTTATTACGAACCATTGCTCCTGGGATTATTTGGGTGGCAGCGTTGCTGGCAATTTTAATGTCATTAGGCACTCTTTTTAGACATGAATATGAGCAGGGCACCTTAGAATTAATGGTGTTATCAGAGCATCCATTAATTGTTTTGGTGGTAATTAAGCTTGTTGCTTATTGGTTGATTACGGCATTACCTCTTATTGTAGTGGCTCCATTTATGGCTTATGGCTTGGGTTTGACGGCTGATGCGCAAGGAGTATTACTACTCACACTATTATTAGGCACCCCCGTTTTAATTTTGGTGGGGGCGATTGCATCAACCTTAACCTTGGTCATTCCTCAAAATGGTATGTTGCTAGCGCTACTCGTTTTACCTCTTTATGTTCCTGTACTCATTTTTGCAACGAGTGCTGTTAATACGGTCATGATGGGAGGCTCAGCTGCCGGCGCTCTTTATATATTGGCCGCATTATGTGTATTGAGTGTGACCTTATCCCCCCTCGCAATTGTTGCGGCATTAAAAATAGGTGTTTCACAATGATGAAATGGCTTCACATCATGGCCTCATCAGCCTGGTTTTATCGTTTTTCTGGTCAAGCTATTCCGTGGCTAATGTCTGCATTTATAGTGTTATTACTAATAGGGCTTTATGGTGGTCTAGTGACTGCGCCAGCAGATTATCAGCAGGGTGATGCGTTTAGAATTATTTATATTCATGTGCCTGCAGCGTGGATGTCATTGTTTATATATTGTGTGATGGCTATGTATGCGGTGATTGCATTAGTGTGGCGAATAAAACTGGCTGAGGTGTTGTTGATTAGTAGTGCGCCAATAGGTGCAGCATTTACCTTTCTTGCCTTGGTGACGGGATCCTTATGGGGTAAACCCATGTGGGGTACATGGTGGAGTTGGGATGCACGCTTAACGTCTGAATTATTATTACTTTTTTTATATTGGGGCGTAATGGGTTTGTATGCTGCAATCGAAGATAAACGTACAGCATCTAAAGCGGTATCAGTTTTGACCTTGGTGGGTGTGGTGAATATTCCTATTATTCATTATTCCGTCAGCTGGTGGAATACCTTGCATCAAGGCCCCAGTATCACCATGACCGATAAGCCAACCATGCCGATGGAAATGTTAATGCCTTTATTAGTGATGGCAGTGGCATTCAAGATTTTTTATGGACTATCACTCTTAATAAGAGCCAGAGCAGAACTGGTTGAGCGTGAGCCACAGAGTCGATGGTTAAAAGCGGTAATAGAGGAAAATAATGATGAGTGAGTTTATATATATGGGTGGTTATAGCTTTTATATTTGGAGCTCTTATAGCCTTGCATTGATTATTTTAGTACTCAATATCTTGGGTCCCAGCTTAAAGCATAAAAAGAGTGTGCAACAAGCGAGCGATATTCACCTTTTAAATGGAATGAAATCAGATGAGTCCTAGACAGAAAAAACGACTAGTGTTGGTAGTACTGTTACTTGTTGGCTTGAGTGCTGCAACGGCATTAGCACTGAAAGCCTTTAATGAAAATATGATGTTTTTTTTCTCACCAACTGAGATAAAAGCCGGCAAAGCACCCAGTGGTCAGGATATTCGCTTGGGCGGTTTAGTGGTGGAAGGCAGTGTGAGAAGAGAAGTTGGTAATCTGACTGTTTTATTTGATCTGACTGATAATAATGATGTTATTACCGTGAGTTACAACGGTATTCTTCCAGACTTATTCCGCGAAGGGCAAGGCATTATTGCACGAGGACAATTAAATGAGACCGGTGGCGTGACAGCCGTTGAAGTCTTAGCTAAACATGACGAGAATTATATGCCACCTGAAGTCAGTGACGCTCTGGCTGCGAGTGAGGGTGAACAATCATGATCCCTGAAATAGGACATGCAGCGCTGATCCTTGCGTTTTGTTTTGCAGTGATTCAGGCACTCATACCCTTAGCCGGTGCCCAATTGGGCAAAACACGTTGGATACACCTTGCTAGCCCAGTGGCAAGAGGACAGCTATTTTTTATTGGTATTGCATATTGTTGTCTCACCTACTCATTTTTAGTGAATGATTTTTCCGTTCGCTATGTGGCATCTACCTCCAATACACAGTTACCCTTAATTTATAAGATCTCGGGTGTATGGGGGGCGCATGAAGGTTCTTTATTACTATGGGCTTTCTTATTGTCTGCATGGACCGTTGTGGTTAGTATTTTTAGTAGCAGTATTCCGAAAATAATGTTGGCTAGAGTTATCAGCGTAATGGGTATGGTAAGTGTTGGCTTTATTTCATTTATGCTGTTTACCTCTAATCCCTTTATTCGATTATTTCCAGCTCCTGTTGATGGCCGTAGTTTAAACCCTTTATTACAAGACTTTGGTTTAGCCATCCACCCACCGATGCTTTATATGGGCTATGTCGGTTTTTCAGTTGCCTTTGCCTTTGCTATTGCCGCGATGATTGATGGCAAACTCGATTCAGCTTGGGCACGTTGGGTTAGACCGTGGACTAATATTGCTTGGGTCTTTATGACGCTGGGTATTGCCTTAGGTAGCTGGTGGGCATATTACGAATTAGGCTGGGGAGGCTGGTGGTTTTGGGATCCTGTTGAAAATGCATCTCTCATGCCTTGGTTAGTGGGCACAGCATTAATTCACTCTCTTGCGGTGACAGAAAAAAGAGCAGCATTTAAATCTTGGACGGTGTTACTGGCTATTTTCAGTTTCTCATTGAGTTTATTGGGTACATTTTTAGTACGCTCAGGGGTATTAACATCTGTTCATGCTTTTGCTACTGATCCGGCTCGTGGTGTTTTTATATTAGTCTTTTTAGTGATTGTAGTCGGCGGCTCATTGGTATTATTTGCTTGGCGAGCCACGGCATTACGCTCAGTCGGCCAGTTCTCAATTGTGTCACGAGAAACAGGGCTATTATTCAATAATGTTATCTTAGTGACAATGGCTGGCACAGTATTATTAGGTACGCTTTACCCCTTAGTTTTAGATGCATTAGGTGTGGGTAAAATCTCTGTTGGGCCGCCTTATTTTAATCAAGTAATGCTGTATTTAGCAGTGCCTTTATACACATTAATGGGACTCGGTTTATTCCTTCGTTGGAAAAAAGACAGTGTGTCGAGACTACAATCTAAGGTGGTTATACCTTTTGCAATGGCATTAATGGCCGGTATTTTATTACCCTTATTATTGGCGCCGGAACAAAGTGGCCTCACATTTATAGGTTTAATATCAGCCAGTTGGGTTGCGCTTGCAGCATTGTTATGGCTAATCAATTCTACCCAGTCACCCTTTAAATTACCTGCGTCAACATGGGGTGCGGTGATTGCACATATTGGTATGGCGGTGACGGTAACAGGAATTACCTTAACCTCTGTTTATAGTCATGAAAAAGATGTCGCCCTTGCACCTGATGAATCGTATCAAGTCGGTGATTACGACTTTAAATTGATCAGTGTTAAAGAGATTCGTCGTGATAACTATATTGCGTATCAGGGCGTTGTAGAAGCGAGTGAAAACGGTCAACACCTTGTTTTAATGTACCCTGAGAAAAGAACCTATAATCAATCATCCATGCCGATGACTGAGGCGGCAATTGATGCAGGACTATTTAGAGACTTGTTTGTTGCCCTTGGCGAGCCATTAGGTGAGGGAAGTTGGAGTTTACGCATCTATCATAAACCGTTTGTTCGTTGGATCTGGTTGGGTGCATTGTTGATGGCATTGGGTGGTTTATTAGCTGCGATGGATAAGCGTTACCGTCGTTTTAAAGGCAATAAAGAGGCACGGTCATGATGAAAAATAGTCTGCCTTTAATCCTGTTTATTTTATTAGTTATTTTATTAGCGGTCGGTTTGAGCTTAGATCCCCGTAAAGTACCTTCTCCCTTTATTGATAAGTCTGCTCCGCAGTTTAAGCTCCCCCAATTAGCTGATAGTACTAGGACGATTAGTTCGGAAGAGTTAAAAGGACAAGTGTGGTTATTGAATGTGTGGGCTTCATGGTGTCGTGCATGTCGTGCAGAACATCACCTACTCAATCGCTTGGTTCAGCAGCACGATATTACTATTGTCGGTTTGAACTATAAAGATCGTGATAATGAGGCCAAACAATGGCTGGAAGACTTAGGTAATCCATATCGTCATGTCGCTGTTGATATGCAAGGTTTAACAGGGATTGATTGGGGTGTATATGGTGTTCCTGAAACCTTTTTGATCGATCAACAAGGAATTATTCGTTATAAAAATATTGGCCCAGTTAGCCAAAGTGACCTTGATGACATCATCATGCCAATGATAGTGAAGCTGGAACAAGGAGCATTATGATGAATAAATGGATAGGGGCGTTAATGCTGATGATTTTCTCATTTCAGCTATCGGCCGCAATTGAAATTTATCAATTTGAACACAAGCAACAAGAAGTACTTTATAGTCAGTTGATTGATGAGTTACGTTGTTTGGTCTGCCAGAACCAGAACTTATCAGCATCAAACTCTGCTTTAGCAAAAGACTTACGTCACCAAACCTATCAAATGGTGATGGAGGGACAGTCACAAGCACAGATTATGGACTATATGACACAACGTTATGGTGATTTTGTTTTGTACCGGCCACCGGTGAAGTCAAGCACCGTACTATTATGGCTTGGTCCTTTTATTTTGTTATTAGTGGGAGTCTGGCTATTAGTGTCGACGCTTAGAAAAGAAAAACAACAACAGGGTGAACAACTGAGTGATGAACAACACACTCATATTAATAAACTGTTAAATAGTGGAGACGAGTAATGCTTTGGTTCATTATTTCTATACTGATTATTATCGCAATTATTATTGTTATCACTCCTTTATTACGAACAGTACAAGACCAAGCTGAAAATCGTTATGAACAAAATATTCTGATTGCAAAAGAACAATTATTAGAATTAAAGCAGGCAAAATCACAGGGGCTGATCAGTGATGCTGATTATGTTTTAGCTCATGATGATCTTGAGCAGACATTGCATAGTGATCTTGCCGTTAAAGACAATACGAGGACGAGTGAATTAGCGAAATCTTATAAGATGACGCTTGCCTTAATTGTATTACTGCCTCTATCTGTCATTAGTCTTTACACTTTCTTAGGCAGCCCTTCAATCGTTAAAATGCTTGTTGAGCAGGAAGAACACTCTTTATCTCCGAGGGTAGCAGCTCAAGAGAATAGCCAAAAAGTAGCTGGTGTGGGGTCATTATTTAAACAATTAAAACAACGTTTAGAACAAAACCCTGATGATATTGATGGTTGGAAAATGATGGGTTTGACTTATATGCACTTCGAACAATATCAACAAGCGGTGGATGCCTACAAAATGGCTGTTAGTTTATCTGCAGATGATGTGGATGCCCAGCAAGGTCTGAGCAGAGCATTAGCATTATTATCAACGCCTGCTGAGAGCGATATCATAGAGAAAAAAATGATAGCGCCCAATGGGCAGACAATTGATGTTGGTGCGATGGTTATGAGGTTGCGATCTAAATTAGAGCAAAATCCAGATAATATTCAAGGCTGGCTAATGTTAGGAAGATCGTATAGCAACTTGGGCAAAAAAGATGAAGCCATCAATGCCTATCAGATGGCATTAGCTTTAGAGCCTAATAATGCTGAGATTGCAGCATTATTAAAAACATTAGAAGTGGAGTAAATTAGGATATAAAAACGTATTAATTACGTGATTTATCCATTCTAATATCTATCTTAACCTTGGTAAAAGTAAGTGTTTTTATAACTTAATAATTACAAAAAATTTACACTTTATTGTTTGAGTTTTTGCGAGTTGTAATATATGGTTAGGTGATATCATGGCTAAATAAAGTTATGCATGGCACTAAACACAGAAAAACTTGTTAAAGAACAAGCTCGCCAAATATTTCAGACTGCAGCTATTTCAGCATTAACACATATTGCTGTTGTCGCTTTTCTGTATTCATTTCTTAGCACGCATGTCGATAATGAACTGCTGGTGATCTGGTCGCTTAGTATCTCCGCAGTTGCCCTTTCCCGACTTAGCCTTGCCCACTTATATAAACGTCAATCACCTGAAAACCCTAAGAAATGGCTCAATATTTTTACCGGCCTGACTCTGTTAATCGGCCTGTTATGGGGGTGCTTTAGTTTACTGTCTTTTACTAGTGATGATCCTCAATTAATCGTCGTGTTTGTGTCTCTTACATGTGGTGTTATGGCCTTGGCTGCACCTGTTCTGGCTGCATGGACACCGGCTTATTATGCGAATACTGTCCCCCAGTTTTTTGCCCTTAATTTTGTCTTTCTAAACTCCCATAATCACGTTTTTTACTTGGCAGCAATATTTTTTATGTTTTATGCCATGCTGAATAGTGTTCAGGAGCATGTTAATAAAAATATAAAGCGTAGCGTTAAATTACGCCATAAGAACGATAACTTAGTTGAAGAATTAAGTGATGAAATAGACCAGCGTGAACAGATTATTAGAGAAAGGACATTGGCGATAAAAACCAGTGAACGTCGCTTTCAATCATTATTAGAAGAGGTAGAAGCTATCTCTGTTCAAGGCTATAACGAACAACGCCAATTAGTCTTTTGGAATGATGCCAGTGAGAAAATATACGGTTACAGTCGCCAAGAAGCTTTAGGGAAGAAGTTAGAGGATCTTATTATCCCTGCTGAGATGAAAGACAGTGTGGTGGCTGCACATGATGAATGGATAAATCAGGGTATTCCAGTGCCATCTGGAGAATTAACGCTTGTCGATAAAGATGGTGTTAATGTCGAGGTATTATCGAGTCATGTTTTACTGACCAATCGAATGGGTGAAAAGGAAATGTTTTGTATTGACATTGACTTGAGCAGCCAGAAAAAGGCAGAAAGTTTGCTGCGTGAAAGTGAAGAGCGCCTACGATTAAGTCAGGTCAGTGGGGGAATAGGAACATGGGAATATAATTATTTAACACAGAAGAGCATTTTCTCTGATGTCGTTCTACAAGAATTAGGTTTCCCTCTCAAAGCTGAGAACTCGACATGGGATGATGTGCTTGACGCTATTTATCCTGAGGATAAGGCGCATGTGAATGAGATCATCGAACAGCATATTGTCGATGGCAGCCCATTAGATCTTGAATACCGAATCACTGATACGCAGGGAGAGATGCGTTGGATGCGGACGATAGGAAAAGCAGAGTTTGATGCAGATGGACATGCTATTAAATTAAGAGGCACTGTGCAGGAAGTGACTGATAAGAAGCTGGCGGAAGAAAAATTACAGCTTTTAGCTCGTGTATTTAGTGATACACATGAGGGTATTACGATCACGGACTGTCATAAAAATATTGTGGATGTGAACCCCGCATTTTGTAATATTACTGGTTATAGTCGAGAAGACGTGATAGGCAAAAATCCACGTATTTTATCGTCAGGAAAACAAAGCCCCCAGTTTTATCAAGAAATGTGGAGGCAGGTTGATGAGCAAGGGCATTGGCAAGGAGAGGTCTGGAACCGCAAGAAAAGTGGTGAGATGTATGCCGAGCTGCTAACCGTCTCTATATTAAGTGATGATAATGACAATATCGTCAATTATGTCGGTGTTTTTTCAGATATTACCAGCAGTAAAGAACAGCAAGAAAAGCTTCACTTAATGGCGCATTATGATGTGCTGACGAATCTACCTAATCGCGCTTTATTTGTGGACCGTTTTAATCAAGCGATTGCCCATTCGAAACGCAAGAAAACTAATTTAGCAGTTTGTTTTCTTGATTTAGATCACTTTAAGCCTGTTAATGATAATTATGGTCATGAGGTGGGCGATCAGTTATTAATAGAAGTGGCCGATCGTATTACACACTGCATTCGAGAAGAAGATACCGTCTCACGCCAAGGTGGAGATGAGTTTGCAATATTATTAAATGATATTGCGTCTTTTACCCAGTGTGAACAGACTTTAGAGCGAATTCATATCTCACTTGCACAGCCTTATATTATTGACGAGTATCCGCATAAAATCTCCGCCTCAAGTGGCATCACTCTTTACCCTGATGATAAAGGTGATATTGATACGCTATTACGCCATGCTGATAATGCGATGTATCAAGCGAAACAGTTAGGGCGAGACCGCTATCATTTATTTAATACCGAACAAGATCAAGAAGTGGTGCAAAAACATCATCACTTAGCTGAGATTGAACAGGCTTTAGTGAATAATGACTTAACACTGTATTACCAGCCTAAAGTGAATATGGTCAGTGGGGAAGTGACCGGCGTTGAGGCATTGATTCGTTGGATCCACCCTGAAAAAGGCTTGATTCCTCCAATTGATTTTTTACCCTTAATTGATAGTACAGATTTAGAAATTAGAATTGGTGACTGGGTTATCAATCAGGCATTAACCCAATTAGACAATTGGCAGCACCAAGGTATTAAATTTGAAGTGAGTGTTAATATTGCTTCCCATCACTTACAGTCAGAACGGTTTATTGAGAAGCTTGATGAAGCATTGGCAGAACATCCTACTGTTGACTCTCGTCATTTACAGTTAGAAATTCTAGAAAGTAGTGCTTTAGGTGATTTACAAACAGTGAGTAATATTATTAATGCCTGCCAAAATGCCTTAGGGCTTAGTATTGCCTTAGATGACTTTGGCACGGGCTATTCGTCACTGACACACCTGCGAAGATTATCAGCAGATATGATTAAAATAGATCAAATTTTTGTTAGGGATATGCTGGATGATCCTAGTGATTACACGATTATTGATGGCATTATTGCCCTGTGCGGCTCCTTTAATCGTGATGTGATTGCTGAAGGAGTAGAAACAACGAATCATGGATTAATGTTACTGGTAATGGGCTGTGAAAAGGCACAAGGTTATGGGATTGCAAAACCATTACCAGCAGAAATGATTCCGCAATGGCTGGCTAATTACACGCCGAATCAAGAATGGATGCTCTGTGGTAATAAGTTACGTAGTATTAAAGATAATAAAGAGAAATTATTTAGGTTGATTACCGATCATTGGAAACAGCGTTTTGTGAACAATGTTCAGTCACTACCAGAGGAATTAATGGATTGGCCTATTATGGATAAAAAGCACTGTCCGTGTGGAAGCTGGATTAAGCGAGTTAAAAAAGAACATATATTTGAGAAAAAAGGACTGGAGTTGCTGGAAGAGGCCCATAATGAAGTCCACTTTACTGCTTACGCTATATTTACAAAATACCAAGATGGTTATGTGGACGAGGCGAGAGCAATGCTTCCTGAACTTCATATCGCCTTTGATAAGATGGAATACACACTAGACCAATGCCGATAAACCCCTCGTATTGTCATCTTTCATGGAGTGATTAAAGCGGCATTAATAGGTGAAGAGGGAAGTGACTTTGTTTTCCTACTGATGAGCCTGAAACGTTGGCAGAGCAAACTCCCCACCGTAATGTGGGGAGTTAAATGAGAGTTAGCACGAGCTACTACTGAAATGTAATCCAAGAGCATAAACACGACTGCGATGAACGCTTGCATCTTGGCGTGCTACTCTCACTCTCCTCCGCACTCGTTACTTCAACGTACGCCAGCCGCTAATCATTGAGCTAATGATTGATTGACGAGACATAATATCTTCTCTTACGGCCACATAGATATGAATCATGACAAACACAATAATGATCCACATACCAAAGTGATGCCAGGTATGCACATCCATACTTTGTCCGAATAATGGAATTACCCATGATGTAAAGAGTGTGTGAGACCATGAACCTGCCCCCGTCCCTTCACCATAAAGGGCAAAGCCAGTAACGATCATAAAGATGATTCCATAGACAAAGAGCCAGTGCATAGCAAAGATGGCTAAAGGATTATGGCCATCGTATTGTTTGGGTTCTTTTTCCATAAAAAGATACCACCTTACTTCATGCCACAATTCAGCCCAATATGATTTGCAGAAGATATTGTGAATAAAGATTTCACGAGCGTGCTTATTGCCAACCAAAGCCCAATAGAGCCTAAATATGAAGCCAATCAAAACAATATAGGCCGCCGCAAAATGGGCAAAGCGAATATAGCCCATAAGAAAGTGGTCACTTGCCTCACCGGACATGGTGGGCAAGGGAGAACCGATAAAATATCCTGTAATAGCAAGAATAGTAATTGCTAAGGCATTTATCCAGTGCCACATTCTTATGGGAGCCTCATACACATAAACAGATGTTTCACTGTGTGTTGCGTGATTATCACTCATAATCTAAACCTCCTCGGTTATCGAACCTTCACATTGGCTTGTTCTTCGCCATCTTCACTCATCACATGGGTTGAACAGGCAAGACAGGGATCGAAACTATGTAATGTACGCAAGATTTCAACGGGTTCATCAGCACGTTCAACAGGCGTATTCATCAAGGAAGCCTCAAATGCACCAATATTTCCTTCTGGATCACGAGGTGAACCATTCCACGTTGTGGGTACAACGCATTGATAGTTGTCAATTTTGCCGTCTTTGATCTTGATCCAATGCCCTAATGCACCACGGGGAGCAGCAGCCGTTCCCACACCTTTAGCTTCTTTAGGCCAAGTTGCTGGATCCCATTTCTCCATATTAGCTGTCGCAGTATCACCATTTTTAATGTTTTGAATTAAATTATCAAAATCATCCAGCATCATATCGCTACAGAATTCAGACTCTAAAGCACGGGCTAATGTGCGACCAATGGTTGAATTAAGTGCTGTTTTAGCATCAAGATTTGTTCCTGCAAGCTGATTGAAGGCACCTAAGCTACGGTTAACCTGCTCGGTAACATAGTCACTGCCTTGAGCATAGGCCAATACATAGCGAGATAATGGGCCTACTTCTACGGCATTCCCTCTCCAACGAGGTGATTTAATCCAAGAGTATTTCGCTTCTTCATCAAGCTCTTCGATATTGGTGCGAGTCCCTTTTGATTTAGGTCCTAACTCGTAGTTTGGCTCAGTAATACCATCCCATGGATGCAAACCTTGGGTTTCATCTGGATAGGTATACCAAGAATGACCGACGAATTCTTGTACTTGTTCTGGATCACGTGGATCAATTGGCATAACATCATTCCAATTACCATTAAGGATAACCCCGCCAGGTAATTGATCGGTTGATTTATCATAAGGTGTGGTTGGGTAAGCACCATAATCCATCACACTTAATGCACCCATGCCGCCACCCCAAAGATCATTTTTATAGAAGCTGGCAATGGCAAGCACATCTGGCACATACACATTTTTATTGAAGTCGACCATTTCTTGAATACGGGCAAGAACAAAGTTTAATCGTTCCATATTGAGTGGGGCACCAGCAGACATATCACCATCCATATTAATGGCACAAGCCACACCGCCAACAAGGTAGTTGGGGTGTGGATTTTTACCACCAAAGACAGTATGGATTTTGACAAATTCTTTCTGTAGATCTAATGCTTCAAGATAATGGGCAACGGCCATCAAATCAGCTTCAGGAGGTAATTTGTAGGCAGGGTTATCCCAATAGCCATTTTTGAAAGGACCTAATTGACCTGACTCAATGAACTTCTTAATCCTAGTTTGAATATCACGAAAATAACCGGGGCTAGACATTGGGTGTGCAGGTGACACCATCTGTTGCAAATCAGATGTGGCTTTAGGATCTGCTTTTAGCGCGTTGACTGGATTAACCCAATCTAAAGCATGTAAGTGGTAGAAATGAACAACATGATCATGGACTTGCAGCGTTTTCGCCATGATTTCACGAATTAAATGTGCATTGTATGGAATTTTAATATCAAGTGCATCTTCTACAGCACGAACAGAAGTCAAAGCATGACAACCTGTACATACACCACAGATACGTTCCACAAAAGCCCAAGCATCACGTGGATCGCGATTTTTTAAGATCACCTCTAAACCACGCCACATTGTTCCCGTTGAAACAGCATTACGAATGATATTATTTTCATCAAGATTGACCTCAACACGCATATGTCCTTCGATACGTGTAACAGGGTCAACAACAACGCGTTGGCCTGAATTATCTAAGTTATATCCATTCGGAGTTTGAATGATAGCCATTATTTAGAATCCCCTTTATTTTGTGCTCGTTTAACGGCGGATACAGCTGCATGTGCAGCGATAGCTGTACCTACAACAGCGGCTGTTGTGCCCCCCACTTTATCTGCATTACCTTCAACACTAAATTGATTAATATCAGTGAGGCGGGCATACCAAGAACCTTTATCCCAGAAACCATCCTCCGAGCAACCAATACAGCCATGGCCGGCTTGAATAGGGAAAGATGTACCTTCATTCCAACGGATAGTTGAGCAGGCATTGTAGGTCGTGGGACCTTTACAACCGACCTTATAGAGGCAGTAACCTTTGCGTGCACCTTCATCATCGAACTCTTCAACAAACTGTCCGGCATCGAAATGTGGTCGGCGATAACATTTATCATGGATCCGTTGACTGTAGAACATTTTGGGACGACCTTGACGATCCAATTCAGGGAAGCGTTCAAAGGTTAAGATATAAGTAATAACCGCTGTCATCACTTCAGCAATGGGTGGGCAACCAGGGACCTTTATAATAGGTTTATTGGTTTTAATGGCTTTATGTGTGGGAACGGCTTTAGTCGGGTTGGGATGTGCAGCTTGTACGCAACCATATGCAGCACATGAACCCCAAGAAATAATCGCTTTACAGTGATCAGCTACATGTTGCAGCTGCTCCTGAAAAGGTTTACCGGCGATAATACAAGACATACCATCTTGGTTTAGAGGGGCATTACCTTCAACGGCTAGGATGAAGTTACCATCATATTTTTTAATGGTTTCCTCGATGATGGCTTCAGCTTGATGGCCTGCTGCTGCCATAATAGTATCATCGTAATCTAGAGATACCATTGATAAGATAACGTCTTTTGCTAGTGGGTGTGCTGAGCGAATGAATGATTCTGAACAACACGTACACTCTAGTCCATGTAGCCAGAGAATGGGTATCCTCGGTTTTGTTTCCATAGCATGAGCAATTTTCCCTGCAAACTCAGGGCCTAATCCTAATGCCGCTGCAGTTAAACTACAGTACTTTAAAAAGCTTCGACGAGATATTCCTTGGCGTCGCATTACTTCATAAAATGTTTCTGTCATCTTCTCTCTCCAGATTTTTATAATTTTTCAGCATGATGTTAAATCTCATCACCTGATAACAAGTGCAGAGCAAGTGACGTGCCATTAAGTGTAAGATGTTGATATATATGGTTATTATGGGGATCTTACCTGTTGTTTCCTTGCTGAGGATAGTGAAGATTTTTACCAGAAGAGCAGGCTAAGTGAAAACTTCCTTTCCAGTTTTGCGAAAGATGTTATTGACCAATACAGCGATAAATCGGAAACTTATATTTCACTTTTTGTTAAAAGTGTAATAGTCTCTTCCTGTCGGGTTGGAAATCTAAATTTATTAGAGAGTCAATAGTTATGGAAGAAAAGCAAATTTTATTGCTAGGCATAGGTAATGTACTTTGGGCTGATGAAGGGTTTGGCGTGCGATGTATTGAAGCGTTAAATCGCCAATATAAATTTCCTGAAAATAGCGTGTTAATGGATGGCGGAACGCAGGGCATATATTTGGTTCAACATGTTCAAGCTTGTGACATTCTCGTGGTTTTTGATGCCATAGATTATGGTCTTGAAGGCGGCGAGATGAAACTAATTGAAGATGATGCTGTGCCTAATTTTATGGGGGCAAAAAAAATGAGCCTCCATCAAACAGGGTTTCAAGAAGTGCTTTCTACCTCTAAATTATTAGGCGATTACCCAGAAAAAATATTACTTATTGGTGTGCAACCAACAGTATTAGAAGACTTTGGTGGTAGCTTAAGTCCTGAAGTGAAAATACAAATAGAGCCTGCAATCAATATAGCGCTTCACTATTTGCAGCAACTGGGTATTCAAGTTGAAATTCGCACGGAAGCACTGCCAGAAACAGAGGCTTTATCGCCCTCAGAGCTTGCCTTAGAACAATATGAAGCGGGACGACCTTCTGAAGCAGAAGCGTGTCGAGTGGGAGACGATCGAGTGTTAGCTGATGCGGCGATAAGATTCGACCCTAAGCCTTCAATTATTGATCAGCCCGTCAGTGTCGATGTTGATCATCGAGGACAATATTAATGTGTGTGGGGATCCCTATGCAGGTAGTTAATATGCAGGGCACACATGCAGTCTGTGAAAGCGATGGCAAGCAAGAGTTGATCGATATGATTTTAGTCGGTGAACAAAAATCAGGTACATGGATCCTCAACTTTTTAGGAGCTGCACGAGAAGTGCTGACAGAAGAAAATGCTCATAATATTCGCCAAGCACTGACGGCAATGACTGACATTATGCAAGGAGAGGTGCAGATTGAACATTTGTTTGCTGACTTAATCGATCGTGAACCAGAATTGCCCCCCCATTTACACGAGCAAATGTTGAAACATACATCCATAAAGGAATCATAAAGCATGTCTGAATCTAATTCTCCCCTGATTGATCGCCTAAATGAGGAATTAAATTATCCATTATTGGATTTATCTAATATTGATGATTTTTTATCTGAAAATACCCACTCAGTTCTTTTCTTTACCGAAGACGCTAAGCGCTTTGCTGAAACGAATGACGTTGCTGTTGTGCTGCCTGAACTGGTCAGTGTTTTCCCTGATCTTATTCCGGCAGTGATTGCGCGTGATGATGAGAAAAAATTGCAGTCACGTTATGGGTTTTTATCTTGGCCAGCCTTAGTATTTATACGTGAAGGGCAGTATTTAGACACCATTACGGGGATTCAGGATTGGGGAGAATATATTGAACAGATAAAGACAATACTCTCATCGGCAACAAGTAAACCAAAAGCGATTGGTATTCCCGTGGTAAACGGTTAAATAATGGAGGTAAAAGATGGAATTTAAAGATTATGGTAGACCCATTGACATTCCCGTTGTAGGCGAAGGTTCTCAGCCACAAGAAACCGGAGATGAGAATTTCAATTTTGATAAACCGCCGGGTGAGATGTACACCTACGATGTTCCTCGTATTCCTGAACCTGAGGAAGTGGAAGATCTTCATGCTGCTAAAACAATGTTAGCAGAATTATTTTATGGGATTAAAGCTTATAGCGCAGGCGAAGCTGCCATCACTTTTGATATTAGCACTTTGGATGAAGCCAATACTGATTTAGTTAATCAAGTGCTCAATGAAGGCGAGGTGAGTGTGATTTATGATGGTGACACCTCCATTCATATTCAAGAATCAGTATTAACGGGTATCTGGCGTGTGCGGAGCATAAATGAGGAGGGGATTGCTGTCAGTGATGTGATTGAAGTCGCTGATATTCCTTCTATTGTCAGCGAGAAAACCTTTGCAGAATCAACACCATTAAGAGCTGATTTACAAAACCTTCCTGAAGGTGTTCTAAATTCACCCCCCCTTATTATTGAAATAGCAGAGAAGATAGAAGAGTGGAAAAAGGGTGATGAGAATTACGTTATTAACCTTACCTTATTACCATTATCAACAGAAGATTTGAATTTTCTAGGGCATTGTTTGGGAGTGGGGCCTATTACCATTTTGTCTCGTGGATATGGAAACTGCCGGATCGGAAGTACAGCGAAAAAGAATGTCTGGTGGGTTAAATACTACAACTCTGAAGATATTTTGATTCTAAATACCATTGAGGTTGTTGATTTTCCTGGAGTGGCATTAGCTGCACCTGAAGATATCGTCGATAGTGCTGAAAGATTAAAAGAAATTTTAGATGTGTATTCTGTGGTGGTGATGCAATGAGCTCTGAAGTCAGTCATAGTCCTTTTGAAAGCTCTTATGGCGGGGATAATTCTCGTATACAAGATAGCGATAAATTGGAATGTAAGATTTGCTGGAAAGTCTATGATCCTGTTGTAGGAGATGAATACTGGCAAATTCCAGCTAACACGCCTTTTTCTCAACTACCCGAACACTGGCGTTGTCCTGAGTGTGATGGTGTAAAAGAACAATTCATGGTGTTGTCTGACTCAGGCCATGTTAGATAATAGTTTGGAACAATTAGAGGCGACCTTTCAAACGATCTTAGATGAACGTATGCAAGGCGTGCCTGTAATCAATGAACGTTTAGCTGTTAACACGGTTGGTTTTCATCAATGGGGTGACTATCAACTAGGCATTTTGATCACACCTTGGTTTATGAATTTGATGCTACTTCCTACACTGGAAGAACAACAAGATAATGTGAAAATAGGCACTATCCACCCCCATGTTTTTCCGTCAGGTAGCTATGATTTTATTGTCGGATTTGAGGATGAAATAGGCTTTTATTTAAGCTGTTCATTATTTTCACCGATGTTTGAATTTGAAGATCAACATGCTGCCGAGTTAACGGCTAAAGAAGCCTTGTCTGCAATTATGAATGATGACAACACCGATTTTGACTCGCAAGTTCGCGAAAAAGAAATTGTTGAAATATGGGCTGGTGAAAAGCCAGAGCCAGATAAAACCGGCAGTCTATTTACCCAGCAAGATGAATTAGATGAACCAGAACAAGCACTGTCAGAACGCATTAAACCTTCGAGCTCAAGAAGAGATTTTTTGCGAGGCAAGGTATTCTCAGAGAGCGATGAGAAATGAGTATTCAAGGAGAAATAACGATCTCGTTGAACGGCGGTGCTGCTGGTTTTTCAACTGAAATCAGTTCATCAAGGCCGATGCAAGCAGCACAGCTGTTTTCAGGTAAGACAATAGAGCACACATTACAAACCGTGCCTTTATTATTTAATATCTGTTCAAAAGCACAAGCTGTCACTGCCGTTCGAGCCATTGAAAGTGCGACAGATTTACTTGTCGACGAGTGTATTGAATCACAACGCGAAGCGATAGTGATGATTGAAAGTTTGCGCGAGCATAGCCTACAGATTTTAATGAAGTGGCCTCAGTATATTGGTGAAGCATTAAATAATGAGGCGCTTAGTGACTGCGTTCAATCATTAAATACGCTCATGCAGTTATTTGAATCACAGCAAATCCTACGCTTTGGCACACAAAATAGTGCGGCGGTGACAGCGCAGCAATATGCCTTATGGGCTCAATGTAAAGAGCAGTTGAGTCAGACTATATTCGCTTTGCCAGTAGAACAGTGGCAGCAAAAGAATCATGATGAAATAATACGGTGGGCAGAGCGACAAAATACACAATCAGCACGTTTCATCTATTGGTTAAATCAACAAAAGTGGAAATATGCAGGCCGTTCAACTATTAAGGCGTTGCCTGTAATAAATGATGTGCAACTAGTCAGTAGGCTGATGATAGAGCAAGAAACTTTCACTGCTCAACCTGATTGGGATTCAAGTTGCTATGAAAGTAGTTGGTTTAATCACCAAGGTGATAATTCTGTAATCAAACAACTGCAACAGGACGTGGGTAACGGTATCTATACTCGAATGGTCGCACGCTTAAGTGAAATAGCAGATTTAATGACAAGGCTACAGCTTTTTTTCCAAGCAGATATTAAATTAAATAGCACGGTGAGCAGCGTTAAAGGTTTAGCCCATACCGATGCTGCACGAGGGCGATTAAGTCATTATGTGCAAATAGAATCTGGCGTGGTGAAACGGCTTCTTATTTTGGCCCCTACGGAGTGGAATTTCCATCGGCAAGGGGTGGCTGCCGACAGTTTGTGTCATTTAGATGATTCGACAGCATTACGCATACAAGCAGATTTATTGATCCATGCTATTGATCCATGTGTTGCTTACCAACTATACATAGATAATGAGGTTCGTCACTAATGCATGAAATGTCACTCTGCGAGGGGATTCTACAAATAATAGAGTCCGAATCTAAACAACAACAATTTACAGAAGTTAAGCAGGTTGTTTTAGATATTGGTGTATTATCGGGTGTTGAAATTCTTGCTTTGGAATTTGCATTTGAAGTGGTGATGAGAGGTAGTGTGGCAGAGGATGCGACACTAAAAATTAATCAAATTGAAGCGCAGGCATGGTGTATGCCATGCTCAGAGACTGTCGTTATAAAACAGCGTTTTGATGCGTGTCCACTTTGTGGAAGTTATCAGTTGCAAGTAAGCAGTGGTGATGAAATGAAAATTAAAGAACTGGAGGTAAATTAAATGTGTACTACATGCGGATGCGGAACCGGTGAAGTTCAAATTGAAGGACATGACCATCATCACGGACACGATCATAGTCATGGACACGATCACAGTCACAGCCATGATCATGAGCATAGTGATCACGATCACAGTCATGAACATCACCAACAAGGCCAAGATATACATTATGGAACAGGGCCTGCACATGCTCATGCACCCGGTTTAAGTCAGTCTCGAATGGTTGAGATTGAGCAAAATATTTTGGGTAAAAACGATGAATATGCAAAAGAAAATCGTCGTTATTTTACTGATAATGCTATGTTGGCCCTTAATTTAGTTTCCAGCCCTGGCTCGGGTAAAACCACCTTATTAACTCGTACAATTAATGATTTAAAAGATGACTTATCCTTATCCGTGATTGAAGGTGATCAACAAACAACACATGATGCTGATAGGATCCGTGAAACAGGGGTCTCTGCTGTGCAAATTAACACCGGAAAAGGCTGCCATTTAGATGCTCATATGGTGGGTCATGCCATGGCAAACCTCAATCCCGATAAGGGCAGTGTTTTATTTGTGGAGAATGTGGGTAACTTGGTTTGTCCTTCTGCCTTTGATTTGGGTGAAGCACATAAAGTAGCCATTTTATCAGTGACGGAAGGCGAAGATAAACCATTGAAATATCCAGATATGTTTTTTGCAGCAGATATTATGCTGTTAAATAAAATAGATTTATTGCCCTATCTAGAATTTGATGTGGAAAAGTGTATTGAATATGCACGCAGGGTGAACCCTGATATTCAGGTTTTACAAGTATCGGCTACAACAGGCGAAGGAATGGATACTTGGTATCAGTGGGTTCAAGCTTCACGGCAGCTACGACTTATTGGCCGCAGTGATATTTTAAATGCCGATAAACCGCAACAAATGGTATCAGTTTAAGATGAGTGATTTATTACCTAGTATCCTTATTATTGACGATGAAATCCGTTCAATCGAAACGTTAGAGCGAATTTTAGATGAGGATTTTGATGTACATTCAGCAAATAATATAATTGAAGCCACCGCTATTCTAGAGCGAGAATGGATCCAAGTGGTGTTATGCGATCAACGAATGCCTGATATGACGGGTGTTGAGTTTTGTGCTGAAATTCGTGAACGTTGGCCTGAAGTTATTCGGATGATCATGTCAGGTTACACCGACTCTGAAGACATTATCGCCGCCATCAATGAAGGTGGTATTTATCAATATATTAGCAAACCTTGGCATCCTGAAGATGTGATTTTAAAGCTAAATAATGCCATTGAAATATTTGAGTTACATCGAAAAAATGAGCGACTAGCAATAGAGCTTAAGCTACAACCGAAAACACTTAAAGAAGCGATTGAAGTACAACGCGAGGCATTACAAGCCCATTTTAGCTGGGAAACGATTATTCGTAGTCCTACCAGCAGCATGAATGGTATTTGTTCAACAGTTAAACAAATATCTCCTTATGATGTAAGTGTGTTGATTATGGGCGAATCGGGAACAGGTAAGGAGCTATGTGCTAGAGCACTTCACTACAATAGCTTGCGTCAAACAGAACCCTTTGTTGCTGAAAACTGTGGTGCGCTACCTGATGAGTTACTGGAAAGTGAGTTGTTTGGCCATAAACGAGGTGCCTTTACTGGGGCAATTGAAGATCGAATTGGCTTATTTGAAAGTGCAAATGGCGGTACTATTTTCCTTGATGAAATTGGTGAAACATCTCCCGCTTTTCAGCTTAAATTATTGCGAGTACTCCAAGAGAAAGAAGTACGGCCACTAGGCACCAATAAACACCGTCCAATTGATGTACGAATTATTGCTGCAACCAATCGTAATATGGAAGAAGATGTACGTGCAGGTCGTTTCCGAGAAGATCTCTATTATCGTCTTGCAACCTTTACTATAGAGTTGCCACCATTACGTGACCGTCTTGCAGATATTCCTTATCTTGCTATAGATATACTGAATAAAATGCAGGCAGAGCTTGGCAAGAAAGTGGAGGGATTCACTACTGAAGCAATGGAATGTTTACAACAATACCAATGGCCGGGAAATGTTCGGGAATTAGAAAATGAAATCAAAAGAATGTTGGTCTTAACACAGGAGTCAAAACTCAGTGCGGGCTTGATGTCGCCACATGTTCTGCGAGCGATTCCTGATGAAATGCGGCAAGATATGAAGTTGGTAGCAAGCAGTAGTCAAGCCCATCTAAAAGACCGGATTGAATTACTAGAAGCACATATTATTAAAGAAACATTAGTACGCCACCGTTGGAATAAAACTCGATCAGCTGAAGAACTAGGTCTTTCTAGAGTAGGTTTACGGAGTAAGTTAGACCGTTATGAACTGGAACCTGCGGAACAAGATATAGTAGAAATTCCTACTAGTGTGAATCTATAGAGAATATGGCTATGGACCCACTCCCGATGAATAAATTGCCTATATCAGATAGCCTAGAAGTAGATAAGATCATCGGTGATGAAGCGTGGGTTGAAGTTATCCAACAGATGGATGCGATTTATACTGATTTAGTTGAATCGCAAGTTGAACTTGAAGATAAAAATGCTGAGTTAGAAGAAGCCCACCTGTTTATTGAAAGCATTCTATCTACGATGCACAATATATTGGTCGTAACCGACACCGGTTGCTCGATCCTCAGAATTAATAAAGCACTGGAAGATTTGGTGGGTAAAACAAGTCTTGAGATGAAAGGCGAGGCATTAGCTAGCTTATTTTCGAAATCAGAATCAAATAAAAATCAAACGGAAAAACTAGCCGAAAAAATTCGCTCAGGTGTCTTGTTTGATTGTGAAATAGAGATCGTTAATCTCAGCAATGAATCGGTTCCAATATCGCTAACCTGTAAAGCACATTATGACCATACTGGAAAGCTAATAGGAGCCGTTTTAACAGGGCGGCCTTTAGGCGAAATTCGTAAAGCGTATCTGAAGTTAAAAGAAACACATGAACAATTAAAAATAACACAGCAACAACTTCTACAATCAGAAAAAATGGCCTCCTTAGGCCGATTAATCGCAGGGGTAGCCCACGAGCTGAATAACCCGATTAGTTTTGTTTTGGGCAATATGTACGCATTACAACGTTATGAAGAACGTTTTAAACGCTATATAGAAATCATTCATCAAAATACGAGTGTTGAAAAGCGTGATAAATTACGACGAACACTTAAAATTGATCGCATCCTCAAAGATGTTCCCTCTTTGATCGAAGGCTCATTAGAAAGCGCTGAACGCGTCAAAAATATTGTGCATGAACTACGCGGCTTTGTCAGACCTAACCGTAATAGCAACTCTCCTGTTGACGTGGTCAAGCTGGTGGAGAAAGCACTTCATATTATTATTCATTCATCGGATATTAACCCTACGGTAATAAAAGACATGCCAAGCGAACTTTTGGTGACAACGAATGAAGGTTATGTGCATCAGATTGTAATTAATCTATTGCAGAATGCGATTGATGTCGTAGAGAAAGTCGATAATCCAGTGATAAACCTGATAATCAATAGTGAAAATGATGATGTCCACATTTCTATTGGTGATAATGGTTTAGGGATTAGTAAAAAGGATATGAATTCTATTTTTGATCCTTTTTTCACTACTAAACCGGTTGGTAAAGGCACAGGTTTAGGTTTGTATATCAGCTATGGATTAGCAAAAGATCAATGTAATGGTGACTTAACAGCGAGTAATCAGCCTGATGGCGGTGCTATCTTTACTCTGAGCTTGCCCCATGTTTAATGTTCTGTGGCTACAATCAGGAGGCTGTGGCGGCTGTAGTATTTCGCTGCTCAATGCTGAGTCACCTGATGTGATGACTCGCTTTAAAAGTGCTGGGGTTAACCTACTTTGGCATCCATCCTTAAGTGAAGCCTCAGCGGATGAATTTGTCCAATTATTAGAGACTATTCTGAGTGGAGAAATACACTTAGATGCACTTTGCTTAGAAGGATCGGTTATGCGAGGCCCTAATGGTACAGGGCGTTTTCATATGCTGGCAGGGACTGGAAAATCAATGATGTCATGGCTGCAAGCCTTGTCTGAAAAAGCAGACTATACCTTAGCGATGGGTTCGTGTGCTGCTTTTGGTGGCGTGACAGCGGCAGGGAATAATCCAACAGATGCCTGCGGCTTACAATATGAAGGTAAACAAGCGGGAGGCTTATTAGGCGAAGAGTGGCGATCACCGGCTAATTTTCCTGTGATCAATGTAGCTGGCTGTCCAACTCATCCTGATTGGGTGACCAATGTACTTATGCAGCTGGCATTAGGTGATTTTCATCTTCAAGACTTAGATGAGCTCAACCGTCCTCGTGCCTATACGGATCATTTGGTCCATCATGGCTGTGCACGAAATGAGTATTATGAATATAAAGCCAGTGCTGAAACCTTAGGTGATATTGGTTGCATGATGGAGCACAAGGGCTGTCTAGGTACCCAAGCACGAGCAGATTGTAATATCCGACCATGGAACGGCTCAGGTTCGTGTTTGACCGGCGGCTACCCCTGTATTAATTGCACAGCCCCAGAGTTTGAACAGCCTAAATTAAGTTTTACTGAAACCCCCAAAATTGCTGGGATCCCAGTTGGTTTACCCAGCGATATGCCAAAGGCATGGTTTGTGGCGCTGGCATCACTGTCAAAAGCAGCAACACCTAAGCGGCTAAAAGAGAATGCAACGGCAACACATATTATCAGTCCGCCCGGAAAGCATAAGGAACGATCATGACACGTAAAATTATAGGGCCATTTAATCGTGTAGAGGGCGATCTAGAAGTGGAGGTTGAGATCAGTGAGGGCAAGGTCACAAAGGCGTGGGTCAACTCGCCTCTTTATCGGGGCTTTGAACAAATAATGCAAGGAAAAGAGCCACTCGATGCCCTCGTTTATACACCGCGGATATGTGGTATTTGCTCGGTGGCACAATCTCTTGCTTGTGCCAAAGCCTTAGCGAATGCCCAAGGCATTAAAGCAGCAGAAAATGGGCAGTTAGCCAGCAATATTATTTTAGCTTGTGAAAACCTTGCTGATCACTTGAGCCATTTCTATTTATTTTTTATGCCTGATTTTGCCCGAGATGAATATCAATATAAACCTTGGTATGAAGAGGTGGCTCTCCGCTTTCGAGCTCAAATAGGCACGGCAACAAATACAATGCTAAAAGCCCGTGCTGAGTTTATACATATCACCGGGATTTTGGCTGGGAAATGGCCGCATACATTAAGTATCCAGCCTGGGGGGACAACAACAACGGTCAGTTCAGCTGAGAAGGCTACATTATTATCTATCCTGATGGGATTTCGACAGTTTCTGGAAACAGAACTCTTTGCCGCTCAATTAGAAGCGGTCAGTGAATTGAACAGTGAAGATGAACTTAAAGCATGGGCTCAAGAGCATAGACAAAGTGACTTTGCCCAGTTTTTACATATTGCCGATGATTTACAACTGAGTACATTGGGCGCTATTTCTGCTCATTTTATGAGTTTTGGTGCCTATCGCTTTGAGGATGAGTTTCTATTTCCGCAAGGTATTTGGGAAAATAATAGGGGCTTAAGCCAACTAAATACCCAGCTAATACAAGAAGATATTAGCCATAGCTGGATGCTCGCACAAAATGAAACCGCACATCCATTTCAGGGTACAACACAGCCTGATCCTGAACAAAGTAAGGGGTATAGCTGGTGTAAAGCACCTCGCTATGATGATCAGGTAATGGAAGTGGGGGCCTTAGCCCGCCAAACGATGGCACAACATTCCTTAATTCTAGATTTAGTCAATACACAGCAAAGCAATGTTATGAATCGAATTGTTGCCCGAATGCTTGAACTGGCACGCATTGTTCCTGAGATGGAAAACTGGTGTAAACAAATCAAACCAAATGAGCCTTTTTCTCACCAAGAACCGATGCCTAAAGAAGCTGAAGGCTATGGTTTGGTGGAAGCTGCTCGCGGCAGTTTAGGTCATTGGCTGCGTATTGAAAATGGCCGGCTTAAAAACTATCAGATCATCGCTCCAACAACGTGGAATTTTTCACCTAGAGATAAAAATGATAGAGCTGGCGCTTTAGAACAAGCGCTATTAAATACGGCGGTAGGAGAAGGTGGAAACAACTCTGTAGCAATACAACATATTGTACGTTCGTTTGATCCCTGCATGGTTTGCACTGTTCATTAATTAAAATCGGAAAGAAATAGTACAATATTTCTAAAAAGTGTAATACTATGTTTCAAAGATGGTTTTTTAGGATAGTCTATTGCAACAAAAAAGCATTACTACTGCCGATACACTTCATGCCGAGCACATCCATGTGCACGGCATTGTTCAAGGTGTAGGATTTCGTCCAACAGTTTGGCGTTTGGCTCAGAAGTTTGAGCTAGTAGGTCATGTCAGTAATGATGGTGATGGCGTAATGATTATGGTTCAGGGAGAACAAGATGCAGTGGATGCTTTTGTACAAAGTTTAGTTAATGAAAAACCACTGCTGGCTAGGATTGATTCAATCAAGCGGAAGTCGCAATCAGCATCAGAGAAGATCGTTGATTCATTTGAAATTATTGCTTCAACAGCGACAAGAGCCAATACGGGTGTGACGGCAGATGCAGCCACGTGTGCTGATTGTATTAGTGACATTTTTGATCCTAATAATCGTCGTTACGGCTACCCTTTTACCAACTGCACTCACTGTGGGCCTCGTCTGAGTATTATTCACGGTATTCCCTATGATAGAGCTCAAACAAGCATGGCTAAATTTAGCATGTGTCCTAGCTGTGAACAGGAATATTATTCAGAATGTGATCGTCGTTTTCATGCGCAGCCAAATGCCTGTCCAAGCTGTGGGCCGAATTGTTGGTTGACGGATAAAAATGGAAAGGAACTTACCAGTGAGTTTGTTATTAAGGCTACGGCGGATTATTTAAAAGCCGGTAAAATTGTGGCTATTAAAGGTATTGGTGGTTTTCATTTAGCCATTGATGCGAGTAATGAGCAAGCAGTGCTGTGTTTACGTGATCGTAAGCAACGTCCACGCAAACCCTTTGCCTTGATGGCAAAAAATATCGACATGATCGAACGTTATTGTCAGGTTAGTGAGCGAGAAAAAGAACTGTTGATGAGCAGCGCTGCCCCGATAGTGTTATTAGCAATAAAGCAGCATTCACCATGGCTCAAGAATGTCGCTCCAGGGCAAAATACGTTGGGCTTTATGCTGCCGTATAGTCCATTGCATCACTTACTAGTAAGCGAGCTTGAACAACCACTTGTGCTGACGTCGGCAAATAGTGCCCATGAACCACAATGTACTGATAATGATGATGCATTAACCTCCTTGGCAGAGATTGCAGATTATTTTTTGCTTCATAACCGTGATATTGATAATCGGGTAGATGATTCTGTGACACGATTAATGGCAGAAGAACCACAGTTCCTACGTCGTGCAAGAGGTTATGCGCCTCAGTCAATTGTGTTACCGGCTGGATTTGAAAATAGCCCGCCAATATTGGCAATGGGGGGCGAGTTGAAAAATACATTTTGCCTGCTGGAAAATGGCAACGCAGTGTTATCTCAATATATGGGTGATCTTGAAAACTACTCGACCTATAAAGACTATCAACACTCTATAGAGTTGTATCAAAAACTGTTTCAGCATCAACCGACTGTGCTAGCTGTAGATGCCCATCCAGAATACCTATCAACTAAATTAGGCCATGATCTTGCCGCTGAGCGCAGCATTGAACTACAGACGATTCAACATCATCACGCTCATATTGCAGCCTGTCTTATTGATAATAATTATGCTTTAGAAGCTGAACCTGTACTGGGCATTGTGCTTGATGGATTAGGTTATGGCGATGACGGTACGCTCTGGGGCGGAGAGTTTTTATTGGCCAACTATCAGCAGAGTCGTAGGCTAGCGTCTCTAAAACCAGTTGCACTTCTGGGTGGCACAGTTGCGATGATTCAACCTTGGCGTAATACCTATGCACATTTACAGGCTTGTTTAGGCTGGGACTGGGTTCAGGAACATTATGCTGATCTTAAATTGGTTCATCTATTGGCCGACAAAGCCCTAGCCACATTTGATGCGATGTTAGCAAAGAAGATGAATTGTCCATTGGCTTCATCAGCAGGGCGATTATTTGATGCTGTTGCGGCAGCGGTAGGCATTTGCTCCGAACAGATCCAATATGAAGGGCAGGCAGCTATTGAGTTAGAAGCCTGTATCACCCAGCAAGCATGGGATGATGCACAGCATATGCCCTACCCCTTTTTATTGAGAGAGGGTGAACTGGATCCGACTTTTATGTGGAAGGCGTTATTAAAAGACTTGTCATTAAAGCTGGATATTACGTTTATTTCAGCACGATTCCATAAAGGACTTTCATTAGCTGTGCAAGAGTTAGCGTGTCAGTTGGCAACAGATAATAAGTTGAAAACAATTGCACTTTCAGGTGGTGTTTTTCAGAATAAAACCTTATTTGAAGATGTTAAACATGGCTTAGAACAACGATCATTTACGGTATTGTCTCATCATCATATTCCCAGCAATGATGGCGGACTTGCCCTTGGCCAAGCGGCCATTGCAGCGACAAGAATAATGAGGAAAGAACAATGTGTTTAGGTATTCCTGGTCAAATTATTGAAATCACAGATGTGGAGCGACTATTAGCAAAAGTCGATGTGTCTGGTGTTAAACGTGAGGTCAATATTGCTTGCATTGTGAGTGCTGATCACCCTGTGGAGGCCTGTATTGGTGACTGGGTCTTAGTACATGTAGGATTTGCGATGAGCCGTATTGATGAAGATGAAGCAAGCAGAACACTACAGATTTTGGAAGAATTAGGTGAAGTGCAAGAAGAACTTGATGCCATGGAACAAGGTGCACGTTAATGATGAGTGAGAATGATAATAGCCAGTATTTACAGGATCTTTATCCTTTTTTGCATAATAAAAGCAAAGACCCTGAACAAGATGAAATTGGCTTACTGGAATCGGTTAAACAGAAATCGATAGCCAGTATTGATACGAAACGAGTGTTCTTTGCTGATAATGCTCAAGCATTAGTGAATGCTGCTCGTGCTATTGCGACAGTGTATAAAAACACAGGCCGTATGTATGCAATGGGCAATGGCGGATCAAGCTGTGATGCCGCTCATTTTTGTGTGGAATTTCAACATCCAGTCACCGCTGGTCGACCTGCATTAGCTGCGATGAATTTATTAGCCGATGCGGCAATGAATTCAGCTGTATCAAATGATGTGGGTTTCCAACATATTTTTGTACGCCAACTCAATGCCCATGCCCAGCAAGGAGATGGTTTAGTTGGATTTTCAACCAGCGGATGTTCAGATAATTTAATGGCGGCATATGCAACCGCGAAAGAGATGGACTTAGTCACATTAGGTTTTGCTGGTGGTGATGGTGGCGAGATGAAAAGCAGTGGTTTAGTTGATCATTGTCTGGTGGTGGACAGTGATTCAATTCATCGCATACAAGAAACTCATGTTGCCTGTTATCACATTATTTGGGATTTAGTGCATACCTTGCTGGCAGATAGTCGAGGCCCAGTATCTAAAGAAAACCAAACAGGAAGCACATTATGAAATTTGTAGATGAATTCCGCGATACGGAAAAAGCAAAATCATTAACAAAAGCTATTCATCAAATTGCATTGAACTTAGCTCCTAATCTTACAAAACCATTACAAATAATGGAGTTCTGTGGTGGTCATACCCACACTATCTTTCGCTATGGAATTGAACAAATGTTGCCTGACAACATTGAAATGGTACATGGGCCGGGTTGTCCTGTATGTGTTCTTCCTATGGGACGAGTGGATGATTGTGTTGCTTTAGCTGAACAGCCAGACGTTATATTTACCACCTTTGGTGATGCTATGCGGGTGCCGGGGTCGAAGAAAAGTTTATTACAAGCCAAAGCGGATGGGGCTGATATTAGAATGACTTATTCCCCAATGGATGCATTAAATATCGCCCGTAATAACCCTGATAAAGAGGTGATCTTTTTTGGCCTTGGCTTTGAAACTACGATGCCGAGTAGTGCTTTTACGGTACTGCAAGCAGAGCGAGAGAATATTAGTAACTTCTCTTTATTTTGTAACCACATTACAACGGTGCCCACCATCAAAGCGGTACTAGACTCCCCTGATATGCAATTAGATGGTTTTCTTGCTCCCGGACATGTTGCGATGGTGACCGGTGAGAGGCCGTTTGACTTCATTGCTTTGGATTATCATAAACCCATAGTGATTACCGGCTTTGAACCCTTAGATATTTTGCACTCATTGTGGATGGTGCTACAGCAAATTGAACAAGGTCGTAGTGTGGTTGAAAATCAATACACTCGGATTGTACAGCCGAACGGCAATACACCGGCATTAGAGGCCATCAGTCAGGTTTTTGAAATTAGAGAGTTTTTTGAATGGCGAGGTCTAGGTTCTATTGACCACTCCGGCGTACGAATGAAAGCGTCTTACGCGGCATATGATGCGGAGAAAAAATTTGCCGTGCCTAATCTTAAAATTGCTGATCCAAAATCATGTCAGTGCGGTGAGGTAGTGAAAGGGGTGATCAAGCCGTGGGACTGCAAAATATTTGGCACAAAGTGTAACCCTGAAAACCCTATGGGCGCATTGATGGTATCGAGCGAAGGGGCCTGTGCCGCTTATTACAATAATGGCTATCATGAGAAGGAAACGGCATGAATTCACTATTAGCTAAAACAAAGTTTAGTGGTAAAACAATTACGCTATCGCATGGTGCAGGTGGGAAAGCCATGCATGATTTGATTGATGAGATATTTGTAGCCGGCTTTGATAGCCCTGAATTAACGGTGCTGGAAGATCAAGCTCGCTTTGATTTAAAGGATTTGACTAAATTGGGTAATCGTTTGGCGATGACAACCGATTCATATGTTGTCGATCCTTTATTTTTCCCCGGTGGCGATATTGGCAAGCTAGCTGTAACAGGAACCATTAATGATCTGGCTGTCGGTGGAGCGATTCCTCTGTATTTAACCTGCGGAATGATCATAGAAGAGGGCTTTGCTATTGATGATTTGCAACGGATTGTTGCATCAATGAAAGCCACTGCAGATGCGGCAGGCGTGCGTATTGTGACAGGTGATACTAAGGTGGTGCCAAGGGGAGCCGCAGATAAACTCTTTATAAACACTGCTGGTGTGGGAGTGATTGCTGAACAGTGTAATATCATGGCAAATCGTGCGACAGAAGGGGATGTGGTGATTATCAATGGCTATGTCGGTGATCATGGTGCGGCAATTGTCGATGCACGTGGTGAGTTAGCATTAGAAATCAGTACTGAAACAGATTGTCAGCCCCTCAATTATTTAATTCAGAAAATGCTCACAGTATGTCCAGATATTCACTGTATGCGTGATGCTACCCGAGGTGGCTTGGCAACAGTACTCAATGAATTTGCACAAAACAGTCAGGTTGCCATAGAACTTGATCAAACCAAAATCCCCATCAGAGAAGAAGTCCGAGGAGTATGTGAAGTACTTGGCTTGGATCCTCTTTATTTAGCTAATGAGGGCAAGTTAGTCGCGATAGTGGCAGCAGAAGATGCAGACGCACTGATTGAACTGATGCAACAGCATCCTGCAGGAAAAAATAGTAGTGTGATTGGTAAGGTTGCAGCTTCACCACAAGGAAAAGTTATTCTGGAAACAGGCTTTGGCGGTAATCGGATTATTGACATGCTAGTCGGCGAACAGTTACCTCGGATCTGCTAACGATGACGACATTACTTCTATTTGGATTTTTAATCGGTATGCGCCATGCACTCGAAGCGGATCATTTAGCGGCAGTGGCGGCAATCTCGACGAAAGAACATTCACTTCGAGCCAGCGTTAAGCACGGCGTTATATGGGGAGTAGGCCATACATCGACACTGTTTTTATTCGGATCAATGGTGATCTTTATGAATGGGGTTATTTCTCAACAATTGGCAGATCAGCTAGAGTTTGCTGTAGGCATTATGTTGGTGTTTCTTGGGCTGGATGTACTGCGACGTCTCACCCAAGAGCGTATTCATTATCACAGTCATCAGCATCAAAATACGCAATCTCACTTTCATGCCCATTCACATCGTGGAGAAAAGAAGCATCAGCAAAGTGAACACCAACATTCACATGATAAATTTCCTTACCGTACTCTTTTCATTGGATTTATGCATGGTTTGGCAGGATCAGCAGCACTTATTTTACTCACATTAGAATCAATTGATTCTGTGCCATTGAGTATGGTGTATATCTTATTATTTGGTATAGGTTCTATAGCCGGTATGGCCGTTCTTTCAATGATTATCGCTGTGCCTTTGCGAGCCTCAACTAAGTTGACATGGCTACATAATGGTCTGCAAATTAGTATCGGAATTCTGACTATTGCTTTAGGAACATCGGTAATCTATCAGTCAAATATCTGGCTAGGTGCTTAATTTTCACAGGCTAGACCACCAAAACTAAAGGGATAAATTTGTACATAAGTATTGCTTATGTTAATAGTAAGAAAAATTGAGTTTACTTATCTTTATGAGGTGGAATATGGTAAAAACCAAGTGACGAAATTAAGAAGACGATTTAAGAACAATAAATAAGTTTTGTAAGTGAGGTTGAAAATATGGCTTTAGTATCATTGCGACAATTATTAGATTATGCCGCTGAACACCAGTTTGCTATTCCGGCATTTAATGTAAGTAATATGGAACAGGTGCAGGCAATCATGCAAGCAGCAGATGCAGTTGATAGCCCTGTTATATTACAAGGTTCTGCAGGTGCTCGCTCTTATGCTGGCGAACCTTTTCTACGCCATTTAATTTTAGCGGCGATTGAAGAGTATCCTCATATCCCTGTTGTTATGCATCAAGATCACGGTTCTGCACCGGCGGTGTGTGCACGTTCTATTCAGTCTGGCTTTAGCTCAGTGATGATGGATGGTTCACTGATGGCTGATATGAAAACACCTTCTTCATTTGACTATAATGCCGGCGTTACACGTGAAGTGGCGAAGATGGCACATGCCTGTGGTGTGTCTGTTGAAGGAGAGCTTGGCTGTTTAGGTTCGTTAGAAACAGGCATGATGGGCGAAGAAGATGGTCATGGCAGTGATGAAAAGCTTGATATGAGCCAATTATTGACCGATCCTGATGAAGCTGTTGAGTTTGTAAAACAAACAGAATGTGATGCACTGGCGGTGGCGATTGGCACCAGTCATGGTGCCTATAAATTTACAAGCCCACCAACTGGCGATGTATTAGCCATTAGTCATCTAAAGAAATTACAAGAGCGCTTACCGCATACACACTTTGTAATGCATGGCTCTAGCTCGGTGCCACAAGACTGGTTAAAAGTGATTAACAGTTATGGTGGTGATATTAAACAAACCTATGGCGTACCTGTTGAGGAGATCGTAGCGGGTATTCAATATGGTGTACGGAAAGTTAATATTGATACCGATTTACGTATGGCATCGACAGGATCGATCCGTCAATATCTTGCTCAAGAAGAAAATGCGGCTGATTTTGACCCGCGTAAATTCTATAAAGTGGCGTTAGCTGCAATGCAGACTATTTGCCAAGATCGTTACGAAGCCTTTGGCAGTGCTGGTCATGCAAGTAAAATTAAGCCTATATCATTAGAAAAAATGATTGGGCGTTATGCCAGCGGCGAGTTATCTCCAACAGGACTATAACTTTCCACACTCTCTTGTCTTATAAAAAGACTATCAATCCATTTGAACTGGAGAATTCATTACATGAACTCACACACCAATTTAACGCAATTTATTATTGAACAACAACGTACCAAGCCACAATCTACTGGAGACTTATCAGCACTGATAAATGATATTGCCAGTGCCTGTAAGAAAATTTCACATCTGGTTAACCGGAGTGGCATCATTGGCATTGGCGGCGCATCAGAGTCTGAAAATGTGCAAGGTGAAGTTCAAAAAGAGCTAGATATCATCACCAATGATGTTATGGTTGAACACTTAAATTGGACCGGCCATTTAGCCGCAATGGCATCAGAAGAAATTGAAGACATCATTCAGATCCCTGAGCAGCAGCCCAAGGGTAAATATCTTATTAGCTTTGATCCCTTAGATGGTTCATCTAATATCGATATTAATCTGTCGGTTGGGACAATCTTTTCAATTTTAAAATGTCCCGAAGGTGTGACTGAGCCAACGGTGGAGGCATTTAAACAGCCGGGAACAGAGCAGGTTTGTGCAGGCTTTTGTGTTTACGGCCCGACAACCATGATGATTATCACTACCGGTAATGGTGTCGATGGCTTCACATTAGATCAGGATGTGGGGGAATTTATCTTAACTCACCCACAGATGACTATTCCTGAAGATACTGCTGAGTTTGCTATTAATATGTCCAATCAACGATTTTGGGAACCGCCAGTACAACGTTATATTGATGAATGCATCAACGGTGTCGATGGTGTGCGAGAAAAAGACTTTAATATGCGTTGGGTCGCCTCAATGGTGGCAGAAGTGTATCGAGTATTAACTCGTGGCGGTGTATTTTTATACCCACTTGATAATAAACCCTCAACTAACGGCGGCAAGCTCCGCTTGATGTATGAGGCCAGTCCAATGAGCTTTATCGTCGAACAAGCGGGGGGCATCAGCTCCACCGGTCGTGATCGGATTATGGAACTTACACCAGAAGGGGTTCATCAAAGAGTACCTGTCATTTTAGGATCTAAGAACGAAGTTGAAAGAATTATTTCTTATCACCAGAAATAGCTTTCCGTTCACCTTAAAATTCAATCATGTTTACACTGCATCTCCGTAATGAGGTGCAGTGCTATCTAAAGGTATAGTCTTATGCGTAAGTCACTTGTTGCGGGCAACTGGAAAATGAATAATCCAGATGAAAGCCCAAAAGTATTATTAGAAAATATTTTACATAATTCAGAACGACTCGGAAGAGTCATGGCAGAGATAGAAGCGTCTTCTGATATTGATATCGCCATCTTTCCTCCTTCACTCTATTTAAGAGAAGCACAAGAAGTATTAACGGGTTCTGCCATACATTGGGGTACACAAAATGTGTCAGCCTATGATGAAGGGGCTTACACCGGTGAAATTTCGGCCTCTATGATCAAAGGTTTTGGTTGTGAATATGTCTTAATCGGACACTCTGAGCGCCGCTGTCTTTATGAGTCTTTAGAGTTAGATCAGACCGTTTTAGATCAAATCGTTGCTCAAAAATATGAAATGGCAACGCGTCATGATCTGGTTCCTATCATTTGTATCGGTGAAACGGCTGAAGACTATGAGAGAGGTAAAACGGAGCAAGTGATTGCCAGACTATTAGATGTACTCATTGAACATCAAGGCGTAAAGGCTTTATCACAGACAGTGTTAGCCTATGAGCCAGTTTGGGCTATTGGCACAGGAAAATCAGCTACACCAGAATGGGCGCAAGATGTTCACTCCTTTATGCGTGAACGCATTGCCAAACATGATAAGTCGACAGCTGAGTCGCTACAAATTATTTATGGTGGCAGTGTTAAATCTAATAATGCCCCAGCAATCTTCTCAAAACCTGATGTCGATGGTGGCTTGATTGGTGGGGCATCATTAGATGTGGAAGACTTTATTCACATCTGTTTTGCTGCGGCGCTAAAAATGAAAAAGTAGCCTTTTTTTACACGATCAAATTCAGGCGATAGTTCACTTGATGTCGCTTGAGTTTGTTTGCAGTGGTGATGGCTAAAGAGTTAGCCGCTATATTATCCGTGCTAATTGACCAGATGTTAAAACGTTTATGGCCTTAAAAACCAGCCGCCTGTGATGTGCTTTGCCTAGGATCAGCTGCACCAAATAATGTGCCGGTTTCATGGTCCACTAAAATACTTTGGCTGCCACCCATTGCAGACTTTTGCACCACGGTATGGCCCATACCAGTGAGTAACTTTATAGTATCAGGACTAATACCCTGTTCAATACGAATTTCATCAGGCCACCATTGGTGATGCATTCTAGGTGAATTAACAGCCGTTTGAATGTTCATTTTATGGTCGATAACATTCATAATGACTTGCAAGGTTGTACTGATAATACGTGAACCACCCGGGCTACCAGTGACTAAGACATTCTCACCATTTTGTTTAACAATGGTGGGAGACATAGAACTTAACATGCGTTTGTGAGCTTCTATTTTGTTGGCTTCACCACCTATCAAACCATAGGCATTGGCAACGCTAGGTTTGGCACTAAAATCATCCATTTCATTATTGAGCAGAAATCCTGCACCTGTCACCACAATTCCTGAACCATAGCTGAAATTTAAGGTATAGGTATTGGATACAGCATTGCCAAATTGATCAACAATAGAAAAGTGAGTGGTTTCTGGGCTTTCATAATGTTGAGGAGTACCGGCTTTAATTTCAGCACTCGCTGTGGCTGTATCCAATTGAATCGTGTTTGCTAATGCTTTGGCATAGGACTTTGAGCTAAGGCCTTGGAGAGGTACAGCGATAAAATCACTGTCACCCAAATAACTGGCTCGGTCGGCATACGCTCGGCGCATGCTTTCAGCCATTAGATGAATAGTTTGAGCGGAATTATGACCATACTCTGAAATAGGGTAGTGTTCTAATATGTTTAAGAGCTGGACAATATGTGCACCACCAGAACTCGGGGGAGACATAGAATAAACATCAAAACCACGGTAACGACCCTGTGCAGGCTGTCGAATTATTGCTTGATAGTTTGCTAAGTCCTCGTAGCTAATCAGCCCGCCATGTTTTTCCATTTCAGCCTCAATCAACCTAGCCGTTTCGCCACTATAAAACCCCGCCGCTCCTTTATCTGCAATTAATTGCAGTGTTTTTGCCAACGCGGGTTGTTTGAATATTTCCCCTACTTGATAAGCGCTGCCATCTGCTTTGAAAAATGTAGTTTGACTGGCAGGCCATTTATCGAAGGTGTCTTTTCTTGCTGCAATGCCTTCAACAAATCTATTCGGGACAGCAAAGCCATTTTTAGCTAAGTTAATCGCAGGTTTTAATACATCAGCCAAAGACAGGGTTCCAAACTTTTCCATTGCTAAGGCAAAGCCAGCCACGGTACCAGGAACGCCGGCTGATAAATGTGAAAAGCGACTTAATCTCTGATCGACATTGCCCATATCATCTAAAAACATGTTCTCAGTGGCTCTACTGGGTGCTTTTTCTCGGTAATCAATGGCGGTAACAGCATCGCTGTTGCTCGGAGAGTACAGCATAAATCCGCCCCCACCGATATTACCAGAACGTGGTTGTGCCACTGCCAAGGCAAAGCCCGCGGCTACGGCAGCATCAATGGCATTGCCGCCAGCGTGCAAAATATCGAGGGCAATCTGGGTGGCCAAGTGATGGCTAGTGACCACCATTGCGGTTTGACCAGCCACTGGCTCTGCTCTTTGTCCGGCTAATATTGCTTGGTCATTAGCTGCGAGTTGTACTGAATTAAACGTAATAAAGAAGGCGAGGCTGATGCTTAGAAATCTCATGACTAAAGTAGTCCCATATTTTAGTAAAAGGCGATGGTCGTATTATTGTTGATCATCATAGAATAAACAGCAAAAGACTCAGCGTCCTCGTTAGGGTTAATGCGATGAATTGAAATAGGACATTAACTACGCTGTGTGACTAAACGACGCATATGGAGGTATTGCACACTGGCTGTGAGCCACGTTGCCATCACAATAGACCACCAGATCCCATAAATCCCAGTCTCTAGAATGCTTAAAGCAAAAATGATAAAGGTGAGGGGTAATACGAGCTGTCTAATGATATTGAAATACATAGGGATCATGGGTTGTTTTACGCCTTGTAAAACAGCCCCAGCAACAAAGCTCAGCACATAGGCCGGTAAGATAATTGATTCTATTCGTAAGTAATGGACACCAACTTCGATAACAGCCACATTGTCGGTAAAAAATAAGATAAGAGGGCGAGCAAAACTAAAAATGAATAGTCCGCCGACGATCATTAATGCGATGCCAACTTTAAGGGACTCATGTGTCACTTGCTCCATACGCTGATACTGTTTGGCACCAAAATTCACACTAATTAAAGACAACACGGCAATATTAAGACCCACAGTGGGTAATAAGATAAGTTGTTCAATACGCAGTGCAATCCCCAGTCCGGCAACGGCATCTTCACCAAAACGAGCAACGGCAGAGGTAATAATAAGTGAACCTAGTGCAATCAAAAACATATTGGCACTAGCAGGGAGCGATTGCCAAAGCAGTGCCTTATAGTGAATCATATTAGGCTTTAAGTTACTGATATGTAGGCTATTACCCAGCTTGCTTTGACGTACTTTGAGGGTTAAATATATTGCTGTCCCTAGTTGAGTTAAGGCGGTTGCTGCTGCTAAGCCATAAAGTCCCCAACCAAAAGTGAACATCAGTAATGGATCAAGTGCGATATTGGCTAAAAAAGCGACAATTAAACTATTGCGAAAACTAGCTGTATCACCAAGCGAATATAAGATACCGTTAGCTGCCATAGCATGGGCTAGAAAACCTAAGCTGGGTAAGATAATAGTAAGATACATGATTGCATCATCGGTATAAGCGCCATTTGCACCCATTAGAGTAAATAATGAAGGAGCAGATAGTAATACCAATAAGCCTACGGAAATAGCGGTAAGCCAAGCGAAGGATAGGGCGTGGCCAGCCAGTTTTTCGGCTTTTTCTTGCTGCCCTTCCCCGAGAGCATTACCAACTAAGGCATTGGTTCCTTGGCCAACACCAATAGCAATGGCTAGGCCCATAAAATAAATAGGTGCAGCTAGTGAAATACCAGCAAGGGCGGTTGATGACAACATGCCTGCATAAAAATTATCAACCACGTAATACATCGTATTGAAAAACATACCAATACTGGCTGGGATCGCTATCTTTTTAAGTAGATGTCTGATGGGATCGTTGCTGAGGTCCAAGTTAATTCCTGTGTAAATCTAATCTGGGGGAGTGTCGATGTTAGGTGATTATAACCCTATTGATAGTCAGAATGAGGAGAGAGTTTTGTGGAATGTCAGTCTGTCTAATGAAACCTGACAAGCTTATGGTGCGGTGGTGAAGCAGAAGGGAGCTTTAAGCCTTAGCCCCCTATATTACTAAGTTCTAATATTCTATTTTGTTGCATCTATTTTAATTTTATCTATAATCCTCATTATGTAGAATTCAGAAGTAATAGAATAAGGATGTAGGTTCAGAGGGAACAGGATAAGGATGTAGAATTCAGAATTAATTAAGAGAAGGTATAAATTAATGTTTGATATCGATCATGAAAAAGTAAAACAAATTATTAGTAGCTTCCAAATACCTGTCAAACCACAAATCTTAACTGAACTACAACAAGAACAATCTCGTCCTGAACCTTGCCCAAATGCCTATGCTGAAATTGTGGCTAAGGATGTTGCTCTCTCTGCCAATATTCTTAAAACTATCAACTCGCCTCTCTTCGGTTTAAACCGAGCTATTTCAGATATTAAACAAAGTGTCATGATGCTGGGCACAGATAATGTCACCAACATTGCTTCTTTTTTCCAACTTCGTCAGGCTTTCAGTGGAAAATCAGCGATTTCTCATGAAAAATATTGGGATACAGCAATGGAAACGGCCAATATGATTGGGATAATATTAGATCATATGGACTTTAAAAATGACTGTCCCACTGAGGATGCTTATGCCTTTGGTTTATTCCGTGACTGTGGTATTCCATTGATGGCAATGAAGTTTCCTGATTATAAAGATGTATTAATGGAAGCTAATGCAAATTATGATACTGTTTTTACTGAAATTGAAGATCAACACTATTCAACAAATCATGCGGTGGTGGGGTATTTTGTGGCTAACTCATGGAATTTACCCAAAGATCTTTGTCAATTAATACTCCGTCATCATCAGTCAGATTTTTTAGAAGCCTCTGATGCTACTGAGGAACAGAAAAATTTATTTATCTTGGCTAAAATGGCAAGTAACGCGCTTAATAACTATAAGTTTATGAAAGACGATTCAGAATGGTATCTCGTACAAGAGTCTGTTCGAGGCTATTTAGGCCTAAGTCAACATGACTATCGCGATCTTGAAGATGATGTAAAAGAAGAATATAAAGTTCAGTTTTCATAAGAGCTTTAAATGTTAAACAGGGCAGAGAGATTCCCCGCTCCTCACACAAATGAAATAGTTACTAACTGTTAGAAACTACCACAATAGATTCTAAAAGTTCACTATGAATCTACCGTAGAGTTTAAAACAAATTACATATTTGTACTCAAGGTAATCTAACAGTCATAGGAGCTTAATCATGAAAACATTTAATTACAAAACACTCGCTGTAGCACTCGGTACCAGCTTATTATTAGCAGGATCTATTAGTGTTTATGCCGCTGACTATTCAGGCAGCTTTGAAGGTAATATCTCTAAACAGGATGGCTTAGCCATTGACCTTACTGGTCAACACGTTATCGCTCTAGGGCTAGCGACTGGCACCAACAAAAGTACAGGCAATATGGATTACTTTAATGGTGGCGATATTGTTGTTACCGATGTCGTTGATATTGTTAATGGCACAGGTAGTCACAGTGGTTATTGGACTGTGACTCTAAATGGCGAAACGGTCACGAATAAGTTAAGCGGAAAGATGACCACCATTATGGCGCCAGATGGTAAAACACCGATCACCAGCATTGAAGGTACATTTGTAAATGTATATGGCACCGGTGTTCACGCCACAATCCATCCTATCGGTACGTATAAAGCTACATTCACTTCAGCAACACACTATGTTAGTGAATGGGAAGTAACAGGCTTTGAATAGACGGTTAAATAGTTGACTAGGACGAGCCGAAGGCATGTTTTTATTTAGCTGATATCTGTCTGGAGTGACAGCTGTTGTTCTAATCACAATGATGTGGAGAACAGGTATGTTAACGTTATTAGTAAATGGTGAAGAACACAGCATTGACGTTGAAATAGATACGCCATTGTTGTGGGTATTACGGGACAATTTAGGACTGACAGGGACTAAATACGGCTGTGGTATAGGCTTGTGTGGTGCATGTACAGTACATCTTGATGGTGTCGCAGTGCGATCTTGTGCCACGCCTGTCTCTGCAGTGAGCGACAAGGAAGTCACCACGATTGAGGGCTTATCTCAGCAGAGTAATCACCCTCTACAAGAAGCATGGTCAGAAGAGCAAGTATCCCAATGTGGTTACTGCCAGTCTGGGCAAATCATGTCAGCAGCAGCGTTATTGACCACAACAGCTAATCCAACTGATGCCGATATTGATAATGCGATGAGTGGAAATATCTGCCGTTGTGCCACTTATCAACGGATCCGTGCAGCTATTCATACTGCTGCTAAGAAGGGGGCTTGATATGGATACGAATATCAAAATGACACGGCGCTCTTTTTTGAAAGCAGATGCGAGTCTGGGGCTGGGTCTTATGCTCGCATTTTATATGCCGATAGGATTATCCAAAGCCATTACGTCAGCGGGTGCAGAAAGCAACGCTAGTCAGACCGACTTTGAACCGAATGCTTTTGTTCGCATTACAGCGGACAATAACATTACTGTTATCGTTAAACACTTAGAAATGGGCCAGGGTATATCTACGGGTCTGCCCACACTGATCGCTGAAGAACTGGATGCGGATTGGGAACAAATAAAAATAGAATTTGCCCCAGCTCAAGCCAGACTTTATCGAAACTTGATATGGGGATCATTACAAGGTACTGGCGCGAGTAATTCGATGGCGAATTCATTTACTCAAATGCGGCAAGCAGGGGCGACTGCGCGAGCAATGTTGCTTACGGCAGCAGCAGAACGATGGCGTGTTTCAGCAAGTGAAGTCACGGTCAGTAAGGGCGTCGTCTATCATCATGGCCAAAAATTAGAAGCGAGTTTTGGTGAGCTAGTTGAAGCTGCTTCACAGCTGGAAATTCCAGACAATATCAGCTTAAAAAATGCGAAGGATTTTAACTATATAGGCAAACATATTGCTCGTAAGGATACGATAGATAAGTTGAATGGTTCAGCCCAATATACAATCGATATGCAGCGAGAAAAGTTGTTAACTGCTGTTGTTTTTCATCCTCCCTTGTTTGGTGCTAAGGTCAAATCATTTGATGCAAGCAAAGCCAAAATGATTAAAGGGGTGGTTGAAGTCGTACAAATACCTAGCGGAGTAGCAGTGCTTGCTCATGGGTTTTGGCCAGCTAAATTGGGCCGCGATGCACTCGATATTGAATGGGATACGGCTGCTGCAAACACGTTGGGATCTGATGAGATCTTTGAGCAGTATAAAGAGTTGGCAAAAAAACCGGGTGCGATTGTGCGTAGTGAGGGCGATGTCGATAAGGCTTTGGCTGGATCTGCAAAACGACTGCTTGCCTCTTTTGAGTTTCCTTATCTTGCTCATGCGGCAATGGAGCCGATGGATTGTGTTATGGAGCTCAATGAACAAGGCTGTGAAATGTGGCATGGGGAGCAAATGCAAACACTGACCCAGCTTAATGTATCTAAAGTGCTCGACTTAAAATTAGACCAAGTTACGATTAATACACTTTATGCTGGTGGTAGTTTTGGGCGACGTGGCAATCCACAATCAGATTTTCAATCTGAAACAGCACATATTATTAAGGCAATGAGTGTGCCCGCACCAGTGAAACTGATCTGGACACGTGAAGATGATATGCAGGCAGGATTTTATCGACCTCTCAATTACCACACATTAGAAGCGGGGCTAGATGAACAAGGTAATCTGATTGCTTGGCACCACCGCATTGTAGGGCAGTCTATTCTGGCAGGAACCATGTTGAACAGTGTGTTACTTGAACAAGGTAACGATCCGATGACAATGGATGGCGCTAAAGATGTGCCTTATACGATGCCCAATATACTCGTTGATTTACATACACCTAAAATCAATGTGCCGGTACTTTGGTGGCGATCAGTCGCACACACTCACACCGCTTTTATTGAGACGTTTATAGATGAGTTAGCAGCAGAAGCCAATAGGGATCCCGTTGAATTTAGGCGTTCACAACTTGCTGGCCAATCACGCTTATTAAATGTACTCGATCTGGTGGCTGAAAAATCAGCTTGGAATGACGCAATGCCAGCAGGTCGAGGCCGAGGGATTGCGATACATAAATCATTTAATACGGTTGTGGCTCAAGTGGCTGAAGTGACAGTTAGCAAAGCAGGTGAGCTGACTGTTGATCGGGTTATCTGTGTGGTGGATTGCGGTATTGCCGTTAACCCGAAAATTATTGAGTCACAGATGCAAGGGGGAATTGGTTTTGGTTTATCGGCTGCTTTAACAGGTGCGATTACCCTAAAAGAAGGGCAGGTAGAACAATCTAATTTCCACGATTATCAACCCATACGAATGAATGAAATGCCACATATTGATGTGCATATTGTCGACAGTAATGAAGCCTCCTCAGGAGTGGGTGAACCGGGTGTTCCCCCCATTGCCCCCGCAGTCTGTAACGCCATTTTTATGGTGACAGGAAAACGTATCCGCTCACTGCCTATTAATCAGCATGATTTAAGTTATGCCTAGATGAGGAGGATGAAATGGACAGCATGAATATAGATGTCTTACGAGGCATTATTCAATGGTTAAATGAAGGGCAGCAGGTCAGTTTAATCACGGTGGTGAAAACGTGGGGATCATCTCCTAGACCTATTGGATCTATCCTCGGAATTAGACAAGATGGTGCCGTGATCGGATCCGTGTCAGGCGGCTGTATTGAGGATGATTTAGTGGCACGCACATTGGCTAAATCAATAGACAGAAGTCGACCACAATTAGTGACTTATGGTGTAACACGTGAGGAAAGCCAACGTTTTGGTTTACCTTGTGGTGGCTCGATGCAATTAGTGATTGAACCCCTTCAAGAAGCAAGCAATTTACAACAAATCCTGACTGCGATGGAACAAGGTCTTATTGTTTCACGTCACTTAGATATGCACACGGGGCGGTTAACAATCCAGCCTGCAAATTATAAGCAGACACTTAGTTTTGATGAAACAGAATTGAAATCTGTATTTGGTCCCCGTTGGCGATTACTAATTATCGGCGCGGCACAGGTATCCCATTACCTAGCTGAAATGGCCTTATCATTAGATTATCAAGTTACGGTATGTGATCCAAGAGAGGCTTATTTATCTGCTTGGCCACTACACGATATTCCTATTATTAAGCGTATGCCTGATGATGTGATTAGGGATATGATTCCTGATCAGCATACGGCGATAGTTTGTTTATCACATGATCCAAAACTAGATGATATGGCTTTATTAGAAGCATTGATATCTGACGCCTTCTACGTCGGAGCAATCGGTTCACATAACAATACTAAAAAGCGCCGTGAACGTATGGCTCTATTTGATATTAGTGCCGATGAAATTGCTCGCTTGCATGGGCCTATCGGCTTAAATATTGGCAGTAAAACACCGCCTGAGATAGCCATATCAATACTGGCAGAAATCACCTCTATTCGACACGGTGTTAATGACAATAATATGTCATGGAGAGAGCATAAATCAGCTGAAAAAATAGACAATATTGAGCAGGTGGAAGCATGATCTGTGGTGTGCTACTGGCCGCGGGTAGTGCCAGTCGTTTTGGAAGTAATAAGCTGTTATATCCCTTACCAGATGGCACACCGATAGGCATTGCTGCCGCACGTCATTTAAAACAAAGTGTTGAACATGTTATCGCTGTTGTGCGACCTGATGATAAAGTGCTGACTCACTTATTACATGCCGAAGGGGTGAGTACGATAGTGCCTGAAAGTCTGGGGAAAGGAATGAGTGACAGTTTAGTCTCTGCTATTCGTACTACCAAGGATGCCGAAGGTTGGCTTATTAGCCTAGCGGATATGCCTTGGATTAAGCCACAGACAATCACTAAACTTGCCTTGATGCTAGAAGAGGGGGCTGAAATAGCGGTCCCTTATTATGGTGAACAGCGCGGTCATCCAGTAGGCTTTTCACAGCAGTTTTTGCCTGACTTACTTGGTCTTGGCGGTGATAAAGGGGCGAGTGAATTGCTGCGAAGATATTCTGATTCGGTAGACATTTTTCAGTCTGATGATGCGGGTATTGTGCAAGATATTGATCGGCCGCGAGATGTATTAGCTAAGTCGGAGTTTATGACACAACTTTAGTATGTGGAAGAGTAACGGAGATAAATTTCATTCCATCGCTGTTGTTGTTGTTCTACAAGTGCCTCGTCATTCCAAAGGGTCATGGTGGGCAAATGTTTATTATTGCCAGTGAGTTCACTAAGCACTTTAAATTTCTGCTCAACATTATCAGTCATTCCCAGAATCTCAAATGCAATCATCTGCATATATTGGCTAGGAATAAAGGTGGGGTTGCTACTACAGCCTCTCTCAAAAGCGGCAATAGATTTTGAATAGTCTTTTAATGCAAAGAAACTCATACCAAGAGCAAAATCATATAGTGCTGCTGGTGTAGGCGTAAATCGTTTTGCTTTTTCTGCGTTATAAAGTGCTTCTTGTCCCATGCCAGAGGAAGCCAAGCTCAGAGATAGAAAGAGATGTGCCTCCGCGTTATTAGGATCTAAGACGACGGCTTGACGACAATTTGATATAGACTCCTCACTCTCTCGTCGCCAAAGTTGCACCCAACCCAATATTGACAGGGTATAAGGTGATTGTGGATCTAATTCTATTGCTCGTCGTGCATGGGATAGCGCTAAATCTAAGGCAGAAGATTGGTTGTCCCACATCATGACCCAAGGATATAAAATGACCCTCGCTAACCATGCGTGAACAGCGGCATAATTGGGATCGATTTCAGCCGCTTTTGTTAACAGCATCAAAGCCTCATGAACAGATTGTTGAGTGTACTTTCTCATTTGTGCAATGCCACGTAGCATCGTATCGTGAGCTTCAACACTGCTTGTGCCCTTATAACCAAATAGTGCAGCATCTGCAGCAGCTAATTTGATCTGTAATACACGAACAATATTTTGGCTTAGTTCATCTTGTAGAGAAAAAGTGTCTTTTAACTCGCGGTCATAACTATCAGACCAGACATGGCTATCACTGAGTGTATCTATTAATTGGGCGGTGACACGTATTTGCTTACCAGCATATTGCACACTACCTTCAAGCAAATAACGTACTCCTAATTCAGCGGCAATGTCTTTAGATGATTTTTTACTCGCTTTATAGCTAAAAGAGGATTGCTTGGAAATAATAAATAATCCAGATAATCTTGATAACAAGGAAATTAGGCTATCGGTGATGCCATCAGCAAAATAGTCTTGGCTACTATCGGTCGCGATATTGGCAAAAGGTAATACTGCAAGCGAGGGTTGCTTATTGATCAGTGTTGGAAAATCGTTTGTTTTGTGGGCATGTTCTTGAACTTTGACTGCTTGCTGCCAGTCAATCTGAACGGCGTAAGCGCCTTTAGGTAATTTGAAACGGACAGGATCAGTGGCACCATCATCATCGTAATATTCACGTAATTTGGCCCGTAAACGACCTGCCTCAACGCGAACGATGGAATCTATAGCGGGATCAAATGACGCTTCTCGGTCAAATACATCAATGCCGATCGTATAACCCTTGAGTTTTTCAGCTCGTCCTTCAAGTGTTTCAGCCATGATATAACTTAGAAAGCGCTGTTGGCGCTCAGATTTAATAAATATATGGCTAGACAGCACCTTAGCAAGACATTCACTAACTTGGATGTCTTGTTCTTTTGTCCAATTAGTATTTGATAAATCCATAATCGTCTATTCTAATATAAATTATTGAGTCTTGCTTAATCCCAGCCTGACTCTTATAAGCACCCGCTTTCAATCATACTCTGCATCGTATTAGGTTTCTAAATCACTTCAATATTCATCAACAAAAGCGCATTTTAGAAATCCTAATGCGACCATAAAGTGTTTCAAGCTAGGGTTTACGCATTCTATCGTTAAAGTTATTGACCTTAAAAATTATATTCTCTATATTTTCTTCTTAATATCTTCTCGTTGATGTAAGAGGAACCATAAAATGAGTCTTAATCGTTATAAAATATTGAGTTGTCTGTAGTTGATGTCACAGGAGAAAAAATACTGGTCAAAGGTGATTATCTTAGTTGATATGAACTGTTTTTTTGCTGCGGTGGAGCAGCAGGACAACCCATTCTGGCGTAATCGACCTATAGCTGTAACCAATGGTATTCAAGGAACGACGATCATTACATCTAGTTATGAAGCTAGGGCGTATGGTGTTAAAACAGGGATGCGGTTAAAAGAAGCGAGGCGCTTATGCCCTGAACTTATTCAAGCACCTTCAAGACCATACCGTTATGCCGAAATTTCTACTAATATAATGGAGTCACTTCAGAGTATTACACCTGACTTAGAAGTCTATTCGGTCGATGAAGCCTTCCTTGATGTGACTCATTGTCAGTCATTGTTTGGCTCGCCATTAGAGATAGCTAAACGGGTCAAAAAGACCGTCAGTGATGTCTCTGGCTTAACTTGTAGTGTGGGAGTGAGCGGTGATAAGACGACGGCTAAATATGCCGCTAAGTTAAATAAACCAGATGGCTTGACTCAAATATTACCGTGGGAGTCTGAGGCGGTACTGGCACCACTCAATATCACGGAGTTGAGTGGTATCAATAAAGGTGTGGCGCGTTTTCTAAAAGATTTTGGTGTTATTTATTGTGGTGACATGAAAAAGATCCCGATAAGTATACCGGCAAAGCGTTTTGGTAACGTGGGTAGGCGAATATGGCTAATGGCACAGGGGAAAGATCCCGACCCAATCCAAACAAGAGTGAAGCCGCCAAAGACCATTGGGCATGGCAAAGTGATGCCGCCACAAACACGAGATTTAAACACTATCCTCACTTATTTTCAGCATATGACTGAAAAAGTGGTTGCACGGTTAAGGAAGCATCAGTTCAAGGCGAGTCAATTTTATATTGGACTTAAAACGGAGCAAGGCTGGTTGCAAGAAACCGTTAAGTTATCGTTAGCAATTGATGATGGAACCGTATTATTCACTCAGTGCCGACAATTTACGATGAAACACTGGCAAGGTGAAGGCGTCTGGCAAGTGCAAGTAACGGCGCTGAATCCTCACCCTGAACAACAAAGATCGTTGTTTGAAGATAATGAACTATCAGTTAAACGTGAACAGTTAAATGCCACCGTTGATTTAATCAATAACCGCTATGGTGAATTTACGATTGCACCTTCATTATTAATTGATCGTTCCGCGATGCCTAATGTGATTGCACCTTCATGGAAGCCATCAGGTCATAGGAAGACAATTTAATGTGTGGTGGCGTTTATTTTGAACACCAAGGAGAGATACTGAGACAGTATTTTCCTAACCCTAAAGCTGTCCTCCCTGTTCAGAAAAAAGATGGAAGTATCATTTTATTACCATGGGGGAGAAGGCAATCTCAAGAGGGTAATTTACCGATGGGCGGTTGGGCGAGGCTTGAGTCTATTTATAGTGGGAGATGGGATAAATACTTTCCTAAGCCATTAAAAATCCCCATTCTTAGTTTTATGGAAAAAGACTTTGAAGGGCAATCTCATTGGTATGATTTGAATAAGGGACAGTATCTCCAAGGCTTGCTGGCTAGGGATAATAACGAACAAAGGATCTATGTTGTGACGATTGAACCAGAGCTTGAAGATGCCAATATTCACAATAGGTGGCCTAGAGTGGTACAACTGGGTGAGCATTAATTGTCAAAATAAACCATAAAGGAAATATAATACTCCCACGATATTACGATAGGATTTAAAAAATGGAGTACACCCTAGAAGTTTGTTTGCCAAAAGTCTATTTAGATAAGAGTGGTGAGCAATGTAATCTGCATTGGGATGTTGATATATCCTATGAGCCCTGTCTTATTATTGATGAGCAACGTGATTATATAGAAGGGTTTCTGGATGGCTGCTATAAACTATTGTCACTGAATTACGCATTGCCAACACGTGTTTGGGGCCACAGTTCTGGATCTGTTCAAGGCATTGATACTGATGCAGCAGAAGCACTTGAGCATGTTATTAAAGAGCTACTTCATGGTCTTGTACGAGCAAGGTATGAAAACTTGGCAGCCAAAGCTAGCTAAATAAATAAAGGAGGAGTGCTTCCTTTATTCAACGGTCGTTATTCGATCCAAATCAGACAGTGATAATAACTAAAAAGTGGGGACTATAGTCCCTTCATCTTGAAGGCATGATAATTATGGAATATGAATTCCAGCGTGATAACGTAACGGGCACCTTATTGGCTAATTTTAGTATGGATCAAGCAGCGTTAGGCTTATGGTTTGTCGAGGAATTAGGGGAAGGAATAGAAAAATATGAAGAGATCTGCCAAGTCATTGCTAAGTTGCAACTCAATGAACTGACAGATTGGCGTAGAGAAGGCCAAGCTCTATCCATTGAACTTGATACTGAGCAAGTTAGAGTGTTTGCCAATGAACTTGAAAGTGAGGAAGAGTTTGAACTCGATGATGAACTGTCTCTCTACGATGGTGAATTGGAAGCATTCTGTGGCTTAGAGGATTTTCATATTGCATTACAAAGTTGGCGTGTTTTTATAGATGAGGGCAATTAAGTTTACTTCTAATTGCAAGCCTAATTTAAACCTATCAGCCTGAATTTGGAGCCTTACCTCGTAAAGAGGGTATCGAAAAAAAGTGATAGCTAGGCACTTTTACCCGTAGGCTAGTTACTTTTAGCTGATTTTCGGATATAGTATCAATGACAGTTAGTATGACTGGTAAAAATAGCAAAGGATTTGCAAAGCCGCCACGCCCGTGTGCGGTAAATTACTCAAGGATGAGAAGTATAAATGAAACGAAAAATACTAAAACACACCCTATTACCTTTACTTATTGCTAGCGCACTAAGCTCCTTCTCAGCAAGTGCTTTGGCAGTTGGCGAGCTGATTGAAATAGAAGATTCTCTGAGAAGAGGTAGTAACGTGGTAAAGGCTATTAATGATGATGGAACGGTCGCCGTCGGTGGTGGTTGGGTCTTTGGCGGATCAATAGCATGGCGATACACCACGCTTACAGGTATGCAACGATTAGAGACTGGTGGGGTGGGGGTGACTGACTCTTCTAATGCACGTGATATTAATGGGAAAGGTGACATCGTGGTGGGGGAGGCCTATACTCTAAATGAGGCCGGCACGGGAAGCAAGGAGATTGCTTTTCGCTGGACTGCTGGAACAGGAATGGTTGATATCGGCTCCCTTATACCTGGAGGGGAGGCGTCAGCTAACGGAGTGAGTTCCGACGGTACCAAAATAGTCGGTGATGCTCAGTATGGTGAGAATTATGACAGGCATGCCTTTCTTTGGCATAACGACGTAATGACTGACTTGGGTTCCCTTTATGGTGATGGTGTCTCAGTGGCCAATGCAATTAGTAGTGATGGCAATGTCATCGTTGGTTCATCGGCTAGTAATGTCCTGCTAGAAGGTATAGGTACACCAATTAACCATGCTTTTAAATATGATTCAGAAAACGGCATGGTGGATCTAGGAGTGCTTTCTATTGATGGAGTTCAAAGCGAGTCATGGGCTAATGCCGTCAGCGCTGATGGTGGCGTGATTGTGGGAGCATCATCAGCACTATTATACGGACGAAATTCTCATGCGGTTATGTGGGATTCAGATGGTATTCATGATATTCATTCTGCAGCAGCTGAAACTTCTAATGCACACGGTATTAATGGTGATGGATCAGTGATTGTTGGTTCCATGACTATAGAGCCCGGTCTTTCTGCACGGGAGCACGCTTTTCGCTGGACAGCTGAAACAGGTATGCAATCTGTTGAGGCGTGGCTTGCAGACAATGACGTAATTGTAGGTGAGGCTGTTGCCACCCAGTCTGCTCGAGATGTTAGTAAAGACGGAACAGTGGTGGTGGGTGTTTTATCTAACGATCAAGCGTTTATTGCTCGTGTTGGCAGTGAAGGCAGTGGTTTAATGACGGTTGAGAAGATGAATGATTCGTTAATTTCTTCGGTATCAGCTCTGGGTGTCACAATGGCTTCAGCTAGCACCGTTATTAATGGTGCTCATAGCCGGCCAATGTCTCGCCGTGTCAATAAAGGTGAGAAAACCTTATGGTTGGCAGGTGACTGGGGTAGAGATAATCACAATAGCCGCGATGTTTCGGTAGGTATGGCTGAAGTGGGCGGAGGTTATAACTTTGGTTCAGTCCAGCTTAACTTATCGTTGGGGAAAACATGGGCAAATCAGGACACCTATTTGGGCGGTCGCTCTGATTCGTCAGGTAAGTATTTTATGTTTGAAGGAATTGTTCCTTTGTCAGTCGAAAATGGCCTGTATGCAACCTTGGGTGGTTATGGTCATTGGGGGGAAGTAGATATTCGTCGTGGTTATACTAATGCAGGCACGACTGCTTATTCTAAAGCTAGCCCTGATAGCGACTCTTGGGGTGTTCGCGCTCGAGTAGATTGGTTAGATAGTGTGGCGTTGGCGAGTGTTAAATTGAGTCCTTATGCAGATTTAAGTTATACCCATTCAAGCATGGATAGCTTCACGGAAACAGGCGGTGGCTTCCCTGCTCAGTTTGATAAGCGCGAAGAAGGGGTAACAGAACTTCGTCTTGGGCTTAATGCCGCATTGCCTCTTGAAAGCGCTCCGGTGATCTTTGTGGCCAACCTAGAAGCAGCCCATCGTTTTGATTCTGAAGGCGCACGAACATCTGGTCAGATGGTTGGGCTGTTTGCTTTTGATCTTGAAGGTCAGCAATATGACTCAACATGGATGAAAGCCGGTGTTGGTCTAGAGGCTGATTTGGAGTTAGGTAAAGCCTCTATAATGCTAAATGCAACAACGGAAGGTGAAATGCCGACTGCGTGGCTGGCAGCGTCGTACCAAGTTAAATTCTAATCAGTTAGAAAGGGGATATAACAAAGGGCCGAGGCAGAAATGTTTCGGCTTTTTTAATGCGGCCAGTACTAAGTAGAAAGTTACAGTTTAAAATTAATGCTATTATTATCAATTACTTATCTTGCCAGCAAGGAGACTGTTAAGTCCTGTCACTCAGAAGGTATTTACAATTAAAGGGGACGCTATAACCTTTAATTTTGGGTTGTTGATACAGAAATGTTTAGCAGATGGTAATCTGAGCATTAGCTCCAATAACAGGCAATAAAAAAGCCCCAGTAGATAAATCTATCTGGGGCTTTCGTATTCTGTGGACGGAGATAAGACTTGAACTATGGCCTTAATTATTAAAATTTAACTATCGTTTTTTTGGTCGAATATTTGAGTAACGATTAGAAATTTATAGGACGAGATATTTTCAGGACTCTTTTTCTAGAGTCTTCATCAATCAATGTGTCATTTTCATAATTATCAAGAATTTCATTTATTCCTTTTAAATAGGTCATCAAATTCTCTTTATCTTTTGCTTTAAGATTATCGTGATTTATCACTCTTAGTATCTTTATCGAAGTACTGTTTAAACTTTTATTTTGTCTTGGAGTTGGGTTGTCGTGAGGCGTTGCTAATCCTAACTTTTGAATGACTTCTTGTACTACATCACCTTCATACCTAAATGTTGAAATATTATTTTCACCAAATAGTCTTTGGCATTCGTTGACAAAGCCTTGGTAGTTTAAATGTTGAGAAAACCATTCAATATCTAACATTTCAGCAAAGGATAAATCTTTACCATAACAAGGGTTGTGATCAATTTGTGGGTTACGAATACATTGTTTGTAATAGCTTTCAATAAACTCAAGTGGCTCACGAAACCATACCCAGACTTCAATATCGAAGAGTTTACTCAGGTCACATAGAATATTTTTGGATTCATCAGGAAAATCCCACCAGTAGTTATAAACCCCTTCTGATGACAGGATAATGGTGTGGGTATCTTTTTTAACTTGTGAGATTATATTCTTAAAATTCTCAAGCAAGCTTTCCAAGTTTGTTGTAACTAAATTTTTCTCTAACCATTGATGTTTTGGTGCCTTGTGATTTTGTAATTTATCAAGGTTGTGCGGGTAAAGAATCCCTTTTCCTCTGAGCTTATACTGTTTTTTATCTAAGTAGGTTTGTAAGCTAGTTGTGCCGGTTTTTGGCGTGCCAGCATGGATGATTAGCTTTATTTTCTGTACTGTAAGTTGCTCTAATGATTGCTCAAGTGGTTTTAATAACTCAGCTAATTCATTAGTAAAACAAGTATTTGGTTCTTCCATTTCAGTATGTCGCAATCTTTATATGATGGGGAGGAAAATAAAAGGGTTACTGTATGACGGACAGAGATTAATTGCTAACTATAAATTCTAATTAAAGGGGATGCGACCCTTTAACTCTAAGTTATTGATACAGAATCGTTTCAAAGATGTTTAGCAGATGTTTGACTTGAGGGTAATCTGAACGTTAGCTCAAATAACAGGCAATAAAAAAGCCCCAGTAGATAAATCTACTGGGGCTTTTTTATTCTGGAGCCGGAGATAAGACTTGAACTTACGACCCTCTGATTACAAATCTCTGGGCTTCATGTTTAATCAAGGTTAACAATCGATAGCCAAGCTTTACAAATCATTAGTATACAGCCATAATTCAACCATCCAACATTAACGGGGATAGTTGAAAATATACCCGAATTGTGACCCCGGCGTGACCCCAGTGTGACCCCGGCTAGAATCAGAGGGTTTTATAATGGCTGAAATAAACTTTACTAAAAGAACACTTGATACACTATCTAAACCAGAAAAAGGCAAGAGAGATACCTACCACGATACTAAATTGGCAGGCTTATCTTTAAGGGTTTCATCTACTGGGGTTAAGTCTTTTTCAGTTAGAAAAAGAGTGAATGGGAAAGCTGAGCGAGTTACTATTGGCAAATACCCTGCTATGACTATAGAACAGGCTAGAAAAAAAGCAGCTGAAATAAATTTAGCTATGACAAATGGTGAAAGTGTTAATAGTAAGAAAAGAGATATTCGCCAAGAGATGACAATGGGTGAACTGTTTGATTTGTATCTAGAACGACATGCCAAAGTACATAAGAAATCATGGCCTAATGATGTTTCACAATATAACCGGCATTTATTCATATGGAAAGGTCGTAAGCTATCAGACATTAATAAACGTGATGTGCAAAAGCTACATTTATCTATCGGTGATAAGTCAGGGATCTATCAAGCTAATAGAGTGCTGGCATTAATAAGTTCTATTTTTAATCGTTCAGTTGATTGGGGCTGGAATGGTATTAACCCTGCTAATGGGGTGAAAAAATTTAAGGAACAGTCAAGAGACCGCTTTATTGAGGCTGATGAATTACCTCGATTCTTTGATGCTTTAAATCAAGAACCTGATACTACGTTACGTGATTATTTTTTATTATCGATATTGACAGGTGCTAGACGAGCTAATTTACTTTCGATGCGTTGGGATGAAATCAATTTAAAGCGTTCACTGTGGACAATTCCTCATGACAAATCTAAGACAGGTGAAAAATACCAAGTGCCTTTAGTCGCTCAGGCTATATCTATTCTTAAACAGAGAAAGTCAGCTTCAAAGCAGTCGCCTTGGGTACTATCCTCAAAGAGAAGTAAATCAGGCCATATTGTTGAACCTAAAAGTGCATGGGCTAGATTATTGGAAAGGGCAGAACTTAAAGACTTAAGATTGCATGATTTAAGACGATCACTTGGTTCATGGCAAGCAGCAACGGGGGCCAACTTATCCGTAATAGGTAAATCTCTTGGTCACAAGAATGTAAGTACTACGGCAATTTATGCGAGGCTTAATCTTGACCCCGTACGCGAGGCAATGGAAACGGCTACCAGTGCTATGTTAGCTGCAGGCGGGCAATTATTACTGGGTGATGTTGTGAACATAGAGAATGCAAGGAAGAAAACTAGTAAATAGAATTTTATGAATTGTTATCTATTTTGGATAACTTTAATCGTCAGGAAAGGTGCTTGAACACCTAACCCGACTAATCAAAACCAAAGCTACTAAGGAGCTTTAATTATGACTGAAACGAATAATACCATTAATGACAAAATAACAGGTATTAGAAGAATGAATGCAATGTCACCATTCATGGCTAAGATTGTAGAAACGGTTTTAAATTTAGATGAAAAGGCTGCACATGAATTTAATGAGTTTATATCTGAATATATAAAAAATACTAAGGTAGGGCGATATATTCTGTTCAAAGAAAAGATGGAGTCTTTAGACAATAATAAAATGAAAAAGGAGGGTAAGTCATGAGTCTTTGAGCAGAGCAGTATGATGCCGTTTACTTCAATCTACGACAAGCTAAGGCAATGGTCTCGATGACTAGCTGTGGTCAAAGTGATAATTTTGGAGAACACAGTGTCGCCATGGGAGACGATTACCTTACGGCTTGCTTAGAAACTATTGAGCGATCTCTTAAGGCATTAACTGACTCAACTGATAAAGAGACTCAATAATAACCTGTTAAGCCAAGCCTAGGGTCGCTCCCGAAAAGCCAGTTACGTTCACTGGTTGGTTTGGTCTTTTTTTGAGCGATGCGAGGAACGAACGCATGTACCCTGAGTATTTACAAAAATATATTCCCCCTAATTTTGATATTTTAAAATATGAATCTTCCAAAACTATGGACTTAGATGATTGGATAGCTAACTTAATGTTTAGAAGGATAGACACTCCTAGGTCTGATAAAGATATTTTGGATGAAGTGATTAGAGAAGTTGAGATATATGGATATGTTAAACCCGACATATCAGATGACCAGATTATTAAAAACTACAGGCTGAATGATAAAAATCAATCTGAAAAGATGTTAAAGCGATTGCTTGAGCACGGTGCCTTTCATAGAGATAGGCTTGTTGACGAAAGGGCTATTGAATATTACAAGCAGAACAAGGATGAGTTATTAATTTTTGATGATTACTCCGAGATTGTGAGAGACATATCACTTAAAGAAGTGAAGTGGTGTGTAGAGGCAATGGATCTGATGCCTGATTATGATGAATTCATGGATTTATATAATTTTGATCAGAATGAGTCACGTGATGCTCAAAAGAAAAAACTATTAAATTCATTCCGCCCATACGGGTTTGACAAAGGTAATACCTGTGCCTGGTTATCGGTTGATTTCTCATGTTCGGACAAAGAAATAACACAGGCTTTCGATTTATGGCTTAAACAATCTCGGAAGAAATTAGATAAACCTAATGTTGCTCCTCAGAAAAGCAGAGATCGTAAAGTTAAGCAGTTTGGTGATACAGCTAGAAGAAAGTGGTATGCCACCAAAATATTACCTTATCTTGATTTAGTTAACTGGAACCTTTTACACGAAAATAACCCAACGAGTGCAGTCTTAGGTGAGATTTTGTTTCCAAGCAACCCTTCATCGACAGATATGATTAATGACACAGTTAAACCATTAGCAAAAAAGCTAACCTCTCATGCAATGAATTCTCGAATGACGAAGGTTGCACGATATCAAAGTAGGAAGAAAATTACTCAATTAACTTCCTAGGAGGTTTTTACTGGTAATTAGCTCCAGTGACACACCTCTCATAATTAATCATCATACCCCCACACCACACAAACAAACAGGGGTATATGGTGAGCAATCAAACAATCACAAAATTAATTCAAAACGAGTTAATCACACCAGAAGAAACAGCCAAAGTGTTAGGTGTTTCAGTTGGTACTTTATCTGTCTGGCGTTCTACTGGGCGGTATAATATCCCATTCGTGAAAACAGGACGTTCCGTTAAATATAAAGCAGCTGATATTCAAGCCTTTATAGACAGAAATACACACCAACATACGGGTATGGGGGCTGTGGCATGACTGGCCAAACACCCAAAAGTGATAATGCTAGCAAGAATTATTTAATTAGCTATCAGGCAATAGTGTGTCTAGGTCATTTACGGGAGCATTTCCACTTAACAAAGCATCAAGCGAAAGACTTTTATGATATTGATGATTTATCGGTACCTATTAAAGAATTATTGGCGGCTGGTCATTTAATTTTTGAAACCTTTTTACCAATATCTGAACAAATAGGAACGACATCAATAATAGCTTATACGCTTGGTAGTCCTCTACATGGACTGTCTAATTTGGCCGAAATATTAACAAACCTTGATTTAAAGTTATTTGGAGGGGCAAATAATAAAGCTCTAAAACAAGAGCAAAAAATAACAGCGACGATATTGGAACGATCATTATTTTTGATGAAAATTGATCTTCTAAATAGACTGGGCATGAAGTCTAAATTAATGAGAGTTCTACAAAAGGATCATGATACTAGACTTGAACCTTTTGTAATGAACCCGACCAATTTCATTCAGGTTAAACAGAAAAAATCGCCGGTTTCAATGGTGAGTTATGAGTAAGGTTAACGCTACTTCAAAGCGTTCACTTCCTGCATTAATGGACTATATGGTCGATACTCTTGGTAGCTTAAAAATAGAGAAAAGTAAAGACGGTGAATTGCAAGAAATAAAATCACTTTCTCATAATGGTGTTAGAAGAATGGCTACATGGATCGAAAGCATGGCTATTGTTTCGTATATAGCGAGTAGCAGCGAATTGAAACATGAAAATCTAGTACTAAGTCTTGGTGTGGTTGCTGACATTATGGGGGAAATGGCAGTTTTGCGTGATGTGTTGATGGACTTAGAAAAGGAAGCGACGGACATTTTAAACCGAGGCGACAAATGAGCCTTAATTTTGAAGATGTGCGTCCTCATGTACAAGGCCAATGGTTGAGCATATTAAATTATATTGCACCATCGTTATCCGAAGCCATTGATAAGCAGGCAAAACACGTCCCTTGCCCAGTTCATGGGGGGAAAGATGGTTTTAGGTTATATCGTATTCCGGCTGAAGCTGGAGGGGAGAATTGTAATACCTGTGGCGCATACAGTGATGGCTTTGCTCTTATATCTTGGGTTAATGGGTGGACATTGCCTGAGACTTTACAAGCGGTCGCTGACTTTCTTGGTATTAGTGTTACTAAAAAAAGTCCTAAACCTATCGTAAAACGATCCCCAGTGATTGTTGATCCAATTAAACAAGCCAATGTTGTGAATCGTAAGCGAAATGCATTAAATACCGTTAGACGGGATCTAGTTAGCTTAAACAATAGCCTTGCCCAATCATCTAAAGATTATCTAGTTCATCGAGGGCTAGGGGCTATTTTAGATTCATTACCTGGAAATTTATTCTTTCATCCTGCTTTATCGTATTGGGAAGATGGAAAAGACTACGGCAATCATCCTGCATTAGTCGCATTGATACGTGATAAAAATGGCCAACCTATTACTTACCACCGTACTTACTTGAATAAATTAGGTGGAAAAGCTGATTTACCCACCGTTAAAAAGCTCATGTCACCTATCAAACAGGGGGGAAGTAAAGGAGGAGCTATTAGGCTATATGCCCCTACTGATGAGCTGGTAGTGGCAGAGGGCATTGAAACAGCTTTAGCATTGCACCTTTTACTCAATAAACCTGCATGGGCCTGTGTATCAGCAGGAGGGCTTGAGTCAGTCAATATTCCATCAACGGTGAAACAAATAGTTATTGGCAGTGATAATGATGAAAGTGGTGTGGGACAAACTACAGCTAAAAAATTATCAGAGCGATTGATGAGGGAAGATAAAACGCGACAAGTAAAAATCATTACACCTGAATTAGTAGGTACAGACTGGCTTGATGTGTTGAATAAAAATAAAGAAGGAAGCGCGGCATGAATGAAAACAATCAGGCTGTAAATGAAGCACAAAAAGCAGTAGATAATGCCCAACCAGTACAAGATAATAATGTGGAAGAATTATGGCCCATACCAAAGACATTGCCTGATATAACGGCGAGTGGAGATGCTAAAGATTTCCCTTTCGATGCTTTACCACCCTCATTGATGCAAGCAGCTGAAGAGGTTGCACGATTTAGCAAAGTGCCGTTAATGGCACCTGCTGTATCGGGCTTAGGTGTGTTAGCGACAGCACTAGGTAAAAAAGCATTTGTTGTTGAGCGTGATGGTCATGAGCTTTTTGCTACTTTTTTCTTTGTATTAGTTGCCGGAACTGGCGAACGTAAAAGCCCCGTATTTAAGTATATGGTAAAGCCATTAGACGATTGGGAACGAGCCCAAATTAAAAGTCATGCAAAAGAAGTCAGGATGATACATAGCAATAATGAAATGCTTGAAATCGGTATTAAAAAAATCAAAGCTCAAGCGGCTAAAGATGATGTTGATTTAGATGAATTAAATGAGAAGGTAGAGCAAGCAAAACAGAAAATACGGCCTATCCCACCAACGCCATCACTTTATACGGCTGACATCACAGAAGAAAAGCTGTTTCAAAAGATGCATGAACGTGGTGAAACTTATGCCGTTATGAGTGCTGAGAGTCGACGTATTATGGAATCATTGATGGGCAGTGGTCGAGGTGGAATGGGTACGGGTGATAATTTGTATTTATCGGGCTTTTCAGGTGACAGGGTATCAAGGGATCGAGTCGGTAGTGGTGATGGAGGTGAAGAGCTGGTGATGTATGAGCCTAGTTTGAATCTAACCACGATGATACAACCTGATAAGTTCTTGGCATTATCAGTGCATAAAGAATTAAAAGAATCGGGATTAATTGCTAGATTATGGCCTGTTTGGTTACCTTCATTAGTGGGGAGTCGATTTGAGACCTTAAATGAGGATGGGTTAAATTGGTCTGTGTTAAATCCATTTTATGATTATGTGACTAGTTTTATTGATGCAGTACAACCATTGAATGATGAAGGTGATTTGACTAGGCATAAAGCCGTATTTTCAGCTGAAGCACAGCAAGCAAGGCTTGAGTTATATAATCGTGTCGAGGGTGCGATGGGAGATGGAAAGGGCTTAGATGATGTTCGAGATATAGCTTCTAAGGCTGTATCGCAAACATGCAAGTTAGCATTAATACTTCAACTTGCTAATGATCCTGATTTGTTATCAGACGATAGCAGTGAAATAGATATAACAACCTGGCAAAAGGCTGAGCGTTTAGGTGCCTTTTTTATGAATGAGGCGATTAGGTCTCAACGTGGGGCTGAAGACGGTGAACATCTAAGACATGCAAAGCGGGTTCTTGATTGGTTGAGAGTGAAAAAATATACTGAAATTACAGCTCGTGAAATTGTGAGAAGTGCACCACGACCGAGGCCAACTAAATCCGAGATGATAGATGTACTTGAAGTATTAACTGAACCACCTTACCAATGGTTAAAGGCAACCTCTAAAACAGCTAAAGGTAGTGATGTTTATAGTGTCCACCCTTCATTATTTGAAACTACTAGTAAATAACCGCGCCACCGCGCCAGGGTACACGCGTATTTCAAAACAGACGTTTTATATTTTTAGCTGGCGCGGTGGCGCGATCAAGTGTAAATAAGGCTTTAGAGGGAATAAGAATGAAATTAGATGAAGAATGGGATGGTTATGGAAGTTATGAAGCGTACATTAATCGTGGTTTGGACGGTGTTTTCAACACTAAGCAGGTGAAAAATACAGTTGAAGGGACTGAACAGTTATCTAATAAAAGGCTTCAACAAACGCGAAGAATTAAGCCAAAAACCATTTATGACATTGTGGACAGTTATCCTCACCATAAAGGCGATAGACAATGGTTAGTGGACATGTTGTTGAGGTTACCGCTTGCTAAACGTGAATCAGTTATGCTTAGATATGGTCAAGTGTACAATTCAGCACATAGTGCTGTGACAGATGACGGCGGTCAAGCGGGGCTAGCAAGGCGAGCAGGAAATGAATGGTTATTGGGATATGTTGAACAGTAATTAGAAATTGACCATAGCCTTATACGGTAAGCCTTAACACTACAATGTAATAGTCTTTTATATAGTTAGTTTATCTAAAGGGATAGTCACGTTTAAATATAGCTAAATAGCTATTTCTTTATTCCCCTACCATGATATTACTGTTCGAGATCAGCTTAGAAAGTTTCCGCAGAATATCCTTTTACCTCACAACATCGATAGATACCTCGATATTGCACAGTCCATGGCAGAACGGGACAACATCGAATGATGGTGATGCATTACAGCCTAGCCGGTACAAATAGCATGACATCTATTGAACTACGGATATTACACAGGCCATGGCAGAGCCGTTGCCCTGATCGCCCAGAATAAATGGGTCCTTCTAGCGGTTTACAATGTACGGGCACTATAACGCGCGGGTTTTCTGTAGGTTTGAGCTTCTATAGGGGGTTGTGGTACTTATTATGTGGGTAGGGGGGGGGATCTCTACATACTATGATGATCTAGACCGACGTTATATATCGCTGTGCAACAGCGGGAGTTTCGGAGGGGGGTACCCCAAAACTTATGAATATTATTAATATCCTGACCGACGCCTTAGTCAATTTCTTATGATGGCAAAACTAGGATAGGGGGGGTATAAAATGTATAGGTTAATAGAATGAGTGACCGACGTCTTAAGCTTGCTTATACGTAAGCGTAATTAAATAGAAAAAACCCTATACCAAGGGGAAGTAAACCCCTACCAGTTGCCATACATATAGACTAACGTCCCCTCTTTTTATGCCTCAGCGGGAATGAGGTCGAGAGTGTATCTCAATTTCTAGTGCCTGGGAGGGGGGATTAAAACTGTTACACCATTATGACTGACACTTAGTTAATTTCTTGTGATGGCAGAACTAGGGTAGAGGGAGATAAATATTATTGAATGGTAGGATTAATTATAGATAAATATGGGCCTTTAATATTGTGTAAAGGCACTTCCGCATATCTCTAATCAATTGCCTTCGTGTACTTTAATGTAGGTTATATAAAGGGTTTTCAAGAACCACAAAGTTATTAAGGATGATATGCGTATGGAGAAAAGGGAACCGGCACAAGAAACTTACTAATACTTTATAGTGGTGAATGTATAATTCTTACTATACCTTCAATTCCAATTAAGGACGGTTTATGACTGTTGGTTCAAAATGGTTCAAATTCGATTTTCACAATCATACTACAGCTTCTGGTGACTACCAGGATGATACAGTTTCCAATCGCGACTGGTTACTAGCTTATATGCGTCAAGGAGTTGATGCCGTTATCATCAGTGATCACAATACAGCCGCTAATATTGACTCTTTAAAAAATGAACTAGAAACAATGTCTAGGGACTTTTCAACAGGAGACCTTCCTGAATTTAAACCATTAGTTATATTTCCAGGAGTAGAACTGACCGCTACTGGTAATGTACATATATTGGCAATTTTTGATCAAGACAGTTCCACAACCGACATTGAACAACTAATTGGCCAATGCAACGGTGGTGAAAGTATACAAAGAGGTACACCAAACCATGAGCTTGTCCTGCAAAGTAGTGTTGTCCAAATAATTGGTATCATTAATCGAAATTCCCATGCAATAAGTATAATGGCGCACATTGATTCAAGAAAAGGAGCGCTTGAAATTACTAACCAAGGAGAGTTAGAGGCTGCTTTTAATTCTGGTCCTAATGCTGTTGAAATTAGCGGGAGTTTAGCTGACATAACAAACGGTACGCATCTTAGGTTAATTAAAGATTTATCGAAAGTAAGAGGGTCAGATGCTCATCATCTAGATAGAGCAGGCACACGTACATGTTGGTTAAAGATGTCAGACTTAAATTTTGATGGTTTAAAAGTTGCTCTACTTGATCATAAAAGCTGTGTACTTCTGGACACAGAACCGCCACAAGAACCAGCTATGCGGCTTACTAAGCTTAAAATGAAAACTCGCCTATGTCATGAAAGTGGAAATGAACCAATTGAACTTGAACTTAACCCTTTTTACAATGCAATTATAGGTTCACGGGGTAGTGGCAAGTCAACATTAGTGGAAAGTATTCGGATAGGAATGCGGAAAGAACAAGGGTTACCTAAAGATACGTCAGCTAAGATAATAAGTTTTAAAACCGTTGGTCAAGGTATGGAATTAGACTCGTTTATTGATTGTTTCTATAGGAAAAATGGTACGGACTTTAAACTTAGTTGGCAAGTGGGCGATGTTACATCACTCCAAGTCTTCAACGAAGGCTTATGGGTGGATGATACTAATTGGTCTGATGATAGGTTTAATATTTCTATCTTTAGCCAAAAGATGCTCTACCAATTGGCCTCTGATCAAGGCTCTTTTTTAAAGATATGCGATGACAGCTCCCTTGTTGATAAGCGCACTTGGAATGAGAAAAAGGACCGACTTGAGCGTGAGTATAAAAATGAGTGCATAAAACTACGTGGTTTGATAAGTGAGAAAGTATCTGAATCTGCTTTACAAGGTGAATTGACCGATGCTGAAAGTGCAATTGAACAGTTAAAAGACAGTTCATATTATGGGGTTCGAACCACATTAAATGAACTTGAGTCAACCCTTACCTTAATAGAGCAAAAATTTGAGGATGAAAATACGATTCTTGACAGTGTACTTAGTTCATTTCCTGAGATTCAAGAAGTTGAGCAAAATATTGAAGAAGGTAATGAGGCTGAACCCGATGCTCAATCTACTGATTTAGAGCAACACTCTCTTGAATATTCAGTGTTACTTGGCCAATTTGATACGATTAAAGAACTAGCAAAAAGAGAAGTTGTTACAACAATTCAAGCAGCAAAAAGTAGCTTGGAACAATTAAATGAAGGACAGTATATTACTGAGCTAAAAGCTAATAGAGTAAGTTCTGGACAACAAGTTGAGGCTGAAGCTGAAAAACTTCGTGGGCAAGGTTTAGACCCGGAAGAATTAGATGGGCTAGTCGAACTAAAAACCAAAACAATTGCCGATTTATTGACATATCAAGATCTTGATACAAAAATAGCCACATCAAATGCAGAAATAACCCGAATATATGATGAAATGTTGGAGCATCGTAAAGATCTATCTTTACAAAGAAAAAACTTTATTGAGTCATTAGAACTTAAAAATTTAGAAATAAAAATATTGCCACTAAACGCAACGCAAAACCAGGTAATAACCGGCTATCAAAATGCTACAGGTATAAACTCATTTTATGACCGTATATACGATTCAGAAACAGGTACAGGTCTGCTCAAAGAATTTATTGAGCATCCAACATTTTCACCTCAACAATCACAGATCGATATAAAGTATCAATACTTATATAAGTTAAAAGAGTTGCATAGAGAGGTTTGTAACAATAACTTAACTAACGCTAGTGATATACATGGTTCTTTAAGAACTAGAATTGGCTCTTTATCAGACGAAGGTATAGATAAACTGTTTTGCTGGTTTCCTGATGATGGTATAAAAATACGGTACAAAGCATTAAGCGGCACTATGGAAAATATAGAAACGGCATCACCAGGGCAAAAAGCAGCTAGTATGCTTCAATTTTTATTATCTTACGGTTCAGATCCGCTTATATTAGACCAACCTGAAGATGACCTAGATTGCTTAATGCTAAGTAATAGTGTTATTCCTGCAATTGTAATGAATAAGCAAAGAAGGCAACTCATAATTGTCTCACATTCAGCGCCTATCGTTGTTAACGGAGATGCAGAGTACGTCATATGTATGAAACACGACTCCCATGGATTACGTCCTAATATAAAAGGAGCTCTACAAGAACAAGCGGTAAAAGATAATATCTGCGATCAAATGGAAGGTGGCGAAAAAGCATTTCGGTCAAGGTTTAACCGGATCTTGAATTAAACATTTATCAATTTAAATAATTATGACTGAGGTTTGGAAAATAGTGAAATAGTAAGGGCACCGATTAGTAAAACATGTAAATAAAGTACAACTTATAACAAGTTGCTTAAGTAAACTTCGTCCACAAAAAAAGCGTGGCTCCGAGGGACAAACTATACTGCATTTCGGTTGCCCTTTAGCAAAGTGTTAAACGAATTATTGCTTTTGGCACGTTAGCGACGATCTGCTTCAAAGGTCGCTAGTCGACCCAAAGCAGATATTGATTAATTCGTTAGTGACCGGAAATATAGTGATGGAGATACATAAAACATACTGTTGGGCATAAATATACTATGGAGAATATGGTTGAACTTAAATAAGGAACTTCTTGAAGATCAATGGGCAAGTGAATATACCGAAGACTATAAAAGCTGTCTGAATGCAAGAGGAATGTATGACACTATGCAGTTTGTATTGAGATTAAGGCCTGATATCCATTACCTACTAGACCATGTGGAAGCGGGGATAGTAAGGTCTGGTGACTATGACTTTGAGACAATACAAGCTTTTTCTACCTATTTTCACGAGACAATTCATTGGTGGCAACATGTTGGTTCTATTTCCGGATTGATTCTGAGTTTAAGTTATCCATCTCAAGCACACATAAATCACCCTGAATTGAAAACGTATCTTGATACAACCGGGCCTATAAAACCCATAAAAAAGTACAATGAATTAAATGCTAAAGAGTTTAAACCTCAAGATGAGAAATTTAAAACAATCAATGTCATTTTAAATAATTTTTATGATATTGAGTTCTTTAAGTACAGGGTAATAGTTCCCGAAACTGCTAACGAGTTTTCAAAAGATCCGCTTTTTGAATCAATTGGTCACTCATTTTATATTGCGTACTCTTCATTTGTTAATTTATTGTCCTCTAGTTTTGATAGGGAACTTGAATTTTTTCCAAAAGCAAATGAATGGCAGAAGTGGTATAGAAAGTTAAGTGATCAAAAAATAGAAGGGTATTACTATGGTTCTAGTATCGAATTACCACCTGTTGGACTCAAAGATATCTATGAAGGTCAGGCAAGGTTTTTACAAATACAATATCTGTATTTTGCATCAGGAGGAAAACTAACTTGGAGTGACTTTGATGATTTAGGTATGCTGTCTGGTGTTTATTACAAAGCTTTTTCTACATTTTTAGACCTCACCGAGTCTCAACGGCCTGATTCACTTGACAGTCCCTTGGTTGCACTATTTCTTCTGGTTCTTGATTTGGCAATGAATCCTACAGATGGTTTCCCTTTCGATATATTACATTATGAGTCATTTGTAGAATCAGTGGATCCGGGAATAAGATTCTTGTTTCTATGCAGGGTGATTGCTTTAAAGTACCCTGAGTTTAAAAGTTTTATTAAGGATTACTCTTCATCTGAATATTTCGAAGTGTCAACAAGGTTATCTGAAGCTATTGGCTGTCGATCGCCGATAGAGGCTGCTAGATTGGTAGCTGAGTGGGCAAAAAGTAAACCAAGCTTAATCCAGCTTATGATAGAAGAAAAATCATTTAGCTTTGGAGATGTGAATCAGCCTATAAGACTGATGTTCTCTCGCTTTATCAGATATCAGCAAGATAAACTCGAAAATCCAGCGTACTTTTGTTGGCCAGGAGTTTACTCTGCAGGAGATAAATGTTCTGAAGAAAGTATGAAGCTATTTACTGAACATGAAGCACTTTTTAAAGACAAAGCTGATGGTGACATCTATCCAAGAGTATTTCTAGGAAAGAATGAAGCATCAGTTCAAAAGGCATTCAACACATTCTACTCTTGGGTCGCCACCTATGATCTCTGCCGACAATGGATAATCACTGATGGCGATTTCAGCTATGACTATTGGTGGCTTACTAGCAAATTTTCTATGGATGATCTCGAAACCTGGGCTTCGAATCATTTCGAGTCTGTCTTTGGTCTCAAGCCACAACAATTCAGGGTGGTAGATGATGCCTAACAAAACGCAAGCATGTGGAACAAGTTTTCGCTTCGTTTTAACTTGTCCTGTGTTGTAGGTGTTATGTGGTTTAATCAATGACCACTTATAGCGCGTAACAGTTAGTAGTATGAAGCTGGTTGGAGTATTAAATGGGCTGATGGTTAAGAGCTTGTTACCTACCACAGCAGTCAGTCGATATAGTTGTTATGATTCTTAACGATGTCATAAAAATATACTGTTAGCAATCTCGACCAAAAAATAACAATGGACGTATTAATGAGTAAATACCACAATGATCAACCTATACAGGGCGGAGTCAATGATCCTGATTTATTGAACAGGCTTGGTTTCGCAAATCATTTAGCGAATGTTCTGCTATTAAAGCACGGTGATGATTGTTTGACTGTGTCATTAGAGGGTGAATGGGGATATGGAAAGACCTCAGTTATAAACCTCGTGAAAGCGGCTCTAAATGAAAAAGAAGTTACCCCAATAATAATTGAATATAATCCTTGGTTGGCAGGAAAGCCTGAGTCTCTAATTCAAGACTTTTTACTTCAATTTTCATCACAACTTAACATTAGAGATAATTCTGAAGTAGCGTTAGAAGCGGCAAAAAAACTTATAGCATATTCAAGCCTTTTTAGTGCCGCAAAGCTGGTTCCAGGGGCAGAGCCATGGGCCTCAATTCTTGCAAAAACATTCTCAAGATTTGGTAGTGCAACTAAGAAGATTGCTGAGCTTAAAAAATTAGACCTTTTGGGTAAAAAAAAGGAGGTTGTTGCTGCGATTGAAAAAATTAAAACTCCGATTGTTGTTGTTATCGATGATATTGATAGACTGACTCCATCTGAAGCCTTTCAAGTATTGCGACTTGTTAAAGCTGTAGCTGATTTCTCAGGGACATCATTTCTTTTGGCTTTCGATTCTAACTATCTTGTTTCGGTGTTAAACAAGAATGATATAGTAAATGCTTCAGAATACATTAATAAAGTAATCCAGCTCAGAGTTCCCTTACCTATCATTTCAGAGCGAGAGATGAATGAACTAGCTAATATTGAGCTTGAAAATCTTAGTGACAAAAACCTTACAGATAAGTTTGAAAGTGATCAAGAAAGGTTAAGTTGGATTTATCATAATTACTTTAAGCATTTGATTAAAAACCCAAGGGAATTAAAAAGATTATTTAACCATTTGAGGTTTATTCTTGAGCAGGTTGAAGGTCAAGTGTGCTTTTCAGATCTTTTTTCTTTATCAATAATTTCTACTAAAGCGAATTCGGTATACGAACATATTAAGAAGACGCCTGAAGCTTACATTGGTAAAAGGTTATCAAGCGATGGCCTCATGATGGATAAACCAGATGAAGTAGTAAAGTCCTTCGTTGATGAACGAGTTAAAATGCTTGAAACATTTAGTGAAAGAGAACGCAAGCTAATTAATGGGCTGCTAGGTGATACCTTTCCATTGTTAGACTCTGGAGACTATTCTCTATATGGAGTGTCAAACAAGGATGCTGCTGGTAGAGTTTCAGCTCCTCAGCGGCTGCATATAGCCTTCCACTACAAAACTCCAACCGGATACCTCTCTGATCAAGAGATCCTCGATTTTATTGTTGGTAACGTTGGCAAGGAGGAATTCCTTGATAATGTTCTCAGAGAAGGCGCTGATGAGCGGTTCTTTGAAATGATGAAGAATTATTCAGTAGAATGTAAAGAGAACAGCCTTGAAGTACTGTCTAGTATTTATGATGCATTCCTTGGTTCTGAAAACCTTATATCTTCTCTAGAAAGCAACTATGGTTTTATGTCAAGAGATCCGTATCGCCAAATGCAGTGGCTTACGAATAAAATGATATCTGAAAGTGACCATCAATACGAGCTGATCAAGAGTTTGGTTGGTAGGGAGGAAAGTGCTCCCCTAGCTGCCGATGTTTTATATAAAGTCCGTGATCAAGCTCATGAACAAAACTATGATGAGCCATGGGTCTCTGAAGAACAGTTGATAGAATTAGAGGAGATTTTTCAAAAGGTAGCAATTAATGCTCTTTCTAAAAAAATATTTATTGATAACCACCTTGAATCACATATTTTCTATGAACTGCGGCGATCTTCAAAAGAGGAGCTTTCTGAGTATATGGCTGAAGTGTTGCAAGAGGATAATGGCGTAGTTAGAATTGCTGAAATAATAGGCAACACAGGTAATGACTCAACCAACGGACCTTATGTTAAAATTGATGAGAAAGCGTTTGCTGATGTCATTGAACTAGAAATTCTTAGGGAAAAGGCTAGTAATATTGATACGCAGCGTCAGCCACTCCATATTCAAGCTGTATTAAAAAGTATTCTTGATGGTAAGAAATACTACTTGAGAAATGGCGAGCAAGCTGAAAGATCGTAACTGTCATTGATAACACAACGCTACAACGAATGATTACTTTTGGTTGTGGATTGTCATACTATATGTGGAACATACGTTTTAAAAGTGTCGGATTAGGCTGTAATTCAAGTAAAGGCTATCAGTAATATTGATGAAAATAAAAAATATATTTGTTGCCCAACTTGCTCCTGATGTGACCCCTGTGTGACCCCAGACTTATAGGCAATAAAAAAGCCCTAGAGGTTTTATCCACTAAGGCTTTAATAGTTCTACATATTCATTGGAGCCGGAGATAAGACTTGAACTTACGACCCTCTGATTACAAATCAGATGCTCTACCAACTGAGCTACACCGGCAATGAAGTCGAGAATTATACGTTTGCTTTCTAAGCTTGGCAAGCATGAATTTGTCTTTTTAATGATTATTTTATTTCTTTACTGATGTTTTAATGCGTTATCTTCTCTAGCCCATTGTTTTTATGGGGATAAATGGTAAAGCTAGGCTGTTTGGGGCCGATGAATATATATAGGGGATAAGGATGTGATGATATAGACTGTATCGGAAGGTATATTAATTGGAGAGTGTAGATGGCTGAGAATGATGCTGATGAGAGTCGTGATGATGAAGTGGGCGAAGGTGAAGACTCAGGAGAGGAGAAAAAAGGTTTATCAAAACCTTTAATAATAAAAATTGCTGCTGGAGTGACCATTTTATTATTAGTTGCTGGTGGGGCATATTTCTTTTTGATGTCTGATGATGAAGAGGTGGATGCTGAAGTTGTAGAGGAAGTGATCGATGAAGTGGTCGATGAAGTGGTCGATGAGGCTACTGAGGAGGTGCTTGAAGGGGCCCAGACTGAACAGGTAGATGAGCTTGATGCTGGACAGGTAGAAGCGCCTGTTGATGACCTGACAGAAGAGCTTGATGCTGATGTGATAGATGGAGCTGTTGATGATGTTATTGAAGAGGCTGTCGCTGACATTAAAGATGAATTGGCTGGAGGTATGGATGCCGTTGATTCAGATAATGCATTAGCTTCTGACGATATGATGATGGATGATGCCAGCGCTCAAAATGATGAAATGGCTGCTGAGCTAGAAAAAATGAAAGCAGAGGCGCAGGCACTACAGGCAGAAAATGATCGTCTTAAAAAGTTAGCGGATAAGTTGAAGGCAAGGCAAGCTAGGGAGAATTATTCTTTTGATTATCAGCAAGACTACCCTGAGGCGGCAGGAGTGAAGCGTGACCCACCCTTAGCGCCAAAATGGGGGGAGTTCGATAGTCTTCACAAGAAATAAGCGTTAGGGCTGGCTTAGCTTACGATTCAGGGGCTATGACTTAGGTTCACCTTAGATTAGGTCTCGACTCTAGGACTGGCCCAGCAATTTTAGTAACGTCATCAGCATAGTAAGCTGCCTAGTGTTCCGCTGCGGGTTTCGTTTTATCTGCTTCTGTGCGGGCAATTTTTAATAGGGTATCTAAGTCGTGGCCTTGGTCTGGGTATTCGGCCTTGCCGATGCTGGCAGTAATGACAAGGTTGATGTCGTTAATGCTAATGGTTTCGCTAATCACCGCTTGGAGTTTATTGATTAGTGTTTGGCTGGCAGTGTCACTATCAATATTGGTCATGAGGACGACAAATTCGTCTCCACCTACACGTGCAGCAATATCTGTTTCACGGACGGTTTGTTTGATGCGGTCGGCAATGGTTTGCAGCACTTCGTCACCATAGGTATGCCCATAGCTCTCATTTATGGATTTGAATTGATTAAGGTCAAAGAAAAGTACTGCTAACTGATTACGGTTACGTTTAGCTAAGGCGATAGATGAGTCAAAGTCACGCTGTAGCTTTATTTTATTGACCAAGCCAGTGAGCACATCGTGTTCTGCAAGGTGGGTGAGTTTTAGCGTATGTTCACGGTCTTGGGTGATATCGGTAAACATGGCAATATAGTTTTGAACTTCGCCCATTGCTGTTCGTAGTACTTTTATCGTTAAGTTTTGGAGATAGAGTTCACCATTTTTACGGCGGTTATATATCTCACCTTGCCAATGGTCTTTTGATTTCAGTGCATCCCAGAGTTGGCGATAAAATGTTTTACCGTGATGACCAGACCTAAAGATGCTGGGGTTTTTGCCTAATAAATCTTCAGTGGAATAACCGGTGACTTGGCTAAAGGTTGAGTTAATTCTAATGATATTGTTTTCTTCATCGGTGATCATGATCGCTTGAAGTGATAATTCACATACATGGTTACCCAGCGTTCGGTGCATCTCTTTTTCTTGTCGTTCTGTTATATCAATGGCGGAGGCAACATAGCAGCGTCTATCGGCATTATTAACGGGCTGAATGGTGATATCAACAGGATAAACGCTGCCATCCATTCTTTGGTGAATAGTCTCAAATTTAAGCACAGAGACGTCATTATTAATGAGTGGCTTTAATAGCTCATTAAACTGCTCTGGCGAGAAGAGGGGTTTAATATCTAATGGCGTGAGGTGGAGGACTTCATCAAGCGATATGCCCAGATTATTCAGTGCTGATTGATTAACAAATTCAAAGTTTAGCGTGCCTTCGCAGAAAATATAGATCTCTGTTTTATTATTATTTATCGCTTGGTAGAGGGTGTTTTTTTCATTAACAGAGTAGGTCATTAATAAGCTGGTAATTGAAAGAGCCACAAAATAAAGCCACAGTAATTCTATATTAGGCTCTAAAGAAAGCGGGTGGATAAACATGCCTTGATTCTGGAACAGTCCCCAGAGTGCGATAGTAAAATAGATAAAAATAATGAGTGAGGTGATGACTTGGCTAAAGCGAAGTGCAGACCACACTAAGGCGATAATTAAAAAGTAGCCGACAGGAAGATTATTTAGCCATGATATCTGCCAATCAGTGAGGGCAAGGCAGGCTGAAAAAAGGGTGACAGCAAGTAAGGCGCTACTTTCAACATAATGAGTTCGGATCAGCTTTAAAAAATTATTAAGGTTAAAAAGTAAGAGAAAAGGGCTGAGTAAGAGTAGGCCCAGTGTATCTGCCATCCACCAATGAATAGAGGACGATAGAAAGTCTTGGGTTTGGATAGCCCCAGCTAAGAGTAAAGACGATGCCGCTAATAAGGCATTCACGACTGCACTCAGCCCACTTCCTATAATAAGTGAAAGAAAGTTACTGGCATTATAAATAGTGCTTGAGAAGGAGAGTTGCTTGAGCAGGTAAATAGCAATTAAGGGCTCAAGCGTATTCCCTAGCGCGGAACCGATGACGATAATAAAAGGATTACCGGCATACAGTGCTGAGAGCATTGCCCCAAAGAAAACACCTACAGCATAGCGTGAGCCAAATTTAATTAATACTGCGAGAGCAAAGCCTGATGAAGGCCAGAATAAAATGGTGTTATCTTGCGTGACGGCAAAATTAAGAGCCAGAACGGCAATAAGAAAATAGAGTGCGGCCGTACAACATTGATAAAAAATATCGCTGGGAGAAGAGTTTAGTTTAAGCATATCGTGAAAATAATTATAAATCTTATAAGCTGCATGGAAATGCATTATTACAAGAATAGACTTATATTGGAAAGGGTATAGAGAAAGAATATATTTTGCAGGGATAGTAATGGCTATTTTGAAGGCCATTCACCTTGTGGAATTAAACGAGACAAAGAGAATTAATACTAGACTCTTAGAAACAGAAAAGCCCTAGAAAAATAAATCTTCTAGGGCTTTGAATCTGTTGGCTCCTCGACCTGGACTCGAACCAGGGACCTGCGGATTAACAGTCCGATGCTCTACCAACTGAGCTATCGAGGAACAGAAAGATGGCTATTATAGAGCTTTATTTGTCGGGGTCAAGCACTATCTTAAATTTTGTTTTAGCCGATGAAATCTGCAATGCGATCCAAGGCATTATTTAGGTTTTCTTCGCTGGTTGCGATAGATAAGCGAATGTGATTTTTAAGTCCAAATGCTGTGCCGGGAACGACAGCCACACCTTTATCAACAAGCAACGCTTCAGCAAAATCTAAATCATCAGTAAATTCAGGCATTTGTTCCAATACTTTACTGATATTAGGAAACACATAGAACGTACCATCACTGTGAAGTGAATCAATGCCTTCAATGGCATTGAGTTTGTCTACCACCATATCGTGACGTTTTTTGAATTCAGTTAACATCTCTTGAATACACTGTTGATCGCCGTTAAGCGCTTCCACGGTGGCTGCTTGAGAGATAGATGCGGGATTTGATGTGCTTTGTGATTGAATCTTTTTCATTGCGGCAATCAAGCCGACAGGGCCTGCAGCGTAACCAATACGCCAGCCAGTCATTGAGTAGGCTTTTGATACACCACTTAATACGATTGTACGATCCATTAAGTCAGGACAAGCCATCACAATATTATGGAAGGATTCTTCAGTCCATAATATATGTTCATACATATCATCTGTCGCAATCAACACGTGAGGGTGTTGGCGAAGCACTTCTCCTAATGCGGCTAATTCAGCCTTGCTATAGGCCATACCAGAAGGGTTAGAAGGACTATTGATGACAAATAAACGTGTTTTAGGGGTGATGGCTGCTTCGAGTTGCTCAGGAGTAATTTTGAAACGTTGCTCTTGACCTGCTGCGATAATAACTGGTGTGCCATTAGCTAACAGCACCATATCAGGGTATGACACCCAATAAGGAGCAGGAATAATGACTTCATCACCCTCATCTAAAATAGCTTGAGTTAAGTTAAAGAAGCTTTGTTTTCCACCTACAGAGACGAGGATTTGATTGGCTTGATACTCTAATCCATTATCACGAGAGAATTTTGCAATCACTGCTTGTTTTAATTCGGCAGTGCCATCAACCGCTGTATATTTTGTTGCGCCGTTGTTAATAGCGGTAATCGCTGCTTGTTTTATGTGTTCAGGTGTATCGAAATCAGGTTCGCCAGCTCCTAAACCAATAATATCTTTACCCTCAGCTTTGAGTGCTGCTGCACGGGCGGTAATGGCTAAAGTAGGAGAAGGTTTGATGCTTTGAACGCGTTGAGACAGTTTGATATCCAAAATCTTTCCTTATATAAACAAATTGATCAGATGTCGGTTAATATACGCCAAACAAGGACAATGCAGAAGATGTATGAGTAAACAATTTGAATTGATAAGTGATTTTGAGCCCGCAGGAGACCAGCCTACTGCAATTAAGGCTTTGTCAGAGGGCTTAGAAAATGGTGAAATGTGGCAAACCTTACTGGGTGTAACAGGGTCAGGGAAGACATTTACCGTTGCTAATGTTGCGCAGAAGTTGCAACGGCCTATGATGGTTTTGGCACCGAATAAAACCTTAGCAGCGCAGCTATATAGTGAGATGAAAGAGTTTTTCCCCAATAATGCAGTGGAATACTTTGTCTCTTATTATGATTATTATCAGCCTGAAGCCTATGTGCCATCATCCGATACATTTATTGATAAAGATGCCTCGGTGAATGAGCAGATAGAGCAGATGCGCTTATCTGCTACTAAGGCAATGTTAGAGCGACGTGATGCCATTATTGTTTCCAGTGTCTCGTGTATATATGGTTTGGGTGATAAAGATTCTTATTTAGAAATGGTCTTACACATTGCTGTAGGTATCGTTATTAATCAGCGAGATATTTTAAAGCGGCTGACAGAATTACAATATAAGCGTAATGATGTTGAGTTGCACCGAGGTACTTACCGCGTTCGCGGCGATGTGATTGATATTTTTCCTGCTGAGTCTGAGCGTGATGCAGTACGGGTTGAACTATTTGATGATGAAGTCGAACAAATAAGTTATTTCGACCCACTGACAGGCGAAATATTACAGCGTGTGAGTCGTTTGACTATTTATCCTAAGACACACTATGTCACACCACGAGATCAATTATTATCCGCGGTGGACTTAATTAAAGATGAATTAAGTCTCAGGTTGAAATCTTTAAATGATGACAATAAATTGGTGGAAGCCCAGCGTTTAGAGCAACGTACTCGTTTTGATATCGAAATGATTATGGAGTTAGGCTACTGTAATGGGATTGAAAACTATTCGCGTCACTTATCCGGTCGAGGTGAAGGGGAGGCTCCGCCAACCTTGTTTGACTACTTGCCTGATGATGCGATATTGGTCTTAGATGAAAGTCATGTAATGGTGCCTCAAATAGGGGCCATGTATAAAGGTGACCGTTCACGAAAAGAAACCTTAGTAAATTATGGTTTTCGTCTGCCCTCAGCGTTAGATAATAGACCGCTAAAATTTGATGAATGGGAAAAACTGGCTCCACAAACTATATTTGTATCAGCAACACCGGCTCAATATGAAGAAGATCATGCTGGGCAGGTTGTAGAACAAGTGGTTAGGCCAACGGGTTTGATTGATCCTGAAATTGAGATTCGTCCCGTTGCCACACAGGTGGATGATCTCTTGTCTGAGATTAACAAACGTAGTGTTATTAATGAACGAGTATTAGTAACGACATTAACCAAACGGATGTCTGAAGATTTAACGGATTATTTGACTGAACATGGTGTGAAAGTGCGTTATCTACATTCTGATATCGACACTGTCGAACGTATGGAAATTTTACGAGATCTGCGTTTGGGTATATTTGATGTGTTAATAGGGATTAACTTATTACGAGAAGGCTTAGATATTCCAGAAGTATCTTTAGTTGCCATTTTAGATGCCGATAAAGAAGGTTTTTTACGATCAGAGCGATCATTAATTCAAACCATAGGTCGTGCAGCTAGGAACTTAAATGGACGAGCTATTCTATATGGAGATCGGATTACCGGCTCGATGAAGCGTGCCATGGATGAAACTGAAAGACGGCGAGAAAAACAGCTGGCACATAATAAGGAACATGGCATTACACCAAAAGGTGTTATTAAAGCGATCCGCAATAGTCTGGATGATAAACAAGATGAAGCGAGAAGTGATCGACAATCGATGCTAAAAGTAGCAGAAGAAAAAGCTAAATATGCTGCATTAACACCTAAACAGTTAGCGAAAAGGTTAACGCAAATGGAGAATGCGATGTATCGACATGCTCAAGATCTTGAATTTGAAGAGGCGGCTAAAATACGTAATGAAATGGAACATATTCGAGCGATAGCTCTAGGACCTGAAGCGGGATAATAGGATATGGATACTGGACCTAAACCACCTCAAATGAATCAATGGACCATTGCCATTATTTGGATTGTTTTATTGTTGATCACGACGTATATCTTTAATGGTGTGGTTGATAAGATTAATAATCCCAATCAACAGGTCACTGTTTCAGTGAATGCCAATGGCGAGAAAGAAATAGTATTGCAACGAAACCGATATGGGCATTATGTTGTTAATGGCAAGATTAATGGTCAGCAAGTGGAGTTTCTTTTAGACACAGGAGCCACCTTGGTATCGGTGCCTGAGCATATAGCCAATCAGTTGCACTTACAGAAAGGGCGAGGGTTTCAATCTGAAACGGCAAATGGTTTAAGCCAATCCTATGCAACACGATTAGAATCAGTATCAATAGGTGATATTGTCATTACTAATGTAGAAGGTAGTATTAGTAGCGGAATGGAGTTTGATGAGATTCTTTTGGGCATGTCATTTTTGAAACATCTGAATATGAGTCAACGTGGAAAAACATTAATTATCAGTGTTCCTAACTAGTTCACCCGCCGATGAGGGTGGAAACGCTATTCACGCTAAAAATTAATGATGATTAAGGCTTGCGTTAAAACGATAGGGCTGTATAATTCCTCGGCTTAAACGGCAGGCGCGTAGCTCAGTTGGTTAGAGCACTACCTTGACATGGTAGGGGTCGGTGGTTCGAATCCACTCGTGC